>Ga0210392_10001646_pt1 | contig 11658 bp, 8 predicted proteins | sample IncBWC30OmetaG_FD_161057 | JGI IMG/M metagenome (GOLD analysis project Ga0210392, IMG submission 161057) | Forest soil microbial communities from Barre Woods Harvard Forest LTER site, Petersham, Massachusetts, United States - Inc-BW-C-30-O ...
AGCTCACGACTGCAAACCGAAAGCGCTCTATGCTCTCCGATTCGATCATCCTCAAACACATTGCGCGACAGCCTAAGCGGACAGCGGGTTTCAAACAACTCGTGCGTGAACTCGGACTGCATGGGCACGAACGCCGGCAACTCGACGAGCATCTGCGGAAGCTCGTGGTCGGCGGAACCCTGATTCAGGAAGACTCCGACCGTTACGCGTTGCCCCAGGCCGCTGACGACAAGAACCTGGTCGCGGGACGGCTCACGATGCACCGCGACGGATTTGGGTTTGTCATTCCGGATGCGAAGTCGCTGAGCCCTTCGCTGAAGGCCCGGCTCACGGGCGATATCTTTATCGCACCACATTTGATTGGCAATGCCATGCACGGGGATCTAGTGCTGGTGGATATCAGTAACGTGCGTCCGGATGGTCGGGCGGAAGGCCGCATTGTGCGGCCGGTGAGGCGCGCACATCCGACAGTGGTGGGAACGTTTCACTACGGCAGCCGAGGCGGCTACGTCTCGCCCATGGACTCAAAGATCACGCAGGATATTGTGATCCCGGCGGGGCTGGAGAGACCGGATACAGCGGCGCCGTCTCACCGCGAAAACCGAGGGCGAGACCCCCTCGGGGCAGCCGGCGTGACGCCGGCGCTGCGTAAAAAGTCGGTTGACCGGGTACTGGGGGACGAGGTGGCTCGGCGGACCGATTGGGACGATCTCGAAGGAGTGGTAGTCGACGTCGAGATCACGGACTGGCCTTCGCCGACGCAGAATCCTCGGGGGCGCGTGCTTGAAATTCTGGGGCGCGAAGACGACTTCGGCGTCGATGTCGAGATCACGATTCGCAAATTTCATCTCCCGCATCATTTTCCGACAGCGGCTCTCGAAGAGGCACAAAACACGCCTGCTGTCATCCCTGCGACGGAAGTGGAACGGCGGCGTGATTTTCGCGGACTGCCGATTGTGACCATCGACGGCGAGACCGCGCGCGACTTCGATGACGCAGTTTACGTGCGGATGCTTCCGAATGGGAATTTCGAATTGCACGTACATATTGCCGACGTAGCGCAGTACGTGACGCCGGAATCGGCCCTGGATCAGGAAGCCCGGCTGCGCGGCACCAGCGTTTACTTTCCCGACCGCGCCGTGCCCATGTTGCCGCTGGAGCTATCGACGGACATTTGCAGTTTGCGGCCGCAAGTGGAGCGGCTGGTGTTGTCGTGTGTGATGGAGATGGACCATCGCGGCGAGATCGTGAACTACGAATTGAGCGAGGGCGTGATCCGGTCGGCCGAGCGCATGACATATACCGCCGTAAACGCGGTACTGGAAGGGGACGAAACCTCTCGAAAACGTTATGCGCCGCTGGTGTCGACGTTTGAGTTGATGCGCGATCTGGCGCTGGTCCTCAACCGCAAGCGGCAGCGGCGTGGATCGATTGACTTCGACCTGCCGGAGCCGGTGATCGAATTCGATGAGCTTGGATTGATGAAGAGCATCGGACGCTCGGAGCGCAACATTGCGCACCGGCTGATCGAAGAATTCATGCTCTCGGCCAATGAGTGTGTGGCGCAGCATCTGGAATCGAAGCGTATCGCGTCGCTGTATCGCGTTCACGAGAAGCCGGATGCGAAACGCGTGTACGACTTTGAAGTGATCGCGGCCACGTTCGGGTATTCGCTGGGTGTGGGGGCGCTGCCAATCCATCGGGTGCAGATGAAAGCTGACCGGCGCGCGGCTTACGGCACTGGCAAGCGGGTGCGCGAAGTCGAAGTGCCGAAGGAAGTGCACATCACCCCGCGAATGTATCAGAAGCTGGCGGAGAAGATTGCCGGCAAGCCGGAGGAGCGCATTCTGAGCTACTTGATGCTGCGTTCGCTGAAGCAGGCTCGGTATTCGCAGGAGAATCTGGGGCACTTCGCGCTGGCGGCGACAAGCTACACGCATTTCACGTCGCCGATCCGACGGTATCCGGATTTGATCGTGCATCGGATTTTGAAGGACGTGCTGCGGGAAGGTAGCGCCAGCGCACCGCCGGATCACGAGCAGGCGGAACCCCCGCGGGGACTCGACCCTGCCGAGAGCGCTGATTTAACAGTATCTCATCGCAAGGGATCGGATTCCGAGCTCAAGCGGGCTTTCAGCCCGCCAAAAGGCCGGCGGGACGCCGGCGCAGCTGAAGACGCACCTTCGCCCTGGTCGAAGCGGCGCGATCATGCGGCTCATCGCGAAGCGCTCGAGCCTCTGGCTGGACCGATTGGGATTGAGGAACTGCATGCGATCGCGGAAGAATCGAGCCAGTCCGAGCGTCGAGCCGACGACGCCGAGCGCGACCTGATGGAGGGGAAGAAGGTAAAGTTCATGCAGAATCGCGTGGGCCAAGACTTTGACGGACTCATCACCAGCGTTACCAAGTTCGGGTTTTTCGTGGAACTCACCGATCTATTCGTCGAGGGTCTGGTGCCTTTGAACACTTTGACCGACGACCGTTACACCTTCCACGAGAACACACGGGAGATTATCGGGCAGAGGTCGCGGAAGACTTATCGACTGGGACAGCGGATTCGGGTGCTCGTGGACCGGATCGATCCTGTGGAGAAGAAGATTCAGTTTGCGGTGTTCGAGGAAGCACCGCCGCGAGTGACGGGCAAGAGGCGCAAGCGGAAGTAAGAGCGATCATCGCTCGAACTTCATTTACATCCGTAATCAGTTTCTCTGCCAGCATTTTGGTATCGTCGAGTTTTCCCGCGGAGCCCCCAATGTTCGCCCACGTGCATCCTCGATTGTTTCAACGGCGCCCGTTTCTGGGAGTTCGGCTAGCTGCCGTCTCTCTGGCATTTTGGAGTCCTGTTGGTGATGTTGTTTCGCGCCGAGGGCTCGGGAACACACCTGCCACAGTGGATCTGAGCCAGATTGCGCCACCTAGCGAGAACCACGAAAAGTGGGTGGGGTCGACCAAACCATGGTCGTGCATTGCGATCTCAGCACCCAGGGGGTCAAGGAGCCACCGGAAAGCTGGTTCTTCGGCAGAGTCGCAGAGACTTTCTTCATCGCGGGAATTGAAGGTTCCGATCGCAGCTGGTTGCTGGTCTACGACGGCGACGCAGACTACGAGAAGGATCAGACGATGGAAGGCGTTCTCGAAGAGATCAACTCGCGCCGTCGAAGCTATCTGGCGGGCGGCGGATTTGTCTTCCCGCCGAAGACCGAGCTGCAGCAGTCGGTCGACGAAGGTCCAGCAAGCTATCGCCAACTCATGATCTTGTGCACGTTCTTGCCGTTATTATCGATCTTCTGGATGGTGCGGTTCTGGCCTAAAGACGGAACAAGTCAGACGATCGGAAAAGCCAACGACCTTGAGCGCTCCCTACACTCCGAGCGCTTTCTGAATCTCGGCTGCGATGCCTGCGGTCAGGGAGCGCATCATTGCTTCCGACTCGGCTTCGACCATAACGCGGGCGAGTGCTTCGGTTCCTGAGTAGCGCACGACTACGCGGCCATTGCCATTGAGTTCGCGCTCGGCGGCGTCAATGGCCGCCTGAACCGCCGGAACCTGCGCAAACGGAATCTTCTCCTTCACTCGCACGTTCTGGATCTTCTGCGGAAATACTTTGAGGTCACCGACCAGTTCTGCCAGCGACTTCCCTGCCCGGACGATGATATCCATCAGGCGGAGCGCAGTAAGCAGGCCGTCGCCAGTAGTGGCTTCGCCATCGCGGAAAATAATATGGCCCGACTGCTCACCGCCAAGAGTGGCCCCGGTCTTGAGCATTTCCTCGAGCACATATTTGTCGCCGACGTTGGCCCGCAGCATGCGGATGCCGGACTTTTTCAGGGCAATCTCCAAACCCATGTTTGACATGATGGTGGAGACGACCGTATTAGCCTTCAATTTTCCTTGAGCGTGCAGGTCGCGAGCGACGGCGAGCAGCACCCCATCCCCGTTGACGACGCGACCCGCGGCATCGCAGAACAAGGCGCGGTCGGCGTCGCCGTCAAAGGTTACGCCGAGATCAAACTTGTCGGCGGATTCAGCCACCATTTCCCCGAGAGTCTCGGGATGCAGCGCGCCGCAACCGTCATTAATATTTTTGCCGTTGGGCGAAACATGGATGAATGTAGGATGGACTCCGAGAGAGCGAAACAGTTCCGGGGCTTCCGCCGTAGCCGCGCCGTTGGCGCAATCCACGAGTACGCGCAGCTTGCTCAGATCGGAAGACACGTCCGCGGCCAGCGCCTTAACGTAGGCATGGCGCAACCCGGCCTCGCCCGGCAGAGATGGCTCCGGAATCTTGAGCGCAGTATCGTCGGAAGCAGAGTCGGCGGCACCATTGGCCTTCTGCAGCAAAGCAAAAATCTCTTTTTCGATGGCGAGCTCTCTGGTGTCGGCCAATTTGAATCCATCCCCGGAAAACACTTTGATACCGTTATCAGTCCAGGGATTGTGCGACGCGGAAATCACAACTCCTACCGCCATTTTTCGCGAACGAGCGAGGTACGCCACACCCGGCGTGGTAATTACGCCGGCACTATGGACCTCAACACCCACCGCACCCAGGCCTTGGGCGACTCGGTCGGCGATCCAGCCGCTTGACTCGCGCGTGTCCTGGCCAATCACTGCCTGTGGCTTTTGCGTCGTGCGCATCAGATCATGGCCCAGAGCGCGCCCAATCAGATAAGTGCTTTGTTGGGTCAGCGGAAATTCTCCCGCCACACCCCGGATGCCGTCGGTCCCAAACAACTGCCTTTGCTGGCTCATAAATAGGTTTGCGGAAAATTCAAGAAAACGATCAACAGAAATGATAACTGAGGACGCGTAAAAGCCGCGGGCCCAAGTTCCTGTAGGGCTTCAATGGGTGGAGGCACTTCCCACTTTCTGCACGACCACGGTTACGCGAATTGAAGTCGCCTGTAGCACTTGCACCAGCGGATCGGAAACATACACATTCGTGTTGAAAAGCGCGCTACCCCGCGTGCCGGTCGCGTCGACGGGATCCGTCGTCGCGGCATCGATCTTTTCTACATGGTGCCGAGGGCCGGTGATCGTGATACGTGCCGGGTCGGCATCGACTTTGACAATCTGTTCTCCATCGGCGAAGTTTCCCGTCACCCGCGGATGAATTTCAACATCACGGGTCAGCCGCGTATCAAATGCAAGGTGCAACTGGCTGGGCACGACTTGCACGACGGTAACGTCGCGGGGATGACGTACCTGCAGCGAAGTCAGTTCGAACGTGCGGTCTCCCGACTGGACACCAGCCAGTTCAATTTCCGCGTGAATCTCATTCGCCTGCAGTTGCCGGATGACCCGCTCCGGTCCGCGCACGCGAATTTGCGCCTCGGGAATGAGTTCGGAGCTGATCTCGAGCTGGGCTGGAACATGCTGAAAGACGATGGGGGCACGCACCGCCACTTCCGCTGGCTGTTCGTCAGGTGAGATCAGAAACCAGAGACCGGAGGCCAGCAACAACGAGAGGAATTTCAACCCGAAGTTGTGAAGCACGTAACGCTGAAACACTCCAATCATGAGTGGGGCTCCGATTCCACACCGGGCTCGGTTTTTCGGTGAGGTGCCGAGTCACTCAAGGGCGAGTCCAAGAGCGAATCATCGTCTTCGTGCGCAATCGCAGTCGGCAGGGTTACCGGCGCCATGAAGCGCCGGAGTTCACTGCCCAGACGCTCACGCAACTGCTCGACGGTCAAGTCGCGCTCGATTTGGCCGCCAATCGCCAGGCTGATTGCGCCTGTTTCCTCGGAACAGACGACAGCGATCGCGTCGGTTTCTTCGGTGATGCCGATTCCGGCTCGGTGGCGCGTGCCGAGTTGGGTCGAGAGCAAGGGATTCATGGAAAGAGGAAGAAAACAGGCCGCAGCAGCGATCCGGTCTTTCTGAACGATCACGGCGCCATCGTGCAGTGGAGCGCTGGGGCGAAAAATAGTGGCGAGCAGATCGTAGGAGAGCCGAGCATCGAGCGGTACGCCGCTTTCGATGTGGGTACGCAATCCGATTTCGCGCTCGATCACGATCAGCGCACCCGTCTGGTGCTGGGAAAACAGATTCGCGGCTAGCACAATGTCGTCATAGGAATCGCTCTCCGAAGAGGAGCCGCCAAGAAACGTCAACCGCCTTCCCAGATCGGCGAGCACATGGCGGATCTCCGACTGAAACACCACGATGAGCGCGAAGACCAGGTACGGCAGAACGTGGCTCACCACCCAGTTCAATGTCGTAAGTTCCCCGATGCGAGCCAGGTAGAAAATTACCGATACGACCACCAGGCCCACCAGCATCGGAGCCGCGCGGGTACCGCGGATCATGACCAGGACCTGGTAGATGATGAGAGCCACGAGGAGAATATCGAGCGCCACCCACGCGGCTTGCGTCCATGACGGGATGACCGGCGTCACTCGATTGTCTCCTGATGTAACTCTGATCCCGAGAACCCCATTGTAATGCAGGAAATTTCAGCCTTAACCGGTTTGACCAATTTTTACAAGTCGGCAAACTTACCTGACATTGGCTCATTCCTGTTTTTTTGTAACCGCAGCTTGAATTTCGCCATGAGCCAGGCGCGCAGAAATCCCGTCGCCAACTTTGATGCCTCCCACATCCTTCAATAACCGGCCCTGGGAATCAAACACCAGCGCGTAGCCGCGCTCGAGAATAGCCAAAGGAGACAATGATTCCAGCGCGGTCTCGAGGTGCTCACTTCGTCCTCGATGCTGCAGCAGAACGTTGCGCATAACCGCGGCCAGCGCGGCGGTTCCGCTTTCCAGTTCTTTACGGACGCCGGCCAGGACGCGGCGCAAATCGTAATGCCGGACTGAAGCCGAAATGATTTCCCAGCGGCGATGCTGCTGCTCGAGTAACTGGCGCTCGGCCAGCTCCAAGCGATGAGTGAGGTCGTCGAGCCGCTGCTGGCGCTGGCGGATCAATTCCATCATGCGGGCGAAAGCGCCGTGCTGCGCGAGTTCGGTCAGCGCCTGCCGACCCATCAGCAAGCGGTAGCGCATCGCTCGACTGAGGCGCTCGCGCAAGGCGTTCGCGTGGTCCTCGACCTCCTGGCGCGAGCGGATCACAAGCTCCGCCGCCGCCGAAGGGGTGGGAGCGCGGAGGTCGGCGACGAAGTCCAGGATCGTGAAGTCGGTTTCGTGTCCAACCGCGGATATGACGGGGATCTCAGAGGCCGCGACGGTTCGTGCCAGCGCTTCGTTGTTGAAAGAAGCGAGGTCTTCCGCCGAACCTCCGCCGCGGGCGACCATGATTACGTCGACATTATCGTGCTGGTTAAAAAAGCGGATTCCTGCCGCAACCTCTTGCGCAGCGGAGTCACCCTGTACCTGGGCGTGATAGATCAACACATTCACGGAATGATGGCGGCGCTGGAGCACGTTCAGAATGTCGCGAAGCGCCGCCGCCTGTGCCGAGGTTACGACACCGATACGCGAGGGCAGCGACGGGATCTTCTTCTTGCGTTCGGCCGCAAACAGTCCTTCGGCCTCGAGCTTGGCCTTCAGTTGCTCGAAAGCCAACTGCAGCGAACCGGCGCCCTTGGGCTCGATGAATTCCGCTGAAATCTGCAGTTCGCCACGGTCTTCGTATACAGTGACGCGCCCGCGCACAACCACCTGCAGGCCGTCTGCGGGACGGAAGCGCAGCAGTCGCGCCGATGAACGGAACATGACCACGCGAATTTGCGCAGTACCATCTTTGAGGGTGAAGTAAAGATGCCCCGAATCCGGAGCGCGGAAATTGGAGATCTCGCCTTCCACCCACGCGTCAGCGTATTCGCGTTCGATATGGGTGCGAACTGACGCAACCAAGTCGCGAACCTTCCACACCCGGCGCTCGGGCGGGCGAAAGTTAAATCCCATCTGATCGGCGAGGGAAGACATTGAGGGCAGTGTACCCCAGGAGGCGGGAATTGTTGGGAGCCCTGAGGAAACGAAGCCCGGGAGCGGCGAGACTCCCGGGCGGGAACGTAGTAGACAAATCTAGTGGATCTGGAGGTGAAAAACGTCCGCGATCTGGAAGTTTGCGCGGTTGACCAATACCAGATTTCCGCCGACCACGACGTGCATATAGTTCGGAGGCGGAGGCGGGAACATGGCTTCCAATTCGTGCGGGCAGGGGTGCATTTGCACTCGCAGGCCCGGAGGCAGAGTTCCACGCACGACTAGTTGGCGTTCCAGGCCCGGAGGTAGGTGATCGCGCCTGGCAAGGCCGGGCGGCAGATGCGAATAGTGAGCCCGGTACCATCCGCGGGCCGCATCGCGATCCTGATCGTCGTAGCGGTCATGATCGTGGCCACGTGCATCGCCGTGTTGGTGACCGTTGCCGTGCTCCCGGTCGTTTCCATGATCGCGGGCATCGTCGCGATCGTCGCGATCGTCGCGATCGTCGCGATCGTGTTTGTCGTGACCGCGTCCCTGGTCCTGGGCGAAGGAGATGGTTGTGCCGAGCGCCAACGACAGAGCGGCAGCGGCTCCGACTCGAAACCAAAGCTTAGAAGACATAGGACTCCTCCATTTAGCGGCAATTAGAAGAGCCTACAGAGACTGGGCCCCGGCTGACAGGTTACGGGAGGTCAAGACCGACGAAAAGGTTGAACTGCTGAAATTTAGGGGTTTGTAAGAATAACCTGGAACTGCCCTGATTTGTGATTTCTGACACCACCGCTGTTGGTTGCCAGAGGCTATAATCCATCCCCATGAATCTCGAACAAAAAGTCGCTGAGCTGAACAAGCGCAACCAACTCGCCGAGGATGGCGGGGGTGCCAAGCGCCGCGAGCGCCAGCACACAGAAGGAAAGATGTCGGCGCGCGAGCGGGTCGAGTTCCTGCTCGATGAGGGCTCGTTCGAGGAGACCGACAAACTGGTCACGCACCGGTGCAATGATTTCGGCATGACCGAGCAAAAAATCTACGGCGACGGATTTATCACTGGCTACGGCCGCATTGAGGGGCGGCTGGTCTATGTGTTTGCCCAGGACTTCACGGTGTTCGGCGGATCGCTGTCGGAGACGAATGCGGGAAAGATCGTGAAGATCATGGACCTGGCGGCGAAAATGGGCGCGCCGGTGATTGGGCTGAATGATTCGGGCGGGGCGCGGATTCAGGAAGGCGTGATGTCGCTGGCGGGGTATGCCGACATTTTCTTGCGCAACACGCTGTATAGCGGCGTGGTTCCGCAGATTTCGGCGATCATGGGACCATGCGCCGGAGGTGCCGTCTATTCGCCGGCCATCACCGACTTCGTGCTGATGGTCGACAAGACTTCGTACATGTTTATTACCGGGCCGGACGTAATCAAGACCGTGACCCTCGAAGAGGTCACCAAAGATCAGCTTGGTGGCGCCATGACGCACAACGAAACCTCAGGCGTGGCGCACTTTCTGGCGCACGACGACGCCGAGTGCCTTTCCATGGTGCGAGAGCTATTGAGCTTTATGCCGTCGAATAATCTGGATGATCCTCCGCGTAAAGTGTGCACCGATCCGATCGATCGTGCGGACGCGGCTCTCGACAAGATCGTGCCGGCACAGTCAAACCAGCCTTATGACATGAAAGACGTCGTGCATGCGGTGGTCGACGACGCTTATTTTTTTGAAGTGCAGGAGCACTACGCGAAAAACATTGTGGTGGGATTCGCGCGGCTTGACGGACGACCGGTGGGCATTGTCGCCAACCAACCCTCGGTACTGGCTGGAACGCTGGACATTAACGCTTCGGTAAAGGGCGCGCGATTTGTGCGATTTTGTGACTGCTTCAACATTCCGCTGGTGACGTTTGAAGATGTGCCGGGATTTTTGCCCGGTACTGCTCAGGAATACGGCGGCATCATCAAGCACGGAGCGAAGTTGCTGTTCGCATTTGCCGAGGCGACGGTGCCAAAGGTGACAGTGATTACTCGAAAAGCGTATGGCGGCGCTTATTGTGTCATGGCGTCGAAGCACATTCGCACGGATGTGAACTATGCGTGGCCGACCGCAGAGATCGCCGTCATGGGGCCAGAGGGGGCAGTGGACATCGTTTACAAGCGCGAACTCGACGCCGCGGCCAACCGGGAGCAAGTGCGCCGCGAGAAAATCGAAGAATTCCGGGATCGCTTTGCCAACCCGTATGCCGTCGCGGATCGGGGATTTGTGGATGCGGTTATCCAGCCGCGAGAGACGCGGAAGAAATTGATCCAGGCCTTAGCGATGCTCGAGACGAAGCGAGACAAGAACCCGCCGAAAAAGCATGGGAATATTCCGCTGTAATCCAGGTTCGGCGCCCAAGAGGCCCAGATGACAAAGCTTCTCTCCCTAGTTACCTTCTGCCTGGTGACACTGCCACTGCTCTCGCAAGATCCCGCTACTTCGCTTGCGACGCTTCCGCAGGCGAAAGACTACGTGCAACATCGGGTCTCCAGCTATGACCGCAGTGGAGGCAATGCGGACGCTCGCACCGTTGCGCCCGGGGAGACTATTACGCTGCTCGATGAGGCTGGGCCCGGTCTGATCAGCCATGTTTGGTTCACGATTGCCAGTGACGATCCCAATCATTTGAAGGCTTTGGTGCTGCGCATGTATTGGGACGATGAGTCGACTCCGAGCGTCGAAACGCCGGTGGGCGATTTTTTCGGACTCGGGCTGGGAGACTACCACCTCTACCAGTCGGTGCCGTTATCCGTCGGCTCCGACAAGGCACTGAACAGTTTTTTCCCGATGCCGTTTCAGAAACATGCGCGCATGACGGTGACAAATGAGGGATCGCGCAAAACCGACGCGTTCTATTTCAACATCGATTATCGCGCGTACCGCAAGCTGCCGCCTGGTGATTTGCTTTATTTCCACGCGCAATATCGGCAGGCCGCACCGGCGCATGGGTGGACTAACGATTGGCGTTCAAACGGCGACCCGCTGGTGGATGGGAAGAAAAATCTGAACGGCGAGGGCAATTACGTCTGGATGGAAGCGACGGGGCGCGGACACTTCGTCGGCGTGACCATGTCGGTGCTGCAGAATCAGGATAGCTGGTGGGGCGAGGGTGATGACATGTTCTTTGTTGATGGCGAGAGCACGCCCTCCATCAACGGAACGGGCTCGGAAGATTATTTTCTGGGAGCGTGGGACTTCGGGGGACATCCGTTTGCCTACGGATTATTTGGCGCGCCGGTGGTGGGGCAGGAACGCGCGGGCGGGCGCTGGTCGCTGTATCGCTTCCATCTGGACTCTCCGATTCCATTTACGAAATCACTGCGGGCAACCATTGAGCACGGCCACGCGAATCACCGCTCCGACAATTATTTCTCGGTCGCATACTGGTATCAGACCGAGCCGCACGCAGCGTTTCCGGCACTGCCTCAGTTGGAGCAGCGGATTCCGCGGATTTATGCGGTGGGTGGGCCGGGAAATGCGTCAAAATAGGCCGTCGCCAAGACGCACGTTGTTGTGGCTTGGCTGGCTCGACTGTCCCTCTTCACGGAACTACAGGTTGTAGCCCCGGACCTGCTCGTGGCCTGCAGCAAAAAGTAAGAGAGTTCCGAGGTGGTGTAGGGTCCATTCGTCTCGGCCAGTAGCTCGCGTTTGACCCTCGCTCGACCTGCTCTCGCTGCCTTCCCTTGCGGGGTGCCGCGCGCGATCTTCGCTTGGGCTCCGGGCTCACCGCCAACCGGATAAAC
>Ga0210392_10001647_pt1 | contig 11656 bp, 9 predicted proteins | sample IncBWC30OmetaG_FD_161057 | JGI IMG/M metagenome (GOLD analysis project Ga0210392, IMG submission 161057) | Forest soil microbial communities from Barre Woods Harvard Forest LTER site, Petersham, Massachusetts, United States - Inc-BW-C-30-O ...
ACCATCGGCCGGCCCGGCGCCGCCATTTCCGCCAACGTGCGCATCGCCGATTGGGGATTCTTCAAGCGATGCGTGCTGTTCGGCGATGTCGGGTTCGGCGAAGCGTATGTGGACAGCGATTGGGACACGGACGACATCACCAAGGTCATCTCGTGGTTCATCCTGAACGTGGAAAATTCCCCGGCGATGTCCGGCGGGCGCGGCAAAAAATTTCTCATCAACCTGCTCGGCTGGCAGAACCGCATCCGCCACCTGCTCCGCCCGAACAGCCTCACCACCAGCCGCCGCAACATCTCCGAGCACTACGACCTCGGCAACGATTTCTACAAGCTGTTCCTCGACCCGACGATGACTTATTCGTCCGCGCTGTTTGAAGATGGTTTGGCGGCGCAGCAGCGCCGCCCCACCTTGGTTACCTTGGAAGAGGCGCAGGTCGCCAAATATGACCGGCTTTGCCGTCAACTGAAGCTCAAGCCCGGTGAACATGTGCTGGAAATCGGCAGCGGTTGGGGCGGGTTCAGCCGGCACGCGGCGAAAAACTACGGCGTGCGCATCACCACTGTGACGATCTCCGAGGAGCAGTTCAAATACGCCCGTGAACTGTTCCAGAAGGAAGGCCTCGCCGACCGCGTCGAGATCAAGCTACAGGATTACCGCCTGCTTGAGGGCAAGTTCGACAAGATCGTTTCCATCGAAATGCTGGAGGCCGTGGGCGATGAATTTCTCGAGACGTATTTTGCCAAGTGCCACGAATTGCTGGAACCGCACGGCCTGCTCGCCTTGCAGATGATCACCTGCCCGGATTCGCGGCATGATTCGTTACGCAAGAATGTGGACTGGATCCAGAAGCATATCTTCCCCGGCTCGCTGCTGCTCTCCATCCACCGCGTGAACGAGGCGCTGCGCCGCACCGGCGACCTGTTCCTGTACGACCTGAAGGACCTCGGGCTTTCCTACGCCGAGACCTTGAAACGCTGGCGCGTGACTTTCAACCAAAATGAGGCCTCGGTGCGCGCGCTGAAGTTCGATACGCGGTTCGTCCGCAAATGGAACTACTACTTGTCCTACTGTGAAGCCGCGTTCGCCATGCGCAACATCAGCGTGGTGCAGGCGGTGTATACGCGGCCCAACAACCAAACCACGCTATGATCTGGTTTCTCCGCATCGCCTTCGGCGGCGTCCTCATCACCATGCTATGCGCGACGAGCTGGGCGAGCTATCAATGCGCGCTCTGGAAAACGCCGCATGACGTGGTGACGCATCCGTGGTTCATCGCCACGTTGTTTGATTGCTACTTCGGCTTCCTGACGTTTTACGCGTGGGTGTTTTACAAGGAGCCGGGCTGGCTGGCGCGCATCGGCTGGCTCATCGGCATCCTGTTGCTCGGCAACATCGCCATGTCCACGTATATGCTCATCACGCTGTTTAAGCTGCCGGCAGATGCGCGCATCGCCCAGGTTTTGATCCGCCAGAAAAACTGAACCATGCGCCATGCCCGACATAACCCATCCATCGCGCCTGAAACGATTCTGGCGGGAACGCGTGGTTGCGTTGATCGTCGCGCAGTTCACGCAGGGTGTCACCGTGCAAAAAATGGCGCTGACCATCGCGCTGGGCATGACGCTGGCCCTGTTCCCCATTCTGGGTTCGACGACGGTGCTCTGCGCCATCACCGCTGTGTGGCTCCGGCTCAACCAGCCAATCATCCAGGCGGTCAACTACCTGATGTATCCGTTGCAGATCATTCTGATTGTGGTTTTCGTGCGCATCGGCGAATGGATCATGCGCGCCCAGCCGGTCAGCTTTTCCATTCCCGTAATGCTCCGGAAATTTCACGAGTCGCCGGTGAAGTTCATGCACGAGTTCGGCATGACCGGGCTGCACGCCATCATTGCCTGGCTGCTCATCGCGCCGGTGCTGGCCGTGGTGCTCTATTGGGTGCTGCTGCCGCCCTTGAAAAAACTGGCCCAAATGACCGCTAAAAAATCATGACTGAATTTCTCCATGCCTTCTGGCCGGCCTGCGCGTTTGCGATCGGGCTGATGCTGGCGATCTGGTGGCTGGCGCTGCGCATCAACAACCTCGGCATCGTGGATGTCGCTTGGTCCTACGCATTCGCGCCCGTGGCGGTTTTTTACGCGGCGACGACGCATGGCAATCCGACCCGCCGCTGGCTGATGGCCGGGATGGCCACGCTTTGGAGCGTGCGGCTCGGTACATATTTGTATTTTCGCGTCATGGGCCATCATCCGTACGAGGACACCCGCTATGTCGAGATGCGGATGCGGTGGGCCAAGAACTTGAAGCTGCAGGTGCTGTTCTTTTTCGAGCTGCAAGCCGTCCTGATCGTGCTGTTGTCCATCCCGTTCCTGATGGCCTGTCTAAACGGCCGTCGCGGGATTTCGCCGGTGGAATGGGCGGGCGTGGCCATCTGGCTCATCGCGGTGGTGGGCGAAGGGGTGGCGGACTGGCAATTGAAACAGTTCAAGGCGCAGAAGAACCGCAGCGCCGTCTGCCGCGTGGGACTGTGGAATTATTCGCGGCATCCGAATTACTTTTTTGAGTGGCTGGTCTGGGTGGGGTTCTTTGTGTTCGCGCTCGGCTCGCCGCTGGGTTGTGTCACGGTCTATTGTCCGGCGCTGATGCTGTTCTTTTTGTTGCGCGTGACGGGCATTCCCCTGACCGAGGCGCTCGCGGTGAAGACCAAGGGCGAGGCGTACCGCGAATATCAGCGCACCACCAGCAGGTTCGTTCCGTGGTTTAAAAAATCATAAATCTTATGCAAGCTGAACAAACCCTCGAATTGAAAGCAGCGCTGCCACAAACGCAGGCGCAGACGCCGCGCGCGAACATCTCGCTCGATGCGTTGCTGGAAAAGAACCTGCTGCCGGACTGGCTCATCCGCATCGGCATCCGCCGGCTGCTGCGCGAGCGGTTGCGCGAGGAGAACCGGGGCAATGCCGTGGACCAGCAGGCGCATTTGCTGAAACTCATCGCGGAGCTGAAGCAGAGCCCCATCGCCGTGGAGACGACGGCGGCGAACACACAGCATTACGAGGTGCCGACGCGGTTTTATCAGTTGTGCCTCGGCAAACGCCTGAAATACAGCGGCGCGTATTGGCCGGAGGGCGTAAACACGCTGGACGCCGCCGAAGAGACCATGCTCAAGCTGACCTGCTCGCGCGCGCAACTGGCGGACGGGCAACACATCTTGGAGCTGGGCTGCGGCTGGGGCTCGCTTTCGCTGTGGATGGCGGAGCAGTATCCGAATGCGCAGATCACCGGCGTTTCCAATTCGGCGACGCAGAAATTGCACATCGATGCCGAGGCGCAAAAGCGCGGCCTGAGAAATCTCCGCATCATCACGTGCGACATGAACCGGTTCGACATCACAGAGAAGTTTGATCGCGTGGTCTCGGTGGAGATGTTCGAGCACATGAAAAATTTCGAGCGGCTCATGGGCAACATCTCGCGCTGGCTCAAGCCGGCGGGGAAATTGTTCGTGCACATCTTCACGCACAAGGAATATGCCTATCACTTCGTCGCGCGCGATGCGTCGGACTGGATGGCGCGGTATTTTTTCACGGGGGGCATCATGCCGAGCGACGATCTGCTGCTGTATTTCCAGAAAGATTTGAGCATCGAGAACCACTGGCGCGTGAACGGGGCGCATTATCAGAAGACGGCGGAGGCGTGGTTGCAGAACATGGATGCGAATGAGGCGGAGATCAGGCCGCTGTTCGCGCAGACTTATGGCGCGGACAATGAAACACGGTGGTGGGTGTATTGGCGCGTATTTTACATGGCGTGCGCCGAGCTGTGGGGGTATCGCAAGGGCGAGGAGTGGTTGGTGTCGCATTACCTCTTTCGTAAGGCGGAATGTGGAATGCGGAGTGCGGAATGAAGAAACGGGATGCGAGATGCGAAATATGATCAAAAGAAAAATCATAAGAGCGGCGAGCTGCTGGCTCGGGTTGTGCCTGCTGATAGCGGTCGCGGGTGTGGGGCGGGCGGAGGAATTGTCCTTCACCAACCTGATTGTGCGCGGCGATGCGGCGGGAAAGCGCGGGGACGTGGCGGGGGCGTTGAAGGCGTATGTGGCCGCGGATGCGCTCAGCACCAATTGCGCGGACTTGTGCCTGCTGACGAAGCGGTATTGCGACCTGATGTACGATGCGAGTTCGCCCGACACCCAACAACAATTGGCCAAGCAGGCGCTGGCCTGCGCGTTCCGGGCGGTGCAAGCCGATCCGAAGAACGCGACGGCGCATCTGTGCGTGGCGGTCTGCTATGCCAAGAATTTTCCGTGGTGCGACAATGAGACGAAGGTGAAATGGTCCCGCGCCATGAAGATGGAATGCGAGTTGGCCATCGGCCTGGATCCCAAACAGGATGTGAGCTACTACCTGCTGGGCCGCTGGTATTTTGGCACGGCCAACATGGGCTTTTTCTCCCGGAGCGTGGTGAAGGTGATCTATGGCGGGCTGCCCCAGGCGAGCAACGAGGATGCGATCAAAAATTTCAAGCAAGCCATCGCGCTGGCGCCGGACCGCATCATTCATCATCGCGAACTGGCCAAGGTCTATGAGGCGACGGGCGACACCAAGCTGGAACGGGCCGAGTTGGAGACGTGCGCCCGGCTGAAACCGGTGGACCGGGATGATGCGGATGCGCAGCGGGAGGCGGCGGTGCGCTTGGCCGAACTGAGGTGACGGGTTCGCCCCACGCCAAGGGCGCCAAGGACGCAAAGGGGGAGACTAAAATCATTCGAGGACGAGGACGAGGAGGATTGACAATTGCCCCAAATCAGCAGGCCCACCCTGTGCGCCATTTGCACAGGGGTGTGACTGAGTCGCACAGTTCCCGATTTCGGCGGTTTGTCGTAAGGCTAGTGGCATGACAAATCCATTTCGGGCTTTTCTGGGCGCCGTCATTTTAACGTCGGCCTTCATTCTGGGATTCACCGCTTCGGTGAATGCAAACGTCTACAGCTGGTCCGGCGGCGGCAGCAGCGGCTTCTGGAGCGATGCCGGCAACTGGGGATTCGCCGGAGTGCCCGGGAACGGCGACTCGGTCGTCTTTCCCGCCCCGTCGTCGTTGATCAGCACCACGAACAATATTGTCGGCCTTTCGCTGGTGCAAATACGGTTCGCCGGCAACGGCGGCGGCACCACGCTGACCGGGAATGCCATTACGCTGACCGGGGGCATCGAGGCCACCAACACCATCGGGTTAAACACGATCAGCAACAACATCACGCTGGGTGCCGATATCCAGGTGGACGTGGGCAACAACGCCTTCCTCAACCTAGGCGGACTGCTGCTCCAAGGCAGCAGCTTTGGCGTCACAAAAATCGGTGCCGGCACGCTGACGTATGACGGTCAGGCCAGCGATACCTATACCGGCACTACCCACGTGAACGCGGGCCTGCTCCAATTGAACGTCGGCGGCGCCAACGCCTTTGCCGGTCCCTTGGTCATCGGCGACGGCTCGGGCACCGGCAGCCCGATAGTACGGTTGCTGCAGTTCAGCGAACTTCCTGACACGCAGCCGATCACGGTCAACCTCAACGGGCTGCTGGACTTGAACGGCTTCCCGGATACCACGGGACCATTGACCATCCAAGGCGGCATCGTCGAGACCGAGGGTGGAACGCTGTCCCTGAACGCGGATGTGACCATACTCGGCTCGGGTGCGGAGGCGATGATCACCGGCAACCTGCATTTTCTGGGCGGCCTCCATCTGGTGAACGTGGCGGATGGCGCCGCCTTCCGCGACCTGGATCTGCTCGCAAACGTCAGTGATGCCGGTGGCGGCCTGCTATTCACCAACAGCGTACCGTCCGCCGCGAACGCGCGGCTCGTGGGCAACAACACCTTCACCGGCCCGCTGACCATCGATAATCTGACGGTCTCGGCGGAAACGCCCACGGCCCTGGGGAGCACCGCCGCGGGGACGTCGGTGGGGAGCCACGGCACCCTGTATCTGTTCAGCACCGGCATCACGAACGAGACGCTGACCATGGCGGGCGGGGCGACGCTGTTCGCGCAGGATAATTGCGTTTGGAACGGGCCCATCGTGCTCAACGGCAATGTCACCATCGACGACTATCCGAACGTGTCTACGCTCACGCTGAACGGAGTCATCAGCGGCAGTGGCGGCTTCACCAAAGTGGATGTCGGTACGCTCCAGCTCTTCGGCCCCAGCGGCAATTCCTATGCCGGCAACACCTACATCGAGGACGGCACCTGCCTGATCGACAAAGCCTCCGGTGCCGCCATCCCGGCCGGCACCCTGACGATCGGCGACCATTCGGGCACGAACGCCACGGTGCGGGACATCAATGTGGGGGGCAACCTCGGCTCGTCGGTGGCCCTCGCCATCAATGAAGGCGGGTTGCTGGACCTCAACGGAGAGGGTGAGACTGTCGGACCGATCGCGTTTTCCGGCGGAGCCATCTCCACCGGCAGCGGCCATCTGGCAATCAACGGCGACGTCGATGTGCTGGCTTCCACCAACACCGCGACGATCAATGGCGCCATCGTCTTTGGTAACGGTGTGCGCACGATCACCCTGGATACCAGCGAGATCTATCCCAACCTGACCGTGACCGCCTCCGTGGCCGACAATGGTGCCGGAATTAAAGTTGTCCTGGGCGACCTGTCCCTTTTCTATGATGATTTGTCGCTGCAAGGCAGCAATACGTTCACCGGTCCGCTGACCATTGACAGCACGTTTGTTGACGTCGACACGCCCTGGGCGTTGGGGGCGACGAGCGGCGGAACGTTCGTGACCAACAGCGGCACCTTGTGGCTCTACCAAACTGCCATCACCAACGAAACCGTGACCCTGGCGGCCGGCACGGAATTTGCCGGGCAAAACAACTGCATCTGGAACGGCCCCGTCAACCTGGTCGGCAACGCCAAAATCTTTAACCCCAGCCCGTTTACTTATTGCTTCGACATTCAAGGTCCCATCACCGGCACAGGCGATCTGTACGTGCAGGGTAGCGCCGGCACCGGGGCGACCAACCGTTTTTCCGGTCCGTTGCCAAATACTTTTGCCGGCAACACCACCGTCAATTTCACCACGCTGCTGCTGGCCAAGGCTTCAATCGGCGGCGGCATACCCAGCAACCTGGTGGTCAATGGCTCCAGCGTTGTCCGGGTGGCCAACAACTACCAAATCAATTCCCCGTTCAAGTCGGTATCCATCGGTGAAGCCGGTTTGCTGGATCTGGGCGGATTCAGTGAATGGGTCGGGCCGCTCACCCTGCAGGGTGCGCAGGTGACCACCACCGCGGGCGGCCTGCTTTATCTGGGCGGCGACATCACGGTGACCAACAGCACCGTGGCCATGTCCCAGATCAGCGGCAACGCCACGCTGTGGAATGGCACGCGGACGATCAACTGCATCGGCCATTATTATTCGCCGGACTTTGCCATGGTGGCGAACCTGGCCGGCAACCTCACCTCGGGCCTCGTCAAGACGGGCGATGGCGAAGCGAGCCTGGCCGGCAACAACACCTTCCCCGGCCCGACCACGGTGAATGCCGGCAGCTTGGAACTGCATGCAAACAACGCCTTGGGCAACATCAGCACCCCGGCCACCGTCACCAATACCGGCAACATATTTCTCAACGGCAACGTGGTCGTGGGGAACAAACCTTTGATCCTGTCCGGCACGGGCAACGGGCTGGGGGTGCTGTCCGCCGGATTTGGCACCGGCACCTGGGCGGGAAACATCACGCTGCTTTCGAACGTCGGCATTGATGTCTACACGAACTCCACCCTGGAACTGGGCGGCGTCATCACCGGCCCGGGCGGCCTGACCAAAATGGACTGGGGCAACCTGCTGCTGGATGGCAACCTAGCCAACAATTTTAGCGGCCCGACGCTCGTGCAATCGGGCATCCTGACCTTGAGCAAGACCAATGGCCCGGCGCTCATCGGTCCGCTGACCATCGGCCAGGGCCTGGATGCGGCCAACCAGGATGTGGTCGATACGGTGCTGAACTACCAGTTGCCCACCAACAATCCAACCACCATCAGCAGTTCCGGCCTGCTTGATGTCAGCGGCGCCACCAGCTTCAACAACAATGTCGGTTCCCTCACCGGCACCGGCGCCGTCCACATCGGCAACAACAACCTGACCGATGGCTATGACAACACCTCCACGACTTACGCCGGCGCCATCAGCGGCAATGTCAGCGGCGGCGCCCTGGTGAAGATGGGCGGCGGCGCATGGACATTGACCGGGGCGAGCACGTTTGCGGGCATCATGCAGGTGCAGGCGGGCTCGGTGTACGTCAACGGCTCCATGCCTTCCACCAGCGCCTCCTTCATCAACGGCTCCTTGCTGGGCGGCAACGGCACGGTGGGACCCATCGGGTTCAACCGCGGCATCCTCGCGCCCGGCACCAACAGCGGCCCGGGCATCCTCAACGTCAACAGCGGCGGCGTGAATCTGAACAGCAACGACACCTTCACGGTCTCCATCGCCGGCACCACGGCCGGCAGCGGTTACAGCCAGCTCAATGTCACCGGCAGCGTGGGCCTGAACAATGCCGCGCTGCAATTGAACATGCCGGTCGTGGGCGTGAGCAACGCAGTGTACACCATCATCAACAACGACGCTGCGGACGCCGTCACCGGCGTCTTCACCAACCTGCTGGAAGGCTACACCAACACGGCGGCTAACGGCGCCAAGTTCAAGATCACCTATCACGGCGGCTCCGGCAACGACGTGGTGCTGACCCAGATCAGTTTGCCGACACAACCCAACTTCACGAGCATCACCAATCTCGGCGCCGGCGGCATCAAGCTCGGTGGCATCGGCATGTCCAACGTGACCTACACGGTTTCCGCCAACACCAACCTGCTCACGACGAACTGGGTGAACATTGGCACCGCCACCGCCAACGGGCTCGGCGTGTTTCAATTCACCGATCCCGGTGCCATCAACTATCTGGTGCGCTTCTACCGGTTCTCATGGCCGTGATTGCTGGATGGCGGTTTAAGCCGTCGCGACGATTGGTTGAGAGCGAGCATCAGCCGGGCCGGCCGGCGCTTGGACCAGGCCGGCAAAGTTTCCGCGATGGCGGGCGAGCAAGAACAGGGCGAGGGCAGATACGATCGTCGCCATGGGCAAGCCGGCCGGGGCCATGAAGGCGTGGAAGCCGACGATGTTCACGATCACCGGACCAAGCAGGGTAAGGCCCAGCGGCAGCCAGCGGCCGGTCAACAGGAGGAGGCCGCCCACGACTTGCACTGCGCCAACGACATAGACGTAGTGGCTGACATACAGCGCCGTCATGAAATCCTTTGCGGAACCTTCCGGCGGCGGCGGCATGGGGATGAAGTGCAAGAACATGTTTGAGCCAAACACGACGAAGATCAGCCCGAGCAAACTGCGGGCGATGATGGTGGCGATTTTCATAATAGTTATTTCTTATATGTAGCGATGTTTCATTTTGTTGTTTAGGCGAGGTTGGCCACGAGCTGTTTTGAATGCGTGCCCGCGGCAGCGAGCGCTTTTTCCGGCCCGATGGCGCCGACCGCCACACCTTCAACGCGCACCACGTCCACATCCGTGATGCCGAGGAAACCCAGCACGGCGCGAAGATAGGGCTCGGTGAAGTCGAAGGCTTTCATGTGTCCGTTCGAGTAAACGCCGCCGCTGGCCAGCACGAGGATCGCGCGCCGGCCTTTGAGCAGACCTTGCGGGCCGTTGGCGCCGAAGGAAAAAGTCCGGCCAGCGCGGGAGATGTGGTCAATCCACGCCTTGAGCGTCGAGGGCACGCCGAAATTGTGCATGGGAGCCGCGATGACAACCGTGTCGGCGGCGAACAGTTCGTTGATCAGGGCGTCGGACAGGGCCAGCAACCAGGACTGGTCGGGGGTGCGCTGGTCCGGGGGCGTGTACATGGCGCCGATAAGGGCCGGACCCACATGGGGCGGCGGGTTCTGGCCGAGGTCGCGGACGACGGTCTTGGAACCGGGATGGCGCGTTTGCAGTTCGTTCACGATGGAACGCGCAGCCTGGTGCGAGTAGGAATCGCCTCCCCGCGGGCTGCTTTCGATGAGCAGGATGTTTTTCATATTATGCCTTTCGTTTTAGTTTGGTTAATTTGTTTCTATCACTGGGGACATCATCCCTCCGATTCTTGCGCCGGCCCAATACCGTGTTCCTTGCGCTGCCATGCCGTTTCGGCATAATGACTGCCACCATGGAACTCCGGAATCTCCGATATTTCCTCGCGGTGGGCGAAGCGTTGAGCTTCACGAAGGCGGCGGCGCAATTACGCATCGCGCAGCCGGCGCTGAGCCGGCGGGTGCAGGATTTGGAGGATGAGATCGGCGTGGACCTGTTCAAGCGCAGCCCGCGCGGGGTGACGCTCACCGCCGAGGGAAAATTGTTCCTGGACCGGGCGCGCGACCTGTTGCAGCGCGCCGATGAAGCCGTGGACCAGGTTCGCGCGCTCGCACGCGGACACTACGGCGAGTTGCATATCGGCTATGCGGCTTCGCCCACGGTGGAGATCCTGCCGCCGGCGCTGGCGGCGTTTCAGAAGGCGTTCCCCCACGTCAATGTGCTGCTCCACGACGGCTCGCGGCGCGAACTCATCGAAGGCCTTCAAAGCGGCGCGTTGCAGTTCGCGCTCATGCCCAAGGCCGTGATGGAAGGCCTTGAATTTGAAACCTTGCGCGCCTATCCCTTTTGCGTGGCGTTCGCACCGGGCCATCCTTTTGGACGGTTGAAAACCGTGCCGCTCGAAAAATTGGCGGCCGAACCGCTGGTCGGACTGGCCCGCAAGGAATACCCGGATTATTATCCGCTGATCGACAGCCTCTTCCAGCCCCGGGGCCTCAAGCGTCGCGTCGCCGTGGAATGCGACAGCGCCAGTTCGCTGATCACCACGGTTGAATCCGGCCGGGGCGTGGCGCTGGCTATCTCTGCTTTCAAGATCGTGAGTGGCAAGCGATTGGCTTATCGCCCGTTGGCCGGGATCAAGGAACTGCTGCCGGTGGGCATCGCCCGGGCGAAGGGCGGAGATGTGACGCCGGCGGGAGAGAAGTTTTGCGACATTTTGCGCACGGTGTCGAAAGGGACGACGGGGAGCAAGTAGTTGGTGGTCGAAAGTTGAGGATGGGGATGGATGGGGGAAACGACTTCTTCTGTCGTCGCCTACAAGCGGGGATATGTCGCCCCGGACGGGGCTGGGATTTTTATCGGACCGGTTTCTACAAAGATTTCGCACCTACGGGTCCGATGCCGGACTGGCCATCAGGGGGAGCGGAGGCGGTAGTAGCGGCGGAGGTTGGCGGGGGTTTGGCTGTCGGTGAACTGAAAATGGCCGAAGGTGGTTTGGGTGGGGGTTCCCAGCACGGTCCAATTGGTCACGGGCAGGGCCAGGTTGGTGGTGCCAATCACGGTGTAGCTGGCCCCCTGGGTGTCATCGAACGCGAACTGGAACGTGCCGTTGCCGAGCCGTTTGGCGTCGGCCACCGCGGGAATGCTGGTGAGGGCGAAGCCGGTCAACGGAATGCGGAACGGGTTTTGGGTGGCGTCGTTATTGGGCAGGTTGAGATAAAGGTATTGGGGACCGGAAAATTCGAAGGGGGCGAATTTCACGGTAAAGCTGGTGCCGGCATTG
>Ga0210392_10001648_pt1 | contig 11655 bp, 8 predicted proteins | sample IncBWC30OmetaG_FD_161057 | JGI IMG/M metagenome (GOLD analysis project Ga0210392, IMG submission 161057) | Forest soil microbial communities from Barre Woods Harvard Forest LTER site, Petersham, Massachusetts, United States - Inc-BW-C-30-O ...
CATGCGCTACCCCGAGTTATTGCTTAAATTACAGGCGGAGGTGTATGGGCTTTATCACATGACGGATCCTGAAGTGTTCTACAACCGTGAGGATCTGTGGACAGTAGCTACCGAGGTCGGCATGGGCGAGGGCGGTGAGCAGACAACACAGCCGATGCAGCCGAATTTCGTGCTGATGAAACTGCCGGACGAAACCGGCGTCGAGTTTGTAGAGATTCTGCCATTCACGCCAGCCAACAGGAATAATCTGATTGGCTGGATTGCCGGGCGCAGTGACGGCCCACACTACGGCACATCGGTGGTCTACAACTTTCCTAAAACAAAACTGGTTGACGGCCCGCTGCAGATCGAGGCGCGAATCGATCAGAACGCGCAGCTTTCAGGACAGTTGACGCTATGGAATCAGCAAGGCTCGCACGTGCGACGTGGAGCTCTGCTAGTGATTCCGACGGGGCGTGCGTTGTTGTATGCGGAGCCGATTTACCTACAAGCCGAACGGAGTCCAATGCCGGAGTTGCGCCTCGTCGTGCTCGCCCTTCAAGACCGGCTCGTGTACGCGCCAACCTTCGAGGCGGCGCTGGCCGCCCTTTTTGGCGGAAGCGCATCGTCCCTTACTTCATCCGAGCCGTTGCGAGCCGCGCCAACAGCCTCCGGCGTACCCCAGCCCTCAGCAGATCTCAATGCACTCATCGCGGAAGCCGCTAAGGACCTTGCCGACTATCAGCGCCTCACAGCGGAAGGCAAACTTGGCGAGGCCGGACAGAAGCTTGAAGAGCTTAAGCGCACAATCGATAAGCTGAACACGCGTCAAAAATAGCTGTACGGACAAAGCCTTTGTCCAGGGAAGAGCGCGAATTCCTTGGGCGCGTTTAGGAGCATCTGCCTTAACCGCAAGTCTTAACGGCGCTTTTTTGTTGCACAGTTCTTGGAGTTTTGAATCAAATCCCAAACTCGTCTTAACGATTTCAAGTTGCTTATAAGCCGGCTTCTCTGAAATATTGGGGGGATTTCGACTAAATGGAAGCGTATCCATAAGTTGCGGGTCGCTGCTCAGGACAAGCTCGCTAGTTCGCCAACAGGGAAGCCGCTCCCGCGGGCCTCAACTCCATGGGAGCATTTTGCTGACTTTGCGACAATGTAAGTTGCACGCAGCAATTGGGAGTACGAGATGAGACGGATGTTCCGCTGATCCGATGATATGTTGCGTGGCTGATTTATGTTCGGACGGCGCGGCGGTCATGCTCGGAAGTCGCTCGCTTTTTCTTTCTCAGCTTCGCTGTCTCCGCGTGCAGCACTGTAGTCGTCTCTCTAAAGAAACCAGCAATTACTTTCAGTTCAGCGGCGGTGTAGTGGCTGGCTATCGTCGCCATCGCGTTTAGCAGAGACTGAAAGATTGGGCCAACGCGCTGCTGCACCTCCTTCAGGTGCTGCAGTTGTACAATCACGCTGCGCCGATCTGTAGGATGCGGCTCGCGGTGTACGTAGCCAGCACGCTCCAGGCGGTCCACGATGCCGGTGATCGCTCCCGTGGTGAACCCAGACAACTCCGCCAATCTGCTCGACGGCGACGATCCATGCTCGCGCAACAGTCCGAGACACTTCCACTCCGCGGCGCTCATGCCCAGGTGGGACGCCACCGCTTCGTGGAAAAAAAACAATCGCGTCACTCAACTCGCGGCTCATCCGTTCTCCTGGGGCAGTTCCGGCCTGCGTCATCGGATGTGATTTCTTACTTTCCATGTCTCTTAGATATGTTTCAACAGCATCAGTGCTCTTTGAAACCATGATCTTCGGAAACTCGGGCCAGTTCTGTGGTAGCGATCGTTGTACGTAACGGTTTGACTCGACTTGATACACCCACTCGCTCACCCGATACGAAACCTGGACGTAGGAGCCAAAGTTGGTGCGGGCTTCGATACGATAGAGTTTTCCCGGGCCCTTTACTGCGGTGCGGTATGTCTTGGTCCACTCATTTCGCAATTCACTCGAACTGACAGTCTCAATGATCGATTCCACGCGAAAGGAATCCGCACCATCGGTATAACTTGTGGCTGTCTGCTGCAACAATGCAACCGCGCGTGAATGGCGATCCTGATGGTTGTTGAGCAGATAAAGTGACAGCGAAGAAGGCCAGAGAGAACAGACTTAGAGTAGTTTTCAATGGGCCACCTGCTTTAAACGATTCAGTTAACCGTGAATCACTCTGCGCGTGCCAACTGCGAAAGCTTTCTGCGTCGGTTCCGATCCTGTCAACTACTTCTAACCGTGACCATCGGATCTACCTGCATGGCTCTCCTCCCGGGCACGATGCAGGCGAGGACCAAGGCATTACGAAAACAGCGGAGGTAATGCTCAGCACTCCTGCGCCGCTCGTGCTGCCTTGCGTCCACTTATGCACCAAGTCGCTGCACCACGCGATTGATCGCGGGACTGGGTGACATCGACAATTTGACAAATTTTTGCCGCTGCATGTCACACTGATGGCGATACGATTTTAAAGTGAGGAAACATTCCGACGGATTAGCAACAGTAGATCTTCGTAATAATTTCATGTCGGCGAAAACGCGGCAGTCTTCGTTCTCGCTGACTGGAGGCCCAGCTGTGAGTGCAGCGCTGTGTGTCTTTATATCCATGCTGGTTACTGCCGCTGCCTGGGGCGATACCGATTATTACCGCCACAGTGTTTTCGACAATAGTTTGACGACGGATTCCTACTTCCATAGCGAGGGCGCGGCCAATGGATCGAGCTTCCTCGAATTGACGGATGGACGGCTACCCGTCGAAACGAAAACATCCTTTACACCGCCTAATGCGCTTCGCCTGCAATGGCAATCGCAATCCGATGGCGGGTGGGAGGCGGAAATTCACGTTGACGCTTATCGCAATCGCCTCCCTGAACTCAAAGGACAAAATCTTTACTTCTGGTGTTTTGCTCCTCAGGCGATTGCGGCAGATGATCTTCCTGATCTTGTAATATCCAACACTGTCGCCGGCTTGCACGTAGCAGAATTCCCCGGAGCGTTCACGGAGCCTTTGCCTCTTGGGAGGTTCACCGGCAATATTCCGGCTCGGCGATGGATTCGAGTGCGAATTCCGCTTTCGGCGTTTCACACGGCTTCAATTTACGATTTTCGTCCACAAAATCTGCGCAGTGTGATCTTCCATCAAGACCGCGCCGATGGCGTGCGGCATGTCTTAATCATCGATGAGATTCGGACAGACGACGATCTGCCGGTAAATGAACCTCATGGTTTATCAGCGCCAACGAACGTTCGAGCGGTTGGCTATGACCGGCATGTCGAACTGCGCTGGGATCCGGTTAAGAGTGACGGGCTCGGGCGATATGTTATCTATCGATCTCTCAACGGCGAGAAGTTCGAACCCATCGGTATTCAACTTCCCGATGTGACGCGTTATTCCGATTTTCTGGGAAAATATGGTGTAACAGCGCAGTACAAAGTAGCGGCGTCTGATATTAATTACCGCACGTCTCCACTCTCCGAACCCGTGAGCGCATCCACGCGCGAATTCAGCGATGACGAGTTGCTCACCATGCTGCAGGAAGCCTGCTTTCATTATTACTGGGACGGCGCCGATCCTCACTCAGGAATGGCGCGGGAGAATATTCCTGGAGACGATCGCATTGTTGCAACGGGTGCAACTGGTATGGGCATTGCGGCGCTCATTGTTGGCGTGGATCGGGGCTTCATCACTCGCACACAAGGAATCGAGCGAGTCGCTAGGATCGTCGACTTTCTCGAGCATGCGCAGCGCTACCACGGTGCATGGTCACATTACATGGATGGAAATACCGGTAAGACGATGCCGGTGTTCGGCATGTTCGACAATGGTGGCGATCTGGTCGAAACATCATTTCTGATGGAGGGCCTGTTAACCGCGCGGCAGTATTTTCGGGGAAACAGCAGTGCTGAAAGGAACCTCTACCAACGAATTTCACGGCTTTGGGAGACCGTCGAGTGGGACTGGTATCGTGGCCCAAAGCCGGGAGATTTTCTTTATTGGCACTGGTCGGCAGAGTGGGGATGGCAAATTCAACATCCGCTGATCGGTTTCAACGAAGTAATGATCACGTATCTGCTGGCGATGTCGTCTCCAACGCACGGCGTTCCAGCGAGTATCTATTATTCCGGTTGGGCCTCGCAGTCGGAACAAGCAGCACAGTATAGGTCGGGGTGGTCAGGGAGCACCGATGGAGACCACTATTACAATGAGCATACCTACTACGGCATTAAGCTGGACGTGGGCGCGGGAACCGGAGGACCGCTCTTTTTTACGGACTACTCCTACTTTGGGTTTGACCCACATAGTCTGCACGACCGCTATACGTCTTCCTATTTTGAGAACAACCGTAATATCGCCTTGATTAACCGTGGCTATTGCATCGCAAATCCGAAGCATTTTCCTGGTTATGGTGCCAATGCATGGGGTCTGACGGCGAGCGATGGCCCTGGCGGATACGTGCCACACGCTCCGGCCGAGAATGATGATACTGGCACATTAACTCTGACGGGAGCGCTCTCCGCATTTCCCTACACGCCTGAAGCTTCCATGGAAGCGCTAAAACACTATTACCGCGACCTGGGAGATCAACTTTGGGACATCTATGGTCCGCGCGATGCTTTTAATCCTGGAAAGCATTGGATCTCATCCATCTACATGGGACTGAACCAGGCTCCCATAGTCGTAATGGTGGAGAACTACCGTACCGGACTGGTGTGGAAGCAATTCATGTCCAATCCTGAAATTGCGGCAATGTTGCAAAAGCTCAACCAGACTACCAGTCAATAGCAACAACCGTGAGATTCGACATACAGGTTTAACTCCCGGACTCTCGAAAACATTCAGATCAGATACGTTGGAGGCTGAGTCCAATGACGACATCGGATCTTGGCGCTCATTGACCTGTTCAGATCGATCTGTGTCTTCGGCAAGTTGTCGTGTAACTGGCTATTCCGCAACTCGCTCTCCCGCTGGTTCCGCAGCTTTCTTAATTTCCTGGATTGTTTTTCGCCCGTTTGACCAAATCGTCCTTGTTAACACTTGTTCCTCCCAGAACGTCTACGATTACGCAGGGATTACTGCCATGGCCTCAGGGTATGGAGATAGAGTCTACTCAGGCGCGGCGCGTCTGCGAAGTCAGCCTGTGAGGGAGCAACCCGGGTCTGAATTCTCCGAGGATGAGATGTTGGTCGGAGCGGCCTGCAACGGGGACAGAGCAGCATTCGGCCGTCTTTACGACCGGTACGCTCGCATGGTCCACGGATTACTCCTAGCGAAGGTTCCTGTAGGAGAGGTGGATGACCTCGTTCAGGATGTCTTCGTGATGGCGCTTCGTCGGCTGTCAACGCTACGAAAAACGGGAAGCTTTGGAGCATGGCTGACGGCGATCGCTCGCAATCTGGCAAATGACCACTACCGCCGTTTGGCGCCAGAAGACCAACTGGCGGATGATACGCCTGATGCTGAAATCAAATGCGGAATCGCCAGCACAGATGATGAGGGCGCCGCCGCCATTCTCGATATAGTCCGGAGCCTGCCCGATACATATAGGGAAACATTAATTTTGCGGCTTGTGGAAGGCATGACTGGTCCCGAGATAGCGGCACGCACCGGACTGACACATGGCTCAGTTCGCGTAAACCTGCATCGCGGCATGCAACTGCTCCGCGCCAAACTAAACCCGAACCCGGACGTTGATGGTCCCGACAGGGAGATGCGGTAACCAATGGACATGAGGAACAACAGAACGGAAAACATACCGCTGATCAGGAATGACGACTATCTATGGGATGGTTCTGGTGAGCCTGATCCTGAAATACAGAGGTTGGAAAGCCTGCTCGGGAAGTATCGCCATGACCTTCCGGCTATGGTATTTCCTGAGGCTATCCCGCGCGGGCGATGGATATTGTCTTCACTACGGATGAGACTGTTTCCGGTTTCCGCGGCAACCACCGCTGCCGTGGTAGCGATCGCTGTGGTGACGTTTCTGGTGTACGAAAGGAAGCCCGCGCCAGCTATCGCGGCTGGTTGGGAGGTATCCAGCGTGACAGGAACTCCCCGGATCGGGACCAAAACCATCAGCGGAACCAGTGGAACGAGCCGTCTCGTCGTCGGTCAGGTACTTGAAACCGACCGTCGATCACGGGCCAGTCTTCAAGCTGAACAGATCGGTCAGATTGAGGTGGAGCATAGCACCCGCCTGCGTTTGCTCACGATGGGAACCGGTCTAAAGCGAATTGCATTGGATTACGGAATCATTCATGCGTTTATCTGGGCGCCACCAGGCGAATTCGTGGTAGACACGCCGTCAGCTGTGACTGTGGACCTGGGCTGTGCGTACACGTTGCAAGTGAACGATTCGGGCACGGGATTGGTGCGTACATCTCTCGGGTGGGTCGGGTTCAAACTGAATGGCCGCGAGTCTTTCATTCCCGCTGGCGCAGCTTGTGAGACACGGCCGAAAACCGGTCCCGGAACTCCATATTTCGAGGACGCATCATTGAAGTTTCGCTCCGCTTTGACCAGATTTGATTTCGAGGACAATACGCCACAACAGCACGCTGTCGATCTGAAGATCGTGCTCGGCGAGTCCCGCAAACGTGACGCACTCACTCTGTGGCATCTGTTAGCGCGTGTTGAGGAAAAACAGCGACTGGTTGTTTACGAACGGTTGGTAAAGCTTGCTCCTCCTCCTGCTGGTGTCACTAAGGAAGGAATTCTTCGTCTCGATCAACCCATGCTCGATCGGTGGTGGAACGAACTCGGATTTGACGACATCTTGGTTTGGCGCCATTGGGAGCATGCCTGGGCTGAAACATCCGCGCTTGTTCGCGAAAAGTAATTCGGGGACTACCTGACGACGTAACCATTTTTGATCTCTCTTCTCCAGACATTCGTACTCCCCGTTAACAGTTCGATCTTCGTGGGCGTCTCTTTGGACGTGGGAAGAAACCACGAAAAGGAGACTCAGCATATGAATTTACGCATATCTTCGCGGCTCGTGATCAACCTCGTGGCGGTCATGCTTGGACTTACAAGCTCCGCAATGGCGGGGCCGCCGCTTATCTGTCATCCCATCGCAATCGGGCAGGCCAAGTCACTACCCTGGGTTGATTTGAATTACCACACAGGGGATGGAGGCTATGACCTTCAGAACCTCACTCGGGACACTCTGGCAATTCTTGATTCGAACACTCCAGTGTTAGTACGAATGGAAACCCTTCGACGAGCGACACTCTATGCTCGCCAGGATCCACAAGTAGCGAAAGAGTTACTGACCCGACTTCACGCACGTGCAGCCAACGCCGGTGACGATAACATTGGCGCGCTGGCTTGGTTCGATATAGGCTACCTGGCCGAAACCTACAAACAATGGATGGGCAAGGGTGAGCCCAACCCGGCGGCTGGCCTTGACGGATATAGCTGGGTAAAAAAGGCGATCAGCATGCGTGGTCAGGATCCGGAGATAGAATTCGCGGCGGCACTCATCACGTTCACGGGCCCGAATAGCGATCATCGCTATCACGCCCAGAAAGCGATTGCTGGCGCGAAGAACGATCCTCTTCTTGCTCAGAACTTGGCTTCCCTGTTCAACGGTCAAATGACCTCAGCGCTTCTGAACGACGGGCCCGCGGGTGCGCCTAACAAGTAAACATACCCCGGAGACTGACATCCTTCATTCCAAAGTGGCTATCCGGAATGACCGGGTTCGCAAACTAGAACGCGATTTACTTGAAGTAATTTCAGGTTGTCATAAGCGGACTGTTGAGCCATGTGCTAACTTTCGGGCTGCAGACCATCCGGACATTTCGTGGCGACACAGGCGTTTGTTAGTATGGATCTGGCTCGTGGATTCGACTTCAGTGACAGCGCCGCCCGGATTGGTTTGCAGCAATTTACAAGACTGCTAGGTGGATTTTTGGGTTGGGAGATCCGAACTAGACTTTGTCCGGCCAGTTCAGGAAATCCCAATACAGGCTCATTTTGTCGCGACAGGATTCATCCAAACCGTTTCCCAGATATGACCATCGGGATCGTCAAACCTGCGGCCATACATAAAGCCGAGGTGTTGAGTAAGGTCGCTTATTTGCCGGAGTAGGTGATGCGCCAAACGCTGCGGGTCCCATCATCCGTCACGAAGAGATCTCCATCGCGCCCAACCGCAACACCCACAGGCCGACCCCACACCTGGCCGTCTTTAGTGACGAAACCCGTAAGGAAATCTTCGTAGCTTCCGTCCGCATGACCATCATGCATAGGAATACGGATGACTTCGTATCCAGCCCGGTTGGCGCGGTTCCATGAGCCATGTTGCGCGACGAAGGCGTCTCCGTCGTATTGCTCCGGGAACTGCTTGTGATTGGGATAGAAAACCATCTCTAGCGACGCCATGTGAGGCTGAACGAGGACGTCGGGAGTAATGACTTTGGAGGCAAGATTGACACGCTTACAGTCCTTGGCCAAATCCGCACTCAGAACCGGCGCCTGCGGATTGGGGCCTGTGCCGTTGGCACAAGGCTCGGGTAGTCGTGGGTCCTGATGCCCGCCCATGTAGTACCACGGCCAGCCATAAAAACCCCCTTCTTTGATAGACGTTACGTAGTCGGGAACAAGGTGATTGCCGAGATTATCGCGCTCGTTGGTCGAGCACCAGAGTTGGCCGGTGGTGGGATTGATAGCCTCGCCTACGCAGTTGCGAATGCCTGAGGCATAAACCTTAATGAACTTGCCCCCGGGCGTGTACTCGAGAACGTCAGCCCGATGGAACTCTTTCGGATGGGTGTCAGGATCGTCGATGTTCGAGCCGGAGCCCACGGACACAAACATGGACTGGCCATCTTTGCTGAAGACGACATCGCGCGTCCAGTGGCCACCACCTGTGAGCTGTGCGTAGCCAGGAATGTCCGGAACGATGGTCTCAGGACTCCCGGTCGCGTGAAGATCACCAAGGTGGTAAGGAATGCGCTGCACGGTTGTGGCATTGCCAACATAGATGTATTTCGGATTGTCTGCGGGATAGAAGGCGATGCCAAAAGGATGATCGAGACCAGTGGCGAATTTTTCGATTTTGATGGCCTTGCCGTCGTGGTCGACACCACGCAAAACAAAAATAACGCCAGCACCAGAGTCAGCAAGGAAGAGGTCGCCATTCGGAGCAGTTCGCATGAGGCGCGGCATGGTAAAGGTGCCGCCGCTCAATTCCATGTGTTCCTTGTTATCTGCGCGCTGCATCGGCTTTGCGTCGCCGCCTGCATAGAGTGTGACCTTGAAACCCGCAGGAGCCAGCGGCCATGCATCCGCTGGACGCGGGATGACGTGAGCAGTGTTCCGCACGGCCTCTTCTGGCATGGGGCCGGGCAGATCAGCGAGCGTAATTTTGCGACGAACGCCGGGTTCCTGCTGATTCCAATCGGCGAATGCGGCCTGGCCCGTGATGGTCTGCTGAGCAGGCAATCCCAACGGAAGCAGAGTGCAGACGGAGACGAAGGCGACGAAAGCTGAAAGTTTCATGGTTGAGCGTCTCGAGACTTCGAATTTTGGAATTAGATGTACTATCCAGCGACGCCGTTGCCGTCGCAAATCTTTCAGGTGCGACGCTGAGCTTCAAAGCGAGGGACCAATCGACGAACTACGGTGGGTGAAAGCGGCCGACCATTCCTTGGTCGTGTTTCGTCCAACACTGTCAACAGTCGGTGAAGAAACCTGTAACCTTATCTACACTTATAAAGTCTCAGTGTAGGGGAGTTGAAGTTTCATGGTCTTGTTCGTCTTGGCCTATCTGGGCGGTGTTCTTACAATTCTGAGCCCATGCATCCTCCCGATTCTGCCCTTCACTTTCGCGCGCGCCGATCAGCCCTTCCGAAAAACCGGATTGCCACTTTTGCTGAGCATGGCAATCACATTCGCCGCTGTGGCTTCCATCGCTGTAGCCGGAGGCTCATGGCTGGTGCGCGCCAACCAATATGGACGCATCGCCGCTCTGGTCGTCTTCGCACTGCTGGGACTCTCTCTTCTCCGGCCCGCACTTGCGGAAAGACTCTCACGGCCGTTTGTGCGACTCGGCAGCCGTCTCACGCAGAACGCATCTACTGATTCGCGCAACATTGTCTGGCAGTCGCTCTTACTCGGCGTTGCCACCGGACTGCTCTGGGCGCCGTGCGCGGGTCCAATCCTCGGTCTCATTCTCACCGGCGCGGCCCTGCAAGGCGCCAGCACTCACACTTCGTTGCTGCTCTTGATCTATGCAGCAGGCGCGGCAACATCACTGGCTGTGGCTCTGCTCGCGGGGGGCCGTGTCTTTGCTGCCATGAAGCGCTCGCTTGGCGCGGAAGAGTGGATACGCCGGATTCTAGGCATAGCTGTGCTGATTGGCGTCATTGCAGTCGCTTTTGGACTCGACCGAGGCATCCTGACGCGCGTCTCGCTCGCCAGCACATCTGGCGTGGAACAGAAGCTGCTCGATCGCATGCACCCAAAAGTAGTGCGCATTCCCGATCAGACTCTGACCATCACCGATGCAGGAGAGACGCTCACGGACAGCTCACCGTTATCCAGCCTGTCGGGAGCAACAGCCTGGATCAATTCGCCGCCGCTGACCGCCGATCAACTTAAAGGCAAAGTTGTTCTCGTCGATTTCTGGACATATTCCTGCATCAACTGCCTGCGCGCGCTGCCTTATATTCGCGCGTGGGCGGAGAAGTACAAGGACAGCGGCCTTATCGTCATCGGCGTTCACACTCCTGAGTTTCCTTTCGAGAAAGACCTGTCGAACGTGCAGAAAGCCGTCCGCGATTTAGGAATTACTTACCCCGTCGCGCTGGACAACAGTTACATGATCTGGAGCGCCTTCGACAATGAATACTGGCCCGCACATTATTTCATCGATGTGAACGGCAAAGTGCGCTATCACCATTTCGGGGAAGGAGAATACGACCAGTCTGAGCAATGGATTCAGGAACTCCTGAAGGAGCGTACCGGCGAGCAATCGCTTCCTGGCGGAATTGTGAACGTCAGCGCACGGGGTGCTGAAGCCGCGCCGGATACGAACGAAGTGCAGTCTCCGGAAACCTATGTTGGTTATGAGCGGGCACAGAACTTTGCATCCCCTGGTGGTTTCAAGCAGGACAAAGCCAGTCTCTATACCATCCCCGCCACCCTCAAACTGAATCAATGGGCGCTTGCCGGTAGCTGGATCGATCACAATCAAACCGCCGTCATCGTCTCCCCTAAGGGAAAGATTGCATTCCGCTTTCACGCGCGCGATCTGCATCTGGTGCTCGGGCCCACAGCAGATGGAAAGCCTGTGCGCTTTCGCGTAACCATCGATGGCCATGCTCCTGGTGAAAATCATGGAGTGGATACCGACGAGCAAGGCACAGGAGTCATTACCGAGCATCGCCTGTATCAACTCGTCAGACAAAAAGGGACGATCACAGATCGCCTCTTCGAGATCGAGTTTTTGAATCCAGGTGTGCAGGCCTTCGCTTTCACCTTCGGGTGAACTCAACTCATGAATCAGGGGGAGATGATGACCGAAGACAATTCAAAAATTAGCCACCGATTTACTTGATAATGATCTCCCCGCTCGCGTTGGCACACATGCCATTAAGCGCCCCCGAAACACAAGCGCCGACC
>Ga0210392_10001649_pt1 | contig 11648 bp, 20 predicted proteins | sample IncBWC30OmetaG_FD_161057 | JGI IMG/M metagenome (GOLD analysis project Ga0210392, IMG submission 161057) | Forest soil microbial communities from Barre Woods Harvard Forest LTER site, Petersham, Massachusetts, United States - Inc-BW-C-30-O ...
TCACTTGGCGCATGGTCGTCACGAAGCCGGAACCGCCGCAGATCTCGCAGTCGGCTCCGGCAGTCGGATGGGCGCGATGCCGGATGGCGCCGGCGCGTTGAATGAGTTCCGCTGGCGTCGGGCAGCGCGTTGTCGAATCGACCACGTCGGTGATCAGCTTGTGAAGGAATTGCTTGTCAGTTTCGGTGACACGGCGCAGCACGCGCCGATATTCCAATTGCGCTGCCGGAAGATGCGGGAAGCCGGCCAGATTCGACATCCGCTCGATCTCCTGGTCGTAAGTGGCATCAGCGAGTTTCTTCGACATCGTGAGGTTCCTTGAGGCCCAGGTCGCGCCTGGCTCTCCGTTCCCGATTCTCTGCGACCGCGCGATCGATATCATCCTGCGTGATCTGATTCTTGACCGGGATCGTCGGCACCCGGCGTGGCCGCGTTACACGGTTGATATCCTTGACTTCGGCGAGAGCGCAAATGCTGGCCTCGAGGTTGGGATCCGCCGACGCCTTGCGGCCCGGAGGTAATGCCGGCAACTTTGGCTTAGGTCCGCATAACTGGCCGGGTATGCCTTCATCTCCCGGATACTTGAGAGATCCCGCGACGGAGTAACCATCCTTCGGCCGAAACCGGGTGCAGAAGACTGCACGCATTTCAATGGGACCGGGCCATTCGTTATACAGACCGGACAACATGCGGCTCACAAGCCACTCGACTTGATCATCATCGGTCGCCAATGAATTAACGAGGCTAAGTAGGCCTTTTATCGAATCATCATCGGAGGGAAAGAACCGCAGGATCTGAAGGCGCCGCAATAACTTCGTAACGATGACCGGATTCAGCATGTCCCATACCTCGCAGTTTTTCGTTCGGCATCCTCCTTCAGCGAAGCGACTATTCGTTCGGCCTGCAGATCTCCCCGGGACATTGGCTTTCGCCTGACCGGCGGATTCTCCCATTCGCCTTCGGCGAACCAACGCCACAACTGCGGAATGAATCGGTGCGCCTCGAGTGTCTTCCAGTACTCCGTCCAGGCCGCATAGTTGTTCCAGATACGTTCAGCGGTGTCCTCCACGCTCGACGTCGCCCGGAGAACACGCTCGATTTCCGGCGCCGCACGCCGCGGCAGTCCGGGCTCCGGGTGAACCTTGAGAAGTTCGCGTGCCATGGCCTGCGCCAACTCAGGGATGCGGTCAGGGACCGCCGGCAGAGTCTGGGCGGCCGGTTGGGGCGAGGGCGCTTCCGATGGGCCGTTCCAGGGGTCTGCTGGTGGCGAAGCCGGCGCGTTCGGTTTTGGCGTCACACGCGGAGGACGTGGTGCCGCCGCCGCCGCCACCGGAGTATGAACAAAGCCGGCGGCGGCAGCACGCGCCTCTTTTGGTTCTAATACATCTGGTTCTTGTGCGCTCACCCGTGAGCGCTGCGTGCGCTCATCCGTGAGCGCTGCGCATTGTTCATCCGTGAGCGCACAGTCCGTTACGGATATAGTGGTTTGCCACCTGTCGGGAGTGGCTATCTCGTAGCGGTTTCCGAAGAGGGTCCGACGGACGATTACCATGCCCGCCCGGCGCAGTTGATCGAGCGCCCGCCGGATCGTGCTCAGGCTTATCCCTAGCCGCTCAACCAATTTTTTGAGGCTGATGTTGCAGATTTTCGTCTTCCGGTTGCGGCAGGAGAGCAGGGCGTTAAAGAGTACCTTTGCATGGGAACTGATGCCCAACTTCCAGATGGCAGCATCTGGGACGCAGGCGAAAGGAAAGGCCAAGGCGTCCATGGCTACCGCACCTCCGCGTAAATTTGCAGGTCCGTAATCCAACCGTTTTCAACAGTTGTGGAAAAAACGCTATGCTTAGAAGGACTAAACATTTCGTAACTGATCTTTCTGGGACGCCACTATCCAAAGGGGGGCGTCCCGGTTTTATTTCGGGGCCTCGTGTTGCCTGAGCCACGCAGCCAGCGCGTCGACGGTGTCGACCACCACGATCGCGAGATGGTAGCCCAGGCGGATCTCCATGATTTTGGTTTTCTGTTGCACGGTGGCATCGGCGCCAGGCCGCTTCACCTCGAGCAGGAAGCCGGGGAAGTGTTCGTGAAGGGTTGCGTAATCCGGCGTGCCCTTCTCAACGCCTTTGATCCAGCGCAGCCCGTCGGCCGACTTGAACGTGCCGGCGTGCAGACGCGCCACCCAGTAGCCGCGGAGACGCAACAGATCGAGGCAGGCACGCTCGACGTCGTTCTCACAGAGACGCGGTGGTGGTGTCAGCCGGAAATGCCCGTGGTGACTCATAACTGATCTCGATCAGCCCGAACTGCTGCATAACTCCTCCGCGGATTCAACCTCGACCTCGCGTTTGGAGACATCGAAATATTTGCGCCCAACACGCAGTAGAAAGAACGGGGGACCGTGGCCGCGGACCATCAGGACGGCATCGATGGCCGGGTTGGTTTCGAAGACCGCGTAGACATCGTTCTTCATGTAGGCCTTCGGGCCGCTCGACGCGCTCATGATCGGCCCATCGATATCGCCGCGGCGCCAGATGGCAATCAGCCGAACCGCCAACGCCCGGTCCGGTGAGTCCTTGTAGTTGACGCGGGTTCCGGGCACTAGGACGCCAACCTCCGCAGCATTTCCCGATAAGTCACGTTATCCGCCGCCAGCAGCATCATTTCCGTCAGTAGCGCTTGCAGATTGCATCCTTCGGGCAACCGCTCGACGGCCATCTGCTTCAGCACTTCCAGAACCTGCATCGTCGGGTATCGAGGACCGGGCACGGCATCACTCCAGTTCGATGGTGCCTTCCGGCGTGATGACGATCTCCAGATCGATGCCGCCGGCGTGCCATTCAAGTTGCACGCCGCCGCTCGTCATTGGTACCGCCTGCCCCGGCTCGTCCCGCAGCACGGTCAGGATGCGTTCCGCCATTTCGATGGCTTCCTCCGCGGGCGCGGGCGCTCCATCGTCGTCCCAGTCTTCTTTCAACTCGCGTAATTTATCGAGCGTAATTTGGTTTGCCATAAGACTCCTTTCACGATTTCTCTGGTGCCAGCGCGTCGAGCACGGCCTCGACGTTCTTCCATTGCCAGCCGAATTCGCCAACGACCGCGGCCAGCGAGGCGCGTGCGCTTACGATGCTCGACGCCTCGGCGGACGGATCCGCGTTGACCTGGCGTAGATAGTCCTCGCTCTGCTTCACGCGCACGATGGCAGCGCGGATCTGGGCAACACGGGCCGACGTAGTCAGGCGCGGCGGGATCATGGCAAACCTCCCACAACCTCGTGGGCCCAGCAACGTTGCATCACGTTGCACGTCGTTGCAGGCAATTGCCGGCCGTTGCACGCAGTGTGTGGCGTATTGCCGAGACTTTCTTGGGGAATCATGGTAGTTTCTCCCAGCGCCAGCCCAGCAGCGCGCGGTGCCAGAACCGGATCCAGAAGTTCGGAGGAGCTCGGTGGGATTCGATGCGAATCAGATCGCGGATGTTCAGTGCCGACTTCACCGGCGGCGGGATGGATACCAGCAGGTGCGGCGGCTTGATCGTACGGTACGGACCCGTGAAGTCTTGAGGGCCGCTCATTTAGACTCCTTCGCCTCCCGTTCCATTCGGGCGAAGTATTCGGGAAGTGTTTCGTCACGCTTATGCTGAAGGTGCGCGTGATCCTTGCACAACGTGAAGTCGGCCCTCCTGCCTTCTTCAAACTCCGGTACGCTGTGTTCCTCGCAGATCTCTCGCCCGCAGACGCCGTTCTGATCGATGGCATCGCACTCGAAATCCGCGAGCTTTCCGCAGTAGTAGCACATAGAATTACGCGACCCTGCCCAACTTCGCCAGACACCGTTTGCAGAGCTTAACCGGGGCCTCGTAAGGACTGCTGGCGTCCGGTTGCGAAGATCGGAACTCAGCCCGCGGGTGGTCGAACCGGGTGTGTCCGCAGATGGCCCGGTGGCCGGCGGTTGCGTGCCAGAGCTTTTTCCCTTCTGGGTAGTTCAGCCGGGCCCAGCGCACTGCGGGAACGCAGACGGGGCCGATCATGCGACGCTCCGTTTCCGTTTGTTCCCGCCGTTGCGTTTGCGGCCGTCTACGAAAGTGTCTTTAATTTCAATAGGTTTCGGGAACCGAATGACGACGTCAGAAAGGGAGTGAATAGGGCACTGCGATGTTGATTGCAGTGGGCTATTCGCTCCGTTCAAGAACCCTCCCCGTAATATCAGCGATGGAATGGTACGCCCGTCCAAGATAATCTCCCGAACCGCCCGTTGCAACAGGCTCCGTTTCTTGGCGAAGGACAGAAAGGCAAATTCGGCGAACACCCGTGCGATCCGTTCCCCCAGGTCCACCGGTTTCGCCTTCGGCTTCGGCATCGGCAGAAGCGTCTGCAGCGATCGCTCTTCCGTCTCCAGTTCCCGGTCGCGGGCGACGAACCGCTCCTTGGCAATCGTGCCGTCGAGACGGTCCTCAAGCAGAATGGCGCGTTTCCTGCGCACGTCCCGCAGCGCGGCTTCCCGCTGGACGCGACCCGGATCTGCCGCAGGTTCGGCGACGAGCTCCACGGTTTCGATCACGTAGTCGCTGGTGAGCAGGTTGGTCGTGATCATGGTTTCGATCGCGGCATCCACCTCGTCGCGCTTCAAGGCCTTCATGCCGCAGCCCGCGCGGATCCCGCCGGCGCCCTTATGCGAGTCCTGGGTTGCGCAGTAGTAGGTATCCAGGTGTGACCCCCGGCCTCCGTAGCGCGTGTAGAGCGTCTGTCCGCAGGAGCAGTAGCCGATTCCTGCAGCCAGATGGCGCGGACGACCAGCGTTTTTGAGTCGCAGTTTGCGATGGCTTGTCTCGCGTTGCGCGATGATCTCCTGCGCACGCGCCCAGACTTCGTCGCTAACGATGCTGGGGAGATCGATCTTCACCAGCAGAGGTTCCGGCTTCAGCGTCATGTGGCGCCGGGGCTTGATCTTGCCGTTCTTGTCCGGCTTCCCCTTCGGCGGAATGTACTCCGTGCCCTTCGCCTCATGGGTGTAGAGGCGATAGCCCTTCCAGACCGGATTCATGAGCGATTCCTTCACGCCATGTCCGCTATAGCCGCCGCCGATGCGCTCCGCAATCCACTCGTAGGGCAGGTTCTCCCTCACCAGCAATTCGTAGGCAATCCGCATACGTTCGGAATCGACGCCGTCATGGGTCCAGCTTTCCTTGATGACCCTGCCGTTGTCGTTGCGTTCGCGCACGTACTTGACGCCTCGAGGCAGGATCTGATTGCCGCCGGCATGACGACCCGCTTCGCGGCGCTTTTGCTTGGCGCCGTTGCAGCGTTCGCGGATCTTGTGCAGTTCCTCGCCTGACATCAGTCCGGTGACAACCGTAGAGATCCGGCCTTCGGTCGTGTTCAGGTCGATCACGCCAGTCGGCGTGAAGATCCGCGCATCATTCTCTTGGAAGTGGGCGAGGATGCCGTACTGCCGCATGCCGTCGGGCCGGAAGATTCGCGACTGCTCCGCGACCACCAGGCCACGTGCGATTTTGCTCCGCAGGCCAGCGAAGATTTCCTGGAAGTCGCGGTCCTCTTCGGCGTGACGGCCGGATACATCGGTCACGATGAAGGTCTTGACGATATTCAGACCGTGGGCTTGCCTGGCGACCTCGATGGCTGCAAGCTGCCGCGGACCTCCGAATTTGTCGTCGGCTGCTCCTCCCGCGTCCGAAATGCGGACCAAGGCAAACACATCGATCAGGGGATGAAAATCGGCTTTCGTATAGTCGCCGTTCAGGCTGCTGGTCCGTGCGCTCATTTGGGTTGTTCCTCTTCTGGATCGATTCCGCAGTACTGGCGCATCAGGCGCACCGCACCGGCCTGGTCATCAGCCAGGAGCGCGTCGTGGACCCGCTGTAGGAGTTCCGCTCGTTGCCGTGCGATCTCCACGATGGCTTCTGCATCGCCACGCGTCAGCCTGGCGCCGGCTTCTTCCGCGGCCCTCTTCATCGCCGCCTCGTTTCCACTGGCGTCGGTGAAGACCGCAAATTGCTGCCAGGGGTTAGCCACGAACTTTGGCCCGCCGCTTTTTCTGGATCTTCCGCACACGCTCCTTGTTCCACCACTTGGTCTTGCACTTCGGGCACTTCCGCGGCTCGCGCGCTATTCGGCGCAGCCAGGCGTGTTGGCAACGGTTGCAGCGGAGCATGAGCGCTGCCAGAATGTTTTTGGTCACCGAGTAAGTCTATCATGGGGAACTCTCCCTCGAGAACCGCCGCCGCCCACGCTGCCATGATTCCCCCATACCGGGCGGGATCGGAAGCGATGATTTCCGCGGCCGCGCGGTTCTGGCCCACGTACTTGTCGAAGGCCTTGATCCGTTTCATGGCTTCAGTCCAGCGGCTCCTGATGATTCGTCGCCGCCTCGACCGTGTCCCTGTATTTCTGAATCACGTTCGACAGATCCGCGATGAGTTGCCGCTCCGCGTCCCTCAAGTCGAACATATTTCCTTTGAAGGTCAACGTAACCGACCCGCCGCCCGAAAGCTTGATGCAAATTGATGAATCATCACCCCAGTTTCGTGTCCTCATTGCTTTCTACCCCCTTCAGCAAATCTCCACAGTGAATGCGGTCAGCGGGCGGTTCGGCATGCCGTCGGGCCGCAGCCTGTGGCACGTGCACGTCGGGCCAGACCGATACAACAGGACCGCAGCCGCGAGATCGAAGTACGTAGCCTGCTCCCTGCGCGGCGTGCAGATCAGTTCGCCGCCCTCGTACGAGCCGTCGGGCAGGTGGTAGTCGGGATCGTAACGGACCACGTACTGGCCGCTCATCTCATGGGGCGTGCCGGCCGCCAGTCCGACCAGGCGAATCGTTTTGGTTTTAGTCACGCCGGCCATCATGGCTTTCTCCTGTTCCGGCGGCGACGCGGAAGCGATCGCGCCACTCCTTCAATAGGTGGTCGGCGCAGTCCGCAGCCATGCCGGCGACCTCCTCGATGCTGCTCTCGTCCTGCGCGAGAAGGCCAGGAAGAGCGGTCAGAGCCGCCCGTTCCCAAAAGCCCATAGCGGCACGCGCCCACGCTTCCTCCTGCGGCGTGATGGTCATGCGGCGCCTTCTTTCAGTAGTTCCGCCAGCTGCAGCCGTTCGGTATCGGTGAGATGCTTCCTGGCCGCACGCGCGAAACCGTCGAGGGTCGGCTCGTGCTGAACCATCAACTTAACGAAGCCTGCCTCGACTCCAGCGGCGCGAGCAGACATCTCACGGTGCACAACTTTCTCCGCCAAGTCGGGCCAGTCGCGTTTCAGGCGGCGCAGGAGGTAGGTTTCGGAATTGCCGTGCGTTGAATAGCTCCGTACATTGTCAGGAGCTATTCTGCCCCTTCCTGCCTTCTTACCGCCCTCAGACTTGGCCTCCTTTTCCGGCGGCGCTTCCGGGATCAGCTTGCCTAGTTCGATTAGAGCCGCTTTTGCGTCTGCATCGCCCTGATCCGCATAGAACCGGCATTCCCGGTAAAGTTGTTTCGTGCCGCCCTCGACCCCGAGCCCTCGCGGACGCCGGGCGCGCACAAACTCTTCAAATTCGTGAAAGTCGTAGGGCTCAAATGTTTCAGGATTACAAAAGCTCCGCCAGAGTTCCTCTTGAAGAACCTGCGCGAGCCATGCCGGGAACAGGCGAAAAGTCTCCTCGTCCTCCAGCGTTCGCTGCAACGATTCGATGATCGACCCGCGGCGCAGGGCTTCGGGATCGGGCGCCTCGCGGACAGGGTGGATCACGCGACCTGGGCGCGCGCTAATTCTTTTTGCAGCCATACCAATTTCCGATCGAGCTCTTCTTCGTCCATTTCCCCGGCCCAATGATTGTTCAGGGCGAGATCCTTCCACGCGCGATGCATGCGTTGCGCCGCCTCCTCTTTGGGGTAGCCTCTCTTCATTCCGACGGCATAGGCCGCACGATTAGCACGCACCGACTTGCGCTTCATACGGTCGCTTTTGGGCTCACTTGGGCGTGGGGGGAGTTCCGTTGAAAGATCCGTCCTGGCGTCGCGCAGATCGAGGGCAACCTCTTCCGCGCTTTTGTCGAGACTGTACAACTCCGCGAAATATTGTCCAGCCTGCTGTTCCTGCGGTGAGAGCGGCGCAGCACCTCCGGTCAGGATGCTATTTCCCACCTCTGCATCACATGAGATCAGGACCGGCCGGTCGCCTACTGTTCCACCACCGCCGCCACCATTACCGGTGGTCTTTTCGGGATCTTCGGGAATCTCCATCTCCTGCTCCATCTCCAGTTCGGCTGCCATGGTGAGGAAAGGTTCACGGGCCAACACAAAGACATAAGCGTCCTTATTCTCGATTCCCTTAATGCGACGCACTACACGGCCTACGGCTTGACGGAAATAGACCGGCGTTTCCACGTTACTGAGATATGCGAGCACGCGCAGGCGTTTGATATCGACGCCCTCACTGACCCGGCGCACGGAGAGCAGCCAGGGGTCGCGCGATCTATCAAAATGATCGATCATCTGGTTGGCCTCCTCGGCGTTCAACTCTTCAGATAAATACACCGGTGCTTGGCCGATGATGCTCTGGAGTACCTCCAAAAGCCGCTGCGCATGGTAGTGATCCTTGGCCAACAATAATGCACCGGCGGCAGGATGGGTCCTGCGGACCTCCGCCAATTTCTGATGAGCCCTGGCGAGTAGCAGCCGCACTGCATCTGATTGCGGATCGAGGACGACTTGATTGCGTGACCGCTCCTGATCTTCGGAAAGGCTGTCGCTTAGTGATGCGGAGAATGTGTGATCGCCTTTCTGCCATTCGATGCGTGGGACCTCAATGGTCGGGAAGATGACCCGGCGGCAAATCTCATCGCGAATGCTTTCGGGAACGCCATAGTAGTGATCGCCCAACGCTTTGTGTTTGCCGGGTTCAGTCTTCGCGTATTTAAGGAAAGCGATCACACCGCTCGTGCGAAAAGGCGTTCCTGACAGGGCCAACCTATAAATGCTGTCCCCTTGAAAGGCCTCCATCAGTTGCGTGCCCCACCAACCCTTTTCTCGCTCCGCATGGTGGATTTCATCCATGATCACCAGAGTTGGTTTTTGGCAGCAGGCTCGATAGCTCAGCGCATTCCCGGCAAGCTTTGAATAGGTGACGACCACGCCGTGATAACGGCGCATGCTGTGCGGTTCTCCATTTTCTTCGAGATCGAAATGCACACGTTCATGGGCCTCCCTCGTCCACTGCTTGGTCAACGGAACGCTAGGCACGACGACGATTACCTGCTGAATCAATCCCCTCTGCCACATGGTGCTGGCAATAGAGAGCGCCAGGATGGTCTTGCCACTGCCAGGGGTTGCCACGCACAGGAAATCGCGCGCAGTGAGAAATTTCCGTAAGCACTTCTCGTGGCATTTGTCCTGCCACGGCAATAAGTTTATACTCGGCATGGACGTTGTTCCTTTCAGTCGATTGCAGTCAGGGCAGAGCGCCTGCCCGTTGATCACATCCGTAGGTCCGCCGATCGTGTATGGCTGTACATGGTCGGCGTGCCATCCCTCTTCTAATCGCCTGCCGCAGCGTTCACATCGTCCGCCTGCCAATAGGTATAGGGCGCGTCGTTGCAGCCGCGAAAAAAAACGTTTCACTGCGTCGGAGTGTCCGATCCGCTGGTCGCTCCGAAATCCAATCCCTGCTGCATTTCTTCGGCAGTCATCGCTTCCTCGCCGAGATCCTCTCCGTTGTCAGCCCGCCGGATTGTCTTCAGTCCAGGCCGCGGCACGCCGTAATGGGCAATGCATTGAACTTCGCGCATCTCATGGCGATCTCGAATCTTTCCGGCCAGCGTGAACACCCGTCCGTTGGCCTTCTTCAGTTCCGCTGAGATCGCGCTGGTCGCTTCCTTTTTCCGGGCTTCAATTTCGCGAACATCATCTGCGGCCCTTGCCAATTCGTCGCCCAACTCCAGCAGTTCGGTCCGACTGAACGTATACTTCACTTCCCTGATTACCTGTTTCTCTGCCATCACGCCTCCCCTAAAAAATCGGGGAGGGGCGCAGGACCCTCCCCAGTTGAGTTGTTGGCTATTTGGGCGTTGCGGTCGGCGGCAGCGGCGTGCCAGCGGTCGGCGGCGTCCCGCCTGCATCGGGCGGCACGGGCTTAGACAAGTCGGGAGGCGCGGGGATCCATGCCCAGATCGGCGGATGCGGTTTGCCGCCGGGGCAACCGGGCTGGCCGAAATCCGGGTCAATCGGAACCCACGTGCCGCCGCCAGGGCCCGTGATCGGCCCACCACCGATTTCCACCGGCGGCTTCGTGGTGGGAGGCGGCGGCGTTCCCGGCAGTCCTTGGCTGGGTGCTGGGGGTGCGCCAGTCGGCGGCAGCGGCGTGCCGGCAACAGGGGGCGGCGTTTCGGGAATTCCGAAGCCGGGATCGACGGGGATGAAGCCCCAAAGGGGCGGCTTGCCCCAGCCGGGATCAATTGGTTGCCAGTGACCCGGTATCCACGGGTGCGGTGGCGCCCCTCCCATTGGGGGCCGCTGACCGGGGTGCGGCGGCACGATGGGTGCGCCTGGAGGCTTGTTCCCCGGATGACCGGGAGCACCGGGAAGCCCGTGCGATGGATAACCGCCGCCGTAGATTGGGCCACCGCTGATATGCCCACCTCCCGGCAATCCGTGGCTGGGATAGATTGGGGCGCCGCCGCCGAAACCGGGGTCAGTTGGACCCGACGGGCCATTTGGCTGGTCTACATTGAGCCAGCCAGAAACGTGTATCAAGCTCATACGTTTGGTTCTCCTTTTCCTCTCTTACGTGAAACGCATCTCTACAATTCGTCTTCGGCGCCACAGTCGAGACAACGGAAACCGAAATAGCGCCGACGTTCCCGGTAGCCATCCGCTTCGACCCCGGTGTAGAAATCGGACTCCACCGGAATCACGTTCGGAGACCCACACTGTGGACATCCGCCTACGTCGCCTTCGCCGGAGGTTTCGGCGTGGGCGGCGCCGTAGGGTCCGCCGCCGGCGGCTCCGTGAAGGTCGCCTGCTGCGGCGTTGCGGGCGCCTTCGGGCCGAGGATCGCGTCGCGCAGTTTCTTGGAGGACGCGCCTTCCGGTTGTTGCGGAGGCTTTTCTTCGCCTTCGGCTGGTTCGTTCTTCGTCCGCATGACGTCCACCCAAGTGAAGTCTCCCTCCTTGAGGCCGTTGTGCAGCGCTGCCAGTTCCGTGAGATCCTTCTGCGTAAGCGTCTCGACCGGGCGGCCCAAATACTCCTTCAGCATCGATGCGGAAATGCCCAGGCCGGCGAAGCGATCCAGGATCTTCTTCTTCGCGGCGTCGGGATCCTTGGCGTTCTCGTCGGCCAGAACGCGGTCGATGAAAACGCGGGCTTCATCCAGGATGTCGCGCGGCAGCAGCCGTTGGCCGTTGTCGCGGATCAGCTTAGACCGTTCGCTGCCCATCACGTTGCGAAACTCGTCCTTGGTGGCCTCGACCAGGTAGACCGTGTCGCCGTAGGAATTCTCACGCACGCCGAGAACCGTGCGGCCCTTCTTGACCTCTCTGCGCTCGACCACTTTGTCGAGCATGACGTCGGTTGAGTAGCCCAGATTCCGCTGCACATCGATAACCTGCACGGTGAGCAGAGCACGCTGGGCGTCCTCATAGCCGATGCGTGCGGTGATGTGGACA
>Ga0210392_10001650_pt1 | contig 11645 bp, 16 predicted proteins | sample IncBWC30OmetaG_FD_161057 | JGI IMG/M metagenome (GOLD analysis project Ga0210392, IMG submission 161057) | Forest soil microbial communities from Barre Woods Harvard Forest LTER site, Petersham, Massachusetts, United States - Inc-BW-C-30-O ...
CACTTGACTTGTCAAGCGGAATCTGCTGTAATTACTGTAATTAAGCAATTGAGGTTAACCGACCGAAGGGCGCCTGTGGCTGGGAAATTGCTATTTCTCGCAGACAGGGTCTTCGGGACCGGGAGTGGTACCCGCACTCCCTTGGGCATGAAACAAAGGAGGGCGTCATGTTTGCACACAAACTGTCGATGTACTTGAAGAACGACGGCGCTCTGGCATTCAGGCACAAGATTGAGGGTGACATTATTCCCCTGCTGCGCAAGCAGTCAGGATTTCTGGAAGAAATCACCTTTCTCTACCTAAACGGAAGGGAGGTTCATGCCTTTAGCCTGTGGGAGAGCGCCGAGCATGCGGAGGCTTACAATCGGGGAGCGTACCCAGAAGTGGCAAGAATGCTGTCCAGCGTGATTGAAGGGATACCTCGAATACAGACCTACGAGGTCCTTAATTCGACGATCCCAAGAGCGTCGCCGCCGCTTCTGTATGACAATTCCGCGCAGGTATTCCCTCGTCCTATTCCGCTCGCAGTTCCGGACAAGAGGAGCGAGCGAACGAAGAGTAAGATTATGGCACCTCGTTCATAAAGTGACCAGCCAAACGCCTCTAGAGTTTGCTTGATAGTTGGCGGATGTGTTTCCATTCCGCCGAATTGATCACAGACCACGGTCCATATGTCCGAATTTCCATTGGATCGCGTCGAGGCAAAATGGTTGGTGAGCGAAATTTCAGATTGAAAATTATCCACGAGCGCCATTCGCCATTTGTTGAAGCTAAGAAAGAGTTCGCCCGATCTAAGACAAAAATCCGGCAATTCTCCAAGCCGAATATTCGCTTCGCTGACAAGGAGCTGTAGAGAATGCTTCAAGCGCCCAACCCATCAAGTCGTTAGTTCCGCATAACGCGACCAACCATTTCGGGAAGCCGCGCGCTGCGTGGGTGAACGAGAAAGGATTTTAATGGAAGAGGGGTAAGAGAATGGAAAAAGAAAAAGTGGAACACGAACTGGTTTCAAGTTGTCTGGATTACCTGCTGACGTTGAAAGTGGAGCGTAAGAACTACATCGAAATTCTCAACACCATCGAGCGGCGATTTGCCGATTTGAAGACAAATCCTGATTCCTCTCTTTTCCTGATGTTTACGTCCGGAAAAAAAAGCGACCTTGTAATTGGCGGTCAAGACGTGCCGGAGATGAGTGATCTGTATCGCGTGACGCTGGACCGAAAAGGGTACAAGCGAGACGAAATGTGGGGTGACTTGGATGCGCTCGGGCGCTTGGGAATCACTACGATTACTCGGGTCGGTACTCTACCAAGAACCACCCTGTTTTCGGTCCCGGCTGAAGTTTTGGCGCACCACAAGACCGGCCGCAGCGAGTCCCCAGGCTAGCGAAATGATCCAACCGCGAACCGCAAGCGATAGGGGCCTCCTTTACGTTTCGCAAAGTCGAGATCCATCCCTGCCATGAAAAATAAGGCTCCCAATTCCAAGACCTCCCAGACATCGCCGTTTTTGAGATGTCGCCGTTGCTACCTCGGGGTGGACCTGACCGGCTCGGATGTGGTTTGCTTCTTGTGATCTTTATGAAAAAGACTCTTTCGGCTACCAGACCACAAGATCGGCGGGCCGTCCTGAGCCAACGACGCGGATTGAAGATGGCTCGATCCGCTCACGCCTATGTTCGAGGCAACACCCTACAATTTTACGAATGGCTTGCATCAGCAACTGGAAACTGTTGCCTCAGGGTCCCCCTGTCTGGATCTGTGGCGACTGTCACCTTGGAAATCTGGGCCCTGTGGCCGATGCGCATGGCCGAGTGAAGATTGCAATCAGAGATTTGGATCAGACAGTAATCGGAAATCCCGCTCACGATCTAATTCGGCTCGGTCTTTCGCTAGCAACAGCGATACGGGGATCGGATTTACCGGGCGTGACGACTGCGCTGATGCTCGAACAGATGGTAGAAGGATATGAAGGAGAACTAGGAAGAAAGCACAAACATTCACGTAACCCGCCTAGCTCGGTCCAGCGCGTATTGGAAGGTGCGGTCAGGCGCCGGTGGCACCATTTGGCCGATGAGTGCATCGAAGGCGTAACCCCAGAGATTCCCCTCGGTGAGCGCTTCTGGCCACTTTCTCCCAGGGAACAAAGAGCGATTCACGAGATGTTTAGCGCGCGAGAGGTGCGCCGGCTGATTACGTGTCTGCAAGATCGTGACGAGGAAGACAAAGTGAAAGTCATGGATGCGGCTTATTGGATGAAGGGCTGCAGCTCGCTCGGCCGCTTACGATATGCCGTTCTCGTCAGGATTGGAAAGAAAAAACACAAGAACGAGAAATATTGTTTAATTGATATTAAAGAGGCGGTCCAGGCAGTCGCTCCGCACTCTTCTGCTGCTCGGATGCCTCGTGATAACGCTCAACGGGTTGTTGAAGGCGCGCGCAAGATTTCGCCGTACCTGGGTCAACGTATGCTGCCCTGGCGTTTCTGTAATCGTAGCGTGGTAATGCGTGAGCTTCTCCCGCAGGACCTTAAATTAGAGATGGATCGGCTCACACGGGAGGAAGCGATAGGAGCAGCACGTTTTCTGGCATCAGTGGTGAGCAGGGCGCATGCCACACAAATGGATCACAAGACGCAAGAGAAGTGGCGCGCAGCTTTGAAGCGTGACCGCTATCCAGCCACGAGGCGGCTTATCTAGAACATTGTAGGAATTACGCAGTGGAAGCCGCACAACGGTAGATGTCCCTGAAGTGCGCCATTTGCGACCCCGATTTGGAGAGATTCTTAATGAGCGAGTCGCTAGCGATTTATTTGCATGACCACCTGACCGGTGCATCGATGGCTATTGAACTCTTAGAATCGAGGCAGAAGGAGGAATACGTCGGGGCACCGCTTGGCGAATTTGCCGCAAGCCTTCAGATCGAGGTTGACGGGGACCGCGTTGTGCTACGAGCGCTCGCCGAGAGAACAAGCGCCGGACCAGCTCCTGTACCAGCAAAGCGCGGATTCAAGCCCCAGTTGGTCCGGTAGTGGCGGATAGGGCAGAGTTCTCTGCGACGGCTCTACCTCCTGCTTCGTCGAGCTTAGGGCGGAGGATGTTAGGAATGTTAAAGCGTCGTCACGAAGTCGAGATTCTGCTGAAGGCTGGTCACCCCAAGACCGAAGTGGCCCGTTTGGCGGGGGTGGTGGCGCAGTTTGAATCGACGGCTCTGCGGATAGTATCGGAAACTGGGTGATACTACTTCTTTGAAAGCTCGCCCTTGAAATGGCTTTCAACATCTTCTCGACTAAGCGGTTTTTTTTGTTTTGGTCAATACGACCGAATACGACGTGCTTCGTGACTACGAGTGGCAGCAAGAAGTATAGGGGCTCGACTTCACACTTTTCGTGATTGCACCGCCACTTCCTGCGCGTACTGGACAGGTTTATTTCTGCGCCTTCAGCGGTTATTTCAAATCGCGGCATGGGGTTCGTCAACCGTGGCTTCTAACGAGAAGGGGCTGGCGATATCGCCAGCCCCTTGCTACTTCGTCTCCCTGTCCGGGTCTCTTCAGCGAGCTCCTGCGGCGGCCGCCAAGGCCGGCGTGGCCGGCGTTCCCACGTTCACCTTGATCTGCTTCGGCTTTGCTTCCTCGCGCTTCGGGATGCTGAGCGTCAGCACGCCATTCTGATAGTCGGCTTTAATTGCTTCCGAATTCACGGAGTTGGCCAGCGAGAAGCTCCGGCTGAACGAGCCATACGAGCGTTCAACGCGCAGGTAGTTTTCCTCGTTCACCTTATTCTCAAACTTGCGTTCGCCGCGAATTGTGAGGATGTTGTTCTCGACTCGGATGTCCAGGTCCTGCGGATTCACATCCGGCAGGTCCGCCTGCACGACCAGCTCATGCTCTGTCTCGTAGATGTCAACGGTCGGGGCCCAAGGGGTCAAGTTCGACTCCTCGTCCGCACGTCTCACCACATCGCCAAACACGCGATTGATCTGTTCCTGCAGGGTCATAGCCCCACGGAATGGTTGTTCCCAGCGATTCATTGTTCTCATTTTGGCTACCTCATTAAACATTTGCAGATCTGTCTTGGCCAAGGGTAATTTCAGATAGCTCACTTCAGTTTAGATTGCCGTATGGCCCCATCAATGTCTTAACCACAGTAGGTTAATTAACTACACCTGTCAAGCGTAATATCTCGTTGTTTGTACGATTAATCAGAATGGTTAATCTGCCGGAGGCACCCCTGGAAGCCTGCATGGCGATCAAACGGCGACTCGAAGGAACTTCGGACGATCCTGACAACTGTCGAGACCAAGGGTGGGTGTTGAAAAGACAAAGCCGAAAATTGGGAGATAGAAAATGTCTACAAGAGCCGCGAAAAACGTTTGTAAAGCATCCGGATGCGATCTAGTTTTGCGGATTTCTGAGAAGCGAGTTTTTGACAGCCACACACGTCATCACCCCGCAAATAGATGGGTAGTGGGGACGAGTGCCCTCCGGCCCTAGGCTCTTATTTTGTGAACAAAAGCCTTTACTACGTCCTGACCCAATCGCCCTTTGTGTTGGCATCGTAGCCGTAGTCGCAGCCTTCGACGCCACAACACCAACGCACACCCGGTTCGGCATCGATATTCTCTCGGCGGTACAACCAGTGGTCATGTCCAGAGCACTTCACGGTGTTAACACCTGGCTCCTCAACTGAGTATGTGTGGTTAGGCATTCCGAGGAGCGTGTAATATCCGTCGGTTGAGTTATACCGAACGCTGCATCCTCCGGAACCGCAATGATAAGACGCTTGGTTCCCGGTATTTGCCCTAGCGCGGCCAGACTCGTACTTCATTACATGGTTGTCGCGGGAGCAAAGCGGTTTCAACTGGCTGCTCAAAACATCGACTGACGAGTTCATCATAGAAATTCTCCTAAACAACGAGCTTGCGTGGCAATCCTAAGCAAAAGCAGTCCGGCTGCCCGGGCGTTCCGCACTCTGTGCAAAACTCACATTGCCGTCGGAGCTGCAGCATAGCGGTTCAGTTCGTTCTGCTTGGTAACCGCCAGCTATGTAGGCCTGGACGCTGGGTTCCGTGATATTCAGTTTCATTGCGATGTCGCCTTCAACTGCAGCCTTGGCCAACCAAACGAACACTCCCACTCTCTCCCAAAAGACACGCATCGCTATAGCGGAAACAGAGTGTTCGAACCGTATGGCTTGTCGCAGCTGGCTTGATCCCGTCAGCTCGCGCGAGCTAGAAACCCTCATTCTCGGGTGTTCAAAATAACGCATGACTGTGTTCACTCAGGGGTTCGCTCCCAATCCGGTGCAAATTAGATCAGCGTTTAATACGATCCTCCCATACTTCCGCCATAGCCTCCTGCACCGGCCGCAACCGCCTTTTCTTCTCCCTTGAACTCGGCGATCAGAACTTCCGTTGTTAGCATCAATGAGACGATTGAGGCCGCATTCTGGAGTGCCAGGCGCGTGACCTTTGCTGGATCAATCACACCGTCCTTGACCAGGTCGCCGAACTCACCGGTCTCCGCGTTGAAGCCAAAGTTTTCCTCCTTCGATTCGCGCACGCGTCCTACAACCAGCGCACCTTCGTGCCCTGCGTTCTGGGCGATCTGGCGCATGGGTTCTTCGAGCGCTCGCTTTACGATGTTCACTCCGATGGCTTCATCATCGTGGAGCTTGAGCTTCTCCAGGGCTGGCAAGCAGCGCAGAAGAGCAGTACCGCCGCCGGCGACAATACCTTCTTCAACGGCTGCACGCGTAGCGTGCATGGCGTCTTCAACGCGAGCCTTCTTCTCCTTTAGCTCGGTTTCAGTTGCCGCACCCACCTTGATGACCGCGACGCCGCCAACCAGTTTGGCCAGGCGCTCCTGAAGCTTTTCCTTATCGTAGTCGGATGTAGTTTCTTCGATTTGCACACGCAACTGCCGGATTCGGCCTTCTACCTCGCTGGACTTGCCCGCGCCGGCGATAATGGTAGTGTTGTCCTTGTCGATGGTCACCTTTTTGGCGCTGCCCAGCTCATCGATTTTCACGTTCTCGAGCTTGATGCCGAGGTCCTCGGTGATGGCCTTCCCGCCGGTGAGAATAGCAATATCTTCGAGCATGGCCTTGCGGCGATCTCCGAAGCCGGGAGCTTTCACCGCAGCGCACTGCAAGGTACCGCGCAGCTTGTTCACCACCAGGGTGGCCAAGGCTTCGCCATCGATGTCTTCAGCGATGATCAGCAGCGGCTTGCTCATTTTGGCCGTCTGCTCGAGCAAAGGCAGCAAGTCCTTCATCGAGCTGATTTTCTTTTCGTGGATCAAAATGCGAACATCTTCGAGCACGCACTCCATGCGCTCTGGATTAGTGACAAAATACGGTGAAAGGTAACCGCGGTCAAACTGCATGCCCTCGACTATTTCGAGGGTGGTCTCCATCGTTTTGGATTCCTCGACTGTAATGACGCCATCCTTGCCGACCTTCTTCATGGCTTCGGCGATGATGCCGCCAACCTGTTTGTCGGTGTTGGCACTGATTGTGCCGACCTGCGCGATCATGTCGCCCTTAACCTCGCGCGAGAACCTCTTGATCTCTCCGGCGGCAACCGCAACGGCCTTATCGATGCCCCGCTTAAGCGCCATCGGGTTGGCACCCGCGGCCACTGTTCGTACACCCTCACGGAAGATTGCTTGGGCCAGCACCGTGGCGGTAGTGGTGCCGTCGCCAGCCACATCCGAGGTCTTGGACGCAACCTCGCGTACCATCTGTGCACCCAGGTTCTCGAGCGGGTCCTTCAGCTCGATCTCCTTTGCCACCGTCACGCCGTCTTTTGTGATGATGGGTGCCCCGAACTTCTTCTCGATTACGGCATTACGCCCCTTCGGGCCGAGCGTGATCTTTACAGCGTCAGCCAGAATGTTGACGCCGCACAAAATTGCCTGACGCGAATTTTCACCAGTTACTATTTGTTTTGCCATGAGTCTTCACCCTCCTGGGTGATCGAACTTCCTACTGCATCGAAAGCTCTTGGATCCGAGCAACTATTTCTTGCCGGATGCTGCTTTTGCCATGGCGCTGACTTTCACCAGGATTTCATCCTCACGGAGGATCAGGTACTCCTGGTCGTCGATCGTGATGTCGTTGCCAGTGTATTTGCCGAACAAGATTCGGTCACCGATCTTCACGTCGAGCGGGACACGCTGGCCTTTTTCCATCTTGCCGGCACCGATGGCGATTACTTCGCCCTCGTGGGGCTTCTCTTTAGCCGTATCGGGGATAATGATTCCGCCCTTCGCGGTTTCTTTCTCTTCCAGTCTGCGTACCAGGACACGGTCATGCAGGGGAGTTATATTCACGGTCATTTTTCTTTGAACCTCCATTCGATTTATTCCAGAAACTCGGCATGGAACTTTTTGCGGCTCCAGCGCCATCACTACGGGCGAAAACTCTGCAGATTCTTCAGTCGCGCCAGGGCAAGTTCATCGGCTTCCTTCTTCTGGCGATCGGCTTCCTTTTGTGGGCCCTGTTGCTCTTCCAGCTTTATGGCTTTGGCAATAGCCTCATCGGCTGCGGCATTTGTCTGCAGGGAATACATGATAAGCGTAAAGCCATTCACTAAATAGGAACGACCGAGCGTTAGAGAGTATTTGGCATCTTCCCAGTGAGCGATGACCTTCTCTTCCGGACCGCCCCGTCGTTCACCCGTCGATAAGTCAATTTCTGTCACGGGATCTATCGGGGGACCGTACTTGGCCGCGATCGACTGCATCAGATCTTCGGCCGTGAGTCCTTCAATCGCGCTGCGATCATAGGTTGCGGACATCCTGTAGAGCTGACCGTTGCAGAAAGTGAAGAGAATCTCCCGCACGCTGTCCGCTTGATAGGAGTTTCCCGGCAGCATTGGCAGCCACCAAGTCAGTTCCTGGATCAGCGCAGGTTGGCTATGAAGAGTTTTTACATCGGCCATCTTCATGTCGGTCTGCTTCAACACGGCAGCCGGACTCATCCCAAAGAAGAAGCCCCGATATTTGGACAGGTCCTGGGCATGGAGCAACAGCGGCATAAAGAGCATGACAATAAGACAAAGAGCTAAACCGCGAATTGTTTTCATTTTCATATCTCCTACGAATTCTTAAGAACTTGGAATCAGAGTCGTGTATTGCCTTTTAGCCATTTCTCCACTTGGAGCGGCAGGTATTCGCGGGGCAGAATCCTTTGCAGGCACCAGGCCAATGCCTCGTTGGATGTGGCGAAAATGGGCCGTAACACCTATAAAAGGAATGCCGAGGAACCGTTTCGAAACCACTTTCGTTATCTCCAGGGAGTTAAACTTCTGCCCCTCCTGTTTCGCCAGGATACGCTTGACTGCCCTGCGCAGGGTTCCTAGCCCCTCACGACCAAGAGCAATTGCCCCGATCTCTCCCGCCAAATAGAAGAAGTACCACTTCGCTTCTTCGATTTTTCCACCAAGTTCGTACCCATCGAGATTTCTGACTGCTCTCCAGCCAGGCAAGAAGGCTTCACTTTCGATCGGCAGCTCTGCCGGCAAAGGTGTGTCTTCCCTAATCAGAATGGGCCTTGCTCTATTAGTATCTGGCATTTGAGTTGTCCATAGCCACGTGAGGTTAGAGTTGCCGCGCGTAAAGCCTTCTGCCGTTCACCAAACCCGCAAGCAGCGTCAGAATTACGGCACCAATTATTGCGACTAGGATTGTGTAAATCGTTCCCCGATAGCCGGAAAAGCCTGCGGAGCGCATGAGGTATCCGCCCGCCACAGCTCCACCAATGCCCATCGCGATGTCCATCAACGGACCGTATCTATCACTATTGAGAATCTTTCCGGCTGACCAGCCGGCAACCAACCCAACTATGATCCACGACAGGAAGTACATACATTTCTCCTTTTACTTGATCCGGGACTTACCTTCCGGCGAGGCGTTTACTTGATCTCTCTTCTTCGGAGCAGTCTTCTTGTGAGCTACCCCGCCCCGAAGCACTCACAAGGATACAAACTAACGGAGTGGATTCTTCCTCACACCGGCTTCATTCCGTACAACTCGCAGTCTGCTGTGCGAAGCAGGGCTCCAATCGTTTCGCCATCATGGGGATAGACAGCCACGCCAATGCTCGCTGAAAGCGGTGGATGGATACTATCCGTCGCTAGCCGGCTACGAATACGTGATGCGACAAGCCTTGCGGCCGCCGCCGTAGTTTCAGGCAGGATGACGGCAAACTCATCGCGACCGTATCGCGCAGCCGTATCGATTGAACGGCAAAAGGCGCGGAGTACATCGGCGAGGCGGCACAGCGTCTGGCTGCCGATCAAGTGGCCGTAGCGGTCATTGATCTTCTTCAACTGATCCAGGTCGAGCAGTAGAACGGCAAACGGTCGACCGGTGCGCCCGGTGCGTTTGACCTCTGCGTCGAGCGCTTCAACGAGTCGACGATAGTTACCTAAACCAGTAAGCGGGTCAGTCACGGCAAGAAGTTGTACTTTCTCTTCTGCGTGTTTGCGCTCAGTAAGGTCGACAGCAGAATGAAGACTCGCCAGCATTCCATCAAATTCAATCATCGCTGTACTGATATCGAGCCATCGCTCGTCGCCACTCTTCGTTAGGATCTTGACCTCATACTGGCGGGCGCTGCCATGTCGCGTGCCCTCTCGCTTTAAGACCAGTTCTCGACAATCAGGACCGACTAGATCCCAGAAGTTCATGGACAAAAGCTCTTCTCGTGAATATCCGGTGATAGTCTCCGCGGCACGATTTACATAGTTCAGCTGCTCTCCCTGACTAATGAATATCGCACACGCGATGGCTTCAGCTATGGTGCGGAAGTTTGTCTCCCCGCATAGGAACTCCGGCCGTAACAGCGCATCCGCAGTTCGTTCCCTGATTTTCGTAAGCATTGGAAATCTCGCGTGCTCTTGCGTTTCCGTCATGCCGGACAACTTGGGGGGCGGACTTAGCCCGCCCCCCTCCAAACGAAAGTATCTGCTGGCTTCAGGCCACTGCGGCAGCGGCGATCTTGTGGAACGTCGAGTTAGCGACGTCATAGGTTTCAACCTGAGGAGTTCCCTCAACTACCGTGGCGAGGATCTTCGTCACTTCGGGGTAAGTTCCGCGGTTGTAATTCTCGGCATTCTCAGCCTTGTCCCACAAACTGATTGCGAACGCTTCCGTGCCGCCCTGGCCAACGAACGTGATTTCGTCTTGGAAACCTTTCTGTTTTCGAAGCAGAGGGAGGACGTCCTTCTCCAGCCTCTGGGTAAACTCCTTAACGCTATTGGGCTTCAGATGCATATAAACTCTGCGTGCAAACATGACACTCTCCTTGGTTCTCGATGCCAAGGGGGCAATCCAGATAACCACTCTTGGTTTAGATGATCTGAAGACTCCCTCAGTGTGTTAACCATCGTAGGTGAATTAACTTGACGTGTCAAGTAGAATCTGAGATTATTTCTGTGATTAATCACGTGCGGTTAACCAAGAGGAGGTGTCTGTGGATGTCTGCCTAGCGATCAAACAGCGGCTAGAAAAATTGGGGCTTGAGCAGAGGGACCTGGCCACCGCCGCCGAAGTGACGGAGTCCTACATTTCACAGCTGCTGACTCGGAAGAAACTGCCTCCCGCGCCTGGCCGAACAGACATTTACGACAAGATGGGGAAATTCTTGAAACTCCCGAGCGGCAAGCTAGCGAATCTGGCTGAGCACCAGCGCAAGGAAGAATTGAGGAGAAACCTGGCGGACCCACCGAAGCCCTTGTTTAAAGAAGTTCGAGAGTTGATTCTCCGCAAGTGCGCACCCGCCAAAGAAAAACAAATACGGGTCATTTTTGAGCAGCAGCCCTTTGGCGAACTTGAACGCCTCGTCACACAAAAGCTTTTGGACGTGATTAAGAAGGTCGCCAAAGAAGAATTGAACAGCGAAAACTGGCTCCACTTGGTGGCGCGACTCGCCGGCCGAAGCTACGAACAAATGCGGGTTACTCTCCTTGAGTTCCTGGACACGGATGTCTTCAACTTGTCGCCTGAAAACTGTCTTTCCTTCCTGGATCCAGTGATTGAGTCCTGGGACGTCGATCTGACGACCTTTGGTATGGAAATTGTGTTAAATCGGAGAATAGCCTCGGGGGATCCCAGGAGATTTGCGTTTGTTGAAATGGGACCTGACCAACCGGAGGTAGAACCGGGGTTCAAAGAATTCCTTAAAGATAGTTCCCTCTGCGGGACCGCCACCAAGGAAGAAATCGAGTTGCTAAGGAATCTAAGGTTCAACGGAAAACGCCCTACGGCAATTTATTATTACCGAGAATTGCAAAGCCTCAGAGACCCGCTTCATTTTCGCGGGGAAAAATGATCGTGGATGCAGAATTCGGGACAAAAAGACTGTCAACGGGGCGCTTCCCCAGCATGACGTGTTATATTGCCGTAAGAATGCACAAACTCAAAGTCGGCGACCTTGTTCAGGCGAGCCTCTCAGGTGGAAGGGTCGTGGAGGCAACTGTGATGGCCGTCATTAACAAGACCGACGGCACTCGTCTCCAAGTTTCATTTGGTCATGAGACAGCGCTGATTTATTTGTGGCAAGTCGTCAAAACCAACAGCGCGAATACCGATACCCGGGAGTCCCGATAGCCTAAGCACCCCCAACACCTATCTCAATCG
>Ga0210392_10001651_pt1 | contig 11638 bp, 16 predicted proteins | sample IncBWC30OmetaG_FD_161057 | JGI IMG/M metagenome (GOLD analysis project Ga0210392, IMG submission 161057) | Forest soil microbial communities from Barre Woods Harvard Forest LTER site, Petersham, Massachusetts, United States - Inc-BW-C-30-O ...
CTGGCTCCTATGCGACACCAAATGAAGCACCCTGGATTTCTTGATCTTCTTCTTAACCCGCAAGTTGTTGGTTCCTTGAGCGACCCGACACATAGGTGAGATTCTGGTGGTCGTGAGGGGATTCGAACCCCTGCCCCCTGTTTGCAAAAGACGAGACTCCTCTCCAACATCTCTAACAGCTCCGACAGTAACATTAACTATTAACGTTTCCAATAAATCGGGGAATCTGCTTTTCGCTCAAAGCTTACCGTAATGCACTCAAAACGCGCGATTCGTGCACACTTCGTGCACAGTCGGTCGATCCACGTCAACGATGGCCGACGATTCGGCCAAGCGCCACCGTTCGGTTTCCTGTTGGGTGACCACGTTCATCACAGTTTCGAGATTTGCCAGGAAGCTGTTGGCGGAGAGGGTGGGATTCTAGCCAACGTCACTAGCCGTTGAACAGCGTTGAACCGAGTTTAGGCGCTACCGCAACTCATTGGCTTCTCGGCATTTATTCGGAAGGTGGTAGGACGCCGCTCTAAGATTGGGGATTTCGAGACGAGATTTCGGGGTTATTCCGCTGAAGTGGTAGCAAACGGTAGCAAAAGCCCCGCTAAAAACCGATCTTTTTCGACAGTTTCGGATTCAAACTGTCGTCGTTGCTCCGATCTCCTCGATCCCCGTTTATGGTAAGTGTCTACGCGCTGTCGATTCAGGGACACAGCTCTTTGCTACCAGCGGCCGTTGCTCAATCTCCGGATAGTTACCCCGCGAGCTGAAAGTTCTCCGAGTAATTGCGTCACTCCTGGAGAGGTCTCGCGGTCGCCCGGGACAATGACTGCCCATTCCAGGTTCTCTCGAAACTCCTTCGACCTAATCTGCCACTGCCCGAAAGACGACGACTTCGCCTCGCCAATTTGGACGATGGACCAGTGCCGCACCAGCGCCAGCGCGGTCGCATCGTCAGGTAACGGTCCCGACAGTATGAAGTGGTTGTTTCCGTGCACCAGGATACCGACCATACGTTCTCAAGCCTCCAGGCGCGGGTCAGCAACCGGGTAACCGATTGCGAAATGGTAGACGACTTGTCCTAGCTCAGCTGAGAGGCCCAGATATCGGTTCACTTCTTCATCAAAAAATGCTCCGATGCCGGTTGCTCGCAGTCCAAGAGCCTCGGCAGCAAGATACATTCGCTGGCCAATTGCTCCCGCCTCGAAATGCACGTATCGATAGCCGCGATCTCCGTACGTGCTGGCGGCATTCTCAAAATCGCCGATCATGGAAAATGCCACGCAGGCATTGCCCGCCAGGTCTTGCCCCAAACTGAGGGCTGCCGCCACCAGGCGTTGGTCCCCAGATTTGATTCTTTCCAACTCTGCATGCTCCGGCCAGAAGCGATAAACACCCGGCTCCAAGCCTTCGACGCGATGGACGTAAAGATAAAGATGCACGTAACAATGTGTAGCGAAATCGGCGAAGAGGCGCTCCCTCGTGGTCGACAGGAGCGTGGCAAGTTGCGGGAAGGAGATCGACTCGCCACCACCCTTGAAGTCAAGAGCCGAACGCCGGGTACGAACGACGTCACCGAAACTGCGGTTTGTGGAGACAGGAGGCGGCAGCCTGAAATCCCCGCGGCCAGATAGCTTAGGTTGGCCAGGAGAGGGGATGCTGGATTCTGTGTTGAACTTCGTAGCAGCGTGAATGCGTTCAATCAGTGGATAAACTTCTTGCTCCTCCGACAATCGGTTGGGTTGGCCACCAAACACAACTGTCTCGACTGTATCCAGCTTGTTCAAGGGGATAGATGGGCCGTGAAGCCCGACGATTAACATGGGCCACTCATCCGCACTGAGCAGACACGATTCCGCGACTCTGTCATCTGAGAAATGGCCAAACGCAAAGCTTTCGCATCCTATAGATCGAGCAGCAAGCGTGAGAGACTGCCAGGCATGTCCGATGTCGTGCAAACAATACCGATATGCCCGGTTCCTGTATTTCCAGGCTTCACGCCAAGCAATACTGGTCAGAACGAAAATGAGCGGGGTGGAGTTGTTGCCAAGTTTCGCGGCAAAATCTCCGATGGCGCGCTGTTCTGCCATGTGGGATGAAGGACGGTAGTGATAGAGGCCATTGGGCCAACCGACCAATCCTCGGGCGCAAAAGTGAAATTCGGTCGGATGGAGATTGCCGGAAGAAGGATTCACACGCAGAGAGTAGATCGCTCCGGTGGACGGGACTCGCTTGGAAGCGCTAATCGAGGCGGAATAGAACATCAACTGCGAAAGGAATTCCGCACCATCCCCCGCCAGAGTATTTCCTATTTTGCCCTCGAGCACCTCGAAAGCTGAAATCTCAGTAGCCGGCGGGTCGGCCGGTAAATCCAGGACCGGGACGCCTTCATAATGCCGAAAGGGATTGGGCATATTGGCCCAATCGAGGTAGTGCTGAGTTCGTTGCAGCGACTCGGCACTATGCTTCGTCAACTCATGATATTCGAGCCAAGTCATGTAGCGTGAATCCTGAGATCACCATACGGACAAACCAGACATTTGGGTAATCGTTGATTTCAATTGTTGGCTAAAGGATCGTATCAAAGGGTGGTTGCCGAATATGCCCGACTATAGCGTTGTAGTTCGGGGAGGGCTCACTCACCTTCCTAGTACGCCAGTGATCGCAGCTTGTCTAGTAATGCGACATTACCGTGAGCAAGCGATTTCCTGCAAGTATTCCTGTGCTTCGCCAAAACGTCGTACACCCACAAAATAAATGACTTGCCGCAAGGCACGATTCGAAGTTTTCCGACAGGATTCTGGCATGAACGAGCCCCTGGCAAATTGTTATTTCGGGTAACCACAGGGCATGTAACATCGTTCGTCCTAAACGTCCGGCTGATGTGCCCGATGTTCAGCCTTTCCATGTCGCCACGATTTCAAAGGTATTCGCGGCGGATAGCATTTTCGGTAGGGACAGGTATGTGCGACACCAACCTCCCCGAACGTGATTCGGCCACAATCGGCAAAGGTGCACAGGACTGAAGTCTAGCCTGCGTCTAAAGCGCTCAGCTCCATTTCGTGTGCCAACGCTCGCGGAAATGTTTGTTCACGGTTACGTCTTCACCAAGGACTGCCACAGTTGGACCGCTATCAGCGCCTGCTCCGAAGCAAGCTCGCCAAGTCGTTTCTCATCGCGCGCTTTATCCAACATAAAAGTAGACAAGTCCGCAAATAGGCGTGCCACCCTAAGTTTAAAATCGGAGTCAATGTATTGTTCGAGGAGCGCCAATTTCTCGTTTGCCTGAATCAGCATGCTGTGAGCTCGAGACAACCAGATCTCCCTCCAATTCGCGACGAGCGATTGTTCTCGTCCTTGGTTATGTAATCGGCGTGGAGGGCATAAAGTTCAGAAGATTACGGACGGCACTGCAGGTTTCCCGACCTTTCCGATGCTGGTGCGCGGCGCTTCCGCCTTTGCCAGGCGCATTTTTCTTGAGTAGGAATGATCCAAGAAACATGAGAGCCGCCATAACAGCCAATAGCCAATACACTCCAGCGGACGGTCGACTTGATACTCGGCGATTGTGCATAAATTGGCCGATACCAAATCAGTGCGACTCTTCGAACAGGTGCGCGACCCGTTCTTTGCTTCCTCGCGCCCACGCCGTGTTCGACGCAAAACCTAGCACCAGCACCGCCGCTCCGGACGCTGTCATCACCCACCAGATCGCGTGAGTCGCCGTCGTGAAATCCGTGCCCCGCGCATGACTCACTGCCACCACCGATCCAGACACCGCAACCCCGATTGATCCAGAATCCACTGCAGTCCCGCCAGCCGCGCATGCAGGTCTTTCTGGATCGCCGGCAGCGCAACGTTGACAATCGTTACGTCCATACCTACGATCAACAGACTCATGCAGCAGATCGCAAGAATCAGGTTTGGATGGGTGGTACGTCTTGTCGGATCAACGACGGCAGCGCTCCCCGTGCCTGCAGCAGGAAAAAATCGATTCTCAGTCTTCGGCGAGGCGTCTCCTCGAGACTTTTCGCCGCGGAATGCGGTTTCGTTGAACGCGCTCTCGCGGTATATCGGATTGTGTTTTCTTAGTGAATGTCGAACCGCGCTCCCGCTCCTTATGCGGTGTCTGTTCCGCGGTCCGCACATACCGCCTTCAGGCCGTGACCGCCTTGTGGATTCCTAGATGGTCAGCGAGAAACGCATGCGTCAGCGCCCATGATTCCGCCGCGGCCCGTGGGTTGTAGCTGGGACGCGCGTCGCAGAAAAATCCATGATCTGCGTCCGAGAATTCCACATGGACGTATGTCTTTTTCGCATTCTTAAGCGCGTCGGCAACTGCGAGCGTTTCTGCCTTTGGTATGTGCTGGTCCAGTCCGCCCCAACAGAGGAGCATCGCTCCATGCATTTCGGGCACGTGCGAAAGTAGCCCCGGCCCGCGTTGGCCGGGTGCGATTCCTCCACCATAGTAAGAAATCGCTGCCTTCACGGGGACGAGTGCGTTCGCAAGGAATGAGACGCGTCCACCCATGCAGTAGCCCACGCACGCAGTCGCGTTCTTGTCTACCTGCGAGGCGCTCGTTAGCCACTCATACGTGGCGCGAACGTCCGCGCTCAAAGTCTCCTCTTTTATCGCCTGCATATGAGGACTCACGCTGGGGAAGTCCGTATAGTTCCCCTCCCACCCGCGAGCGGCCGTACGGTGATACAACTCCGGCGCGATCGCCACATATCCCTTCGACGCAAATCGCTCACCCACATCGCGCATGTGCGCGTTCACGCCGAATGCTTCCTGAAACACCATGATCCCCGGAAACTTGCCTTCGCCTTTGGGACGGGCAACATAGGCTTGCATCTGGGTTCCGTCACTGATCGTGAGCTTCACATATTCGGTCGTGACAGTCATTGCATCTCCTGGAAGAAAACGTTTTTCGGGACCTGCTCCAATAATTAGATGCTTGGTCCCTGGTCGCCGTCAAAGGAAACAGATCAAGCATTGGCAGCACGTGAAGCCAGAACCGCGAAATCTCTGGATGCCCTCGGAAAATCCCAAACCGACATGCAACTGCCAGACAAAAGGGCGTTTAGCAGTTCTGATTCACACAAACCTGTTAGACCGCTGCCGTGAAAGGCACTTTTTGGGGTGACTGGTTGAAACTACGCGGCACGGATGGCCACCGAAACCGCGGTTTGGTCAGTGGGACAGGCTTGGCTAGCGCCTTCCGTTTGAAACGACGGGATCGTTGCCCCGTGCGGATTCTCTGGGTGTATCATGCCCGCCATGACCTACCTCCTCAGGACAGGGATCCGAGCGTTTGAATGCCCAACTCTTGGTCGACTCGATTCCTGCGCTGATTCACACAGCCAAACCCGACGCATACCTCGATTACTTCAATAAACCTTGGCTGGAATATCTCGGCGTCACTTTGGATAAAGTGGCCGGCTGGAATTGGACCGCTTATGTTCACCCCGAAGACGTTGGGGGATTGTGGCCAAGTGACGAGCCTGCCTCGCGACTAGAGAAGCCTTCGAATACGAAACTCGGGTCCGCAGGGCGAATGGAGAATACCGCTGGATGTTCCACCGGAGAGTGCCCTTTCACGATGCAAACGGCGACATCGTCAAGTGGTATGGATCGAGTTTGGATATCGAGGAACTAAGGATCGGGTTCGTTCCATTCAGCCCTCTTGGCAGGGACTTCCTCGCTGGCAAATCACCGAAGATACCAAGTTCGATAGCACCGATTTCCGTAACGTCGACCCTCGCTTCACTCCAGAAAACCGCAAAGCGAATCAGGCGTTAGTCGATCTGATTGGCAAGTTGCCGAACAGAAGAAATTGACATCTGCTCAGATTGCTCTCGCATGGTTGTTGGCACAAAAGTCGCGGATCGTACCGATCCCCGGTACGACGAAGCTGCATCGGCTTGAAAAGAACATCGGGGCCGTCGCCGTCGAGCTTACATCGGAAAACCTTCGAGAGTTAGACACTGCAGCTTCCAAGATCGCGCTGCAAGGTGCTCGATACCCCGAGGAACTGCAGAAAATTGGTGGGCCGATAGACTTGCTACAAATGTTCCACCGATAAGTTCCTTATTCCGGGAGAATGCCCGATAAGTCTTGTGTTTACTATTCATCTCGATACTTCAGTGATGGCAAGCGCGTTTCGCGTTACTAATCTGAACTAAACCGCTCATGTTAGACTTTGCCGCATGACCGTGCTGGAGTGGCTGCTTGATTCGGACCCCGCGATTCGCTGGCAGGTGTTTCGCGATCTTGTCGATGCGCCAGAAGAGGCCTTCGCAGCCGAGCGTGCACGGACGGCTATCGAGGGCTGGGGGGCCAGACTGCTGGCGTTGCAGGGCGAAGACGGCCAGTGGGCTGGAGGCGCATGTTTCCCTGCACGTAGCTTCAACTGGCGCGACGAGAACCAGGGCCAGCCTTGGATCTCCACGCTACCCACACTTCAACTGCTGCATGATTTCGGGGTCGACCCAAGCTCTGACCGGGTCAGTCGCGCGGTGGAACTGGTCAGAGATCACTGCCGGTGGGAGCACGCCGGGCAGCCGTTCTTCAGCGGCGAAGTCGAGCCGTGCATCAACGGCAGAACCATCACCTTGGGTATTTATTTTCGTCAAGATATGAATCACCTGGTCACTCGCCTTCTTGGCGAGCAGCTTGAGGACGGGGGATGGAACTGTGAGGTGGAGAATGGCTCAGTCCGCTCGTCGTTTGCGACCACGATCAACGTCTTGGAAGGTCTGTTGGCACACGAACGGGCAACCGGAGGCTCGCCGGAATCCATCGCGGCTCGGCACCGGGGGGAACAGTATCTGCTCGAACGAAAACTATTTCGTCGGAAGAGTACAGGCGAAGTCGTCAACCCATCCTGGCTGCAGTTCTCATTTCCCGCCCGGTGGCATTACGACGTACTGCGCGCCCTCGAATACTTCCGCTCTATCGGGGATCCTCCTGACTCTCGTATAGACGAAGCGATCCATCTGCTGCGATCCAAGCAGCAGCCGGATGGTACTTGGCTGCTGGAGAATACATATGCCGGCAAGGTGCATTTTGAGCTCGAGGAGGGTGACAACAAGCCAAGCCGATGGAATACGCTCCGGGCTCTGCGTGTCATCAACTGGTACGACAAATCCGCTACTTGAGCCCGGTTCCGTTTCGCGAAGGTGCACGCATAGGTCCTCTTCAAGTCGGCTAGTGTTTACCAATGCGATTGCGGGGCGGGATTTCGACTGTCGCTCACGTGCTTACCCACCCGCTACGGTCTCGTCTTCCCGAGGGGTTGTCTCTTCATCGGGATAGTGCATCATAAAGGACGTTATCATTCGTTTTGGCCAGACGGTGTTCTGGGAGAAAACCAAGCGGCGTAGGGAACTCCCACAGGAGCACTTTCATTCCTTTTGTCAGACCGTCCGAGAGTTGATCGGTTCGGTAAACACAAGTTGAGGTCCGCCACGATGGAAGTGATATACCGTCCGCTCGCGCTTGAGAGGCCCGCAGCCAGTGTTTTGAGTGGCTCCTCGCTGCGTGCGACGAGAATGAGGTCGTGTCCCCGTTTTGCGAGACGGTCTGCATAGACAGCTCCGATGCCCCGGGAGGCTCCGGTGATGAGGGCTGTGCCCTTTGACGATGAGTTGCTCATTTTTTTTATCTCCAGAGTAAATTCGAAGCTGGTTGCGTCCAGTAAGGATTATTGTTATAATCCATTGAAGCATTGGATGCGTGCCACTGCGATTTGGTCGTAGATTTTTTAGGGGGCCACGATGCGCCATTCCAGAACCGAAAAGGCAAAAACACATGAGCGTATTGTTACCGTCGCATCAAGGAAATTCCGAGAAGAGGGGCTCGCCGGGATCGGAATCGCGGACCTGATGAAGGAAGCCGGTCTTACCGTGGGCGGCTTCTATAAGCACTTCAAATCGCGTGACGCGCTAGTTGCCGAAGCGGTCGGCTCCTCGCTGGACATGTGGAAAGATCGGATCGATGCGGCCGCCGCTGGCGGGCCGCGCTTCACCTACGAGTCCCTGGTCGATGATTACTTGAGCGAAGCTCATCGTAATTATCCAGGTATGGGTTGTCCTGTCGCCGCTTTGGCAGGAGATCTCGCACGCAGCGACAAACACACTAGAGCTGTCGCCACCCGGAAAACGCGAGACAACATTGAGTTGCTCGCCACTCTGATTCGCGACACGACCAAGCTGGATAAGGACACTGCGAGATCACGCGCGGTGATGACCTATTGCGCGATGGTCGGCGCCATCAGCATGGCCCGCGCCGTATCGGACAAGGGACTTTCGCGGGAAATCTTGAAGACTGTGTCACAGCGTCTGAAAAATCCCGCTTTCTGAAAGTCATATCTCGGCTTTGCAGCACTAACACTGCTTCTGCAATAGTTTTTAGCCTCGCTGTTCCGTTGCGAGCCCCTAGAGTTTCCCAATGTCGGTTAGGACTTGCGGGGTCCAACTGGGGTGCAAAACTTGGCCTTTTTGCGGCGCTTTCGGGGGTCTCATTGTTGTAAGGGCAACCGAATCAATGGGACTTAGAGAGTGATCGTGAACTCATAACCCGAAGGTCGTCAGTTCAAATCTGACCCCCGCAACCATTTCAAACCTGCCTCATGACAGGTTTACGCGACGAGTGACCGGCGAATTGATGCCCTGCTTTTGTAGCCCAATTCGCCCAACTCAAATCCCAAGCCAGCGCTTTCGCACCATTCGCGCCGATAAGCCACGTCGTATAGTAATTGCGCGGCGTGGAGGTCCATCAAGTTCTGCGAATGGCCCATCCACAGTTTGATCAGCTTATCCGGCACCCCTGCCCTGCGAAGTTACCGCAAAGCGAAAGCACCGGAAGGCGTGGAATCCACCTCGATTCCCTGCCCCGTGCAGCGCCTTGAGTGAGTTGCGCTGGTCAAGAACCCGTCCGACTCGCATCGTGATCGCGTTCGCAGTTTTTGCTCGCGTCTGTGCCAGACCCTTCTCCGTACGTGCAGCACCCTGTGATCAGGGTCCAAATCTTCACTGCGGACTGCCAGGGCCTCACCGATTCGCAGGCCCGTCTCTGCTAGCAGAGCGACCTAAACTGCGTAGCGCTCCTTCAAGCTGTTTAGTAGGCCTGAGACTTCCGCCTCAGTGACCGTGGGACGGCTCTGCATTTCCTTAATGACCAAGGGCAATTGAATGAATTCGTAGTTCCAAACTCGCGGATGGAGTTGATCGCCCTCCTCTTCGACCGCTGAAGCAACAACGAACTTCACTACAGTTACCAGGTTGACGATCGTTTTCGGCGCAAGTCATGCTGCGGATAGAATCTTAACCGCAACTCTTCCACAATCCATACGGGAAGCGTTACCAGGGCTCGGCCCGGAGTCGGCTGAAAGGGACATTACAGCAACCTCCCGCATCCGGACATCTGGCTCGTTTCGCTGATTCACATGATGAGTACCGCGTTTATTAAGACTTAGTGGGCCTCTGCTCTCACCATGGGAGCCCTTACACGGAAAGTCGTGCGTGATAGGATTCGATGTTAATTCCGAGGAGGCACAATGCCACTAACTCGCCGCGAATTATGTTCCGTCTTTCCTGTTGCGCTGCTACCCGCATTGTTTTCGGTGGAGGAACCATCCGCACGGCAGAGCTCCCTCCCTTCGGCTATGTATCCGCTCGACAATTTGCCCGTTCGAACGGCGAATAATGCACAGTTCCGGGCTGTGCTGAAAGGCAGATTAGCGACCGGGGAGTCGTTGGAAGTGCATGAAACGACCTTGCCACCGGGCGGCACACCGCATCCACCGCACCGCCATGTGCACTCGGAAATGTGGCTGATTCGCGAAGGAACGGTGGAACTTGCGGTGAGCGGAACGAGCTATCGTTTGGGGCCTGGATCAGTGGGATTCGTCCACTCGAACGACGAGCACGGAATTAAGAACGTCGGCGCGACGCCTGCCACCTATTTCGTCGTTGCCATCGGCCCCGGAGCAGATTCTTGACCCGGGTGGTCTGTTTCTAGCGCTCTATCTGTTCGCTCGCCCTAATGTCTCTCCTTGTAAAGTAGGCGAAATGGAATGCGCCCAGGCCTAACTCACGATTTGTGGCGCACTCGGAAAAGTGCCAGCTAGAGTACAGAAAGCATCATCGAAGATGTGACGTAGCCAATCTTTATCGAAACGTCACTTCCCACGTCCGGACTTCTGGCCCGGAACAGTTTCCGAGTGCGCCGCGACTCAGGCTGAAGCAGCAATCGCCACTTCACTCCATCGGTAAACACTAGCCGACGTATCGTTCCCAATCCGCGGTTTGCCGACGATACGTCAAGTGGATTTGCGATTCGGCGAGACACTACGGCGTTTCTTGGATGTTGTCCGGTTTCCGGCTGGCACAAATCCCTTACGCGAATCGGTCTACGCTCGCATGGTGTCGAAAGTTACATCTGTTTCGAGGACAAGTTGAGCCTCACCCACGAACGATAGTTCTTGGGTACGTCGAGCTTCTTCAGCTTCTTCCAAGCGCACAACGCCTGCTCCCACGTGCCGCCTCTCTCTCCAGCGAAGAAGTCGCTCATGAAGTTGATGTACCTCCCATGTGGGATTTGCGCGAACGGCTCCTTGGTCAGGTTCAGCCGCACGTATTCTTTGACCAGGTCTCCGTAGCTGAGCTTGACGCCTTTGACGAGTTGCTCTTCTCGCCGGCGATTGAGCCGATATCGCGCGCCGGATTTCTTTTTCAGGCCAGGAACAAGTTTTTGGGCTTCTCTTTCAAGGAAATCCTTGGTTTCCTTGTCGTTCGTGTAGACCGCTACGGGAAGACTGAGGCTCAGTCCTTGTTCGACGTCCTTGATTCCAGATGTCGATAGACTCCTTTTGGCCGGACTCTCAATCTTGCCGGCCTTGAGGAAGACCTTGATCGCTTTCTCCAGTTCGTCCTTGCGTAACCTGCTCGCGGACGGAATCCCGATTGTTTTAGCAAACTCCGTGAGCTCGGTCGCGTACCAATAGCCATTGTCGAATTGAGCCTGCGTCATCGACGTCGATAGCTTCGTCTGCGGTTTCAAAGGCGGCCTCAAACCCGAAATGTCGTTTTGTCTACTCATATATCTGTCCGAGTTGCTCCATGATGCGGCCATTGGGCTAACAAGCCCAATGGCTAACTTCTCGGCTCATACCGCATCGCCACCGCCCCCGAGCCGAACTCCAGCCGGCTCACGAGCCTCAAGTCGACATGCTTCGATAGCCCCGCGAACAACGTCGGCCCGTGACCCGCTAGCCTGGGCTGCACCACGAACTCGTACTCATCGATCAATCCCATCTCCGCCAACGCCTGCGGGAGCTTCACGCCTGCCACGAACACTCCCTTACCCGACTCTCGCTTGAGTTGCTGAACGGCCTTCCCTAGATCCCCGCGCACGAGCTCCGCGTTCCAATCGACCCGGTTAAGGGTGCTCGACACGACGTACTTCTTTGCCGCGTCGATCGTCCGGGCGAAGGGTTCCATCCACTCAGGCCTCGCCCCAGCCCGCGCCGGTTGCCGCCACGCTGCCTCCATCATTTCGTAAGTCACCCGGCCAAAGAGGAGGGCATCGGCCTGGTTGAGGTTCTCGACCGCGTGGCGATGCAAATCTTCGTCCGGGATG
>Ga0210392_10001652_pt1 | contig 11638 bp, 11 predicted proteins | sample IncBWC30OmetaG_FD_161057 | JGI IMG/M metagenome (GOLD analysis project Ga0210392, IMG submission 161057) | Forest soil microbial communities from Barre Woods Harvard Forest LTER site, Petersham, Massachusetts, United States - Inc-BW-C-30-O ...
AGAATGATTTTGACTTTCGTTTTCAATAGAGCCATGACACCGAGACTATGAGCCGACGCTGGTCCTCTTTGTTTCTGTGCGCTTGCCCGCTCTTGGCTTGCGGCAACACTGGCGCGCCTGAGCTCGACTACGGCACGCTGCTGCAAACGCTCAGCACACAAGTGATCCTGCCCGAGCATCAGGCGTTCGCGGCCCAGGGCGACGCGCTCGTGGTCGCGATGCAGGCGTTGAGCGATGACCCCAGTGCGGATTCGCTATCGGCCGCCCAGAGTGCCTGGCGCGACGCTCGAAAATCGTATCGCGTGTTGGATGCAGTCCAGATTGGCCCAGACCTCACGTCTCACGTGAGCGATCGCATCGATGTTTCGCCCGTCGATGCGGGCGGGATCGAGGCCATCGTGACCAGCAGCGCGGCGGTCGACGACCAAGCCGTGGCCGACGCTGGCGGCAAAAAGAAAGGATTTCTTGGGCTGGAATACTTGCTGTTTCCCGATCCGAGCGCGGCTGCTGGCAGCGACCCGCCGGCCCTTGCATCCGACGACGCCGCGGCACGGCGACGCGCGTATGCCATCAGCATCGCTGACGAGATTGCCAAATCCGCGCACCAGCTCGACGACGCATGGGAGCCGAGCAGCGGCAATTTCATCGAGCAGATCGAGCTCGCTGGAAAGGGCGGTACCCAGTACCCGACGCAGCGCGCAGCGGTCGATGATTTGGTGAGCGGCGGAGTCGCGAGCGCCCTCGAGACAATCGTGCACAATGATCTCGCGCTGCCGCTCGGTCTCAAATCTGGCGGCGTGTCCGCCCCGGATCAGGATTTTACCGCGCGCAGCGACAGCGCCGTAGCCGACATGCAGGCAACGCTGAGTGGCGTTATCGCGGTCTATCAAAACGATGGGTTTTCCGCGGTGGTACGGAGCAAAAGCAAAGCGCTCGACGAAACCGTACAGAGCGAGATCGCCGATATGAGCGCCAAGCTCGACGCGATATCTGCTCCTTTCACCGATGCGTTGGTCAATCACACCGCGCTGGTGCACGACGCTTACGACTCCGGTCGAACTTTGAAGGCGACTTGGGATACCGATGTGTCGAGTGCCCTCGGCGCGACGCTGAAGCCCCCTGACTCCGATGGTGACTGAGGTCTCGCGGCCAACCGTTCGCCGTGCTTTTCGCTGTCTGTGCCTGCGCACGCCGTGCGTGCCCGTTGCTGCGATCGCGTACCTCTTGCCGTTTGTGCACGTCGCCCATGCCCAGGGCTATCCGGCCACGGGAGCAGCGGCCCCCGTCACGCCAGGCGCAGCAGAAGCCGCGCCCGAACAGGATGCCGCGCGCGAGATCACCGTACAGGGCAACAAAGCCGATGCGCTGAAGCGCGCGTCAGGCTCGGGCACGACGATCGGCGAACGCGAGATCCGCAACACACAGCCGGAGAGCAACGCCGAGCTCTTGCGCCGCGTGCCCGGCCTGCAAGTGCGCACCGAGGATCCCATGGGGCTGCGCTTGAACCTCGGTGTTCGCGGCCTGAGCCCATCGCGCAGCCGCTTGATCTTGATGGAGGAAGACGGCGTACCCGTAGTGGTGAGCCCCTACGGCGAGCCCGAGCTGTACTACACCCCGATGGTCGAGCGCGTTCAACGCCTGGACGTACAAAAGGGCAGCGACGTGCTGTTGCACGGACCTCAAACGGTGGGAGCAGTCGTGCAATTGCACACCTTCGAGCCCACCGTCCGCCCCGCGTGGTACGTGGCAGATCAAGTCGGGTCGCGCGCTTACGGCTCGCTTCAGGCTCGCTATTCGGGCACGAGCGGTGACGTCGGATACGTCGCGCAAGTCGTGCGCAAGAGCGGCGATGGCTACCGCAACATGGGCTTTTACGCGACCGACGCATTCGGCAAAGCCGTCTACACCGACTCAGCCGTGGGCCAGCTATCGCTCAAGCTCGGCTTCCACGACGATCGCTCACGCACGACGTATACCGGCCTCACCCAAGGGTTGTACGACGAGGACCCGCGGCGCGACACGGTAGCCCCGAACGACTTTTTCGCCGTACGCCGCTACGAGGCTTCGCTCACGCACGAGTACCACTTCGGGGATCGCACGACGTTGCGGTCCGCCGCGTTCGCCTACCAAATGACTTTAGGGCAACGCCTGCAGGATTTCGTGCGCACCCGGCCGCGCAATGTACCCGCAGATACGTACCAGGTCGTCGATCCGACGTGGCTCTTTCTGAACGACACCGCGACCTTGCGTGACCGCCGCTACTACGTCGGTGGCGTTTCCACGGAGCTCGAGCACCGCTTTCAAACGGGCCCGGCCGTTCATCGCCTCAAGGTCGGCGCACGCGCAATCGAAGACGTGGCGCGTCGCAAGCTCAAAGCAGGGGACAGCCCGACCGCCGACGATGGCGAGCTGTTGACCGACGACACGACACGCATCCTCGGCCTCGCGGCCTGGCTCGAAGATCAAGTGGCCATCACCAGCAAGCTGCTGGTGACCCCAGCATTTCGTTACGAGCATTCGACATCCGTGAAGACGTTTCACGTCACGGACGACAACATGCTCACGCCTCAGGCAGTGAACTTCAGCGCCACGAGCCACGCGAGCGGTGCCATGCCGGGAGTTGGAGTCATCTATGGAACCGCTAGAGCGAACCTGTTTGGTAGCGCGTACCTCGGCTATTCTGCGCCGCGCATCAGCCAGGCCATTACGAACGATGGCCACGACGCAAATCTGCACGCGGAGCGCAGCCGAAACTACGAGGTCGGCGTGCGCGGCCGAAACGACTGGCTCCGCGCAGAGGCCGACAGCTTCTTGATTCAATTCGACAATCAGTTGGTGTCGAATAACCCGCTGCATGGCGACTCGGAGTTCATCGACGGTGGGCGCACGCGCCATTTGGGAGCCGAGGCCACCGCGAGCTTGCGCATCGGCAAGGGCCTCGCCCTGCCGCTCGATCTGGATCTCGGTGCTCAATACACATTCGTCCAAGCGCGCTTCGTCGGTGGCGATTACGACGGGCGCACCGTTCCGTATTCGCCGGTGAATAGCGCCAACTTGACGCTCGATACCGCGCACTCGAGCGGCCTCAGCGGCCAAGTCGCGCTCGCTTACATTGGCTTGCAATACACCGATGAGGACAACACGGTGCTGCCGAGCAGCTCCGGCCTCAATGGGGTGATGGATGCTTACACCACGCTCGACCTGGCCGCCCGCTACCGCTACGCCCCGAGCGGCGTCAGCTTCGGGCTCAGCGTGAAGAGCTTGCTGGACAAGGTATACATTTCCGATCGACTGCCAAACGGCATCTTTACGGCGGGTTTCCGCCAGATTTTCGCGACCTTCGCATGGTCGTCGGACGACTGACGCGCGCGCTCGATCGCCCCGTGGACGCGGCGTCGGTTGCCACGTTTCGCATCGCTATCGGAGCGTTGCTCCTGTTCTCGACCGTGCGCTTCTTCGCTCACGGTCGCATCGGATCCTACTACGCGAAGCCGACGCACTTCTTTCACTATTGGGGCTTCGCTTGGGTGCGGCCGTTGTCGGGGCTCGGCATGTACGCGGTCTACGCACTCATCGCCGTGGCCGCGGCATGTATCGCGCTCGGCGTTGCCTCTCGGCCTGCAGCGGGCCTCCTCACGTCGGCGTTCAGCTACGCGCATTTCTGCGATAAATCGAACTACCTCAATCATTACTATCTGCTCAGTCTGCTTGGCTGCTTGCTAACGGTGCTGCCGCTCGACCGCGAGTTTTCTCTGCGGGTGTGGCGTACTCCGACGGAACGACGGGGGCAGGTGCGCGCTTGGGCGCTGTACCTGTTGCGATTTCAAATCGGCGTGGTTTACGTGTTCGGCGGCCTCGGCAAGCTCGGCTCGGATTGGCTAATCCACGGTGAGCCGCTCCGCATTTGGCTAGCCGCGAATGTCGAGCTACCGGTGCTCGGACCCTGGTTGGTTCAGCCTGGGGCCGGTCTCGTTTTCAGCTGGTGCGGAGCGCTCTTCGACTTGAGCATCGTGCCGCTCCTGTCCTGGCGCGTGACAGGTCGCGCAGCGTACGTAGTCCTCGTCATCTTCCACCTACTCACCGCGCTCTTGTTCGAGATCGGCGTCTTTCCCTGGATCATGATCCTGGCCTCGACGATCTTCTGGTCGCCTTCCTGGCCGCGTGATCTTTGGCAGCGTCTTCACCGCTCGGCGAACGCTGCGATCCCCGAGGGCATTGCGGGGGCTCCGCTCGGTCCGAGCACGCGTCTCGCCAGCATTGCGTATGCGCTCGTTCAACTACTGTTACCGCTTCGCAGCGCGCTCTATCCAGGCAACACCTTGTGGAGCGAAGAAGGCTTCCGCTTCTCTTGGAAGGTCATGTTGATCGAGAAAGCGGGCAGCCTCGACTTCAACGTCGTCGATAGCGCGGGCCGCAAGTACCTGGTTTCGCCGCGCGATTACCTGACGCCCTTTCAAGCCCGCATGGCCTCTACGCAGCCCGACTTCATCGTCGAGCTGGCGCACTGGATCGCCGATGATTTTGCGGCACGCGGGCGGGGCAGGGTGCGCGTCTACGCGGACTGTGAGGTTTCGTTCAACGGTCGAAGCCGACGGCGCCTGATCGATCCGAACTGGGGCTTGGCGAGCGAAAGCGACGGCCTTGCTGCGAAGCGGTGGATTTTACCTGCGCCGGGAGACGCTTCGATCTTCTGATCTCGCGAATCAAACGAGCGCAGGCGATGATACCGAAGGCCGCGCGCGACTCGCTGATTACGGCCAGTGTATCGACCAATGCACGGCGCAGCTGGAGCTTGGGGGCTGCGCGGACGCAAATTTTCACAGACTTGCACGAGTGGCGTTAGAGTCCCGGAGGCGGAACCGAAGCACGCGCTCGTGGTTCGCTGATTCCCGCCAAGGTCTCGACCAGCTGCGCGGCGCTGGCCGAGGCTTGCGTGCTGCGCGCCCGCAAGTAACGAGCGATGTCGCCGAGTGAGATCATGCCGATCAGCACGCCATTGGCGTCGACCACCGGCACGCGGCGGATCTGCTGATCGCGCATCAAATCCTCCACGGCGGCCAAGGGATCGTCTGGTGAGCACACGCTGAGCGAGCGCGACATCGCGCTGGAAACGCTCGTCTCGGCGAGAGCTACGCCTTGGGTGAGCGCGGCCATGCAAATGTCGCGGTCAGTGATCACGGCGCGCACGCGGCGCACGTCGTCGATCACCGGCAAGCAGCCGCAATCCTTTTCCCACATGATCTGCGCTGCGCGGTGCAAGGTGTCCGTCGGGCTGCAGCTGTGCACGCGCACGCGCATGATGTCGTGTACGGGCGCCTTACTCGGCCCGCCGTCTTGGCTGCGCACTGAAAAATCCCGAAAAGTCTTCACCAGCTCCACGGCCAGCTCGCCGGCTGCCTCGAACGCGCCCTCTCCCTGTTGCTCGATCGAGCGCTCCAGACCCAGTAACTTGGGTTCGACGCTTTCCCACTGCGCACGCACCTCGAGCCCGGCCAGGTGCAGTTTGACGCGAAGCTCGTCGCGCAGCTGCGAGAGCTCGGCGAGGACCGAACCAGGAGAATTGCGCTTCGGGAATCTCGACGACGACATCGACAGGCCTCCTTCAACCGTTCTGTGGAAAATTCTGTCGCCCAGTCGAGCGATCGGAATAGCCGCCGCCGAAGCGGGGCAAGCGCGGTTGGCTAACCGCAGCTAGAGTGTGGGCGATCGCGGTCCAGGTCATGCCGTCTCCGCCGTTGGTTTCTCTGCCGACGAGGTAAGCGAGATCTCCAAGCGTGATGATCCCGACCAATTGACCTTGATCGTCGACCACCGGCACGCGCCGGATCTTGTTCTGTTGCATGATGGCCTGCACGGTGACGGGCGTGTCGCGCGGCGAGCAGGTTTTCACGTCGCGGGCCATCGCGCTGGTGACGCGCGAGTCGTGTAGTGGCGCGCCCTGGAGCTGTGCTGCCATGCAAATATCGCGATCGGTCACGATCCCGACCAGACGCCCATCGGCGTCGACGACGGGGACAGCGCCGCAGTCGTTCTCCCACATGATTTGCGCTGCCGTGCCCAGGGTCTCGTCGGGCGAAATGCAGCGCACGTTCCGGGTCATGATTTCGTCGATTTTCATCGGGCGTCCTGCGAAAGGGAGTGACCAGGCGCCCCCGGATGCGGCGAGGGCACTCGCCCCGAGCATTACTGGGAAATCGCCGTGGAATTCGGACAGTGTAATGCCTGACGCGCGCGCGGTATACTAGGAGCGTGGATTTTCGGCAGTACGCTGCCCAACCAGACGATCGCCTCGAGTTGCTCACCGGAGCTCTGCTCATCGCTCGCGATGCGTACCCGGGTCTCGACTTCCAGGCCCAGGAGGACAAGCTCGACGAGCTGGCGGCGCCGCTGAGGCGGCGTCACATCGACGAGCTCCCCGCGGCGTTGCAGGCACGCGCGCTCGGCGACCATCTGTTCATTCGTAGCGGCTTCCGCGGCAACTCCGAGAATTACTACGACACACGAAACTCTTTTTTGAACGAAGTGCTGGAGCGCAAGACCGGCATCCCGATCTCGCTCGCCGTGCTGTTCGTCGAGGTCGCGCGGCGCGCCGGGGTGAGGGCGCGCGGAGTCGGTTTTCCTGGACACTTTTTGGCGCGCGTCGACGACTCGGACGGCAGCGTGATCGTGGACCCGTTCGCTGGCGGCGCCACACTGACGCGCCGTGACTTGGTCGAGCTACTCAAGCGAGTCGCGGGCAAGATGAAGTTCCAAGAAGGGATGCTCGATCCGACTCCGAATCGCCACATCGTCGCGCGTATGCTGATGAATTTGCGGGGAGTCTACGCGGCGCAGGGCGACTACCCGCGGCTCTTGTTGGTGCTCGATCGCCTGATAGACCTGATGCCCGACGTGACCGACGAGCTCCGTGATCACGGCTATCTGTGCGCCAAGCTAGGCGCTCCGCAGGCTGCGATCGAAAACCTGCAGCGCTACCTCGGCGTACTCCCGAACGCTGGAGACGTCGTAGAGGTGCGGAGATTTTTGGCACGCCTCGAGCAGGATTCGCCAGCACACCGAAACTAGTGCGAGGCCGGCGTGTCGGGTAACCCGCCGCTGACAACCGCACACTGGTACTCGCCGAGCAGGTAGTAGCTGCGCCGGCATTCGACATCTGCGCTTGCGCTACGGTCTGTCTTGCCTTTTTGTACCAAGCTCGTTTGATAACCGAACGCGGCGTTGAACGCAGAGCGGTGCTCATTCAGCATTTTGACGCTGCATCCCGGTTTGCCGCAGGCGGTCTTCTCCGCCAACGCTTTGAGCTCGGTGTCGTCACCGTAGGTGTTGTTCAGGCCGAGCGCGGTGCCGGCCAGGCAGAGCAGCATGAATAACGGCCGCGTGATGGAGCGTGCTTCCACCGTCAGCCGGCCATTTCGAGCTCGTAAAAGGGAGGGGGCTTGTCCTTGGCCCACCAAAACCCGGCACCTACGCTGATCAGGTGCTTGGCCAAGATGCCTCGATAGTACGAGCCGTTGCGCACGAAGATGTCCGCGTCGGTACGGGTCTTGTCGGTGCGATCCCGGAGATCGCCGCGGGTCGTCACTTCGACGTAGATCAGCCCGCGCGACATGGACGCGATGTTTGCCACCGCGGGGGCGACGTCGGGATCCGGCAGGTACTGCAGCACGCCCTGGCAGATGATCAGATCGTGCTTCTTGCGATCACGCCAGCGGGCGATGTCGCGATTGAGCCAGCCATGCTTTTTGCACATAGCTGCACTGACCTCGGTTCCCGTATAGGCGATGCCCTTGTCGTGTTTCTCCAGCCAGTGCTTCCACAAGCCGATACCAGCGCCAATATCGAGGACGCTTTTGAGGTCGAGGCGATTCCAGCGGGCGAAGCCAATCACGAACGATGCGAGGTTCGCGTGTTCTTCCGGGCTAACAACGCGGGTCTGTGGGGATTCGTAGAAGCGGTGGTAGTACGCTTCGTCGAAGCGACGAAACCGATCCATAGCCTTCAGTCTAACTCGAACGTTCCGGGCGATAGCGATGGCCTTGCCGAGCGCTTCGTCCCGAGCGGCTGGTCGCATGGGCTATAACTATATGAATTCACGATATATTATTCATTCTTGCGTAGTTGTGAATATCTGCAAATATAAGCTCGTTCGATGTCACAGGTGGCCCCTCTCGACGCGCGTTGGCAGCTGTATCGGCTGCTCAGCGACCCTTTTCGGCTGCGCTTGCTAGCGCTCGCCGCGGAGGAAGAGCTGGCGCTTGGAGAGCTTGCGGATCTCCTCTCTGAGTCGCAGCCAAACTTGTCGCGGCAGGCGGCGCCGCTGCGTCAAGCTGGTCTGCTCGCGGAGCGTCGCCAAGGGACGCGCACTTTGGTTCGGCTCGACGCCGCCGCCAAAGCGGATCCTGTCGTGTGCGACGCTCTGCTCGCGGGCCGCAGCATGTGTGAGAAGGACGGCAGCCTGGCGCGCATCAGCACCATCGTCCGCGCGCGCGATCAAAAAACGCGCGAGTTTTTCGCGCGACCGCCGCCCACCGACGAACCGCTAGGGTTGGCGCCGGAGTTGCCGGTGTACATCGCGGCGCTCGCGTCTTTGCTAGATCGCCATGCCTTGGCCGTCGATGCGGGAACGGGTGACGGCGCGTTGCTCGACGTCTTGGCGCCGGCGTTCGATCGCGTGGTTGCGCTCGATCGCAGCGCGGCCCAACTGGCGCGCGCCGAGCGTCGGGTGCTCGCCCGCGGCTACGACAATGTCGAGCTTTTCTCGGCAGAGATCGGCGACCGCGAAGTACGTCGCGCGGTGGGTGAGGGCGCGGATGTCGTGCTTGCAGCGCGTGTGTTGCACCACGCTCCGCTGCCGCGCGAGACCATGAAGTCGCTGGCCGCGCTGCTGCGTCCGGGTGGCCACTTGCTCCTGCTCGACTACGCTCGGCACGCCGACGAAGCGCTGCGTGACGCACAGGCCGACGTTTGGATGGGCTTCGAGGCGCGCGAATTGGAAGAATTCGCGCGCGAGGCGGGGCTTTCTGCCGTGCGCGCACGCGAACTGCCGCGCGGCCTGTTTCAAAACGGTGTAGACGGGCACCTGAGCTGGCTCTTGCTGTCCGGCAAGCGCCCCGCCGAGAAAACAAATCACTCCCGGTAAGCGCCGGGTTTTTCAGACAAGTACAAGGAGACAATCGACATGAGCGTGCAAGAAACCGGTACGGCCGAACGGCGCAAGCAGAGCGGCGTCGCGACTCAAGAAGGCAAGACCTACCGCGTGGCGGACATCGGCTTGGCCGATTGGGGTCGCAAGGAAATCTCCATCGCGGAGACCGAGATGCCGGGTTTGATGGCCTTGCGCGAGGAATTCGGCGCAAAGAAGCCGCTCAAGGGCGCGCGCGTCGCCGGCTGCTTGCACATGACCATCCAGACCGCCGTCTTGATCGAGACGCTCACCGCTCTCGGCGCCGAGGTGACCTGGACGTCGTGCAACATTTACTCGACGCAAGACCAAGCCGCCGCTGCCATCGCCAAGACTGGCGTGCCCGTGTTCGCTTGGAAGGGCGAGACCGAAGCCGAGTACGACTGGTGCTTGGCCAAGCAGATCTTCGCCTTCGAAGGCGGCAAGGGTCCGAACATGATCTTGGACGACGGTGGTGATCTCACCATCTGGATCCACGCGAAGCACCCCGAGCTGTTCAACGGCCCGGACGCCATTCGCGGCCTCAGCGAAGAGACCACCACGGGCGTGCACCGCCTGTACGAGATGTTCAAAAAAGGCGAGCTCAAGTGCCCGGCCATCAACGTCAACGACTCGGTGACCAAGAGCAAGTTCGACAACCTGTACGGTTGCCGTGAGTCGCTCACCGACGGCATCAAGCGCGCGACGGACGTGATGTTCGCCGGCAAGGTGTGCGTCGTCGCCGGCTACGGCGACGTGGGCAAGGGCTGCGCGCAGGCCATGCGCGGCTTGGGTGCGCGCGTGTTGATCACCGAGATCGACCCGATCTGCGCGCTACAGGCAGCCATGGAAGGCTACCAAGTGGTCACGATGGACGAAGCTGCCCCGATGGCGGACATCCTCGTTACCGCTACCGGTTGCTGCGACGTGGTGAAGAGCAACCACATGCAGGCGATGAAGAATGAAGCCATCTTGTGCAACATCGGTCACTTCGATAGCGAGATCGACGTCGCCTGGCTCGAAGGCAACAAGGACATCCGCGAAGAGAACATCAAGCCGCAGGTGGATCACTTCATCTTCCCGGACGGCAAGAAGCTGATCGTCTTGGCTCGCGGTCGCTTGGTGAACCTCGGTTGCGCCACCGGTCATCCTAGCTTCGTGATGAGCTCGAGCTTCACCAATCAGGTGCTCGCTCAACTTGCGCTGTTCGGGGAGAAGTTCCCGATCGGCGTGCACATCCTGCCGAAGAAGCTGGACGAGAAGGTCGCGCGTCTGCACTTGGGCAAGCTGGGCGTGAAGCTCGAGCGCCTGACCGGCAAGCAAGCGGAGTACCTCGGTCTGCCCGTCGAAGGCCCGTACAAGCCCGAGACGTACCGCTACTAGTCGTCGGGGGATTCTCCCCCGCACCCGCTGGAATGAATCCAACGGGGCCCCACCCCCGAGTTTGGGGCCCCGGCCCCAAACATGCTTATTAAATGCGGCTCTTCTCGACGGGGGGCCGCGTTTTTCTTTTGGTGAGCCGGAAGCGGTGTAGGCTTTTCGGCCATGACCCCCGGTGAAAAGAACATCGTAAAGTGTCTGGTGGCGGTGGCTTGGGCGGATGGCAAAGTGGCCGCGCCGGAGTCGGGGGTGATCGAGGGGCTCTTGTGTGGCTTCGATGCCAGTGAGGACGAGGAGCGTGAAATCCTCGACTACGCCAAGCACAAGCGCACCCTGAGCGTGGATGCTCCGCTCAAGGAGCTATCGCAGGAAGAGCGCGAGCTGCTCTTGGCCAACGCCGCTCTGCTCACGCACGCCGACGGCGAGCAGAGCGACTCTGAGAGAGAGCTCTTGAGCAAGCTCGTGACGATGCTCGAGTTCGACGAAGAGTCGGCCGGCGAGATCCTGGATTCGGTCCAAGATGGCGCTTTGAGCCTCGGTTCGCGCGTTCTGGAGCCGGACGAGTCGGCCTGAGTTGACTACTCCCTCAGAAAGCTGGGCTAAGCTCGGGTCACCATGACCGTCAAACGCTTAGTTGGCTATTTCGTGCGTGGTTGCCTGGTGCTGGTCCCAGCAGGGCTCACGTTTTACATTCTGTTTGCGATCTTGCGCACCATCGATCAACTGCTCCCGATTGGCATTCCAGGGGTTGGGCTGCTGCTGACGTTAATCCTGGTGACCCTGGTTGGCGTACTCACGTCGAACGTCGTTGGACGTAGCGTATTCGAGGCAAGCGAACGCGCGCTCAGGCGTCTGCCGCTCGTGAAGCTGATCTACAGCTCGATCAAGGACCTCATCAACGCGTTCATGGGCGACAAGAAAAGCTTCAACCGTCCAGTCGCGGTGACCTTGAACCCCGGTAGCGGGCTGAAAGCGCTCGGTTTCATCACTCGCGATGGTCTACACGCGCTCGATATGCCCCTGCACGTGGCCGTCTACTTTCCGCAATCTTACAACTTTGCCGGTTATCTTGCCGTGGTTGCACGCGAGCAGGTCGAA
>Ga0210392_10001653_pt1 | contig 11632 bp, 7 predicted proteins | sample IncBWC30OmetaG_FD_161057 | JGI IMG/M metagenome (GOLD analysis project Ga0210392, IMG submission 161057) | Forest soil microbial communities from Barre Woods Harvard Forest LTER site, Petersham, Massachusetts, United States - Inc-BW-C-30-O ...
AACACGGGATTAGATGATAGAGGGTACATCCAATTTATTGGCGGTAGATCAAAAGGAATTGCTCGTGAGCCTTCTCAGTGGGGGCCCAAAGCGTGTGTTCCCCTTGTCTCTCGCCCAGCAACGTCTCTGGTTCCTGGACCAGCTTGTCCCTGGAAATCCAGCGTATAACGTCCCTTTTGGTTTGCATCTGCACGGAAACCTGAAGCTCAATGCCCTCGAGCTAAGCTTTCGGGAGCTGATTCGACGGCACGAGATTCTGTGTGCCAGATTTGAGACCGACGCGGGACGCCCGGTTCAAATCGTGGAGGATTCAGTCATTGAAATGCCCGTCATTGATTTGACCGGGAAAGGACGAGCCAGACGCCAGGAAGAGGCTTACAAAATAGCTGTAGAGGAAGCCCGAACCCCATTCAACCTTTCTACGGGTCCGCTTCTACGCCTGAAATTGATTCGGCTGTCCGAAGATGAACATCTGCTTGTCTGTGTAGTGCACCATATCGTCTGCGACGGTTGGTCGCTGGAAATACTGGTTCGCGATCTGGCAGTTCTCTACGATCAGCACTCCGGCGGACCAGTCGCATCCTTGGCCTACTTGCCCATTCAATATGGCGACTACGCTAAGTGGCAGCGGGAGTGGGTTGCAGGTGATCTTCTCGTTTCCCAGGCGCAATACTGGAAACAAAAGCTCGCCGGCGCGCCTGCCCTTCTGCACCTGCCATCTGACTTCGTTCGCCCCCCGGAACAGACCTATGATGGCGCCAGTCAGATAATATCGATTCCGAAACAACTGGTGCAGGCTCTAGCGGATTTCGGTCGAAAACGGCGGGCAACGTTGTTCATGGTCATGCTTGCCGTCTTCAAGACCCTTCTTCATTCATACACCGGTTCAGACGACATCGTTGTCGGGGTGCCAGTTGCTGGCCGCAACAGTATCGAGCTCGAAGATCTCGTTGGATTTTTCGTAAATACTCTAGTGCTACGCACTGATTTTTCCGGCGACCCGCAGTTTAGTGACCTTCTTCTTCGGGAACGCGAAGTTACCCTCGACGCATTTGCTCATGCAGACCTTCCCTTTGAGAAGCTTGTGGAATTCCTGAATCCGGTGCGTTCGATGAGTTATGGCCCAGTAGTTCAGGTCATGTTCTCAGCCGTTAGAGCCACGAAGCTCCCAAAATTCGGCAATCTTTCAGCAAGCCCATATATATTCAACAGCCGCACAGCTCTCTTCGACTTGTCGATGGAGTTCATTGAGGACGCAGAAAACCAATGCTGGTTGCGAGTCGAGTATGCTACGTCGCTCTTCGGCCACGCACGATTGGCCAAACTGCTGGACCACTACTTGACGCTGCTAAAAGGGATTGCAGCGCGGCCTGAACTGCGGATCTCCAGCCTCGTGTCATTGCTCGAGCAGGACACAGCTGCAACTCCCTGCAGCGTGCAATCTTCAAGCTATCTGGAGAGCACAAGCGCTGCTCTGCCCGCTCAGGAATTACCTGATTCTCGTTCAGCCAAATATGTTGGACCGCACGATCCTTTGGAACAGATACTCGTACGAATCTGGGAACGGGTGCTCGGTGTTTCGGGGATCGGAATTCGCGATAATTTCTTCGATCTGGGCGGACATTCGCTCTTGGCGGCCCGACTCGTTTCGGAGGTAGAAAAAGCAGTCGGTTGCAGAGTTCCACTATCAGCCTTGTTTCGGGGTTCGACTATCGAGTCGTTGACCGAGGTCATATGTCAGGGAGCTAGTTGGAGCCCCGATCCTTTGGTGACAGAGATAAATGCAGGCAAACACGGCTTTCCTCTATTCGCAATCGTGCAGCCCGGAATAGACGCTCTCGGTTACGCGATCATGGCGCGACACCTGGGAGCCGAGCAGTCTTTTTATAAGCTGCAGGCTCACGGTCCCAGTTGCCAAATTGACCCTTACACCATCGAGGAATTTCGAACCATAGCCCGGGAATACATAGCAGGAATGCGGGCAATTCAGCCAAAAGGCCCATACTTCCTACTGGGTATGTGCAACGGGGTTCATATCGCCGAACAAATGGTGCTCGAACTTGAGGCTCAAGGACAAGAAGTGGGATATCTGGGGGTTATCGATACTTATGTCAGGCAATACAGCCAGGTTCGATGGCTGGCATATCTAGAGTCTCTTCTACAGGGTCGTCGAAATGTTTCCAGGCTGCCGCTCGCAGCCCAAGTGTCACATTATAAGCAAGTACTTAAACATCGTCTCCGTCGCGTGCTTCAACGTGAAACCGAACCGATCAATCCGTGGACCAAGGCGGTGTGGCCAGGTAAAGAGTTCCAACCCAGACGATTTCGTGCTCCAGTGATTTTATTCAAGGGGCCCCGGCAACTGTATTTCATGGTGAAAGACAATGAATTGTGTTGGGGGGGCAGAACCAGGTCCGGAGTGGAGGTCCACATGGTGCACTCTTCGCATGAGGAAATGCTGCGCGAACCAGCGGTCCAAGTAATTGCCCAACAACTAAAGGACGCTCTGCACCGCCTTGAACAAAGGCAGTTCTTTGCACGAGTCGGATGAGCCGAGAGTGATAATTACTAAGCCGCTGCTCAGTTGGAGACCATTAGATTGCTAGACTGCCATGCAGGAGATCAATCTTAAATGGGAGTACTTTGTAACATTGAATAACCATGCAGCCTTCGCACTCAGCAGGCACCGATGAAAGCGAGTAACCCGAACTCAGAGATGCGTGGGGTACTGAGGACAACAGTGTGGTGACACGAAAATCTACAGTTCTTCCCCCCGAACGCAACCAGTCGCTCCTCGGCTCAAGAGGTGAAACTGCCCGCAGTCTGACAGTGATTCGTCCTCCATCATTTTCTCTTGCAACTATTGTTTCTGGAATCAGAATACTGGTCGGCTATCGGGATTTACTGTTAACGCTTACGCTCTTTCGTCTTTCGGTTCGCTACAAGCAATCCATATTGGGTTGGATCTGGGCTCTATTGCAGCCCTTGGCCATGATGCTGATTTACACATTGGTGTTCTCGCACGTAGCGAGGGTCAGAAGCGAAGGAGTGCCATATCCATTGTTCGTGTTTTCAGCATTACTCCCCTGGACTTTTTTCTCAGGCGCCGTCAGCAACGCGATCAACGGTCTGGTCAGCTATTCAACCTTGATAACAAAGTTATATTTCCCGAAAGAGATCATTCCGCTTTCATATGTGTTTGCCGCACTTGTGGATCTTGCCATTGCCTGCTGCGTCTTGAGCGGACTGATGGCGTATTATTGCGTCTCTATTAATTGGACGATTCTTTATGCCTTACCGGTCGTCGTGATACTCATAGCTTTCACGTCGGCAGTCGCTCTGTTCCTGTCATCCGTTCAGGTTCGCTTCCGCGACGCTGCAGCTGCATTGCCGGTCATCTTGCAAATCGGAGTCTTCCTAACACCTGTCGTCTATCCTGTCGATTTGATTCCGGCTCGTTTCCAGCGACTGTATTTGTTGAATCCGGTCGCCAGCCTGGTTGAAAGTTTCCGCCGCGTTGTCGCTCACGGATCAATCCCGGACATCCGCATGCTCACTAGCTCCGGTGCGATTAGCACCTGCTGCCTTCTGTTCGCCTACGGTTATTTCAAAGCAACAGAATCAACCATGTCCGACGTGATCTAAGCAGGGTATGACTCTCTATGTTTGATATTCAGCTGGATCATGTATCAAAGCGATATTCCATCCAAAGCAACAGCCGCGCCCGGTCCATCGGCTGGCCTCGCCTTTCGCGCAAGGAGGAATTGTGGGCTTTGCGTGACGTCAGTTTCGAAGTGCCAGAAGGAGAATCGCTTGGCATCATCGGAAACAACGGGGCTGGTAAGAGCACTCTCCTGAAACTCCTATCCAAAATCACTACGCCCACCGCGGGCGAAATTAGGATCCGAGGCCGTCTTTCTGCGCTCATCGAAGTGGGTTCCGGCTTCCATCCGGAACTGACCGGACGCGAGAACATCTTTCTGAACGGATCGATGCTCGGAATGACCCGCTCAGAAATAACACGCAAGGTGGAGAGCATTGTTGAATTCGCTGGAGTATCGGAACACGTCGACGTCCCGGTAAAGCGCTACTCGTCGGGCATGTATGTCAGGCTGGGTTTTTCCATTGCAGCGCACCTCGATCCCGACATTCTGCTCCTCGACGAAGTGCTGGCGGTCGGTGACATCGTCTTCCAGGCGAAGTGTCTCGACCTCGTATCCCAGATGCGAGAGGCTGGGCGCACCATTGTGTTGATCTCCCACGACCTTGGCGCAATTCACAGAGTATGCGACCGCGCCATTCTCCTGCATCAGGGACAATTGGTTATGACCGGCTCGCCTGCTGACGTTATTGATCACTACCAACAACTGGCGATGGGCGAAGAGGAAACATATCATCTGAACGCGGGACCTATGCAAGGGCCGGCGGCTTGCTCATACATCAAATTCACTTCCGCCGAGTCAGACGACAATCCACGCACCGGATATCCGATGATCGCCCGCTTTGGCTTTCGAGCGCAGGAATCCTTGGAGCACGTAGTCTTCAATGTCCTTATTTACTGGCCCAGCGGTTACCTTTGCGCCCAGCTCACAACAGCTGTATCGGGCCCGCAACTGCGAATCAAAGAAGGTCCAGGCGAAGTCGAGTTCTGCTGTCCGGTGCTCGAGATCCAGCCCGGTTGGTATAGAGTCGATATCTCGATCGAATCAAACGGAAACTATATCGACAGGCAACAGCGCTGCGCAGTTCTGCGCGTCCACTCGGGGAAAATGGTGTTCGGCGATTTCTATATGGATACGGTCTGGCGTATTCATGCAAGCGATTAGAAGATTACACTGAAGGCTGGGAATCAGGAGTATGTCTTAGAGAAATACTCGAATGCATCCGGCCGCAGCGATTTCAGCAGCTTGGGATCGAGGACGAAGACAGAAAACAGCTCCGCAAAGTCTTCCAAGTCCTTCCCTTTTTCTCCATAACTGGAAATGGCCTTCCCTCTTGCTTTGGTGAATTCCTTGCTTTTCGAACGACCCTCAACCGCAGTTTTATCGAATTCGCTCTCTGCCTTGGCGAGTTCATCTTCGAGGCGCTGCAGCTCATGCCGTTCGTTTTTCTCCTTGTCCGCCTCCGCCTTTTCATCGGGAATAGGAGCGTTCACGTCAACCTTGAGCTGCCTCGCTTTGAGTTTCGCAGCCTTCAATTGCTCCACGATCGCATCGCGTTTCATCCGGGCGTTTATATAGGATTCGTCATCAAGTGCGTGGCCGACCTCATGCGTAACCACTGCAGTGAACCAGTCGGCTGCGCCGGCGTCGTCCTGTCTATTCATGGATTCGACGATCGCCTTTCCGTAGAGACCGATTGAATGGGTATTGGGGTCATAATGCGCCGGCTCATTGTCACTCCCCTTATCCGCCATGTGCTTGTTGAACGTTAAGCCGTGGACACGCACAAGAATTTTGTCGGGCACGCGAGCCAGCGCAGCGAACAGATGCTTCTTCATCTCGTCGCTATCGAAGCCGATGCCAAGCTTAAATCCAAAGCTTTCGAAGCGCTTTTCCTGTGACGCGAGATCGGTCCTCTGCCAGTCCGAGGGCGGCGTATCCGATACCTGTTCGATGATGAGTTCGCTCTTGGAATTCTTCTGATGCTGGGCCAAAGTGAATCGGTATACGCCGTTGACACCGCCGTATGGCCTCAGGTTCATCGGGAGGTTCGTTACAGTGTTGTAGGTGAACCCCTGCTGATTGAAAATTCTGGCGGCGACCTTCTGTAATCCTCGTTGGATCTTCTCACCAATCTCAGGGCTGAAAGTAACTTTGTCAGCCGGAACCGAATCAGCCCCCTTATCGGTCATCAGTTCTTTGATCTCATCCGGTGGCATCACCGCTATCAGTTCGCTCCTGAGCACGCGAATATTCTGACGCTCAGAGGCGCTGGCACTGGATTCGAGTGTGGATGGTGCACGCTGAACAACACCGGCGAGACGCGTAGTTTGAGCCCGTTGTTGAACTACATGGGTCAACTCGTGCGCTAAAAGTCGATTTCCTGCCTCTGTAGCAGGCGCGAACTCACCTCGCCCAAATACGATGTTCTGGTCGACCGTGAACGCGCGCGCCCCAATTGTTCTGGCCGCATCCGCAGCCTGGCCGTCGGAGTGTACACGCACCATACTGAAATCATGGCCAAAGCGCGATTCCATAAAGCCGCGCGTGGCAGAATCGAGAGGCTGGCCGTGTGATTGTGAGGCCGGGTAGATTATCGGTGGTGCCGCAGTTTCTCCTCTGTTAGCGCTTTGCGCGCGCATCATTTGCAGGAAACCACTTTGATGGGTTGACTGCTGCAGTTGGGAAATCGAACGGACTTCCTCCCGCGCTTGCGAGCTTTGCAATTTCGGCTCAGGCATGCGCATTACTTCATCAGAGACGCGCTCGGCCTCCTGCTCGTATTCGTCATGCGGCTTACCGAGAACCAAATTCGTCTGGACCGTCCGCGCTGTGGAAGCAACGATGGGAATTTGGCCAAAATCTTTCAGGACATGAGGCGAAGCCTCATGCCTTGACACACCTGAAAGTTTCTCAGCGACGCTTCGAATTTCATTCGGGCGCGATTGAAGAGAATGCGTACCCTGCAGCGATCCTGTCGCCCGATCCATCTGAACAATGCTGGACGATTTCTGCCCGCAAAATGAACTCTCCTTCGGCGCGAATGTACTTACGGTCATCTACGTCACTATCTGTATAAGTTGCATAGGAGCTTGTAATCTCGCGCGTTCGTCCTGTTTCTAGGCGTCAACTTGTCACGGCGCAACTAGTGCTCGATCCCATTGCAGAAGCGCCTCATTAAGGAATATCGAAAACGAGACGCAAAAGACGACACTCGACAAACGAAACGGATGCTGAATTTGAATCACCACTACATTGATTTCTGGAATAAATATTTTGTTCAGATCGGTACCGTAGAATGTGTACACTTAGATCGCCACAGAGCACTTCCGCTGCTCCGACAGATATTGATTTTCGGGCCCTCGATCAGTCTTCAGTGTAAGCACGATCAACTTAAATTAAGGATCATGCAATGAGCATCAGTCTTATTGGCTGGGGAAGATTCTTTGACGATGAGGGCAATCGTATAACTGTGCCTGCTCCTCCAACCGATCCTAAAAAGCCATGGCTCTGGGATTTTCTCGCATCGCAGGCGAAGAACCTCGCTGAGACTGGCTTTGACCGCATTCAGCTTCCGCCCTGTTCTAAAGCGCAGGGTGGAGCAGGTGCGGGCTGCGACGGATACGGTGTATACCATCCGCGAGACATCGGCAATCTGGATCAACAAGGCAGCGTGCCCACTCGATATGGCAGCACAGAGCAGCTGCGGCGACTGGTCGCAGTGGCTCATCAGAATGGGCTGGCTGTCGATCTCGATATCGTTCTGCACCAGCTTATCGGCGGACAAGGTGGCACTTACCGCTACAAAGCAGCCGACGGCTCATTGAATGGCCGCGGACCGATGCACCCAGGGTGTTTCCGCTCGGCGAAAGTGCGCGATGACGTTCCAGTGCCGGCCGACGACTTTGCGTTTGGTGACGAGAAGCTCTACCAGCGCTGTGATCCGGCGGGCTACACCATCAACGATGCTCTCGACTACGGCGAGTGGCTCTTCCACACAACCGGCGGGGATGGCGCTCGCTTTGACGACACCAAAGGAGCATGGCCACCCTTTGTAGCTCAGTTTATGAATCACGGCGTTATGGGTGGGAAGCAATTTTATTCAGAGTACTTCGACGGTAATCCGGCGAATCTCAACTGGTGGGCCACCAGTAATCCGATGAACAGCCGCTCCGGCGTTGAAGATTTCACGGTGCATTTTGCGATCGCGAACGCGTGCAATAACTTCGACGCAAGGCCGCTCGCAGGCGGGGGTTACTTCTCCTGGCGACCTGATCTGGCCTATGGATTCGTCGACAATCCCGACACGGATACCAGTTCAGGTGAAGGCGTGATCTCATCAAAGCTGTTGGGCTATGCCTACCTTCTCACGATCCCCTGCCGGCAGGTGCTGGTCTATGGCAAGGATTACTACGGCTCACAAGTCTGGCCCGGGGCATACGGGCTAAAACGCTGGATCGACAATCTGGTTTATATCAATCGCACATTCGCCTATGGCGCCTGCACAACACGATGGGTGGACGACAAGGTAATCGTTCTCGAGCGCGAAGGCAACGGCGGTCCGGTTGGGAACAGTCCTGGACTTCTGACCTGCCTCAACTTCGATACATGGAACCGCCGCACCATCACATGTGCGACTTCCTTCGGAGCAAATACACACTTGCACGATTACACCGGCCATCATCCCGATATCTGGACAGATGGTAATGGCAATGCGACTTTCACTATTCCTTCGAATGCCTTTGCAAATGGCCAGAGTTATATGTGCTTCTCACGAGCAGGCAGCGACAAGCCGGTTAAAATCAAGCCGTGGAAGCATTCACAGATCTTTTACGGTGCTCCCGATCTCGATATTCCTGGAGCTTCATCCGCCAAAGCAACAACCGTTGGACGCATTTATGTGCGGGCGAAGAGTAAAGTCTCATTCTCTACAAAAGATGCCATCACGCCGGTCTTGCTGGACGGAGCCGCGGCCCTGACGGACAATCAGATCGAAAAAGAAGGTTGGTATACCATCACGGTCAATACCAAATCTGAAAAGGTCATTCCGTTCGCGCTTACCGTAACGTATGAGGCGCCTGCCTCGCTCTGAAAATCACACTTTTCCGGATACTTACCTCCGGAGTCGGCAAAAGCTAACCCTACGGTCTGGAGATTCTATGAATATCTCGAAGTATGCAGCGGCGCTCTATCTCCTCACATTTCCGCTTTACGCACAAACGGTAAGCGGGGTTATGTCCCCGGTGCTGACACGCGCGTATGACAATTCACGCACTGGAGCAAATCCGAAGGAAACGACTCTGACTCAGGCAAATGTGGCCCAGCGCGGTATCAAGCGACTGACCAGCCTCACGATAGATGGAGACGCGCGCGGCATTGAGGCCCAGCCGCTGATCCTGCCGAAGGTGAAGATGGCCGACGGCAAGGTGCGCGATGTGCTGGTTCTCTGCTCCATGAATAACAGCGTACGCGCATTCGATGCCAACACCTACGACGTCTTATGGACTATTTCGCTCGGCACGCCAGTCAATGGAAGCAACGCAATCGACATGCATCAAATCAACGATCATTGGGGCATTCTCTCAACTGGTGTCATCGATCCGCAGACGCAGATTTTATACGCGGTTGCGTGGATATCGCCGGATGGAACTCCGAAAAATGGTGTTCATTCGATCTTTTCACTGCATCTCTCTGATGGATCGTTTGCCAATCCTGCGGTCTCGCTTAAGGATGTCTCCTACACCACACCCTCCGGATCCGTACAGAAGTACGGCGATACGATGCGCAAACAGAGAACCTCCCTCGCTCTCGCTACCATCGGAGGACACAAGACAGTCTTCTTTGCCAGCGGCACAGTGCTTGAGACTACGAATGGCGCCGCCGGTTGGATCTTCGCGTATGACGTCGCTACAAACAAGATCTCAGCTGCGCTTGCGATGAGCGCTGGATACGGTGCGGGAATTTGGATGGCTGGTTCAGGACTGTGCGTGGATAAAGACGGCTACATCTATGGCTCTACCGGCAACGGTTCTTTCGACGCGAAGAACGATTGGGGCGAGACCATCTTCAAGGTCAAGTACGACTATGCCGCCAAGACCCTTGCCGTCGTAGATTGGTGGACACCTTACACAGACAGTGGGCGCATTGGAAAAGATCCTACAAAGTCGTTCCCGCCATCCGCCCAGCCAAAGCTTGCGGGAGTTTCGGCGCCAAGCGAAGAAGCAAGGGCTGGACAGACGGAAACAACAGAAGCACCGAGGCCAACAAACTCGATGGCCGAGCGTGATCTAACCCACGCCAGAAGTGTCGGTCCCTTGATGTATGTGAAGCCGCAGAACATCAATACTGGAGCATATAGTGATGAAGACCTGGGATCGGCTGGAGTCTCGCTGATTCCGGAATACGGCGCAGTGCTCGCGGCTGGCAAAGACGGAATTGTCTACGAGGTGAATCAGCGCAACATGGGCAAGACGGTCCCGGCCGACTTTGCTAATGCAGCAACAAACTATGCGAAACTCCTGCAACCGCCCTACTGGTATACGTATTATCCGGGCCCCGTCGACGCAGCGCCCCAGGACTCTTCCACGCTTGATTTTCTTTTTCAGGGTAAGACTCGCCACATGCACTCAACGTCAGTGCAATACACGAGCCCGGTTCACGGCAAAATGTTGTTCTGCTGGGGAGAAAACTCGAACCTCAGAGCTTGGGGTATGGCTCCCAACGGAAAACTGACATATCTCGCGCAATCAGCCGAAGTAGCGTCAGCGAACAGCACCAACTCTCCTGGCGGAATGCCTGGTGGGTTCATGTCTCTCTCGAGCAACCGCAACAAGCCGGGAACGGCCGTGCTCTGGGCATTGATACCCTATGGCGATGCCAATTCGACGATCACAAATGGACGCCTTATTGCCTATGACCCGGACAACTTCGTAACAAACGGTGATGGCAGCCAAGGGATCCGCGTTCTCTGGGACAGCGAGAAGTGGGCAGTAACGTTCGTCTACAACAAATTTAACGTTCCGGTAGTCAGCGGCGGCAAGATCTTCGTTCCCACATACGACGGCAAAGTTGACGTCTACGGACTTCCCTGAAGCTCCGCACCTATGCTCGAGTCACATAAATACCTCGCTTCTCGTAAGCGCGGGTCAAGGTGCCCGGCGTCGCCCGCTCGGTGATAATGCCACTGATCTCACTCAGAGGCACAACCGCATAAGGCGAAGCCGCATTCAGTTTTTCCGAAGACGCAAGAACTATTGTTTCTGCGGCCGCCTGGCATAGGGCCCGCTTTACGGCAGCCTCCTCAAAATCGCCTGTTGTTAGTCCAGTCTTAGGATGCACACCGGTCACTCCCATGAAGTAGATGTCGGCATGCACGTGAGCGATGGCCTCGATGGCTGCCGCACCCACGGCCACGACAGAGTGTTTAAACAGACGACCGCCAATAAGAATCACTTCAACATCCGGATGATTGATGAGTTCTAACGCAATGGTTGGACTGTGCGTGACAATCGTCGCCTTCAAATCCAGAGGCAAGTGACGAGCTACCTGCCGAGCAGTCGTGCCTCCGTCAAGAATTACTACCTGCCCGCGTTGGACCATGCGAGCAGCCGCGCGGCCAATGGCAATCTTGCCGTCGGGAGCGAGCAGTTCGCGTCCGGAGAAGTCCGCAATGGCCGGGGATGCAGGAAGAGCGCCTCCATGCACGCGTTGAAGGAGACCTTCCTGTGCCAATTCTCTAAGATCCCGGCGGATTGTGTCTTCCGACACACCCATCGCCGCGCTTACTTCTTTAGCGATTACCTGCCCATTTTGCTTAAGTTGCGACAGGATTTGTCGTTTTCTATGGCTCGTTAGCATATTTGTCTTCACGATAATACTTGACAATGCACGATTATGCACGGACAATCCAGATCATGATATTGCACGACTTTGCACGACATTACCTGTATGAGGTTTGCAAATCTACTGAA
>Ga0210392_10001656_pt1 | contig 11624 bp, 8 predicted proteins | sample IncBWC30OmetaG_FD_161057 | JGI IMG/M metagenome (GOLD analysis project Ga0210392, IMG submission 161057) | Forest soil microbial communities from Barre Woods Harvard Forest LTER site, Petersham, Massachusetts, United States - Inc-BW-C-30-O ...
GAGGGGATTGCGCCGGAAACTCCAAAACTTCCCACCACGCGAGCTCCCATGCGTAATGGAGTGAATGCAACACTTTTCTGTACGTCGAGCGCCGGCTCGCCGCGCATGGCCGTCAGTTGAAGATCATGAAGATCCAGCCCGTCGGCAGAGGCGCCGGATCGGTAAACGTCGAGGCGGTTCGGAAGAGAGATGGCTGCCGAACGGACGTCGAAGAACTCCACTAAGTAGCCGGGGATGTGATTCAGAACTTCGGCGACATTTTCGCTCGAAAGCAGTTTTGCGCTGAAAGAGTAGAGCCGCTCCACTTCGCGGCGGCGCTGGTTCGCGTTGTGGGCTTCGCGGCGGGCGCGTTCCGACAATTGGCTAGCTACCACCGCCGTTACAAGGAATGCGACCAGCGCAACCCAATTCTGTGGATCGGCAATGGTGAATGTGCCGATCGGCGGAAGAAAGTAGTAGTTGAACGCGAGGGTAGCCGCAACCGCCATGAGTACGGCGTGTCGAAGGCCCCAGGTAGCGGAGACCGCCAAAACGCCGAGAAGAAACGTGAGGGCCACGGTCGTGGGATTGACGTGAATGAATTTGTGGAAGACGACGGTGATGCATACGACGGCGAGGGCGGCGGCCACGTATCCAGCTAGCGATCTGCTGAGCGCATTCACGAGGCGATTGTAGCCGACGTCGACAATTCCGGTAGTCTCAACGACAATAGGCGCGATGCCCAAGACTCCCGAGCAATGGCTCGCAACCGCGGCCCCGGCGCGCGCCGGGGGAATCTTCAAACTGTTCCTGGGATATGCGCCGGGGGTCGGAAAAACCTACAGTATGCTGAGCGAGGCGATCCGGCGACACAGTCGCGGTGAGGATGTCGTGATCGGTGTGGTCGAAACCCACGGGCGGAAAGGTGTCGCGGAGCTAGCGGCGCAACTCCCCGTGATTCCGCGCAAGAGGCTTGATTACAAAGGCGCGATTTTCGAAGAGATGGATGTGGATGCCATTCTTGCCCGCAACCCACAAGTAGCGCTGGTCGACGAACTGGCTCACACGAACATTGAAGGCAGTAAACACGGGAAGAGATACGAAGACGTGTTCGAACTGCTCGATGCAGGCATCGACGTCCTCTCCACCATGAACATCCAGCACGTGGAGAGCATGACACCGACCGTGCAAGGTGTAACGGGCATCCAGGTTCGCGAAACGGTGCCCGACTGGGTGCTGCAGAGAGTGACGGAAGTCGTGATGGCAGATCTCACGCCGGAGGCGCTGCAGAACCGCATGCGACGCGGCGATGTATATCCGATCGAGCGAGTGGATCGTGCACTGGATAACTTCTTCCGCGAAGGAAATTTAATTGCGCTGCGAGAACTGGCTCTCCGCCAGGTGGCCCAAGCAGTAGATCGCAACCTTGAGTCGTACCGGCTGAAGGAGGACTCGGGGCGGACAGTCGCCATTCGAGAGCGGATCGCGGTTTGCATCAGTTCCAATCCGGCGGCCCAGTACCTGGTTGCGCGAGGTGCGCGGATGGCGCAAGCGATGGATGGGGAGTTATACGTGGTGTACGTTGATATGGGCCAGGACGCCGGCGATGCCGATCAGAAATCTCTCGACGCGAACGTGCGGTTTGCTGAGAATGTAGGCGCCAACGTAGTTCGTCTGCCCGGAGAGAGCGTGGCGGAAGCAGTAGCCGAGTTTGTGCATGAGAAACACATCACGCAAGTGGTGTTTGGACGCTCCGCGACTCGGGGCTGGCGCAGGTTCTTCTATCTCTCTGCGATTCACCAGTTCTTACGCGACGCGCCCGCGGTCGATGTCCATATCGTGACGCAGGAACCGAGTTGATGCCTACCGTGCCAGACCATCGCCGGATCCTGGTCGTCGATGATGAGTCTCAGATCACGCGTGTGTTGCGGACCACGCTGTCGAGCCAGGGGTACGACATTCGAACGGCTAATGATGGCGAGACCGCGCTCGAGATCGTAAAAGACTGGATGCCCGACATGGTGGTCACCGATTTGGCGATGCCCGGGATGGATGGACTCGAACTGTGCCGGCGGTTGCGAGCGACCACGCAGATTCCGATCATCGTTCTCTCGGTGCGCGGGGAGGAACGCACGAAAGTGAAAGCTCTCGATGCCGGCGCGGACGACTATGTGACCAAGCCCTTCGGCATGGAGGAGTTACTAGCGCGAGTGCGCGCGAATTTGCGGCGTGCCCCAGCCGCCGAGGACGAGGAGTCCCGCCCAATTGAGATCGGCGATTTTCGGATTGATCCAGCGGCACACAAAGTTGCCTTACGGGGCCGCGAGATCCATCTAACCCCGAAGGAGTTCGAACTGCTGGTCTATCTTGCCCGGCGTCCGGGCAAGGTTGTAAGCCATCGCACGCTTTTGGCGGCCGTGTGGGGTGGGCAGAGCACCGAGCAGATGGAATATCTTCGTGTATTCGTTGGACAACTGCGCAAGAAGCTGGAACCCCAGGTATCCTCCCCGCGGTACATCGTGACCGAGCCGTGGATTGGCTACCGGTTCGAACCCGGCGAACCTCAACCCTGACAATAACTTCCTTCCCTTCTTTACGAATCCTTTATGAAGCACTTAGCCCGCTTTTACGGGCGGACTGGTGCAATGAACAGGTTGCATTCTGCCGAAGTCTCGGGAGAAGAGCGTCGTCATGATGGATTTGATTTTTATAGCCGCCACACTGGCATTCTTCGTGATTTCAATCGCGTACGTATTTGCATGTGAGCGGTTGCGTTGAGGTGGAACCTTGGGAATTGAGAGCAGCGTGCTGTTGGCCGTTTGCGTTCTGTTGATGGCGTATCTGGGGTACGCCCTGCTGCGGCCGGAGAAATTCTAGCCATGACCGCGAGTGGATGGATTCAAATCGCCCTGTTTCTGGGAATCATCTTCCTGATCACGAAGCCGCTCGGGATTTTTATGGCACGCGTTTTCTGCGGGGAAAGGACTTTCCTTGATCCGGTGGTACGACCGCTGGAGCGGATGCTCTATCGCGTAACCGGAGTTGACGAGCAGTTGGAGATGAAGTGGACCGAATACGGAATCGCGATGCTGTGGTTCAGCGGCGTCTCGATGATCGTGTTGTATCTGCTGGAACGCCTGCAGCAATTCTTGCCCTGGAATCCGCAGCACCTTGCCGGAGTCGCGCCCGATCTGGCCTTTAACACTGCCGCGTCTTTTACGACGAACACAAACTGGCAAGCCTACACGCCTGAAACGACGATGAGTTATCTGGTGCAGATGGCAGGCCTGGCTTATCACAACTTTGCATCGGCGGCGGTGGGAATCGCGTTGGCGATTGCGTTCGTTCGGGGGATTGCGCGGCGCGAAAAGGAGACCATCGGGAACTTCTGGGTCGATATGACGCGGGCCACGCTTTGGGTCCTCCTTCCCGGGAGCATCGTGTTTGCACTCCTGCTGGTGTCGCAAGGCGTCGTGCAAAACCTCAAACCCTACGACAAGGTGAAGTTGCTGACACCGCAGACCATTCAGAAAGTTCAGCCGGACGGAACAACGACGACGCAAACCATAACCGAACAAGCGATCGCGCAGGGGCCGGTCGCCTCCCAGGAAGCAATCAAGATGCTGGGCACGAACGGTGGGGGATTTTTCAACGCGAATAGTGCGCATCCGTTCGAGAATCCGACACCACTTTCGAATTTCCTGCAAATGCTTTCGATCTTCGCGATTCCAGCGGCGTTGACTTACACCTTGGGCCGGATGACCGGCTCACGCCGCCATGGATGGGCGGTGTGGGGAGCGATGGCTGCCCTGTTTCTGGCAGGTGTAATGACTGTCTACTGGGCGGAGGCACAGGGAAATCCACTGCTCGCGGGCGTGGATCAGCGCGCCAGCCTGACGCAATCGGGCGGCAACATGGAAGGAAAGGAAGTTCGTTTCGGCATTGCGAACTCTGCATTGTTTGCAACCGTGACCACGGATGCAAGTTGCGGCGCGGTGAACGGGGTTCATGACTCGTTCACTCCGTTGGGCGGCATGGTACCGCTGGTGAACATCATGTTGAGTGAAGTGGTGTTCGGAGGGGTGGGCGCGGGACTCTACGGCGTTTTGATTTATGTGGTGCTAGCGGTGTTCATCGCCGGCCTGATGGTGGGGCGGACGCCTGAGTATCTCGGGAAAAAGATTGAAGCCTATGACGTCAAGATGGCCATGCTCGTGGTGCTGGTGTTCCCGCTCGTCATTTTGGTGTTCACCGCTATTTCAGCGGTCTCTCCGAAGTTCGGGACCTCGAGCATTACCAATCCCGGGCCTCACGGTTTGACCCAGATTCTTTACGCGTTCACTTCGGCTGCGGGAAACAATGGCTCGGCATTTGCGGGCCTGAGTTCCAACACGCTTTGGTACAACGTCACGATCGGGTTCACGATGTTGATCGGGCGCTTCTTCATGATTATGCCAATGCTGGCGGTTGCGGGAAACCTGGCGAAGAAGAAGCACATACCGCCGTCGCTCGGCACGTTCCCCGTCACAACGCCTTTGTTCTCTGTGCTGCTGGCCAGCGTCATCGTCATCGTGGGCGCTTTGACGTTCTTCCCCGCACTGAGCCTGGGACCGATTCTTGAACATTTGTTAATGGGCACGGGAAAGACTTTTTAGGCAATCAACATGTCAAAGAAAACCAGCCAGACGAGAAGTCTGTGGGATGCAAAAATTCTGCGCCGGGCTTTGCTAGATTCGATTTTGAAGCTGAATCCACGAACCATGATGCGCAATCCCGTCATGTTTGTGGTTGAAGTTGGGAGCGTCGTCACGACCCTGCTGCTATTTCGTCCACAGGGCAGTTTTGCGTTCAACCTTCAGATCACGTTGTGGCTGTGGTTCACGGTGCTGTTCGCGAATTTTGCCGAGGCGATGGCAGAAGGGCGTGGCAAGGCGCAAGCGGAAACGCTGCGCAAAGCGAAGTCAGAGACGGTAGCGCGACGATTGCTCGCCGATGGCAAAGTGGAGTCCGTTCCGAGCTTCAAACTGCGCGCCGAGGATTTGGTATTGGTGGCCGCGGGCGAATTCATTCCGGGCGACGGTGAAGTCGTGGAAGGTGTCGCCTCAGTCGATGAGTCGGCGATTACCGGCGAATCCGCTCCGGTGATCCGCGAGGCCGGCGGCGATCGGTCGGCAGTAACGGGGGGAACGCGCGTTCTGTCGGACCAGATCAAGATCCGCATCACGTCAAACCCGGGCGAAACGTTTCTCGATCGCATGATCGCCCTGGTCGAGGGAGCCGAGCGACAAAAGACACCCAATGAGATTGCGCTCAACATTCTCCTCGCCGGGTTGACGATTATTTTCCTGCTTGCGGTCGTAACGCTGCAGCCGTTCGCCATTTATTCGGGCTCGCCGCAGACTGTGTTCGTGCTGGTTTCGTTGCTGGTGTGCCTGATTCCAACAACCATTGGCGGCCTGTTGTCGGCGATTGGCATCGCTGGAATGGATCGACTGGTTCAACACAACGTGCTGGCAATGTCGGGCCGCGCCGTGGAAGCAGCGGGGGATGTAAACACGCTGCTGCTCGACAAGACGGGGACGATCACGCTCGGTAATCGCCAGGCGGCTGAATTTCTGGCTGCACCCGGGATTACAGAAGCGCAAATGGCGGACGCGGCCCAGTTGTCGTCGCTCGCGGACGAGACTCCAGAAGGGCGCTCAATCGTCGTGTTGGCCAAAGAGCGTTATCGGCTGCGGGGCCGCGACCTGGCGGCGCAGGAGGCGGTGTTTGTTCCCTTCACCGCGCAGACGCGCATGTCGGGCGTGAACCTGGACGGGCGCGAGATTCGCAAAGGCGCTGTGGATGCCATCGTCAAGTATCTCGGCCAGCATGGCACATCGCTGCCCAAAGAAGTTCAGGGGACCGTTGAGACCATTGCACGCTCGGGTGGCACGCCACTGGTGGTAGCAGAGAACCGTCGTGCATTGGGCGTGATTCATCTCAAGGACATTGTGAAAGGCGGGATGCGAGAACGCTTCGACCAACTGCGCTCGATGGGAATCAAGACGGTGATGATCACTGGCGATAATCCCCTGACTGCCGCAGCGATCGCTCGCGAAGCGGGAGTGGATGATTTTCTCGCCGAGGCCACGCCGAAAGACAAGATGGACCTGATCCGCCGCGAGCAAGGTGAAGGAAAACTGGTTGCCATGACTGGCGATGGAACCAACGATGCACCAGCGCTAGCGCAGGCCGACGTGGGCGTAGCGATGAACACTGGCACCCAGGCCGCGAAAGAGGCGGGCAACATGATCGATCTCGATTCGAATCCCACAAAACTCATCGAGATTGTTGAAATCGGCAAGCAACTACTGATGACGCGCGGTGCACTCACCACATTTTCAATTGCCAATGACGTTGCAAAATACTTTGCGATTATCCCCGCGATGTTTGCCGGAACATTCCCGGTACTGAACGCGCTGAATATCATGCACTTGAAGACGCCAGAGTCGGCGGTACTCTCGGCCGTCATATTCAACGCGCTGATCATTGTCGCGCTTATTCCACTGGCGCTACGAGGGATTCTCTACAAGCCGATGAGCGCGGATTCGTTGTTGCGCCGCAACCTGGTGATCTATGGGATTGGCGGATTGATCGCGCCATTCATCGGCATCAAGCTGATCGACGTGTTGATAACCGGGATCAAGCTGGTCGGGTGAGCCTTATGAAAAGACAATTTCTTATTGCGCTGCGAATGACAATCGCGACAACGATTCTCCTGGGAATTGTTTATCCGCTGCTGGTGACCGGACTTGCCCAGACGTTATTTCATGATCGCGCCAACGGTCAATTAATCGAACGCAATGGTGTGATTGTCGGGTCGCGACTGATTGGGCAGACCTTTTCCGGCCCTGGCTTTTTTCACTCGCGGCCGTCGGGTGCGGGTGACAATGGCTATGATGCGACTGCTTCCGGCGGTTCGAATCTCGGCCCCACGAACCAAAAGCTGATTGATCGCGTCAAGACCGATGTCGCTCGGGTACAGGCGGAGAACCCCGGAGTTCCAGTTCCCGTTGACTTGGTCACAGCCTCTGGATCCGGATTGGATCCACATATCTCGCCAGCGGCTGCGGAGTTTCAGGTTGCACGAGTTGCCCGCGAGCGCGGATTTCCTGCTGACGCGGTGAGAGCGCTCGTGCAAACGCACACTGAGCCTCCACAGCTCGGTCTGCTCGGTGAGCCGCGCGTGAACGTGCTTGAATTGAATCTGGCGCTGGACGAACTGACCTCGAAGGTAGCGGCGCACTAATATTGCCCTGTTCAATCGGCCATTCAATGTGAGGCTGATTAGGCGGCCGCCAGATACAAGTAGCGCAGAATGAAGAGGGTCGTCAGAATCCAAATCAGCGGAGTGATTTCGCGAAACTTGCCAACCGCAAGTTTCACCACCGTATAGGAAATCAGACCCAGGCTGAGACCCGTCGCAATGCTGAAAGTCAAAGGCGTCGCGAGCATAGTGATGAAGGCCGGAACAGCCTCACTGAACTCCGCCCATTCGATGTGGGAAATCGACTGCGTCATCAGCGCCCCGACCAGAATGAGCGCCGGGGCGGTCGCATAGGCAGGGATCGCCGCGGCGAGGGGCGAGCAAAAAGTAGCCACAAAGAAAAGGCCAGCCACAGCCACATTGCTAAGTCCCGTCCGAGCTCCAGCAGCAACACCGGCGACACTCTCGATGTAACTGGTAACCGTCGATGTTCCAGTGAGCGATCCGAAGAGGGTGCCGACACCATCGGCGACGAGAGCCTTGCCGACGCGCGGAATCTTTCCATCTTTGATGAATCCACCTTGTTCGCACACACCGACGAGCGTGCCTACGTTGTCGAACAAGTCGACGAACAAGAAGGCGAACAGGATTTCGAGAAAGCCAAGGTGGATCGCCCCACGAAAGTCCAACTTCAAGAAAGTCGAGGAAGGGTGTGGGAGAGACAAAATGGCGGACGGCCAATGAGAAAGGCCGCCCAGAATTCCAAGCAGCGCCGTTCCGAAGATGCCGATCAGGATCCCGCCATTCACCTTCCGGGCCACGAGAACAATGGTGAGGACAAGGCCGAAGCAGGCGATCTGCACTTCCCTGTCTGCGAAGCTGCCCAAGCTGACGAACGTCACAGGATTCGCAACAACGAGCTTGGCGTTCCGCAGCCCAACAAAGGCAATGAACATGCCGATGCCGGTGGCGGTCGAGTGCTTCAAGCAGTCCGGCATGCCGTTGACGATCTGCTCGCGCACGCGCGTCACGGTCAGCAGCAGGAACAGAACGCCGGAGAAGAACACGACAGCCAAGGCCGTCTGCCAGGGAACATGCATGTTCAGACAAACGGCATATGTGAAGTAGGCATTCAGGGACATGCCAGGCGCAAGCGCAATGGGATAGTTAGCGTACAGACCCATCACGAGAGTGGCGACGGCCGCCGAGATACAGGTCGCAAATACCACTCCTTCCACGGGCATCCCGGCCTGGGCGAGAATTTGCGGGTTCACCACGATGATGTAAGCCATTGTGACGAATGTCGTAACGCCACCCAGCAGTTCCTGTTTTACAGTGGTTTGGTTCTCGGCGAGTTTGAAGTAACGATCGATCAATCGCTGTCCTCGAATGGAAATTGGCTGCGGCATCGATTGAAGCGATGGCACTCGCTGCCGGGGTGGCTTGCTATCAATACGGGATCTTGCCCGGATGTTCTTCCCACGCGCGAAAGGCAGCCAAGGCTTCGTCACGCATCATGGGAATCATGGGGATTTCGCGCAAGGAGTGCGGCTGGGTAATCTCTGAGTAAATGGCGGAGTCATCGAAGCCGATCTTAGCCGCGTCCTCGGCGAGATTGCCAAAGTACACTTTTTCAATCCGTGCCCAGTAGATAGCACCGAGACACATGGGGCAAGGCTCGCAGGAGGAGTAGAGATCGCAGCCCCGAAGCTCGAAATCGCCGAGTCTTTGGCAGGCTTGGCGGATCGCGAGAACTTCGGCGTGTGCGGTGGGATCCTTGGTCGCCGTGACTCGATTGACGCCCTCCGCGACAATCTCGCGGTTCTTCACCACGACAGCGCCGAAAGGGCCGCCACGCCCGGAACGAACATTCTCGAGAGAGAGCTGAATGGCGCGAGCCATGAAAGCATTGTCCATGTGGCTGAGCTCCGTCACGGCGTGATCATCAAGGGCGTGCTGCTCTAGCTACCCGTGAACCTGCGCGCAAATCGGTCGACATGGACTTTTTCGCAGCCGCTGTTTGAGACGCAGTATAAGCGTAGACCCGAAATACGCAAAGTCTTTCTCGCGAAGCAAGCGGCGCTCGCAAGTTGAAAAAGCAGGCCGGGCACGGTAGGCTCGGGCGTGATTTGCCAAGTTTCTTGGATCCTTAGAGAGCATGAGCTTGCAAGCTTTTCTTTCCCGACAAATCGTGACACGTAACGAGATTCGACCGGGGGCAGTTCTGCTGCAGGATGGAATCATTCACGGGGTAGTTCGACGAGAAGAGGTGCCCGCGACAGCCAAAATACTCGACTTTGGGGACTCGGCAATTCTCCCCGGTCTGGTCGACTCGCATGTGCACATCAACGATCCCGGGCGAGCGGAATGGGAGGGGTTCGAAACGGCCACGAAGGCGGCGGCCGCGGGTGGCTACACGATGCTGGTGGATATGCCGCTCAACTGCCTGCCGGCTACCACGACGATCGCTGGGCTTACGGCGAAGCGCGAGGCGGCGAAAGGAAGATGCTGGGTAGATTGGGGATGCTGGGGAGGAGTGGTTCACGACAATCAGGCCGACATTGACGCCCTGGCAAACGCGGGCGTGCTCGGCTTCAAGTGTTTTCTGATTCATCCAGGAATCGATGGTTTCACGATGGTCAACGAGCAGGAACTCGGGGCGGCGTTGCCTCAGGTGGCACGGACTGGCCTGCCTTTACTGGTTCATGCGGAAGTTCCCAATCCAGTAGAGGATGCAATCCGCGGTCTGCGCGGCGCAGACTGGAGTCAGTACTCGACCTATCTGGTATCGCGGCCGGAGCAAGCGGAGGTTCTAGCGATTCGGCTCATGTTGGATTTGTGCCGTGAACATAACTTCCGACTACACATCGTTCACCTTTCGGCCAGCAGCGGGCTCGCAGAATTGGCTGCCGCGCGCGCGCAGGGACTCCCGGTCAGCGTCGAAACGTGTCCGCACTATTTGCATTTCTGTGCGGAAGAAATTCCAGACGGTGCCACACTTCTGAAATGCGCGCCGCCGATTCGATCGCGGCAGAATCGTGAGAGGCTTTGGCAGGGGCTACGAGATCGAGACATCGATCTGGTCGCGACCGATCACTCTCCTTGTCCGCCGGAGATGAAGCGCCTTGAGGAACGGGACTTTGGAACTGCCTGGGGTGGAATTGCCAGCCTCTCGATGGCGCTTCCTGTGATGTGGACAGAAGCGAGTCGCCGTGGATTCACACTGGTCGATCTAACCCACTGGATGTCTGAGGAACCGGCCAAGCTTGCAGGATGCAGCCACCGCAAAGGACAAATTGCCCGTGGATATGACGCCGATCTGGTCATCTTCGACGAGGCGGCGGAATTTGTGGTGACGGCCGAACGTCTGCACTATCGTCATCCCGTCTCCCCGTATCTGGGGGAAACACTAAACGGCGTGGTGAGAGCGACATACTCGCGGGGCGAACTGGTCTTTAATGGCCGCGAGTTCCCCGAAGAAGCAAGAGGACAAGAGTTCGGGGGGCCGAGGAAAGACTGAAATCTGGCGAATCAATCTTTATCGATAGTCACTACTGTAACGTTTTCGTTCACAATGTTGGATGCTGTCAAAATTAGTTCAGCCTGCCGGTTTCTAACGAAAGGAATCGCGTGACAGACGAACGAGTCGTCGGTAAGCGTGTACTACGCAAAGAAGGCCGCGACAAGGTCACGGGCGCAGCCAAGTACATCGACGACATAGTCATGGAGGGAATGCTCTACGGCGCGACGGTCCGCAGCCACGTTTCCCGCGGAATCATCTCCAAGATCTCATTCGATCCCGAATTCGACTGGACCGACTTTGTGATCGTCACGGCGAAAGACATTGCAGGCAAGAATTGTATCGCTCTGATCTCTGAGGATCAGCCCTGCCTCGCCGAGCAGAGGATCAATCATCCGGAAGAACCGATCCTCTTACTTGCGCACGAGGATGTGCATGTCGTCCGGAAGGCCGTAGATCGAGTTTTGATCGAGTACGAAGCTCTCCCGGCGATTTATTCGATCGAAGAGAGCGAACGGCAATCGGAAACTATTTGGGGAACGGATAACGTTTTCAAGACTTTCCTGATTGAGAAGGGCGACGTGGATGGCGTCTGGGAGAAAGCCGACTTCATCGTCGAAGGCGAGTACGTTACCGGGGCGCAAGAGCAGCTCTACATAGAGAACAACGGAATGATTGCGAAGTTCGATGAAGTGCATGGACTGACCGTGTGGGGGTCCCTGCAATGCCCTTATTACGTTCATAAGGCGCTGATGGGATTGTGCAACTTACCTTCGGAGAAAGTGCGAGTGGTGCAGGCGGAAACGGGGGGAGCGTTTGGCGGCAAGGAGGAGTATCCTTCAATGATCGCCGGCCACGCAGCTCTGTTGGCCATGA
>Ga0210392_10001657_pt1 | contig 11622 bp, 12 predicted proteins | sample IncBWC30OmetaG_FD_161057 | JGI IMG/M metagenome (GOLD analysis project Ga0210392, IMG submission 161057) | Forest soil microbial communities from Barre Woods Harvard Forest LTER site, Petersham, Massachusetts, United States - Inc-BW-C-30-O ...
TTTTGGAACGGCGTTTTTGCAGGTATCGGCGGGATGGCGATCGCGGCCGGTACCGCTTTCCTTTTCTTCGCACCACCGCGCATGAGTCCCGTGCTGAGCGATTTGACCAGTGCGCACGTGCGCTCGCTGATGCCGTCCCATTTGATTGATGTGGTGTCCACCGACAAGCACACCGTAAAGCCATGGTTTGCCGGTCATGCGGATGTGTCGCCCGTGGTAGCGGACTTCGAAGCGCAAGGTTATAAATTGGTTGGTGGACGCGCAGATTATTTCGATCGTCAACGGGCGGCGGTGGTGGTCTATCGGCACGGTGAGCATGTCATCAACGTATTCAGTTGGGGTGCAGGTCGGGCCGCTCTCCCGCACGACACGACACGCGACGGCTATCAACTGACATTCTGGAAGACGGGTGATTTAGCGTATTGCGCCGTCTCCGATACCGGTTGGCACGACCTGCTTTCGCTTGCAAAGTTGGTGCAGGACTCCGGCGCGCATGACAATTAAATACAAGATGGAATAAATCTCTTCCATCCGAAGTCTCCTCTCCTGAACTGTCATTTCCCAGGAGACGAACATGTCGGATGAATTGCTGCTGTCGCGTCGCAACGCCTTAAAATGCATGGCCTATGGCGGCGCCGGAACTCTTTTCGCATTGTCGGGCGGTGTGCTCGCCCCGGTTGATCTGGCCATGGCGGCCGGCGATACGCAGGGCGCCGCGAAGTTGGGCAAGCCGCTGTTCGTGCAGATCAGCGACACCCACATCGGCTTCAACAAGGACGCCAATCCGGACGTCAACGGTACCCTCTCGCAGACGATCGACATCGTAAACGGGATGTCGGAGCAGCCTTCGCTCATCATCCATACGGGCGATATCACCCATCTGTCGAAGCCGGCAGAGTTCGATACGGCGCAGCAGCTGTTTTCACGACTGCGCACCACCGAGATGCACACCGTCCCCGGTGAGCACGACACCAGCGATGCGACGGTCACGGAATACTTCAACCGATTCGGCAAGGCATCGGGCAACAAGGGCTACTACAGCTTCGATCACTCGGGCGTGCATTTCATCGCGCTCATCAATGTATTGCAATTCAAGCCGGGCGGTCTCGGGACCTTGGGCGCCGATCAACTCGCCTGGGTTACGGCCGACCTGAAAGGACGATCCTCCAGTACCCCCATTGTGGTGTTTGCCCACATGCCGCTTTGGACGATCTATGAGCCCTGGGGTTGGGGAACCGGAGATGCGGATCAGCTCATGGCTCCGTTGCGCCGTTTCGGCTCGGTCACCGTGCTCAATGGCCATATCCACCAGATCGTGCAGAAAGTCGAAGGCAACATGACCTTTCACACCGCGCGTTCGACCTCCTATCCGCAACCGGCCGCCGGCGTGGGGTCAGGACCCGGACCGCTCAAAGTGCCCACGGATCAACTGGCCTCGATGCTCGGGATCACCAGCGTAACGGTGGCGAAGCACCCCCGCACACTGGCGCTCAGCGACACATCACTCACCTAATTCCGCCCACCATTTCGAGCAGGAGCAACTTTAGATGATTTCCAGACGATATCGCCCTTGGCTTACCGCCGTCGCCGCTACGCTCTTGTGGGGCGGCGCAACTTTCATCCCATCGGCTGCGCAAACGCCGGATTCGAATCGGGTCCAGATCAAGGAGTTCATGTTCGGTCCCAATCCGTTGACGGTCAAAGCGGGCTCGACCGTTACGTGGGTCAACATGGACGATGAGCCGCACACGGTGGTCAGCAATACGCGCATGTTTCGCTCAGGTGCGCTGGACACGAAAGAGAGCTTTTCTTTCAAGTTCGACGAGCCGGGGACGTATCACTTCACCTGCTCGATTCATCCGCGCATGGTCGGAGTGATCGTCGTTCAGTAATCCAATGAATAGCAAAACAATCGGTCTGACTGTGGCAGGTACGCTGGCGGTCCTGGCGATCGGCGGCGCGGCATTTATCGGCTCCGGGGTTTACAACATCGGCGCCGATGATCATCACACGAAAATCACGCTGACCCTCATCGAGCAATTGCGGGAGCGCTCCATAGCGGCGCGCTCCAAATCGATCGAAGCTCACTATGTAGAGGATCCCGTGCGCATCGCCGCCGGTGCACAACACTATTCAGAGCTGTGCGTCGGCTGCCACCTCGCGCCGGGGGTGACCCAGTCTGAAGTGCGCCGCGGGCTTTATCCTCACCCGCCAAACCTTGCGCAGGAAGATTTGCAGCAAGCTCAGCGGGCGTTCTGGATAATAAAACATGGCATCAAAATGAGTGCCATGCCGGCCTGGGGCAAGACTATGGACGACGCGGCAATCTGGGACACTGTCGCATTCATTCGAAAAATGCCCGACATGACGTCAGAAACTTATCAGCGGCTCTCGCAGGAGCACGGCAAATAGAGCGCCTCGCGACTCAGTTTCCCTGCCCCTCTTGCGTTTGTCTACCGGACTGCACGAGCACCTTTTCGAGAAAAATGGCGCCCGGCACCGGGTTGTTGTAGTACGCCGGCACTTCGTAAAAGTCCAGTGCTCGATATAGGGCCACCGCCGTCTTCATTTGAGGCAACGTGTCGAGACGCAAACGCGCGTACCCGGCCGCACGAGCGCGCTCGATAATCGCTTCAATCAGCAGCTTGCCGATACCGCAGCTACGGAAGGGTTGCCGTACCCAAAGACGTTTCATTTCCCCTACCGAAGCCTCGAGGCGGCGCATCGCTACGCATCCGGCCACCACGCCGTGAACCTGTGCCAGCAGGATCGCCCCCGTGGGCGGCGCGTACTTGCCTGGAAGCGTTGCCAGTTCGGCTTCGAAGTCTTGAAAGCACAGGTCTACCGTCACCCACGCGGCGTATTCAAGAAGCAGTTCGCGCACGGTGGCGATGCAATTCTCAGCATGACCATCGACGATACGTTGGCCCTGAGGTACCTTGTTTTCGCCGCTCATTCCCATCGCGCGACCTCGTCACTGAGTCGGAGCGGTGTGTGCAGCGCCCCCGTCGGTGGTCTTGTCCTGAGACCCCTTATTCTGTTGGGCCGCCGCCTTGTCCCGGACTTTTTCCCGATGATGCTCAATGACGCATCCCGCAGCCGCTCCAACGACGGCGTGGTGGCCTGCTACGTGACCGACCACGCCGCCGACGGCCGCGCCTTTCAAGCAGCCTTTTGCCGTTGCGGCGCCTGAAAACAGCGCGAGGGGTGCGGCGATGGCAAGGGCGATAATACATTTGCGCATTTTTTCACTCCTATGAACACCGGTGTAAACAAAACCCGCCTGAACGGCAAAAGTTGCAATCAGCCGGCTCCGCGGCTCCCCTATCGCCAGCATGAGCGCGACCATTGGCGTACTCTTTTGCCCGATGAGGACTCCTCAACTGCCGCCGATTCCGCACCCTACTCCGGCTCCTGATCGCAGGTTCGCCGAACAAGCATTGAGCCGCGCGGCGGGTGCGCCGCTTCTAGGCGGTAATTCAGTCGAACTGCTGATTGACGCCACCGCACATTTTAGCGCCTGGTTGAAATCCATTCGCGGCGCGCGCCGCCGGGTACTGCTCGAAAACTATATAGTCCGCGATGATGAGGTCGGGCGCGAGTTTCGCGCGGCACTGGTCGAGCGGGCCAAGGCAGGAATCCTGGTCGCCGTGATAGTCGACTGGCTGGGCTGTCTCGGGCAGTCGCGCAAGGCTTTCTGGGCGCCCCTGCGCGCCGCCGGCGGACAGGTGCGGGTGTTCAATCCGCCCCAGTTCGGCGAACCGTTCGGTTGGATCAGCCGCGACCACCGTAAGCTGCTGGTGGTCGATGGCTTGGAAGGCTTTCTCTCAGGCGTGTGCATCAGCTCAAAATGGCTCGGTGACCCCGCTCGAGGCGTGCAACCTTGGCGCGACACGGGCGTGGCGGTACGCGGACCCGCGGTGGCACAGATCGAAGACGCATTCAAGGACAGCTGGAACGCAATGGGTGCACCCTTGGAGCGCTTCCCCGAAAATTCAGAGCCCGCGCGTGAAGCCGGTTCAATCGCCCTGAGAATAATCGCCTCGCAACCGCCGAGTGCGAGCCTATATCGGCTAGACCAACTCATCGCCTCCATGGCCCGCAAGACATTATGGCTTTGCGATGCGTACTTCATCGGAATTGCTCCTTACGTCCAAGCACTGGTGGCGACCGCTCGCGACGGTGTCGACGTGCGCATGCTGGTCCCGGGAAGCAGCGACGTACCGATCGTCAGCGGCCTGTCGCGCGGCGGCTACCGCCAATTGCTGCAGGCAGGCATTCGTGTGTTCGAGTGGAACGGTTCGATGTTGCACGCCAAGACGGCTGTTGCCGATGGCCGGTGGGCGCGGGTAGGCTCTTCGAATCTGAACGTCTCGAGCTGGCTGGGAAATCGGGAGATCGACGTAGCGATTGAAGATGCGGGATTCGCCGGCCTGCTTGCTGCGCAATACGAGCGTGATCTGCAGAATGCAACCGAAATTGTGCTGGCCCCGCGTCGCTATCGCCGCAGCAAACCGACTCTCGCCGGCGATGTTCGGCCGACCAGCATGGGCCGAGGCGGCGGCAGATCGGGCCGAGCCGCAGCCAGTGCATTGCGCGTGGCGAACAGTGTCGGTGCTGCACTCGTCAATCATCGCGTGCTCAGTGAAATGCCGAGCGGCCCGCTGCTGGCTGCCGCCCTGCTGCTTGCCGCGCTGGCCGCAGTCTCATTTCTCTGGCCGGCGTCGGTCGGCTGGCCCATCGGTGCACTGGCGGCCTGGGTTGCCGTTAATATGGGGGTGCGCGCGTGGCGGTTGTGGAGGCGGCGTCCATGAGTGGTGTGTTGATGCTCGTTTCGACGGCTCACATCGATGAGCCCCAAGCCATGGCTGCCTTGCTTGCATCCATCCCCGATAGCACGGAACTTGCCGAGCTTCTTGGCGGGAAAGGACCATTGAATACGCGGGCATACGATGATGAGAACCAGACGGCGCGTTTCGTGATCAGTGACGGAACTACCGTAACGTGTTTCACCATCACGGACATCACGATCGATCAAGCGGAAATGATCACCATCGAATGCGAGAAATCAGACGCCTGGGGCGAGACCGCATTTCGAGAAGCCGCCTCTCGGGCACTCGGGCTCGCATGAAAACTCACTCCGTCATGAAAATTCACCCGGTCAAGGCAAAACTACTGTATATAATATCAGTACACCGCTGCTGTCTTATTTAAGGGCTCTTGTCAGCGGCGAAGGATTAAGTGCGTTACTCGCTCAACGGGACGCTTGATTTGGGGATAAAAATGCAAGAACCCACTCTGAAATTCGCGGTGACCTGCCCTGACTGTGCATTGGAGTCGCTTACCGAGATTCCCATCGCCGTGATCGCCAACGCCTTACTGGCGGGAAAGAGCATTCGCCTTCGTGCCAGCTGCCACGACCAATATTGGACCGCGACCTTCCTCGAGCGCGAGCAACTGCGCCTGGCTCTTGCCGCGATGACCACCGATGAGGTTGACCTGGCAAAGAACCCAACGTCGCCAATCCATTTTTCGACTAAGGAAATGAATAGGCGCTCAAGCGATCCAGAAAACGCTCAGGATCATTATCTGAGAGCAACAGGTCCCGATTAACTTCGCGAAGAAAGCCTTCCGACACCGCCTTATCGGCCAATTCCAACAGCGGATCGTAATACCCATTGACGTTCAATAGGCCGCAGGGCTTCTGCTGTATTCCCAACTGCGACCAGGTCAACATCTCAAACAACTCTTCCCACGTGCCATACCCACCGGGCAGCGCGACAAAGGCGTCCGACAAATCCGCCATGAGTGCTTTGCGCTCATGCATCGAACTGACCACACGCAACTCCGTCAATCCCAAGTGCGCAACCTCCTTGTCTACGAGAGCCTGCGGAATCACACCGATGACCCGGCCACCCTCCGCCAAGCACGCATCCGCGAGCACACCCATCAGCCCCACATTGCCGCCTCCGTAAACCAGCTCAATGCCGCGCCGACACAGCAACCCAGCAACGGCCTGCGCCGCCTGAGCATATACGGAATGAACGCCCGATCTGGACCCGCAAAATATGCAGATGCGCTTAAGCATCCTGAGATTGTAGAATGTAGGCCCCTCGCCGGCATAAAAAACGACCGGAGTAGCCAGTGACCGAACGCTTACTCAAGTTCCCTGTTAAATGTCCAATCTGCGCGACGGAATGGACTTGCGCCCTGAGCGTCAGTGAAATCAAGGAATCGCTCGACAAGGGCACTCCCATTCGCGCCTACGCCGAATGCCATGACTGGGGATGGGACCTCAAGGAAGAAGAGCGCCAAGCGCTGTCCGCGAAACTGCGCGCCTGAGCCGAGGCTGCCGCGTCAGAACTTCTGCCCAAATTTCACGCCAACCGTGCGCGGCTGATTCGGCACATCGTAAATGGCAATCGCGCCGCACTTCGAGACATCGCATTCCGCGTATCGATTCAAGATGGCGCGTTTGTCGAACGCATTATTGACGTAGATACTGTAGTGCATGCTCTTTACTTCCATTCCGGCCGAGAAGTCGGCCACGAAGTACGCCGGTTCATCGCCAAAAACTGCCTGCGCCGGCGCACGCAGATCGACCGTCCGCGAGCCCACATAGACTCCGGAAGCCTGGATGTCTCCCTTGTAGCTGAATATCGGGAAGGTATAGCGCGCGGTCACATTGCCCTTGAACTTAGGTGTGACCGGCAGGCGCGTGCCCGAAGGCGCAAATTGCTCATTACCCGGATCATGGCAAACCGTTGGGTCGCCGCAAAATTCCTGCGTGAGTTTGGCGTCCAATACCGTGAATCCGCCGAATAACGTGAGGTTCTGAGTCGCCGCAAATTCCAAATCGGTTTCCACGCCCTTCATCTCCGCCTGTCCCGCGTTGGTGATGATGGTGAGCGCATTGGGTCCGAGATAAGAAAATTGAAAGTTGGTCCACTTTTCTACAAAAAACGCGCCGTTGAAGCGCAGGCGGTTGTCAAACCACATGGTCTTCCAACCGATCTCATAGTTCTTGAGATAGTCCGGCTGATAAGGCGGAATGGTGCCGCCGCCGTTGCGATTGACGCCGCCTGGGCGGAAGCCCTTCGAATAGGTGGCATAGATCATGCGACTGGGATCGAATTTATAGGTCAGATTGAACTTGGGCGAATTGCCCGAGCCTGAGGTACCCCGATCCAGATCGCTGCAGGGCGCACCGTGAAACGGCACAAACGGCGTGAAGCAGGTGGCGATCCCCTCGTGCGAACTGTAGGTCGAGTTGAAGCCATAAAAACCCTGCAGTGAATTGTCGTAGGTGAAGTGACGAATTCCCGCGCTGCCGGTGAGGTGATCCGGGATGAAATCATAAGACAACTCCCCGAATATCGCCTTATCGCGGTCGACCCGCTCTTGGTCGGTCAACCAGATCGTGCCCGGCCATCCGGGTACGGAAATGTTGTTGGGCGGAATCGAACCTAGAGGGTCGCCGCCGTTGTCGACGACGTAGTCTTGCAGGATCTCATGCACCTGACGCTCTTGGAATAAACCCCCCACGAATCTAATCGGATAATCTTTCGGCGACGACACGCGCAATTCATTGCTGTACTTGCTGTAGTGATCGCGCCCGATAATGGTCTGCGCAGGATTGACAAAATTGCCCGCGTTGTCCAAGAAATACTGCCCCGAGCCGTACCGGGTGTCGTAGAACAGCGAATAGTCGGTGTAATCCGACTGCTCGTGCGTGTTACGCGTGAGATACGCGCCCGCATAAACGATATCGAAATTGCTGATTTTGCCTTCGACCGTCAGGGCCGATTGGACCCATGAGTCGTGAACGTTTTGTGGAAACCAATGCTGCACTTCAAGATCGCCGACCGCAGGGTTAAAGGCGAAATCCCCATCGGTCTGCTGCACTTGACCCATCATGGTCGGCAAGATGGTCCAATTGTCGCCCAGATTCAGCTTGAGCGCGGCCCGGCCGCCTTTCGTTTCGACGGTATTGGCATCCTTCTTGACTTGAGCTGCATTGTCGAACACCGCACCGGAAGTCGGAAACGTCACCGTGCCGTGAACATTGTCGATGTAGCCGGCATCGTGCTGGTCCCATCCCACCAAGCGCACCGCCGCGGTACTGCTCAGCGGTAAGTTGACGTATGCCTCGATGTCGTAGCCGGTGCCGCCATGCTTGACCGTGTTCAAATCCAAATCGTAGCCGGCTTTGAAGCCGCTCGGATCCGGCTTATTCGATATGATGCGAATCGTTCCTGCCTGCGAGCTGGCGCCGTACAAGGTGCCTTGTGGGCCCGCCAGCGATTCGACGCGCTCAATATCGTAAAGATGCAGATTGAGGTTGCCGTCGATGGTCGTGATAGGTTGCTCATCCAGATACATGCCGACGCTCGGCTGCGAACCCGAGTGATTGCCATCTCCGCCGCTTGAGACGCCGCGCATGTAGGTGTGCTCGAAGCTCGGACTGCCGACCTTTTGGAAGGAGACACTGGGCAGGAATTTGGCGTAATCATCAAAGTTGTCAATTCGCAGCTCTTCCAGCCTCGCCGTACTGAAGGCCTGAATACTGAGCGCTACGTCCTGGAGATTTTCCGCTCGCTTCTGCGCGGTGACAGTAATCTCTTCGAGCACGGCCGTATCGGTGTCCGCCGCATAAACCGGGTGCATACAGGCCAGTAGCGCCGATGCGAGGGGCAACACCTGCCACGTCATCTTGCTGCAAGTCTTAGCCTCTACGCGCTTGAGTTTGCGTTGGCGACCCCGCGTCATATCATCCCCTTAAAATATTTTTTCCAACCTTTGGTCGCAGAGTAAGCCATTCCGGCCAAAAGTCAAAATGCCGGGGCAGTCGGATAAGCGTCCAGCACGGTTCCCAGCGATTCTTTCAAAGGATCCAACCAGGGTTCGTAGTGGCGCCAGTGGTCTACTCCCTCGCGAAATATCGGTTTACGAACCTGCTGCGAGCTCGCGGTGCGCACGTCGCGCTCGTTTTCATAAAAACGCAGGCAGCCGTCCTCGAAGGGCAATCCGCAATAGTCAAGCAATCTGCGAACCTCAGACTCCGTGTCATCAATCATCGCTTCATAAATCACGCGATGGACTCGCCCCGGCAGAACCTCATCGAAAAAGGCCATCAACTCCACGTAATCGCGATAATAGCGGCCAATATCCCGCAAGCTGTAGGTAAAACCCTGGCCGCGCGCAAAGTGCTGCTTGAACCCGGAAAAGCAGCAACCGAGCGGATGGCGGCGGGCATCGATGATTTTCGCGCGCGGCAGCGCCAATTGAATGAGGTCAATGTGCGCAAAATTGTTGGGCATTTTGTCGATGAAAAAGGGCGCCGCCGTCCTTCGTTGGATGCGCGTCTGCGAAATGTATCGTTCGCCCAACTCTCGGCACTGATCTGCGTCCAATGTCGCGAGTACCGCCGAATATCCCGAAGTCTGGGATTTTTTGCCCTTGTCGAACAAGGATCGGGCAATCCCTGAAATGTCGGACAGCTCCATCGTGCCCTCGACCTGCGAGTGACTGGATAGAATCTGTTCGAGCAGCGTCGAACCCGCGCGCGGCAGGCCGACAATGAATATCGGATCCGGCGCAGCAGCGCCGTACTCTTTGCGAGCGGCGAAGAACTGCGCGTCGAACAAGGATTTGACCCGGGCCACGTGCGTGCTCATTTCATCGGGTTGGTAGGCCATCTGCCCGCGCCGCAATTGATTTCCACGTTCATAGTGCTCAAACGAGGCCGCGTATTCGCGGTTGTCTTCCAAGGCCTTGCCCATGGCGAAATGCAGGTGCAGGCGATCATCCACCGGCAGATCCGCACGCTCCAACTGCAGCCGCATAGCGTCAAGCTCGCTCTCGGTGAAGCGGGCGGTCTTGAGATTCGCCAGACTCCAGTAAGCCTCACCCATGCTGGGCTGCAATTCGATGCTCTTTTTGTAGGCATCGATGCTTTCGGGCTCGCGGCCATTGGTCTTGAGCGCATGGCCATAGCTCAGCCAAATTTTCGGCTGCGCCGGATACTCTGCAAGTACCCCGGCGTAAATGTCGATCGAATCCTTCAATTCGCCAATGCGCGCCAGGATGGCGGCCTTCAAATTGTTGTAGCCCGGATTGCGGGGCTCCTTTTCCAGCAGGCCATTCACGGCGCGCAACGCCGCGGCAGGCTTATTTTGGCGGTGCAGAATGATGGCGTGTTGATGGCGGGCGGCCGTGAAGCTCGGCGCCAGTTCGAGGCAACGCGTAAGCAGCGCTTCTGCGTCTCCGTAGCGGCGCAGCCGTGCCGCGACCTCCGCCAGCATGCGCAACGCAGCGACGTCCGTGGGGTATTTCTTCAGATGCGCGCGCAACAGTGCCTCGGCTTGCGGAATCTTGTTCTCGCACAGCGCCGCGGCAGCGGTGAGCAGGCGTTGGTCCTTGGTCGACGCTCGGATGCTTTGTGCGTAGGCAGAATCGGCGCCCGCTGCATCGCCTGCCATCGTCAGCTCATCGGCGAGCGCACGCCATGCGTGCGCCATCGCAGGCTTGAGTGTCACAGCGCGCTGCAGCGCAGTTATCGCAGCGGCATTTCGGTCCAAGCCGCTGAGCGCGACCGCCAATTCGTAGTGTGCCAGCGCCCATAGAGGATGCATGGCCGCGAGCGGGCCTAATACATCCAACGCACCGGCCGGATCGCCGGCGGTCCGGCGCGCGACGCCCAGTAGCAGCGTTGCCGGCGGATGAGCCGGAACGGCCTTGAGGATCTCGCCGGCCTGCTCGGCCGCGAGAACGGGATTGATCTCCAACAGACGAGTGGCGTGTGCCAAAGCAACCTCAACGGAACCGACCGGTTCCGAGGCTTCGCTCACATTGGCTCCCTCAATCAAGTCCACCGTCGGTTCCTCAAAGGCCGCGCACCGTTCAAAGCCTGACGAAATACGGAACGGCAATAAGCACAATTCCTATCGTGACGAGCAGGATAGTGCTGGATACAAAATAGGGAAAGATCATTAAAGCCAGTCCGCAGACCAGTGGGACAACAGCCCTCTGTTTCCGGCCGTAGATGAGAAAGCCAAGCCCGATTGAGCCGAATAGCAAACCCCAAAGAAGCGACGAGGTGTCCAATGTAACGCCTATACTAGAACTTCAATCCGCGCTTCCGGAGAGCACCACTGTGACGACACCAGCCGGCCCAGCCATGAAGACCTTGGCCGGCCTCGCGCCTCCACCTCTGAAGCCCGCCTCATTTCTGGCTACCTTGCGCTCCACCAAGGGTAATCCGTTTGAAATCATTCCGCTGCAGGCCTTTGAGCAGCCATTCTACCTATCGAAGTGGATCTTGGGTCCCGTGCTAATGGTCAACGACCCAGAGGGCGTGCGACGCATCCTTCTGGATAACGTTGCCAACTATCCAAAGGAGGAATTGGGGGACGAGTTTTTTTCGGCCATGTTCGGCGAGGGCCTGTTGAGCGCACCGGGCCCCAAATGGCGCACCCACCGCAAGGTGATGGCACCCTCGTTCGGCACGCGTACCGTGGAGTCCTATGCGCCTGCCATGGTCGAAACCACCGTGGCCTTTGCAAAACGGTGGGATGCGCTGCCTGAATTGGCGGAAATGGAAATTGCCGAAGAGAAGAAAGC
>Ga0210392_10001658_pt1 | contig 11622 bp, 7 predicted proteins | sample IncBWC30OmetaG_FD_161057 | JGI IMG/M metagenome (GOLD analysis project Ga0210392, IMG submission 161057) | Forest soil microbial communities from Barre Woods Harvard Forest LTER site, Petersham, Massachusetts, United States - Inc-BW-C-30-O ...
AATCGCTGCCTGAAGTTGGGCTTCCGAGTCCACGAGGAAATTCGCGGAGCTGACGATTCGTTCGCCCGCGCGCAACCCCTTGAGGACTACAACCTGATCGTCAATCCGTTCGCCAATTTCGACCTCGCGCGGTTCGAGATAACCTTGCCCGTGGTCGATGAAGGCAATCTGGCGCGTGCCTGTTTGCAGTACTCCGGAAGCCGGAATGACGAGTTGCCGCCCCAAGGGCACACCGATGGTGACATTCACGTACATGCCGGGCTTCAGTACGACTGCCGGGTTGCTGAACACGAGCCGCACGCGGACGGTGCGTGTTGCCATGTCAACCTGGGGAAGAATCTGATCGATCCCCCCGGTGAAATGCCGTCCGGGATAGGCATCGACGCTGACGGTGGCGCTATCACCGGGTTTCAGACGTCCGACATCCGTCTGAGAGACATTCGCGTACACCCAAACCGTGGAAAGGTCGGCAATGGTGTAAAGCTTGGTTTCAGCCTGGACGTACTGATTGGGCAGGGCATTGCGCTCGGTAATGTAGCCGGACACCGGCGAGTCGACCTCGATTTCGTGCTGCACTTTGCCGTCTTGCTCCAGATTCGTGATCTCACGCTGCGGAACCCCAAACCGTTGGAGGCGGTCTGCTGCAGCCTGCAACAACCAGTCGCCTTCTTTGGATGCTGTTCCATGCGTGTCCTCTGTAAACGACTTTTGATTCTGTTTGGCAAGCAGGTACTCCTCCTCGGTGCTGACGAGATCAGGACTGTAGATCGTGAATAGGGCTTGCCCTTTGCGCACGTACTGGTAAGTGGCATTCGCAAACACCTTCTGGACCCATCCCGGAAAGCGGGTTTGCACGTAGGAAAGCTGCTGCTCATTGACCTCCACGTTGCCAGGTACCCTCAATTCGTCATTGACGGTTTGTGCCTTGACTATGGCGGTGGTCACTCCGATAGCTTGCAAACGTTGCGGGGACAACTGTACGGGAGTGAGAGCCAGAGCTGCGTTATCTGACGCACCCTTCTCCATCTCCATCGGCTTGGCGGGCGCTTCGGGTCCTCTTGCGACAACCGGATCGTTTTGCTCTGGTGCTGACGTCCTACGATCTTGACGAAACACAAACAGAAGAGCACCTGCCAGCAGAATGCAGATGACGACAGCGGTGCCGAAAGCGCGTCGATAACCACGTTCACTCATTGCGTCACCTCCGCCGTGGATTTCTGGACTTGGTTGATCGGCGCACCGACCGCGAGTTCCAGATCGGCCAATCGCGCTTCAAAATCGCCGAGAGCCTGGAAGTACGTTAGATCGATGTCGATGACTGCCATTTGACTATCGAGCAGGTCTAGGAACTCAGTGCGGTCGTTCTCATATGCGATGACGGTCGAATGCAGAGTTGCTTCGGCTTGTGGTCGCAGGGACCGTTGGTAAATATCGGCGAGTCTCTGTGCGGCCCGCACCTCTACGAGCGCTTCTTGAATTTGGCCGAACGCGATGTTCCGCATGGCAGCAAACTCGGCATCCTGCTCCGTGACCCTGGCTGTGGACTCGGCAATCTCGGCATCGTGTTTGCGGTGATTCAGCCAGGGCAGGTTGATTGAGCCTTCGATCATGTAGTTGTTGCGAAACTCAGACCCGCGCGGCATGAGCATGTAACCCGCGGACAGATTGAAGTCGGGGGTAAAAGCCTTCTGCGCCAGCGCTTGCTCCCTGCGGCTCTTCTCCGCCGAAGCCTGCATTTCGAGAAGATCGGGCCTTGATTGCAGCGCCAACTGTTCAAGGACTTCGAGAGCGGGTAAAGCACCGGGGACCTCGTGCTCCCCTCGAACATTGATGGGTGCACTCGGATCGCGGCCCAGAAGCGTGTCGAGTCGGGCACGTGCGACGTCGGCATCTTGCTCGAAACGAATCAGGTGCTCTGCCAGCCGGGTGAGAGATACCTGCGCTTTCAAAATGTCGTGCTGCGGGGCTTTTCCAACGACATATTTGATCTTCGCTGCCTCTACTGCCTGGCGGCCAATATCGACGTGCTCGTCGTGAACTCGCAGCTCATCTTCAGCGCGGAGCAGGTCATAGAAGGCCTTACGAACGCGAGCCCGAACATCGAGCCTGGTCGCCTCCAGCGCAGCTTTAGCTTCTGTGACGCAGGCCTCCGCCACGCTCGTGCGCAGCCCCCTTTTGCCTCGTCCTGGTATCGCTTGGCTGATCATGAACATGTTCTGAGCCGCGTTGTAATTCCAGGGCTGCCGCAGAGGTACCTGCCAGCCGCGATACATGAATGAGGGATCGTCTAGTGCGCCTGCAGAAGGCAGGTTCGCTTCAACCACAGCCAACCGTCTGGCAGCAACCCGGATTTCTGGATTCCCGGCCAGTGCCATCCGTTCGACTTCGTCCAGAGTGAAGGTCGGGGGCGACGCATCCGAATGATGATGCTGCGGCAGCAGCATTGCGACCCCAGACAAGCTGTCGTTCTCGTTGCCCGGCGATTGCGCGCGAGAGATACGGACGGCGATAAGAAAAACGAATACACAAATAGCGACAGGTAGGGCTTTCATTACTCCTCCGCACTAGTTTCAGACACGAAGGCTCAGCCACGCGTCAGATCCGGCGCACAAGAGCGCAGGTACAGACGGCAGCCAAATTGAAGTAGGGAAAGACGTCTAGATTCGCAGGACGGAACTACAGCCCGGAGATGGTTCTGGGGGCGGAACTTCGAACGTCGGCAACTGCCTTGAGATCGAGGCGGAGTGGCTAACCGCGACGGTGCCTTGAGGAATAACCGCCATGGCGAAGTGACGAGCCGGAGAATACGTTGGTGTTGGACTAACGGCGGAATCGCGCTGAGGGGATGTCTGGCAGCACGTATGGCTTGACGCCATCGCCGACGAGCCGCACTCATACGCCATTTTGTGGCAGCACTCACGCTCGGCCGCGGTCATCTCGACGCCGGGGATAAGGCACGCCAGCACCGGTGAGCCGAACGTTAAACCCAGCAGCAGAACGACCATGAGTTGGCGCAGCACTCTCATCTGCCGAATTCTACTCCTACGGTTGGGGCAGGTCATCAAGGTTCTAGTCCTGTCACGCAAAGGAGAAACGGGATGGACGAGTGTGAAAGCTTAGCCACTGGAAATGGGAGTGCAAATACCATGTGGTGTCGATCCCGTAAGGCAGGCGGAAAGTGTTGTATGGGGAGTTGCGGAAATATTTGGGGGAGGTGTTCCGCAAGTTGGCGGAACAGGAGGAAAGCCGGATTGAGGAAGGGCAATCTGCTGCCGGACCACGTGCGCAGGAGGATTTCGATCCCGCCGAAGTAGGCGGTAGCGCAGGTGATCGGACTTATCAAACGGAAGAGTGCGATTCCTCCGGCGCGAGTGCAGGGAGGGCGGAAGCAGAATTTTGTAGGGCAGAGTTTCTGAGCGAGGGCATACTTCGTGTCAACTGTAGGGGGAGACGAGGCATTGGTCCGAGATTACATCCGCAGGCAAGAGAAAGAGGACAAGCGCCTGGATCAGTTGAACATGTGGCGCTGAAGCAGCCACCTCTAGGTGGCCCAGAATGTCCGGGCGCGTTAGCGACCCCGCCCAGCCGCTTTGAGCGGCTCACATCCTAAAGCCCCCGCCTCTGCCAGGGGATAGTTACTCCCGGGCGGGAACGCCCGGCGGGATAGCGTACGCGTTGGCGATTTCTCAACAATTGAGGACTGTCTGCGTGAGAGCATTGTGTAGCCGATTTCCTCACCTCACGTACCCGCCCACTCCTCCGGAACTTCCTCCGACCTGTCTTAGCTGATATGGTCGCCCGCTTCGCCAAAGCCGATGAATTGAAGGACGAGAAGGGCGCACGCACCGCACATGATTGTGGGCTCGATGAGGCCAAAGTGCATTTCTTCGGAGACAGTGTCGCCGTTGTCTATGGCCGTGAACATGCTCTCGGCAAAGACAAGTCCCAGCCGAGCGCAAAGGTGTGCCAGGTTTGGACCGATACGTGGCTGAAACGGGGCGCTACGCGGCAGATCATCGCCGCGCACGATAATCGCGCGGAATGTAAGTAGGTAGAGAATCTCTCGCGGGTACCTACGTCATACAATGCAGTCTCTCGCACTCTTTTTCCGAAAAACGACGTTTGGAACCGCACCATCCAGCTGCCTTCCGACGCCCTCAACAAATAAGCGCGAGACCCCATTCTCCATGTGTCACGCTGGAGAGTACGTCGGCAACCACCTGACGCGGTGGCCTCCGTCTGCACCCTTCCCCCACCGTCTTCACGCTTTCGTCAACGAGATGTGCTAATGTCATCTTGGAGTTGGAAATGAAAAATGTTGTGCTGATAACGTGTCTACTGTTTGCTTCGAGTTTGTTTGCGGGAGATTGCGTCAAGAATCGGCGCGGTCAGACTGTTTGCGGTAACGGAACGACTGCTGCTAAGGTCAACCCGAATACGGGCAATGCTGCCGTTGCCCAGAAGAACTCGAACGGGGTAACGACCACTCAAACCAGCAATGGCGGCGAAGTTAAGAGCAAGAATGGAAAGGGTGTAGCAAAAGGCCCGGATGGTAGCACCTGCGTCAAGACTGCGAACAACCAAGGCTGTACCAAATAAATTGCGGTAAGCCTCGAAGGATCCACCCAACTTGGTCTCGGCTGGGGTCACCCACCTGATGCCCCTGAACCAAGGTGACTGATTGCGCCTCTGCTGGGAGATAAGGCGGACAACGCACCGGGCAACCGGAACGTTCGCTGGAACTTGATAATTGCCTTGGCGGGACGAGCGAACCCACCCAACAACCAACATATAGCTCGGCGTGCCGTAGTCCTTCATGCTCCGAGTTGCGTCATCAAGATCAATTCTATGGACGCGCACTTGGGGCACTTCAACGGAGCTTTGGTGTTCAGGTACGTTACAACTAGGGTTGTAAGCACCTGTTGCCGAAAGGCGGCATTACAGCCACCACAAAACAATCGTGACTCCATCAGCCTGTGTGCTTCTTGGGAGTCAGTCCCGAAGGTCTCCGACACTCCTGCAAAAATCGTTTGAAGCTGCTGGGGCAGATCGGCGAACGTGCTGCGTAACATGGCGCAACGCGAGCGGCGCAGTTCAGATAGAAATGGCTCGACGGCCATGAAGCCGGAGTAATGAACTCCTTCGTATTCGCACGAAAAGCCACCAGCAGGAAACGGTGCACGCTTCGGTTGAGATTGCGCCGCCGAGCCGGGTTGGGTGGAGGCTTGACTCACATCGATTCGCCGCAGAGGTACGGTCCACGCAGGCACAATTTCACTGGATGCGTTTGGCAACATTCTCTGCATGCGGTTCCCTGCATCCCGGAAGTCGCTCTCGTTTGCTTGCCGGGGTAAGTGTGCCAGCACTTTGGGGATTTCCTGTTGCAAGAGGTTCGCCAATCCGGCTGCTTCAACCGCCAAGGCCAAGCCTGTGGATGAAGCTTTTTCGTGCTCCAGAATCAGAAACAGGCTCTCGTTTCGCACAGCCGCTTCGAAGAACTCCTGCGCATCGCCGTCGCGAATGTCGAGCCCGGCTTCCACCCAAACAGGATCTTCCGGGTTGTCGCAGATCGCCAGATTCATCCGCATGAGGGGATATCCGGCCGCCAGAAACGCCTTGGCGTGCAGAAAGAACGGGACCGGCATTTGCAAAAGCTTCCCTAAGGTACTCGGGTCTTGAACAAATGCTGCCGAGAGCATTACGGCAATGTGGGCCACCCCTTTGGCCGCCGTGTACAAGGGCACATCGAGGCTGCGCCTTGCCAACTCTTCTTGCCATGCAAAGAAAATGTCGACGCTGCCTTCCACGCCCCTGTTGTGCCGCATTTTTTCCCGTTCCAGCGCCAACCGCTCGCTCAAGGACGGATTCTTGCGCTGCGGCAGTGTCAATGAGGGAGAGGTTGCTACCGGCTGGGACGGAGGGGACGAAAGCCGCGCGCCGCATTTCGAGCAAACGTCATGGTCGTTGAACAAGGTGAAGACTGTTTCACCGCACACGCGACAGCGTTGGAACAAGATGTGACCTCCTCAGCGGAATATCTTGCTCAATCGGCGAAGCGTTCCGGGCAAGGAAATCGATTCATGCGCTTGCCCCGGCTCGCTCGGCGCGAAACCGTACAGTCGCCCCCTGGAATCGACGGCTACCACAGCACCCCGATCGCCGGGCCGAAGCGCGATGGCGGAACTTGCCAGATTTGTAGCCGCGACAATTCGGTGAGTCTTGGGCTCAATGGCCAGAACGCAACCGTCTGTACCAGTTGTGTAGAGCAGCCCGTCGCAGGCAAACGCCAGCGCGTCAACCGGTCCCGTGTGCAGTGCCATCTGCCAGATTTCCTCTCCCGTTTCTCGGTTCCAGAGGTGGACCTTGCCAAAGGCATGGCCAGTGGCGGCTAGACCGGACGTGACATTGATAGCTGCCGCCGTTCCCATACCACTAGCTGATTTCACACGCCACTGATAACGTCCGGCTGAAGCCACTTCGCTGTTCTGCATTGCTGCAATCACCTGCACCGGCTTTCCGCCTGCTGCCACGGCGGAGATGCCGGGCGGATCGCAGTTTCTAAGCAACGGCAGCTTCAGCACATCTGGCCCGCATCCTATCAGGCAAACGATGTCCTCGGTGGTACCAGCAACCCCCAAGCCTGCCTCGGTCCAAGTATTTCCGCAGGTCAGTGAGAGCCCGACATCTGCCAAGCGCTTTGGCTTATTGCCAGTCCACAGGACCCTAACGCCATCTCGATCAAGGGTCAGCACCCTGCGCCTTTCCAGTGCAACTACTGCAGTGATGAACTGGTCGTGCATTTCTGCCGCCGGCGGAATAACCCGGCCGCCGGAAATGAAATAAGGCCCTTGTCCGAGCACCCGCTCACCCTGCAACCGCAGCCCGGCGAGAGCCGTGGCGTTTGCATCGTCGAGTAGGGTAGCGGTAACGAAATTCGTTGCGCCGCTCCAGACTCTTACAGCAGTTGTGGTTTGCAGGTCGGCGAGAATGATCGATCCGTCAGACCTGCCGGCGAGGACCTGGTCTCGCGAAACCGCCGCCATCGTCTTGGCCTCGGTAGTTCTCCACAAACCTGCAGGAAGGTGGCGCACCTCCATGGAAGGGAGCGATACCTGGTGCACTGCCCCAGACCGAGTACATGCGGTCACGGTGCCACCCTGCATGAGGCACCAACTCGCTAGTTGTCCATTGACGAATGCCCGTCCCGCGAGCGTTCCCTCTAGCGTGTAGTTGTAGATGTAGCCTTGTGGGTCCGCAGCAAGGATCGATTGGCCGCCCGGACCGAACATCACTAGCTCTGCGGGCCGTTGGAGATCAGCCACGTGTACGTCGTTACTCTCACCGACCGATAGCAGGCGGATAGCGTACGGTCTGGTACCGCCCGCCTGGGCGGAGACTATAGTTCGCCCATCAGGCGACAGGGCCAACACATCGGATGAGCAGAGGGGCCCACTCCAGAGCTTGGCGCCACCCGCAAGATCTAAGGTAAATGCGATCCCTGCCGTGCCAGCCAACGCAGTCTCGGAGTCCAGGAATCCACCGACCCAGGCTTCGGAGGCGTGGGGGCCGATTGGGCGAAAAAGTCGACGCGACACTACCGACAAATCCCAAATCAAAATACCGCCATCGTTTCCGGCAGTCAGAGCGAGGCGTCCGTCGTGGGAGAACACGATCGAGGTCACATCCTCTTCGTGGGCTGGTAGCACCCAGCGTGGAACCTCCTCCTCTATGCTCCAATATCCCACCGAGCCATCAACAGCACCCGACAGAAACTCTTTTCCCGAGGGTGCCACCGCAAGAGCTGTAAGTTGCGAAGAGTGTCCGCGGACAGCCGAGGGAGTGGTCTGACTCTTGAGTGACAGGAGAGCCGGTAACCGGCGAGCGGCATTCATCATGGCCGTTGACAACGCGCTTCGCGAATACTCGGCCAGATAGTTTCCGATCTCCTGTACTGCGTTTTCCGGAAATCGCGCTAACATCGCGTTGCGGTCACTGAGCACACGGACTAGGGCAGAACTCGATTCGCCCTTCTCCTGGTCGAACGCATTTAGCACTGGAATAGCGTCGTGCAATTCGTTCACCAGGTCGAGAAATTCCGGATGCTCAGTGGCAGGGCTCTCGTCACCGCTGCGTAGCGAACGGCAACGTGCATCCAAGTACGCCATGTCGGAGTACAGTTCAAAGAGCTGCTCCGTTTGGCCGCTCTGGAGCGTGTGGTAGGGCAGCTCAGACAATGCACGTTTCGCAGATGTTTTCCAGGTGCCATCGGAGGTTGCCGCGAGACGAAAATGTTTCTCCAAAGCACGGTGCCAATCCGCCGCCGGCCGCCGTTTTTCCGAGCGCTCCGTCGCGGCGATGCGCAGACTATCATAGAAGAAGTCGTAACGGCCTTCCCGACGCGCCAAGAAAGGGCGCATTTGCCTCAGGTAATAAAGAGCTGTTTCAATCCCTTGTTGCGGAGAAATGGAATGATCCGTTGTCGTGCAAAGTAGCTCTCCCAGTTCTCCTGCCGAAAGACCGTGTCTCCCGTGGGCAAGAAGGCCGAAGACCTCCGGCGCGGCACTCGCGGAATCCATAGCCGTGAATGCGGTTTCGGTCTCCAGCCGTTCCAACATCGCGTCAAAGGCCGATTCTGGAGTTCGTCCAAACGCATTTCGTATTCGGCTGGACAGCCCGGCAAATCCGCCGAATACCCGAAGTTCCGAAAGCACTACCTTCAGGAAGAGCGGGTTCTCCGCGCCATCGCTGGCGATCAGCTCTTCGACCTGCTGCTCGTCCAACTGCTTGAAGTATTGCTCAAGATAAGCGTTGACTAGCTTCTGCCGGTGCTCGGGAGCGGTGAACGGTGGCACTTCCCGGACCCGCATTCTGCCTGTATCCCGCCAGCTTTGCAGCAATTCGGGAGCTCCGGGGGCATCGGACCGCAAACTGATGATCAATCGCACTTTTGGAGGCAGGCGGCGCGGCAACCAGTTCAGGTCGCGCAGCCCATTGTGGAGCTGGTTGATCCCATCGAGCACCAAGATCGTCTGCCCCTTCTCTCCAGCTGCTTCCAGCATTTCGGGAAACATCGCACACAATTCGGCTACATTGTCTGGGATAGATTTGCCGTACTTCCCAGCCTGCTTCAGCTCCAGCGCAAGACTGCTCAGCAGTGAGAAGACGCTCGAGCTGCCGTCGCTGGCGCCAATGAACCGAAAGTGAACCATCCGTCCCCGGCTTGCACCCCACTGGGGCCGGCGGCAGTCCAGCCATGCCGCCAGCAGCGTGCTTTTGCCGGTGCCCGCGCGTGCCGTTAACACGAACGGCTCCGGATTCACTCCTGCCGCATACTCGTCGAGGTCTGCGAAGTCGTCTCCCCGGCCAATGAACTCCTGGCTGCAGACGAACAGGAATAGCTCGTGCTGGTCGAGTTCTCTCTGCAGGCCAGCCGACGGCAGACGTTCAGTATGGTCCGGATACTGTGCAGCAATGGCCTGCTGCAGATCGTGGCAGATCCGCTCTTCCAGAGGGCCATCGGCGCAAGTGAAGTCGCTCAGGCGGCCCTGTGTCAGCCGTCGGTTGAATTCGATGGCGCGGCCGCGATCCACCGCTGCTACTGAGTCGGACGTACCCGAGATTTCGATACCGGCGAATTCCCGCCATTGATCTCGCCATCGCTGCGCATTTACGGGAAAGGGCGATGGGCAATCGAGCGCCAACTCCAGTTCCGGTGTAGCCGCGCTTGCGTCCCAACGTACCTGGTAACAGAGAAGCGGATGACCCGTGGCGGGTATGACGTGATTCCGAAGACGGCGAACCCGGCTTAGCAGGAATTCGCGCTTGGACAATTCTGTCTCGGCCTCATCCGTGTAAAAGCGCTGGAGGCATTGCGGCTCGGCCGGAAAATCTTCCGGCAAACGATCACGCGCGTAGAAGAAAGCGGCGCCACAAGGAACGGCCGCCGGCGATGCCGCAAGGTGAAAGGGGCTGATTACGGCATGCAGAATCTCCAACTCGGTAACGGATGCGTTCTCTGTAACGGCATGCTCAAGACCGGGGAACGCTGCCAGCGTTTCCGCGGAGACATCGTTCAGCGAAGGTCCCCAACCGTAGCGTTGCCCAAGGAAACACAAGAAGAACGGTCTGCACGCGTCGATTCGGCGCATGCACACGTTCACTACGTTTCGATTGCGGGTGGCGTCCTGTTCCGTTACGCCCCAACGAAGATCGATATCTACGAGCCGCAGTTGGCGCTGTTCGCACCAATCGGAAAGCCGTGGGAAAACCCGTTTCACCAGAAAGTCGCGTTCCGCGTGCATGTCGTTGAACGTACTACTGATGAAGACGTAGACTTTCTCCCATCCAGGTTGTGACACTCCGCTCAACGGCACCACTCTAAGATACGCTTAGGCAAACCGGGACCCCGGCTCTGAGTTGCAGGCAGAACTGGCTGTGGAAGGCGCCTCTACGCAACCAGGCGGCTGGTCATGCGCCAGAAGCGCTAGTAATGGTGGAATTGGTCGCAGCATTACGGTAGAAAACCTACGGAAACCCAAGCAATGACTGTGGATCTGCAACAAGATGTTGGCCAGAAACCCCTAGTGCAAACCGGCTTCGAGGACATGTGCCGCAGCAGGATCTCCTGAATACGGTGATGGACTAGAGCCGGAGTTCAGGTCCGGGATCCCTTCCTGTTTGCCCGTAATATGCCAACTGAGCCGTCACGGACGTGATTGTTTCCCGCCAGGACAGCAATCAGGAGGACTGGCCACTTCAGCGTTGTATACCCGGCTCAGGCTTGCTGAAGAATGGACATGTCGAGGGCAGGATCTTTCCACAGGCTGCAATTGATCTTCTTCGGCTCCCCTTGCATTCACAGGGGAGATGTGCGATTCTTCCCGTGAAATCCTAGGGGAGCGAATGGACACCGCCAAACTCGAATTCCTGCGTGGCACGCTGGATGTCTTGATCCTCAAGGTCGTGGTCTGGGGCCCGCTACATGGTTACGCCATCACCGACTTCATCCGCAGGCAAAGCGATGACGCACTGTTGCTGGAAGAGGGCACGCTTTACCCCGCTCTCTGGCGACTTGAGAGTAAGGGCCTGTTGGAGGCCGAGTGGGGACTCTCGGAGAACAATCGCAAAGCCAAATTTTATCGGCTTACCGCGGAAGGCCGGCGTCATCTGCGGCAAGAGGTGAAGGCGTGGGAGGCATACGCCGCCGCAGTGACCAAGGTTCTCAGCGCGACGCGGCCGCTATTACCGGAGGAGAGTCGATGAAGTCACCTCCTCTCTGGCGGCGCTACGAGCGCTTTTTACGCCCCGATCCCGCCGCCGACGCGAGGGATGAGCTGTGCTTTCACCTCGAAATGAAAGCTGACGATCTGATCAAGCAGGGTTGGCCTCCCGATGCCGCTCGCCGCGAAGCGGAACGCCGGCTCGGGAACCTCCGGGCTCTAGAACAAATTGGTGCAACTATGGGAGAGAAGATGGAGCGTCGCAAACAGATAACGGACTATTGGAATGACACGCTCCATGACGTGCGCTACACATTTCGAACGCTCAGCCGTGATCCGGGCTTTGCCATCGTTTCGATTCTTATCCTTGCTCTTGCCATCGGGGCTAACGTTGTTGTTTTCA
>Ga0210392_10001660_pt1 | contig 11618 bp, 6 predicted proteins | sample IncBWC30OmetaG_FD_161057 | JGI IMG/M metagenome (GOLD analysis project Ga0210392, IMG submission 161057) | Forest soil microbial communities from Barre Woods Harvard Forest LTER site, Petersham, Massachusetts, United States - Inc-BW-C-30-O ...
ACCTTCCCGTCTTCAGGGTTGACTGAAATTATTTTCTCTCTAAGTGTCTTGCAACCCTCACAAAGAGAAAATTATTTCTTCTCTATTGCTGACGGCAGATGGAATTTTCGCCTCTTAAGGCCAAGGTCAACGAGATGTCTGTTCTCACCAGCGATTCCCACCTCAAGCGGCCGCCCCACGGGCCGCTCGTTCAACCCTCCCAAGCATCTTCCGTGCCGCAAATTTTTGACGACAGCGTCTCGATGGACCATCTCGACGCGCTGGAGGCGCAGAGCATCTACATCCTGCGGGAGGCCTTTGCGCGACTGAAGAAGCTCGCGCTGCTGTGGTCGCTCGGCAAAGACTCCAATGTCATGATCTGGCTCGCGCGCAAGGCCTTCTTCGGCCGCGTGCCGTTCCCGGCGCTGCATGTCGACACCGGCAAGAAATTTCCGGAGATGTACGCATTCCGCAATCATTACGGCAAGGAATGGGAGCTCGATCTGCGCGTCGAGCCCTGCCCGCCGATCGATGCGGTCGATCCGACCTTGCCGCCGGCCGCGCGCTCCGCCGCGCGCAAGACCGAAGGCTTGAAGACGGCGCTCGCCAAATACGGCTTCGACGGCCTGATCGCCGGCATTCGACGCGACGAGGAAGCCACGCGCGCCAAGGAGCGCGTGTTCTCGCCGCGCGGGCTCGAAGGCGGATGGGACGTGCGCGACCAGCCGCCGGAGTTCTGGGACCAGTTCAACGCCTCGCCGCCGCCCGGCGCGCATCTGCGCATCCACCCGATCCTGCATTGGACCGAGGCCGACATCTGGGCCTACACCCAGCGCGAGAACATCCCGATCATTCCGCTTTATCTGGCGAAAGACGGCAAGCGCTACCGCTCGCTGGGCGACGCCGACATCACCTTCCCGGTGCAATCGACCGCGGCGAATATCGAGGAAATCCTCGTCGAGCTCGAACAGACCAAGGTGCCGGAGCGCGCCGGCCGCGCGCTCGACCACGAGACCGAGGACGCCTTCGAGCGGCTTCGCGTCGCGGGCTATCTCTGAGACCTGAGGCGCCGCCATGAACATGATCGTCAACCACTCGCTCTCGGCAACCCCGAACGGCACCACGCGGCCTCAGGTCCGCATCGTCATCGTCGGCCACGTCGACCACGGCAAGTCGACACTGGTCGGCCGTCTGCTGCATGAGACCGGCAGCCTGCCCGAGGGCAAGCTCGAAATGCTCAAAGCCGTCAGCGCGCGGCGCGGCATGCCGTTCGAATGGTCGTTCCTGCTCGATGCGCTGCAGACCGAGCGCGACCAGGGCATCACCATCGACACCACGCAAATCCGTTTCCGCACGGGATCGCGCGACGTCGTGCTGATCGACGCGCCGGGTCACGCTGAATTTTTGCGCAACATGATCACCGGCGCCTCGCAGGCCGATGGCGCGGTATTGATCATCGACGCGCTGGAGGGCGTGCGCGACCAGACCCGGCGGCACGGCTATCTCCTGCATCTGCTTGGGATCAAGCAGGTCGCGGTTGTGGTCAACAAGATGGACCGGGTCGATTTCTTGAGCGAGCGCTTCAAGGAGATCAGCGACGAAATCTCCGCGCATCTGATCGGCCTCGGCGTCACGCCCACGGCCGTGATCCCGATTTCCGCGCGCGACGGCGATGGCGTTGCTTTGCGCACGCCGCGCATCGGCTGGTACAATGGCCCGACTGTGGTCGAGGCGCTGGACGCGCTGGAGCCTGCGCGGCCGCTGGCCAGCTTGCCGCTGCGGCTACCGGTACAGGCGATCTACAAATTCGACGACCGCCGCATTGTCGCCGGCCGCATCGAATCCGGTCATCTGGCCTCCGGCGACGAGATCGTCGTCATGCCGGCCGGCAAGATCGCGAAAATCAAATCGGTCGAGAGCTGGCCGGTCACGCCGGTGAACGGCAAACATGGCGCCGGCCGCTCGGTCGGCATCACGCTCGACCGCGAGCTCTTCATCGAGCGAGGAGACATCATCGCGCATGTGGGAAAAAGCCCGCGCGACACGCGACGGCTGCGCGCGCGGATTTTCTGGTTGCACGACAAGCCGCTGTCGAAGGGCGACCAGATCCTGGTTCGGCTCGCTAACCGCGAAGCCCGCGCAGTCGTGGTCGATATCGAGAAAGCCGTCGATCCCGGCGAGTTGTCGAGCAGCGAGACCAAGGCGATCGCGCGCAACCATGTCGGCGAGATCGATATCTCGCTGGCGCAGCCGATCGCGGCCGATGCCTATGCGGAAAACCCGCGCACCGGCCGCCTCGTCATCGAAGTCTCTGGGCGCATCGCGGGCGGCGGCCTGGTGCTGTCGGTCGATGCCGGCCAACGCGCGGTGCCGGTCGATATCGTGCCGGTGGAATCGGCGCTACGTCCGGACGAGCGCTCGGCGCGCTATCGTCACAACGGCGCCGTGATCTGGCTGACAGGATTGCCGGGCGCCGGCAAGTCGACTTTGGCGAAGGCGCTGGAGCGGCGACTGTTCTCCCGCGGAGGCTCGCCGATCCTGCTCGACGGCGACACCCTGCGCGCCGGCCTCAACGGCGACCTCGGCTTTTCGCCGAGAGACCGCAGCGAGAACATCCGCCGGCTGGCGGAAGTCGCGACGCATCTGGCGAAGAACGGCCACATTGCGATCGTCGCGGCGGTTTCACCCGCGCGCGATGACCGCGACGCCGCGCGCCGCATTGCGGATGAGCTGTTCCGCGAGGTCTATGTCGCAACGCCCGCCGAGATCTGCGAGAGCCGCGACCCCAAGGGCCACTACGCCAAGGCCCGCGCCGGCGGGCTGACCGGATTTACCGGCATCGCCAACGACTACGAGGCGCCGGCTCGCGCCGAATTGACGCTCGATACGAGCGGCCTGTCGGTCAGCGACGCCACCGACGAGATCGAGCGCATGCTGGCGATATCAGGCATTCTGTTGGAGGAAATGATCGATCTCGCCGCGAACATCTGAGGCGGCAGCGATCATTACCGTCTCCGTTGCAGATCAATCGCAACAACGCTATATCTCCCGCGTCGGAAAAGGCAGACTTGGTCTGGTAAGCCCAAGTCCTTTCGTTAACGAAAAGTCCTTTCGGTAACGAAAGCTCTGGTCTTTGGCCTCGCGCACGAGATCCCCACGACGAACATCGGACGCCGCCCGGGCGTCCCATTGTTCGTCCGTGTGGTTCTCAAACCTGAGGAACGCTCCGGTCGAACACATCGACACAGGAGCAGTTCATGCACGATCGCCACTCGTATCCCCATGATGTCATCATTGCCGGCGCCGGCCCTGTCGGCCTGTTTCTCGCTCTCGAGCTGCGGCTCGCTGGCCTCTCGGTCCTGGTGCTGGAGCAAGCCGAAGACCCGCGCTCCCCGTTGAAGCGGCTTCCGTTTGGGATGCGCGGCTTGTCGGTGCCCACCGTCGAAGCCCTTTACCGCCGCGGCTTGCTGGACGACGTCGCCGCCGCGCAGCGCGCGACCGATGCCTCGGGCCGCGGCACCGTGGCCTCAGCACATTGGATGCGACAGTCGCGACGGCCGGCCGGCCATTTCGCCGGCATCCAGTTCTTTCACGACAGCATCGACACCTCGAGATGGCCGTATCGACTGCAAAGTCCGGCCGGCACCGGCATGGCCGTCGATATGGAAACCCTCGAATCCGTCCTGGCTGCCCGCGCCGGCACGATGGGAGTCGAGATCAGGCGCGGCTTCGGTGTCGAAGACCTCGACCAGTCGGATGACGACGTGGCTGTCCGCGCCGGCGGTGAGACGTTTCGTGGGCGCTGGCTCGTCGGTTGTGATGGCGGCCGCAGCACGGCTCGCAAGGCGGCGGGCTTCGAGTTCGTCGGCACCGATCCCGAGTTCACCGGCTATTCGGTCGAAGTCGAGATGGCTGATCCGGACAAGCTCCGCCCGGGCCGCCACTACACGCCGACGGGCATGTATACGTATGCGCAGCCGGGGACGATCGCGATGGTCGCGTTCGACGGCGGCGCTTTCCATAGAACCGAGCCCATCACGCTTGGCCATGTGCAGGCGGTATTGCGCCGTATCTCCGGCACCGATGTCACCGTGACGGCCCTCCAGCTTGCTACCACCTGGACTGATCGCGCCTACCAGACGACGGCCTACCGCAGGGGGCGCGTGCTGCTCGCCGGCGATGCCGCGCACATCCATTCTCCCCTGGGCGGCCAGGGGCTCAACCTCGGGCTCGGTGACGCGATGAACCTCGGGTGGAAGCTTGCTGCCACGATCCGTGGCGACGGGCCGGCCGATCTGCTCGACAGCTATCTCTGCGAACGCCATCCAGTGGGAGCGCAAATTCTCGATTGGTCGCGCGCCCAGGTCGCACTCATGAGGCCGACCCGGAGCACGCGCGCGCTCGAAGCCATCGTCCGTGATCTCATCGAGACACGCGATGGCGCGACATACTTCGCCGAACGCGTGTGGGGTATTTCTCTCCGCTACGATCTTGGCGGCAGCCATCCACTCGTGGGCCGCAGCGTTCCCGACTTCGAACTAGCCGACGGGACGAAGATCGGTGATCTCCTGAGAACGGGGAGAGGTCTGCTCCTGGATTTCAATTCTCAGGCGCCGCTGCAGGCGCTCGCAAGCCGCTGGCGTGGGCTAGTCACTTATGTCTCAGGCGACGTCAGGGATCGGCTGGGCTTGAGCGCTGTGCTTGTGCGCCCCGACGGTTTCGTTGCCTGGGCAAGCGAGGCCGCTTCTGACAATGAAGAGGCGGTCCAGGCTGCCTCGCGATGGTTCGGAGACGCTGAGGCGGCGCATGAATCCGCCTGATCCCTCCGATGCCGCGCACGTGATTTAGGGCTCAGCTTAGCCCTTCTCACGGGCCCTTCTTTGGGGCAAAAAGGGCCTTGAAATCGCCCTTTAGCGCGCTTTTTGCTGCTTTCAGCTCTGAAAGCAGCGCCCTCCCGCCATTCCTGCCGAGAAAGCCCATCATGAAGCGTATCGATGCTCACGGATTGAAGATCGCCCCGGTTCTCCATGATTTCATCGCCAAGGAGGCGGCGCCCAAGACCGGGATCGAGGCGGATGCATTCTGGGCGGGGCTGGCCGCCATCATCCGCGACCTCGGGCCGAAGAACCGGGAACTGCTCAAAGTACGCGACGTCCTGCAGGACAAGATCGACGCCTGGCATCGCGCGCACAAGGGCAAGTTCGACCTCAATGCCTATACCGATTTCCTGAAAGAGATCGGCTATCTCCTGCCGGAGCCCGCGACCCACAAAGTCGAGACCGCCAATGTCGATGAGGAAATCGGCAAGATCTGCGGGCCGCAGCTGGTCGTGCCCCTCACCAATGCCCGCTACGCGCTGAACGCGGCGAATGCGCGCTGGGGCTCGCTCTATGATGCCTTCTACGGCACCGACGCAATCCCGCATGATCCGAGCGAGAGCGGAAAGGGCTTCAACAAGGCGCGCGGCGACAAGGTGATCGCCAAGGCCAAGACGTTCCTCGATGCCGCCGTGCCGCTTGCGACCGCGAGCCACACCGACGTCACGTCCTACAGCGTCATTGCCGGCCAGCTTTCCGCCAAGCTGAAGAGCGGCAACGCCACCGGCCTGAAGCATGCCACCCAGTTTGCCGGCTACCAGGGAGCTGCCGACGCGCCGACCTCGATCCTGCTGGTCAATAATGGCCTGCATATCGACGTCCAGATCGACCGCAAGCACGTCATCGGCAAGGACGACTCCGCAGGGGTCGCCGACATGGTCATGGAAGCCGCGGTCTCGACCATCCTCGACATGGAAGACAGCGTTGCCGCCGTCGACGCCGAGGACAAGGTGTTGGTCTATCGCAACACGCTGGGCCTCATGAACGGCACGCTGTCGGCCGATTTCGACAAGGGCGGCAAGACCATGACCCGCGCCCTCAATGCCGACCGCGTCTACAAGACGCCGGCCGGTGGCGAGCTGAAGCTGCACGGGCGCAGCCTGCTGCTGATGCGCAATGTCGGCCATCACATGTTCACCGACGCAGTACTTGATGAAAAGGGCGAGGAAGTGCCGGAAGGCATTCTGGACGCGGCCGTCGCTGGCCTGCTCGCGATCCACGACCTCAAGGGCAGCTCCAAGACGAAGAACAGCCGCACCGGCTCGGTCTATATCGTGAAGCCGAAGATGCACGGCCCCGACGAGGTCGCGCTCACCTGCGAGATTTTTGCGCGCGTCGAGAAGATGCTGTCGCTGCCGGCGGATACCATCAAGGTCGGCATCATGGACGAGGAGCGCCGCACCACGGTGAACCTCAAGGCCTGCATCCAGAATGCGTCCAAGCGCATCATGTTCATCAACACCGGCTTCCTCGACCGCACCGGCGACGAAATCCACACGTCGATGGAAGCAGGTCCGATGATCCGCAAGAACGACATGAAGGCGCAGCCCTGGATCAAGGCCTATGAGGACTGGAACGTCGACACCGGCCTGATCGATGGCCTGCCCGGCCACGCCCAGATCGGCAAGGGCATGTGGGCCGCGCCCGACAAGATGGCGGACATGCTACAGCAAAAGATCGGCCATCCGCAGGCCGGCGCCACCACCGCCTGGGTCCCCTCACCCACCGCGGCCACGCTGCACGCGTTGCACTATCACCAGGTCAACGTGCTGGCGCGGCAGCAGGAGCTCGCCAAGGGCGGCCAGCGCGCCAAGCTCTCCGACATCCTGACGATTCCGGTGTCGCAATCGAACTGGGCGCCGGATGACGTGAGGCAGGAGATCGACAACAACTGCCAGGGCATCCTGGGCTATGTCGTGCGCTGGATCGATCAGGGCGTCGGCTGCTCCAAGGTGCCCGACATCCACGATGTCGGCCTGATGGAAGACCGCGCCACCTTGCGCATCTCGAGCCAGCATCTGGCGAACTGGCTGCACCAGGGTGTCATCACCAAAGATCAGGTGACGGAATCCTTGAAGCGCATGGCTTTCGTGGTCGACAAGCAGAACGCCGGCGATGCGCTCTACAAGCCGATGGCTCCCTCCTTCGACGGCACAGCCTTCCAGGCCGCCTGCGACCTCGTCTTCAAGGGCCGCGAGCAGCCGAACGGCTACACCGAATACATCCTCACCGCCCGCCGCCGCGAGGCCAAGGCGGCGACGAACTAGAACGGCTAACGCGCGGCCCGATCAGGCCGCGCGGATGGTTGCGAGGAATTTGCCGACCTCGTGCTTCAACGCACCGCCTTCCCGCGACAGCGAGCGGGCGAAGGCGTGAACCTGCTCGGCTTCGACCTTGGTATCGGCCGCACCGCGGCTGACATTGGCAAGATTCTCGCCGACCTCGACCGTGTCGCGCGCTGCCTGCTGCACGTTGCGGGCAATGCTCTGGGTCGAGGCACCCTGCTGCTCGACAGCGGTCGCAATGGCCGTCGAGACGCCGGAAATCTGTCCGATCGTGGCACTTATCTTCTTGATCGCGGCGACGGAATGCTCGGTCGCAGACTGCATCTGCGTGATCTGCGCGCCGATCTCTTCCGTCGCCTTCGCAGTCTGCGCCGCAAGCGCCTTGACCTCGGAAGCGACGACGGCGAAGCCGCGGCCGGCCTCACCCGCTCGCGCCGCCTCGATGGTCGCGTTCAGCGCGAGGAGGTTGGTCTGCTCGGCAACGGCTGCGATCATCTTCACGACTTCGCCGATGCGTCCTGCCGATTGCGACAGCTCGGTGATCCGCTCATTGGTCTGCTCGGCCTGGCGCACCGCTTCCTGCGTCACGCTTTCCGACTGCCGGACCTGACGGCCGATTTCGGCAACGGAGCTTGCCATCTCCTCCGAAGCAGACGCGACCGACTGGACGTTCAACGACGAACGCTCGGAAGCCGTAGCCGCGGTGGTCGAGAGCGCATGGTTCTCGCTGGCGGTCGCCGTCAGGGCGGCGCTGGCGCGTTCGATTTCCGATGAGGCCGACGAGACCATCTCGATGATGCGCCCAACCGACTGCTCGAAGGAGCCGGCAACTTCCGCCATCGCCAGCTTCCGGTCCTGCTCAGACTTGAGCTGCAGGCCGGCCTGCGCCGATTCCATCGCCTGGACGCGAAGCGCGTTTTCACGGAAGAACTGCACGGCCCTTGCCATGGCGCCGACCTCGTCGGCGCGCTGCAGCGAGGGAATTTCGATATCGAGGGTGCCTGCAGCGAGTTTTGCCATCACGTCTGTCATGGCGGTCATCGGCCGGATCACGCCAACGCCCATGCCGAGCAGGCCTGCTCCGATGGCGAGGAACACCACGCCCGAGATTACCCAAAGAATGACGCTGAAGGTTGTCACGCGCTGGGTGGCGCCCGCCTCGAACGCGGCGTTGTCGTCATTGGTCTTCTTGACGATGTCGTCAATGATGGCGCGGTGTGCCTGGTAGATTTTGGTGATCTCGGCATAGGCTTTGACCGCGGCATCGCGATCGCCCTTGGCGAGCGCCGGCAGCAAGGCCTGATCGACCGCCGCAAAGAAGCGTTGCACTTCCTGGTGGGAATCCTCGATCAGCCTGGCCTTGAGCGTCGGGTTGAGGTCGGACTTCTGCCAGTAGTCGCGCCGCTCGTCATAATCCTTCTTCAACTGCGCGAGACGGCCGCGATGCGCCTCGAGCTCGGCAGGATTGTTCAGTGCCAGCGTGGCTTCGAGATAGGACTCGATCACATATTCCGGCGGCGGCAGGATATCCGCGACGAGGTCGTTGCCGAGCTTGATCTGGTTGTAAAGCGGTCCGCCAATCTTGACGTCGCTCACGGCATAGACGCCGGTGAAGACCACGGCAGCAAGCCCCGTCGCCGTGACGAGGCCGAACAGCACCATCGCGCGCGCGATTGTCAAGCGAAGCTTCATGCAGATCCCCCGATCGGCCGCCTGGTCGGGCTCAAGCCCGAAGGACCTGACCGGTCGAGATGCTCCCGCCGTCTGCAATGCCTTCCGGATTCGCCACGTTGGCGCGCAGAAAGCTAACCGTGATCCGCTGTTAGATCGTTAATCCAGCGCGAGCAGGAAACACAAATCGGGATAGTATTTTAATAGCCAACGGCCTGACACGCAGCGGCTGCGAGAGAAATCACTGCGAAAGACGGGAGACCCGGATGCAGAGATATGACATCCGGGTTTCCACGCGTATTGCTTGTGCATGACTTTTCGAAAAGTCGCGCCGCGCTTTATCGGATCACGCGCTCAGAACGGCACGATCAGCTTGAGCAGCGATAGCACGCCGAGGATGATGATGATGACGCGGCAGATCTGCTTGGCGCGGCCGTCGATCGGCAGCATGTTGATGAGATAGAGGATGAGAATGACGACAAGGACGGTGACGAGCGCACTGATGAGAAGAGACATCTGAAGACCCCCGAGTTGGCGTTGTTAGCGTTTCATTAACCGACGACCCACGTTAACGCCGCACCATGACACCGGTTCCGCCCCCGGAACCTGACAGGAAGCTGAACTTTTTCAATGGCTTTACGTAGTTCTACCCAAAGCTACTGCCTAAAATTTTACCCTTTTTAGGCCAAATGGCGCCCGTACTTATTATGGGGTCATTAATGCTTAACCGGTTGACCGTTTCGGCGTTGCTCAAGGCCGTGATCCTGAGCACCGCCCTCGTCATTGTTGTGATGTTCTCGCTCAGCGCCTGGGAATCCCGGGGACGCTTGCAATCAGCAAGCCGGATCGCGGTAATCGCCGATGCCTCGGCGAACCTGTTCAAGGCGATGCACAACCTGCGGACCGACCGCTCCACCACCAGCCGGCTGCTCAACTCCGATTCGATGGACGCTGACATCGAGAGATATCTGCGCTCGCTGCGCGACGCCGAGATGCCCGCGATGGCCAATGGCCTGGCGCTGCTCACCCCCATGCAGTTTGCGCAGCATGACACGCTGGTTCCCGAATTCGACCGCGCCTTCAAGACGATCACGGCGCTGCAGAAGGAGTTCTGGGAAGCGATGGGCCAGCCGAAGGCCTCGCGCCGGCCGGCTCTCAACAAGGAATATGTCGACGTCACCAACGTGCTGCTCGACACGCTCGAAAAACTGTCCGGCGTGCTCGCCGCCGACGTCAACCACCAGGATGCCACGATCGACCAGTTGCTGCTGATCAAGCAGACCGCCTGGCTGCTGCGTAACACCGCGGGCGAAGCATCGCTGATCATCTCGACCGGTCTTGCCGCCGGCAAGATCACCCCTGAGGGCCACCAGAACTACGTGAAATTCCTCGGCGGCACCGACGCGGCCTGGGGCGCACTTCAGCTCGCCACCTCCGGCATGCAGTTGCCCGCTGCGCTGTCGGCCGCGATGACCGCCAACAAGACTGCCTATTTCGAGCCGTCCTATCTCGAAATGCGCCAGCGCCTGCTCACCGCGCTCACCACCGATGGCGGCAAGCCCGAGATGACCGCGAACCAGTGGAGCCCAGTCACGGTCGGCCGTCTCTCCGCCGCGGTTGGCGTGGCGGAAGCCGCCCTCGAAGCAGCCAAGCAACAGGCCGCCGAGCTGCGCTCCTCCGCCTCCGAATCGCTCATCCTGCAGCTTATGCTATTGATCGCGGCTATCGTGCTGGCCCTGGGTGCACTCACGATGGTCACCCGCCGCGTCATCAAGCCGCTGCACAACATGCGTGACGCCATGCTGAAGGTCGCCGCCGGTGATCTCTCGGTCGAAACCGGTTATGCCAACCGGCACGACGAAATCGGCGGCCTCGCCACGGCGCTCGAAACCTTCAAGCACCAGGCCGAGGACAAGCTCAAGATCGAGGCACAAGAGCGCGAACGCAATGCCGGTGCCGCTCAGCGCCAGCGCGCGATCGATTCCTATGTCGCCGAGTTCGAGGGCACGGTGCGCCAGACGCTGCAGCAACTCGGCGACGCCTCCGGCGAGATGCGCAAAACCTCCAACGGGCTCTCGAGCGTGTCGCGCCAGACCAATACGCGGGTCGAAGTGGCGCAGAAGGCTTCGGGCGAAGCCTCGATGAGCGTCGAGAGCGTGGCCTCCGCGGCCGAGGAATTGAGCGCCTCGATCAACGACATCAGCCAGCAGGCCGCGCATGCCGCGGGCATTGCCAGCCGCGCCGTCGACCAGGCCGCCAAGACCGACGACACCGTGCAGGGCCTTGCCAAATCGGCGGGCCGGATCGGCGAGGTCGTGGGCCTCATCAACACCATCGCCGCGCAGACCAACCTGCTCGCGCTCAATGCCACCATCGAGGCAGCGCGCGCCGGCGAAGCGGGCCGCGGCTTTGCCGTCGTCGCCTCCGAGGTCAAATCGCTGGCGAGCCAGACCGCGAAGGCGACCGACGAAATCTCGGAACAGATCTCCGACATCCAGAAGGTCGCGGGCGAGGCCATCGACGCGATCAAGGGCATCGGCTCGATCATCGGCGAGGTCAACGAGGTCGCAACCGCCATTGCCGCCGCCGTGCAGGAGCAGGGCGCCGCGACCCAGGAAATCACCCGCTCCACGCAATATGCGTCGCAGGGCACCAAGAACGTCTCGGAGAACATCACCGGCGTCAAAGCCGACGCCGATGCATCAGCAGCCGCCGCCGAGAACGTAAAGGGCGCCTCCGAGACCCTGGAAACCCAAAGCCAGCACCTCGGCCATCAGGTCACGGATTTCCTCGGCAAGATCCGCGC
>Ga0210392_10001661_pt1 | contig 11614 bp, 10 predicted proteins | sample IncBWC30OmetaG_FD_161057 | JGI IMG/M metagenome (GOLD analysis project Ga0210392, IMG submission 161057) | Forest soil microbial communities from Barre Woods Harvard Forest LTER site, Petersham, Massachusetts, United States - Inc-BW-C-30-O ...
ACCCAGGAACGCTTGCCGGGGGAACTTAACGCTCGATTTCGTCATCTGTTGGTTCGTGTCCTGCGGAAAATTTGGAGAGTTGATGGCTCGTAAGGATCGGTGGCGTTCCGCGTTGCGGCTGTGCGCACCCCGATTCCCAGTTCGCGGGTTGTTGGTTTCTGGCCGGAAACAAATCGGGGATCCGCGTGAACGCAACCCACCGTGCTCACTGAAGTTCCGCGAAAGACTATGAATCAGGCAGCGGCGGATGAGATTTCTTCGAGGATCAGGGCGAGGTGCGCGACGCAGCTGCGGCACGACCGACTGTGCAAGCCGGGTGCCACCGCGGACTACCTGCGTTTTGGCGATAGTTATGCCACTCGCCTCGACCCTCAATGGCAAATTGTGGTGGGCGCGGTGCACGCCATACTTCGTGTCTTACGGATCCTGCGCAGCGACGTAAGACGAGTGTTGCATCGACGCTGTCGCTTTTGAATCCGCGCGAGCGCCTCACAAATACGCGGGGGAGACCGAGCGTGCTCCCCGGAATCGTTTGGAGTCCTCGCTTTGGAGATACGCCGAGCGCGCTTGGTGTAACGTTACGGCAACGGTTCCAGCGGGCCCGCGTCGCCCACTGGGCCGTGGCCGTTGCTGTCTCGAACCAGTAAATCGTAAAGCGATTGTTGATCGGAGCGCAGCTGGTCACGGATCTCCGCGTCCATCTGGGCCTTCTGGGCGCGCAGTGGCGCTCCGCAGCGGTCCATGATGTCGCGCGTGAGCACGCGGCGCTGCACGCCGTACTTGCTCATGATGACCCTGACTTTGTCTTCTTGAGCGTCGTTTAGGGACAAGCGGCGCGAGAGCGCGCCGAGCCGGCGGTGCTCGAAGACCGCGAAGCGATCTCTGAACAGCCGCGCGTAGCGGCGCTGTAACATGGCGCGCGAGCCGGCGCCGCCGATCAGCATGCCGAGCACGAACACCAGCGCGAACGCGCCGTAGCCTTTGAGCTTTGCGCGGTCCATCACTCGAACCCCACGGACGCATAGGAAGTAGCTAGCTCGTCGTCCACCGAGCGGTCGACTTGCACTGCCCAGCCCACGGCCAACGCTGCGGCAATAGCGGCGACCGGCAGCAGGCGTCGCGAGGAGAACCAGGCGTTCTCCCAGAAGCCGGGCACGGCCTCGGCGTGGACGGCTTGCATCACACGCGCCGCGAAGGCGGCGCTGGGTCGCACCGCGTAGGTCGCGCCCGCGAGGCGCGCCAGTCGTTGATCGATGTCTTCCAAGTCGGTCACGGCTGTTCTCTCCTGCTTCGCAATGCGGCGCGCGCGCGCACCAAACGTTGTTCGACGGCGCCTTCGCTGACGCCCATGACCTGCGCTATTTCGGTATTGTTCAGGCCCTCCATGCTTTGCAGCACGAGCGCCGCGCGCTGGTCGGACGGCAGCGCCGCGAGCCACTGATCGAGCTCGGCCAGCGCGACGCGGGCTTCGGCGAAGGCAGCGCCGTCCCAGCCGGGCTCGACTTGTACGTCGTCGCTCGTCTCATGGCGGCGCGTGCGACTGCGCTTGGCGTCTATCGCTCCGTTGACGACGATGCGGTAGAGCCAAGTGGAGGTGCTGGAGCGGCGATCGAAATCGCCGACAGTGAGCGCGCGATAAGCCTTCACGTACGCTTCCTGCACTACGTCTTCTGCGTCTGCTTGGTTGCCCATGATTCTAGCGCCCAACCGCACGAGCTTTTGACTCGTAGCGTCCACGATCTGTTGAAAGGCCGCGTGGTCCCCGGCGAGGACTCGATCGACGGCCTTTTCGAGTGTGTCCAATGCTTCTCTCCGCGCCGCTCACGTGTCCTCTTCTTACGTGGTTCGACGCACGCTGCGCACCGCTTCCTACGCGGCTCGGCGCGTTTCTTGAAATCGCACCCGCTTGGCGGCCCAGCTCGCGCATCTAAGTGCCGAAAACCATTGTCGAAAAGAAATGCCCCACAAAAAATCGCCCAGGCACGCGTAGGGCGTTTGCGAGTGCCAGCGTCGGATTAGCTGAGCCGCTTCGGAACAGCCGAAGGGCTGGAATTCAAGGAGAACAAAACATCATGCGCACCTCGATTGTCAGCTCGGTCATCTCTGGTTTTATTGCTCTGTCGATGGCGGCTTGCTCCGGCGCGAGCAGCGAACCGGTCGACCAGAGCGCGCAAGCGGAGCACGCGGGGCTGACTGCTCCGACGACTGCGCCGGCTGCTTCGGGCAGCGCGGCTCCCGTTGCCGCTCATGACGGTGAGCATCACATGCACGGTCACGGTGCTCCAGACCCGGCCATGATCGTGAAGCGCTTCGACAAGAACGGCGACGGCGTGCTGCAGGTGAGCGAGCTGCCCGAGCACATGCAGAAGTTCATGGCCAAGGCCGACACCAACAACGACGGCGTGCTCAGTATCGACGAGCTCACAGCCGGCGAAGCCAAGATGAAGGCCGAGCACATGGCCAAAGTCGACACGAATCACGACGGCGTCATCAGCCCCGAGGAGCGCAAAGCTGCGTTCGAGAAGTTCGCCCAAGAGCGCTTCGCGAAGCTGGACAAGAACGGTGACGGCGCTCTGACCAAGGACGAAGTCGGCGATAAGCGTTGGGAGCACCTGAGCGTTGCCGACACCGATAAGAGCGGCAGCGTGACCGAAAGCGAAATTCGACAGGCCGTCGCCTCTGGCGTGTTGAAGTTCCCGCGCCGCGGTCATGGCGGTCACCACGGTGAGCACGGCGCTCAAAGCGAGCCGAACCAGCAAGCTCCCGCGCCGGCAGCGGATCCGTCGGCGCCCACTGCTCCGACTGGGATCTGACTCGAGTCTGATTCGCTCGAGACACCCGAAGGGATGAGGCGAAATAGCGAGGCGTTGCCGTGCCCGAGCACGGCGGCGCCTCGTCGTCGTTTCGCATCTCGAAAAAGGCCAAGGAATCCAAACGGAGTTGGCGGGAGCATGTTCGCGCTTCAAGTGTGCGACTGTGGTTTTCCGAGAGTTGCTGTAGGTGGAGTTAATTCCGGGGGGTGATGTGCCGTTCAACGATCAGGAGCCCTCACCCCTTGTCGCCACGCATGCACTCGCTAGTCTGAAGGGTCGATGGTCGTTCGGATCACGCCTGCCCCCATCAAACCGGCACCGGAGACGATCGGTGCCTCGGACGGCCCGCTCTCGGAGACCGGCCGCAAAGCTGCGCGTAGCGGGAACCCACGTGCGGAGCGGACCGAGTACCTAGCCGGCGCCGTGATCGCGGATCGCTACAAGCTCGTGCGTCCGCTCGGTCGCGGCGGTATGGGCGTGGTCTGGGTCGCTCACTCGCTCGTGCTCGGCGTCGACGTGGCGCTGAAGCTGATTCACTCCGACCTCAGCGGTGCGACGAGCGGCACGCGCATGGCGCGCGAAGCGCACGCGGCGGCCAGGCTCGGACACCCAGCGATGGTGCGCGTGTTCGACTTCGGTTGGACGAGCCGCGCCGATCCGTTCTTGGTGATGGAGCTGGTGCAAGGCGAGAGCCTGGGCTCTGTATTGCGCCGGGAGCTGCGTTTACCCGCAATTCAGGCGGTTCAGTTGCTCTTGCCGCTGGCCGACGGCCTGCGCTCGGCGCACGACAAGGGCATCGTTCACCGCGACGTCAAGCCGGACAACATCTTGATTGCGCGCGACGAGTTCGGGCGTCAGCAACCCAAATTACTCGACTTTGGCATCGCCAAAGTCGACCAAACGCTGGCCAACGAAGATCGCAAGCTGACGCAAGAGGGCGTCGCTCTGGGCAGCCCAGAGTATATGTCCCCGGAGCAAGCCTTAGGTCGCGAGGATATCGACCATCGCTCTGACGTTTGGGCATTGTGCGTCGTACTCTACGAGACGATCACCGGCAAAATGCCGTTCGATCGCCCGAACTACAACGCGCTGATGCAGGCCATCATCCACGATGGAGCTTTGCCGAGTACCGAGTTTTCGGCGGGCGATGCCGATCTGTGGCGCGTGATCGAGCGAGGTTTGCAGAAGAATCCAGAGAACCGTTGGTCGTCGATGACCGAGCTCGGCGAGGCTCTGGCGCTCTGGCTGTACGAGCACGGCGTGAAAGAAGACATCTCCGCAAACTCATTGCGCGCGGTGTGGCTCGACGGATCTTTGTCCGGCGTGCGCATGGACCTGTCGTCCCTGATGCCACAAGGGTCGTCGCGGCCTCCAACCACGGACTTCGGCGCACAGTTGGCCCAGGTCGCGAAGCGCTTGAAGGCGACCGATCGACCATCGCTGCGTTCGCAACAATCTGCGCCGACCGTCTCGCGTCGTTCAATGGCAGCGCCTGCGCCTGCGCGACGTTGGGTTTGGGCAGCTGGTGTGGGCGCGGCGCTCGTGCTCGGTCTCGGCGCTGGTTTGCTCTTTCGCGGAGAGCGAGGCGCAGCTCCGTTGCCCGTGAGCTCGGCAGTCAGCGTGCCGAAAGCGATCGCTGCTGTGCCGCCGATCGCCGTAGAACAGACGCCGGATCCAATGCCAGCGACTGCCGTGAGCGCCGCTCTGCCCCCCGCGTCACACGGTGCGCCCAGCAAGTCCGCGACGCACACGCTGGCGAGCACCGCACGCTCTGCCCCCGCCGCTCACCCGCGCAACGGAAAGCACTATGACTTCGGTTTCTAGGGCCGGCGTGAAGGCGTTGCGAGCCCGCCGCTTCGGCGCGCTGCTTTCGTGCTCGCTGTTCTTGTTCGTAGCGTCGGTACACGCCGAAGAGGACGCCGAGATGCGCACTGCGGCGCGTGACTTGGCAACGCAAGGCGGGCAAGCGTTCGACGCCGGAAAATACGCCGAAGCTAGCGATTTTTTCCGGCGCGCTCACGAGCTCGTGGCTGCTCCCTCGATCGCGTTGATGCAGGCGCGCAGCTTGGCAAAGCTCGGGCAGCTTCTGGCAGCGATGGATATCTACGAACGAACCGCGCGCCTCAAGCTCGCCGATGACGCGCCCGAAGCGTACGTGACCGCCGTGCAGACCGCGCGCGTCGAAATCGAAGAAGTGCGCACGCGCTTGCCGCGGCTGAAGCTGACGGTGCTCGGCACCGCGAACGGTGACGGCTCGCAGGTGACCATCGACGACAAACCGACGCCTGCCGCGCTGCTCGGCGTGGAGCGTCCGGTCGACCCCGGTGAGCATCACATTGCCGTGCGTGTCGGAGGGCAAACGCGGGCTGCGCGTGACCTCAGCGTAGTCGAAGGCGAGAGCTATCAGGTGGAGCTGGACGCTCACCCTGCGGAGCCCGCGGCCAAACCCCCCGCACCCCCGGTTGAAACACGGAGTCAGGCCTCGAGCAGCTTGAATCCGCGCACGCTGGGCTACGTCGGTCTGGGTATTGGCGTCGTGGGGTTCGGCGTCGGCACATTTACCGGGCTAGTCGCCTTGCATCACAAGTCGAACCTCGACTCGGCTTGCCATCCGGGCTGCCCGCAATCCTCCGCTTCCGACATCGACAGTTGGCGGACCAATCGCACCGTTTCTTGGTTGAGCTACAGCGTGAGCGTCGCTGCGGCGGCCGGTGGGATCTTGCTGCTCACGCTCGGCAAGCCGAACCAGGAGCACGTCGCTGTTCGCGCTTTGCCGAACGGCGTTCAGATTGGCGGTCAGCTGTGAGGCGGCGTGCTGTCCTGTTGCCGCTCCTGGTGCTGAGTCTGTCGCTCACGCGCTGCGCGCTCACCGATCACTACGAGTTGACGTCCGACACTGGCGGCTTACTCGGCGTGAGCGGCGCAGGCGACGACACGGCCGGCACTGGCAGCCACGGCGGCATGAGCAACAACGGAGACGCTGGCGCGACCCAAGGTGGGGACACCCCGGTGGCAGGCTCCAGCGGCGCGGGCGCTAGCGGTTTGCTTGGCGGTGCCGGAGGCACGGTTGCGCAAGCTGGCTCGGGGGGCTCGTCGACGGATGGCGTGTGCTCGCCGTTGTGCAGCAGCGAGCTGCAGCAGTGTTGTGCTGCGACGTGCGTCGATACGACGACTAACACGCAGAATTGCGGCGGCTGTGGCAAGGCCTGCGACGCCGGTCGCAAGTGCGTCGCAGGCGCGTGCAGCGCTGGCTGGCTGAGCATGGCCCCTCCGCCGACGGGGTTCGTGGGGCGTATCCATCCGGCGACCGTGGCCATGGGCAAATCGGTGTTCATTTGGGGCGGTAGGAACAGCGCCGGGGCCGCGCTCGACACCGGTGCCATCTACTCGCCCGCGACCGATAGTTGGGTCTTGGTGAGCCAGACCGGGGCACCGACGTCTCGCTCGCTGTCGACCGCGGTCTGGACGGGTAGCGTCGTGATCGTCTTTGGCGGCGTCGATGACTCCGGCAATAACCTGCTCAGGGACGCGTACACTTACGATCCGAATGCCAAGACGTGGACGACATTGCCGCCGGCCGCGACGCATCGCTGTCGGGCGCTTGGTCTCTGGGATGGCACGCGCGCGATATTTTTGGGCGGAACGGACGTGAACAATTTACCCATCGCCGGTGCCGATCGTTTCGACCTGACGAATTGGACGACCTCCAGCGCGTCAGGCGATCCCGGCCCGTTACTGGGCCCCGCGGCGGCCTTCGACGGCTCGACGCTGTACATGCAGGGCGGGTTGCTCAACGGCAACACGCGCCAAGACAAGGTTTTCTCGTACGCGACCGGCACCGATACGTGGTCAGCCGTAAGCAAGAGCTTGGCGGCGCGCTCGAGCGGGTTCGGCGCGTGGGATGGCACGCATTTTTTGGTCTGGGGCGGTCGTGACGATACGAACGTACGCAACGACGGGAAATACTTATCGGGTTCGACTTGGACCGCGATGAGCGCAACTGGAGCGCCTAGTGCGCGCATGCTCTTTTTGCTACGTTCGGGCTGGGCGTTCGCGGTGCGGCCCGGCGTGGTGGCCATCCTCGGCGGACAGACATCGCTTGCGGGCAACGGCCTATTCTCGACCAACGGCGCGACCTTCGACGTGGCTGCCAACAGCTGGAAGGCCATCGCAGACTGGCCCTCAGGCGAGACCCACGACTACGGCATTGGGGTCTGGACGGGCGAAGAGCTGGTGCTGTGGAGCGGCTACGACCAGGTGGTGGCCGCTGGTCAATTGGGCAACGCCACCATTGCTGGCGAGCGGTTGTCGTTCTAGCTGCTGCCGAGGCCGATGCCGGGCAGAGTGCGCTCTTCCGGGGCGCGGTAAGCGCCGAAGTTGTCGGTCTCCAGCACGTCAGTCACCGTCGACAGTAAAAGTGCGACGTTGCACGGCTTGCGCAGGTAGCCGGCCGCGGCGCCCACACTGCTCGAGCTTTCGCGGATGAAGTCTTCGTGGCCGGACATGAACAAAATGCGCGCTTTCGGATCGATGCTCAGGATCACGCGCTGAGTTTGCTCGCCGTTCAGGTACGGCATGTCCAAATCCAAAATGACCAGATCCGGGTAACGCTCAGAGTTGGCGTATAGCTGCGTGGCTTCCTTGCCGCCGGGCGCTTCCAGCACGGTGTGGCCGGCTTGGCGCAGCAAGCGCGCCGTGCTGCGGCGCACGACCTCTTCGTCGTCCACGAGCAGGATCAGCGCAGACTGGCCAGCCTTGGGCCGAAGGTCTTTGTGTCCGCTGGTGATGCGCACGGGCTGCGGGTGGCCAGTGCTTGCTGGAAGATAGATGTAGAAGCTCGTGCCCTTGCCTGGCAAGCTTTCTACGTTCACTTGGCCGCCGTGCATGTTGACGACCTCACGCACCGTAGACAGCCCAAGCCCGAACCCCGCGCCCTCCGGCTTGGTGGTGAAGAACGGTTCGAAGATGCGAGCTCGAGTCGCGTCGTCCATGCCGCTGCCCGAGTCTTCGATGGCGATGCGCAGGCGTTGCCGTTCGTTCGAGCCCAGCTCCGGCGGTCCGAGCAGCTCGGCGCGGATGCGCAGCGTGCCCCCGTCCGGCATTGCGTCGCGCGCGTTCAAACACAGGTTCATGATCACCTGATGCAACTCGGCTTGATCCCCCGACACCACTAGATTCGGAGCGATATCCTGTTCGAGCAGGATGGCGCGGTCGAAGGTATGGTGGGCAAGGCGGATCACCTCGAGGCACACCTGCGAAAGGTCGACCAGCGCGTGACCGCGGCTGCGACCGCGCGCAAACTTCAGAATCCCGCGCGCCAGCTCGCTGGCTTGTGTCAGCGCGGTTCGAATGTCGGCCACGCTGTCCTTCACGTCGGCTGAGCCGACCGGGCGATCCGGCGGCAGCCGGCCCAAAAAATCGATGCTCGCCGAGATTGCGCCGAGCATGTTGTTCAAATCGTGGGCGACGCCCGCACCGACGCGCCCGAGCGCCTCCAACCGTTGACGCTGCAGCAATTGGTCTTCGATTGGATCGAAAGGTGCGAACAGGATCAAGACTCGCGGCCCGACTTGGATCTTGTCGCCGAAGACCAAAAATTGCTTCTGGATGGGGACGCCGTTGACCTGCGTGCCGTTGCGGCTGCCCATGTCCTCGATGATGTAGGTGCCGACATGGCTGCGCGTGATGCGCACGTGACTGCGCGAGACTTCGGGATCTTCGAGCACCACCGTGGAGTCGATGGCTCGGCCGAGCACGACGTCTCCGTCTATCTTGAACTTCTGCCCGGCTTGCGGGCCCTCCACCACGATCAGCCGTGCGGGCCCACCGCTGATGGTCCGCTCTTGAGTGATGCGTTGTCGGGGTGGCGCCAAGGCTCGATGATTTTCGCGATTTCGAGGACTACGGGGGAATTGAGCTTGTCACGTTTTGCTCAGGAAATCATGCACTGCCCGCGTCCGTGGACACGTGCACCGACACTCCGACGCGCAGGGAGTGCGATTCGCCGGGGCCGAGCAGGATGCGCGACGTTCCCACATTGGCGCTCTCTACGCACAACATCCGCGGCCAAGCGTCCGCGCCTAGATCCGACATTTGTGCGGCCTTCTCCGCCCATGGATTCCAGACCACGGTTGCCGCTGAACCGGCCTTCTCGATCCGGAGCGCGCGACCGGCTTTGAGATCGCGGATCGTGCACGTGGCTGTGCTGTCATAGACGCGGTCGGTCTCGGCGCTCAGGCGCAGCTCACTCGCGCTCTCGGTAAAACGAGCCATGCCTTGCACTTTGTCGGCGTAGCTTGCGCCTTGTAGACCGAGCACGCTCGCCTGCTCGACGTCTGCCACGCAGAAGTAGCTGTGCAGCGCTTCTTCGAAGGAGAAGGACTGCTGGCTGGTATTGCTGACGGCCAGCTCCAGGCCCAGCGTTTTCCCGAACGCCACGCGTAGCCGCGCTGCGAAAGCGTAGGGGAAAAGCGTTTGCGTTTGCGCGTCGTTCTGCAGCAAGAGCTCGAGCTGCGAGCCGCCGTCGGCGGTACGGCGGGCTCCCTCGTACGAGAAATTCCGGGTGCGCGCGAAGCCGTGCGCTGGGTATTGCTTGTGCTCCGGGTGTGCTCCAAACCACGGAAAGCAGATCGGGATGCCGCCGCGTAGCGCCTTGCCCGGCGCATACAGCGCGTTCTCACTCATCCAGATCACGGGACCGTGACCCGCTGGCTCCCAGGCCGCGACGTGCGCGCCCTGTAGGAAGACGAGCCCGGATGCGACTTCGGTGCTGACGCGCACGGCAGGTAGACCATGCGCGGTCGTCAGTTCGACGCCCGGCAATTCGGCGAAGGTATTCGAGTCATCGAGGGTCATGGTTCTATTTCCGGGGATCGTGTTCGGCGAGGTAACTTTGGGCGCTCTTGACGGCATCAGCGCCGGGCGCATTCAGATCGACGGGCAGTGGCGCGCCGCTGAGCTGCTCGACGGCATGGCGCGCGAAGTAACGCACCAGAGGATACTCATTGCCGAGCTGCGCGACGACCAAAGGTAGCCAACCCTGGCGGCGGTCGCGGCCGGCGAGCGCCACCGCCGTGCCCTCTTCGTGCGGCTTGCCGTACCTCAGCGTGGCTTCTACGGCATTGACCGTCAGGTCTTGCCCGTACAGCTTGCGTAGCGCGTCGCGGTCGTACTTTTTGCCCCAAAAGCGCTCCATCGTGGCCACGAGCTGCTCGATTGATTTATCGGTGTGGCATAGCGCGCATTCGAGCGGGCGGTCCCCTTCGACGCGTTCGCGATCGGTGGGCGAGCCGATCCGGTGGTAGCGAGTCAGCTCGTAGGCCAAGCCCATGTTCTTCTTGGGCATGTGGCAATTCAAGCAGCGGCTGCCCGAGCTCTCGGCCAAGTGGTGGGTGTGCGCGCGACGCGCGTCCGCGCTTTGCAAGTCCTTGTGGCAGCTGGCGCACAGGTCGTCGCCCTGGGGGCCCTCCAACGCTTGCAACGCGCTCTTCGGGTCTTCGGTGTGAGGGTCGTGGCAATGCACGCAGCTCAGCTGCGTGTTGCAGTCGCCGAGCAAAAAATCACGCGCTTCGCCGGAGTTGATGCTGCTACCGCCGGGATCGTGGCGTCGAGTCTGCCCCTCCCAGGTGTAGGGGTAGCGAGAGAAGAGCACGGTGTGGCACTTGGCGCAGGTACGGTTGATGTCTTGGGCGTGCGTTGGTTCGGCGCCGCTTGCGGTCGTGACTTGCAAGAAGTCGCTGCGCAAGGCCAAGGTCGGGCGCACTCGGGTCGGGTCTTGTACATGTTCGCGCGCGCCGCCGTGGCACGCTTCGCAACCGATGCCGAGCTCCACTAGATCCTTCTCGTCGAAGTGGTCACGGGTGTCGTCGATGCTGGCCGTCAGCGCGCGTTTCAGGCTGAAATGCTCGGTGTCTCGCGATCTCCCCAGGTGCTCGAGCTCGGCGCCTAGGGCGACCTTCAGCGCGGCATCGTCCTTGACGACGTAGTGTGGGCGCCTGTCGTCGGGCAGCTCGACGCTGACCGAGCCTTGATAAGTGTGCGCACCGGCGCCGTACACGTCGTCGAGTAGCAGTGACAACGAGGGCGCGGTGTTGTGGCAGAAGATGCACGCCGTCTTCCAGACCACGCCGGGCTCCAGGTCGGGCCGCTCGCGCACCATCACCGAGTACCCTTTGTAGCGCCACTCGCCGTTGAACACCAGATACGAGGCCGGCAAGATGCGCTCCGCGTCCCGCGTTGCGCCGAGCGGCGAATTCGGGTCGACCTCCGCCCCGACGAAATCTTCGCGATAGCGGCCGCCGATCACCTTGGTCACGCGGTACAGTGTCTCCTGTCCGCGCGCAGTGTGCAGGCGCATGAAGCGCTCCCCGCCGATTTGCTCCATGTGCACGGAGTCGTCGCGAAGCGCAAAGTCAGTGCCGCTGAAGGGCGCGCGGATCTCGGTTCGATGCAGGTCGCGCGTCATGCGATGCATCGGCGAATCGAGCCAGGCTGCGTACTCCTTGGCGTGACAGCGCGCACACGCCGCAGAGCCCGCGTAGTCCGCGCGCGCGATGTTGCTTCGGACTTCTCCCTCGTGCTTAGCGGTGGCCGCGAAGGTTTGCCCCGTTGGGCTGTGCGGCCCCGCGCTGTGGCAGGCAGCGACTGCGGAGAGGCCGAGCGCGGCGAATAGGGCGGCTTTTCGAACGGAACGCATCGCGCGAATGCGGGCAAGCTACCATTCTTTCCACGCCCTCGCCCTGCGACAGTGACGCGCTGCGCGCTAGGCTCGTGATCGAGGGCGCGCCGTTCTCGTTCTCGGG
>Ga0210392_10001664_pt1 | contig 11603 bp, 13 predicted proteins | sample IncBWC30OmetaG_FD_161057 | JGI IMG/M metagenome (GOLD analysis project Ga0210392, IMG submission 161057) | Forest soil microbial communities from Barre Woods Harvard Forest LTER site, Petersham, Massachusetts, United States - Inc-BW-C-30-O ...
CAAGCAGCGTCAGCGCGCCTCCGAAAAAAAACGCTCCGGGACGTGGCGACTCGTCTTCCAGAACGAAAAAGGAAGGCGCGCCGCCCAAACGCTGTGACGCGGAAGCTGCCAGGAGCGCCTGCGGGAGGCGGCGATACTCCCGTGGAACGGAGATCGCTAGATCGGCGAGCAGATCGAGCCAGAGCCGCACGGTCGGGAAGAATCCTTTTTCATCGCGGGCGCGGTCGCGGAACAGTTGCAGCGCCGCCTCACCGTAGGACGCGCGGAAATGGGAAGGGTAAAGGCGCAACAGCAGCGCGTATATCTTTTCAGACATAATCCCCCCTCAGGATTTTTTTTGCTCGAGCGACACGCAACCACCCGGCAAGTCTGTCGGCTTCCGAGCGCGCCAGCTTGCGTCCCGCAGCGGTCAATCGATAATAGCGGCGCCGCTTGTGGCCAAGTTTGGCATTTCCGCGGACGTCAACTTCTTCGATGAATTTCCCTTCGAGCAGACTCTGGATTGAACTGTAGAGGGTACCTGGGCCCAGTCGCATACGGCCGCCGGTCTGCTCCGCGACTTGGCGCATGATTCCGTAGCCGTGCAGGTCTCCCGCAGCGAGGGAGAGCAGGATTTGAAATGCAGCCGAAGGCAATGGATCGAGTTTTCGTTTAGGCATAGGTGATCGATAATCAGTATATCGATGAACGACTGTACCGCAATCCGATGCCGGAGACAATGGCATTTTGCCAGAACCTGCCGGCGACTTCCCGGTGCCCTGCCGAATAGTGAGAAACGCTCGCTTGTCGTGCCGTTCTCGACTATTCTGTGAGTTACCGGCCGCCGCGGCAGCGTGGCTGGTTGCCGGCTGCTCATGATCACCGGACTCGCTGTCCTCATTTTGGGATTCTTTCTTGGCATGCGCCATGCCACCGATCCGGATCACGTCATTGCGGTTTCGACGATTGTGAGCCGTGAGCGCTCGCTCTCTAAGGCTGCCTTGATCGGAGCGCTGTGGGGCGTCGGCCACACGGTGACCATCGTGCTGGTGGGCGCCGCGATCATCCTCTTCAACATTGTGATTCCGCCGCGCGTGGGGCTGACCATGGAGTTTGCCGTTGGCCTGATGCTGATCCTGCTGGGCATCCTGAATTTGACCGGCGTGTCTCGCTGGATAAGTGAAAAGTTTTCACCCGCCCACCCGCATATCACCGGCGAACACGCGCATATCCACGAGCATGGTTCGCACCTGCACTTTCACCGGCACTCGCACGCTCCGGTACAACAGCACCACGGGGATTCGCTCGCGGAGCCGACATGGTTGCGCGGACCATTCGGCAGCCTGGGAGTGTTTCACTCGCTGCGTCCGTTGCTGATTGGCATCGTCCACGGGTTGGCTGGCTCGGCGGCGGTCGCGCTGCTGGTGTTGAGCACGATTCACGACCCGCGCTGGGGCGTCTTCTACTTGCTGATTTTTGGTGTGGGCACGATTGCGGGCATGATGCTGATTACGGCGGCGATGTCGCTGCCCTTTTCTTACGCGGGCACTCGCTTTGCCTGGCTGAATCGCGGGCTGGTTACCGGCTCCGGATTGCTGAGTCTGGCTTTCGGCCTGTTCGTGGTCTACCAGATTGGCTTCGTCGACGGCCTTTTCACAAATCACCCGATGTGGTCGCCGAAGTAATCTCGCTCTGCCATCGCAAAATGGCCTACGGCTTCTTCTCCATGGCCTCTTCCACCGTCTTGTAAATGGGCAAGAGATTCTGCAACCCTGCCACGGTGACCACGGCGGAGCTTTGCGGAGCCAAAGCCGCCAAGCTAAAGGTCTGGCCATGGTTGCGACGATTCACAAACAGCGACACCAACGCACCAACACCTGCGGAATCTAGGAACGTGACACCACTCAGGTCCAGAATCATGTGATGTGCCGGTTCGGCCCGCAATGTTTGGATGAACTCGTTCACCGTTTCCAAACTGAGTTTGCCTTTCAGCTGATAGATCGCTATGGCATCAGTACTGCCAGGTCGCTTTTCAAGTTCGAGTTTGAATGGAGGCATAAGCGTTAGACGTTAGCGAAAGAAACGAGAAAGAACATTAATGAGCGTTAACAAAAGGATTGTAGCGCGAAACAGGGGATTAGTGTTCCATTTTGTAACAGGGTCTTATCTTCCCCTATGTTTAGCTTTAAATAATCTTTTCCTGTTGAAGCTGTTTCGACAGCACGCAAACATCATTGCAGGTTTCCCTCTCGATTCCAAGAAATAGCCGGACGTTCCAGCTCGGCCAGGAAAAGGTCGGCATGATCATGCGCGCGTTTCCGGTTTTCTCTGAACCCGCCGACTACGGTGCAGGCGATAGCCACCGCTGAGAGTCACCGCGGCTACGTTACTCTGGCTTAACGACCGTAGCTCACGCGGTAGATCACGCCCGCGCCGTCGTCGGCGACAAGTAGTGCACCGTCAGGGGCCACCGCCACTCCCACCGGACGCCCATTCACATTTTTCGCCGCGGGATCCGGCACAAACCCGGTCAGAAATGGCACGGGATCAGCCGAGGCTTTTCCATCCTTGAATCCGACGAACGCCACCTGGTAGCCCGCCCGCGACGCCCGGTTCCACGAGCCGTGTTCGGCGACGAACGCGCCCCCGCGATATTGCTCGGGAAACTGTTTGCCAGTGTAAAAAGCAAATTCCAGCGGGGCGACGTGAGCGCCAAGCAATACATCCGGAATGATGGCTTTGGCCACCAGATCGGGCTTTTGCGGCTGGACGCGGGGATCAACATTGTCGCCGATGTAGCTGTACGGCCAGCCATAGAAACCTCCATCATTGATGGAGGTAAAGTAATCGGGCGGCAAATTGTCGCCGAGCTCATCGCGCTCGTTCACAGCGACCCATACCGCACCTGTTACCGGCTCGATGCCCAGGCCGACGGCGTTCCGCAAACCGCTGGCAAAGATGCGCGAATTCTTTCCGTCGGGATCGGCCACCAAGACCGCGGCTCGACGCTGATCTTTCTCGACGTCGATGTTGCCCGAGGAGCCGACGCTAACGAAAAGCTGCTTGCCGTCCAGGCTAAAGGCTACTGTGCGCGTGACGTGAGAACCGCCTGAGGGAAGATCCAGAATGTGCTCAACTTCGCCGAGTCGCTTGGAAGTCTGCTTGTCGTACCGGAAGCGAACCACCGCGTTCATGTTGCCGACGTAGACGTAGTCGTCGTGGAAGGCAATCCCGAAGGGACGATTCAATTTGTCCGCAAAAATTTCTCGCTGTTGCGCGGAGCCAGTGTGTTGCGGATCGCGGAGCACAATCACCTGGCCGGCGCCGAGGTCCGCAAGAAAGATGTCACCGTTGGGCGCCACCGCTAGAAACCTCGGGTACTTGAATGCTTTCGCGTAGACGTTGACGCGGAAGCCGGCGGGGGCGGTGGGCAGGAATCCCTCGGGCGGCCTGGCGGATGAAGGGCCGTTCCCAGCAGATTTGGTGGTGAAGGGAGCCGGAAGCTGAGGTTTTTTACCGTAGGTGACTTGCTGCGCCGCGGCAGGCTTGGCCGGTATCAGCGCGAGGCACAAAACGATTGCGCCAGCGACTTTCAAGAACATGAGCATATCCTCCAAAGGAAATAGTTCTTAAAACCACGAACAATATGCGGCGCGCAAAGGCCTCGTTCCAGGCAGCGCGCAGCAAACAAGATATCACTCCAGGGAAAGTTCCGGTTGGAACAACACCGTGCGCATGGAAACACTGCCCAATTCAATTCCTTCGTAGGGATAAGAAACAGTGTCGTGCTCGTCGGTGCAGCCCATGGTGTACAGGATGGGAGCGTAATGTTCCAGGGTCGGGTGAGCTGAAGCGAGGAGCGAGGTTCCCCAACGATCGGGTGCCTGAAGCGAAGCAATATCGCGTCGGTCGATCGCTTGTTTGACGTTGGCGTCAAATTCCGTAGCCCAAGGATAAGCGGAGTGTTCCATGCTCCAATTCATCCGGTGAAGATTGTGCACCAGATTTCCGCTGCCGATAATCAGCACGCCGCGGTCACGCAAGCCGCGTAATTCCTGTGCGAGCTCGACATGCTCCGCGAAGGTTCGGCCGTAATCCAGGCTAACCTGAAATACGGGGACGTCCGCGTCTGGGTAGATATGCCGCAGAATGCTCCACGTTCCGTGATCGAATCCCCACTGGTGATCGGCAAGCAGACGCTGTTCGAAGGCCAGGCGCTTCGCTTCTACCGGTGCTCCCGGCGCCTTATACTGCACATCGTAAAGAGCTTTCGGGAATCCATAGAAATCATGGATGGTGCGCGGATGCTCGACAGTCAGGACCTGACTTCCTCGCGTCACCCAATGAGCCGACACAACACAAATCGTCTTCGGCTTGGGCAGGGTCTGGCTTAATTTTCGCAGCGTCTGCGTAAACGCGTTCTCCTCAATGGCGTTCATTGGCGAGCCGTGGCCGACGAACAAAACGGGCATGCGCATGTTTGGTCCTCTCGCCTATGACGTCCAGCGTAACTCCCTGCGCCTTCATTGCATCCAACGGCTAGTATACAAACAGGGGCGCGCGAAACGCCCACGGAGTTTTCGGATGCAGGTCTCCGCTCGCAGGTTTATTTGCTTCGTTGTGATGCTCGGTGCCGTAGCACTGCTTTCCGATTTGGCTAACGCCGCACCGCACTCCAATAGTTCGTCCTTCCCCAAACCCGAGGTTGACCAGCCCGTCGCCAATGGCAAAGGTCAGGAAGTTGCCGTCCTTTCTGGCGGATGCTTCTGGGGAATCCAGGCGATCTACCAGCACATGCGAGGCGTGGTTTCCGCGACCTCTGGCTATTCCGGCGGCAATGCCCAAACCGCGCACTACGAAATGGTCGGTAATGGGAATACCGGGCACGCCGAGAGTGTGCGTATCGTCTACGATCCCCGGCAGATTACCTACGGAGAAATTTTGATGATCTTTTTTGCCGTGGCGCATAACCCCACGGAGATGGACAAGCAGGGGCCCGACTGGGGCACGCAATATCGCTCCGCGGTTTTCTACGCCAATGAAGACCAAAAGAGAATCGCCACGGCCTACATCGCGCAACTGGAGAAGGCCAAGGTCTATCCGCAGAAAATCGTGACGCAAGTGGTTCCGCTAGCCGGCTTCTATCCCGCGGAAAGCTACCATCAAGACTACGTCCGCCACCATCCGGATAATCCGTATATCGTGATCAACGATTTGCCCAAACTGTCTCGCTTCAAAAAGCAGTTCCCGGGATTTTACAAGGAAAACTAACGCGCTTCTCAATGCCCGGCTCATGGCTTCGCGGGGCGCTCCGTGACGACTTTCCCCCCTGCTCCTGGCAGAGCTGTTTTCCCGGCTTCTCGCTCCAAGTCTTCCAGAAGGCTATCCAGATCGCGGTACGCGTAGATGGTGGGCGCGTGATTCTGCATCAGCCCTCCAGTGTCCGCCGTGGGACCATAATTGCTGTGGAGATCGCGTGCGAGCATGCGCAGCATGGCCATCTGCTGGCCGCGATGGTGCGCGGTGTGTGCGATGCGCCGCGTCATCACCCAAGCCATTGAACGCTTCACATCGAAAAAGGTCGTCTCGGATTCCCACCAGTCCTCGGCCTTGGCCTCAAGGGCGTCCAGCCGTTTGCCGCTGTCCGGCACGTAGCGCTTCATAAATTCCTTCCGCGTCTCTACAGCGGGCAGCGGCGGGGCTGCCACATCGATCCCCAGCATGGTGCGGAACCATAAGTCTTCGCTAACGCATTGATGGACCATCTGTTCATGAAGACTGCGTCCGCGAGGGTCATTGAGTTTGGGGCGGAATTCCATGTCGTCGTCGTGGAACTCGCTCCACACACTGACAACCTTGATGCGTTCGCTGGCGTAGGTCTCTAGCAGAAAGTCATAGCGCATAGCTCACCTCATGGACGGCGTAAAATACGCTCGCGCAGATTACGACAAAGCTTCCCGGATTTCAGCGGATTTTTCTCTCTTGACGTGGCTATAACACAGAGGTATCAAAGAAGTCCCCGCGCAGCGGTTCTTGTTGCGGTTCCCTGCCCCGTTTCCTTCTGTCACCTGCGCGGCCAACCTAACCGTTATGAAGGAGGAACTACTATGTGTGCAGTCCATGCTATCCCCGAAGGGTATCATTCCATCACGCCGACCCTGGTGTGTAAGAATGCTGCCAAAGCCATTGATTACTATAAGGAGGTTTTTCAAGCCAAGGAACTCGGGCGCATGACTGGCCCCGGCGGCGCTATCGGTCACGCCGAACTGCAAATTGGCGACTCGCGCTTGATGCTCAGTGATGAATTTCCCGGAATGGCCCAGGCTCCGGGCCCCAATCCCATCACGAGTTGTTCGCTGGTCATCTATACAGAGAATGTCGACGCGATGTTCGACCGCGCGGTGAAAGCCGGCGCCAAAGTCGAAATGGCACTCGCGAACCAATTCTGGGGCGATCGTTACGGCAAAGTGCGCGATCCCTTTGGTCATCAATGGGGGCTCGCGCAACATGTCGAAGACGTTTCCCCGGAAGAAATGAAGAAGCGCTCCGAGGCCTACATGTCGAACATGAGTAAGGCTGCGGGACAAGCCTAGAGGTCAAAACAACGAAAAAAAGTGGTGCGAAGAGCGGCCGCGCTCCTGCGGAAGGATGCGGCCGCTTTTGTTTGTGCTGGAGTGCGAAGGCGAGGGAGTACGCGGTACTTTCGTTTGGTACCCGCAACGTCTTTCCTTTGAACAATTTAGGAAGAATTTGGAAGGTGAGTGGCAGGCGGATTCCCAGGAACCACTCCGCTGTGATACATAAACATTGTAAACCTTTTAGTTTCAGCACATTAATCGTTCTTTGGATGGAGGGAAACTTGCCCTATAGATTTCCGCAGGGACTCCCCGCCCTTGCAGTACCCCGTATAGGAGACCCGAATGAAAGTTGCAAGGTTGCTTGGCTTACTGCTCGCGGCGTCGATTCTGATTCCAATGGCGCATGCGGATGGCGGCCCGGCGACCATGGTTTTCAAAAGCGTAAACGGTGTCAACGACGGTCAGTATTATGTAAGTCCGTACAGCGGCACCATGAATGGACAGACCGTGACACTGTTCTGCGACGACGTTCTGAATGACGTGAACTTCGGCCAGACATGGCAAGCCAACGTTACGAATCTGGGCGCAGCCATCCAGAACAATAACTTTTCACAAACGCGATACGGAGGAGTTCCCTCTTCGCTGGTCTACGGCAATGCTGCTCAGACCTATCAGGAAGCCGCATGGCTCACCACACAATTCGGATCCAATTCCAGCAACTATAAGGATCTGCAATACGCGCTGTGGTTCCTGATGAATCCGAACCTGGCCAAGTACGACACCGCCGGAGCACAAGTGTGGTTGGACATGGCCGGCAAGGATTACACTTCCACCGACCCGAACGATTTCCTGATCATCACGAACACGTCGTCGGCGAGTAATCCGCTGGCGCTCACCGGGGGGGTGCAGGAATTCCTCGTCACTACACCGGAACCCGGAACGTTTGCGATGGTTGCTTGCGCCATGTTCGCTCTAGTAATCACTCTTTTCCGCCGCGGGCTGCTAAGCGCATAGAAATCGGCAATCCCTTCTGGAGACGCCCTCCAGGTTTCATTAGCCGAGGGCGTTTTCGTTTGAGGCCGCAAATTCCCCGCAAGAGCTATTTTGCTTCGAGCGGCCACAGCCACGCCGCACCGCGCACTCCGCTGGCATCACCATGCTTGGCAACGAGAATCGGCGTGTCGGCCTCTTTGCCAAAAACATATTCCTTTAATCGGTTGGGAACGTCGCGATACAGCCTGGGCACCTGAGAGACGCCACCACCGAGAATGATGACGTCCGGGTCGAGAATGTCGATCATGTTGGCTAGGCTGCGGGTCAGGCGGTCTTCGTAACGCTCCAGACAAGCCATCGCGGCTGCTTCACCTGCTTCGCTGCGCGCGATGATTTCTCTGCCTTTCAGCGGCGTTTTCGTGGCGCGCTCGTAATCGGCTTCCAGGCCCGTGCCGGAAATCCACGTTTCAATACAGCCTCGAAAGCCGCAATAGCACGGCTCACCGGGATATTCGTCCGGCTTCATCCAGGGAAGCGTGTTGTGGCCCCACTCACCCGCGACACCGTTGCGGCCGTTGTGCACACGGCCGTCGACGGCGATTCCGCCGCCGCAACCTGTGCCGAGCACAACCGCGAAGACTACGTGCTTGCCGGCGCCCGCTCCATCGGTCGCTTCGGAAACCGCCAGGCAATTGGCGTCGTTGGCGCAACGGACTTCGCGTTGCAGCGCGGCTCCAAGATCGCGGTCAAACGGTCTGCCATTCATCCACGTGGAGTTGGCATTTTTTACCGCGTGCGTGATGCCCGAGATCGTGCCGGGAATGCCGACGCCTACGGTGGCAGCGCGGTGCAGTTCGCGTTCAATCAGTTTCACGCCCTCCTTGATGGCGTGAATTGTACCGTCATAATCGTGCCTCGGAGTGGGCACGCGGTGGCGATGAAGCTCGTGGCCGTCGCGTTCCAGAGCGACAAATTCAATCTTGGTGCCGCCGAGATCGACGCCGATTCTGAGTCGATCCGTGGGAGCGCTGGATGGGTTGGACATGGCGACGAGATTCTATCGCAAAATCTCGCGAGACCGCTGGTCACGTGCACAGCACGATGTGCTCTGAATCCATGCAATCGATCAATGCAGTCCGAGAGGATCTTGTGGAAACATGCGAGTGTCCGGGCGCGTGGCTTCGTGGCGAGCAGGCGAGCCTTGCTATTGGGCAAACGCCGCGGGATTCGCGCTTAGCAGCGCCGTGAGGTTGCGTACCATGTCATCGCACACTTTGCGGACATCCTCTTCTGTCGGGTTTTTCGGGACTTCATACTTCACCATCGGGACATAGGCATTGGGCGTGATGACAGGGCCGTACCGGCTGTCAGCGGATTGCACCGGGGCGAGCACATAGAGCAGCTGGTCGGGCCGGGACAGATTGAAGCTTCCGACATACAGCAAGAACTTGGCTCCGGGAGCGCGGCTACCCAAAATCGCGCGACGAATGCGGTTAAGGTCATCCGGCTCGGCGAAGACTCCGCGGAGCGCGACTCCCTTCCCCGCTCCGGAGGTGCCTCCGCTGGCAGCCCGGTGCACCGCCCTGTATCCAGCCTTCTGCAGAGACTCAAGCAGCGTATCGGAGAACAAGTCCATCAATTGGCGCGCCTGTTCGGCGGGGGCTTCCGTCTCCTCAAGCACTGGCGCCGGGGTGTCCTTCGATGAGGATGTTGCTGCCGGCTTCTTTGTTGGCGCAGGTGAACTAGGCCGCCGAGGCCGTGCGCCGCCGCCGACGGCAAACAGCTCAAAATCGCTTACGAAGACGGGTACGGAAGTCGGCGAAGTGTCCTGAGGTTGCCGGGCAGCGCGATTCGCGTTTGAGAGAACTGCAGGACTATGCTCAGAGCGTTTCGGAGCGCCTGCGAGCGCTGGTAACAGCGAAAGGAGAAGAAAAAACAAGCGAACCGGCGAGTGAAACACTTTCCGTCCCCTACAGCGAAAAAAGAGTGTTTAAGATAGCACGCCACAGGAAGGGGGCAAATACATGAAATTCCGATGGATAGAAAGCTTGGGGCTTGTGAGGGTTTGCCTATTGGCGGCTGGCGCCGCGGGCAAAGCAGGGGCGGTGATCCCTACGCACCACTGCGACGCTATCAGTTTACCGTCAAGGACCAGATCCGTTTTGAACTGCAGAGTTCGGAAGATGGCAGCGCTTGAAAAGTGCAGCTTGCGGGCGGTCAAAACGTTTAAGTGCGCCGTAGCCAAAAAAATGCGCCCGTCCCGCGGAGGTTGCCGGAACGGACGCAACAGCTGATTTTCTGACAGAAAACAATTGGGGTTTACTTGTGGTTCTTGTTGGCCGCTTCTGCCGAAAGCTTTAATTCCTGGTTGACCTGGTCCAAAAGTTCCTTGGCCTTTGCCGCGTGGCCCTGCATGTCCCATTCGTTGGCTTGCTGCGCCGCGGCGATCTTTTCCCATGCCTGCTGCGAGAGGCGCTGGGCCGCTGCAAGATTCGGATGCTTCTTGCCGCTGATGTTTTCTACGGGTTTCTGCGCCACGGCAGCGCCACCACAGATTAGGGCCGCGGCTGCGAGCACACTGCCGAAGACAAGCTTCGCTTTAGTCATACGGAATATTCTCCTTAAGGGCGATTGGGATCGGGTTCTTTTAAAAAAACCCAGAAATGAAAGAAAAGTCGCGTTCCCCATGATGGGGGAACACAACTTCGTTGGCAACCGTGCGTGTAAGTTCCGTTGCGCAAAGAAAAACAGGTTTGGGAACCTGATCCTTCGGCCAGGCTCAGGTCGTAGATACGGCGCGTCTTTCGAGTTTATGAGGCAGTTCAACGCCCAACTGCCGTAGGAGTCCGAGCACATCCCAGGCAGCGTGCGAATCCAGAATTTTTCCGCTCGCGATCTGGTGAATTGTGATTCCCGCCACTGAAACCCTCTTGTTTGTGGGCGCAATCCCGAGGAATTCACCTCGGTGAATTCCGGTAAAAGTCCAGGCCGCCACGATCTTTTCGTTCTCGGAAATAATTTCCTCAACGACAAACCGCAAATCGGGAAAACCCGCGACCAGCGACGCAATCTGTCGTTTGTACGCCGTTGGTCCCACGGCCGCTCCCGAGACGTTCGGAGCGACGAGCCCGTGGCTTTGGGAAACCAGTTGATCGATGAGATCGAACTTCCGTTCGTTCCAAGCTTCCTTGTAGAGGCGCCGAATGACTTCCTTGGGAGAGACGGACATGAGCGAAACCTCCTCGGGAACGGGTGCCAATCCGGTGTCCGCGTAGCGGCAGGAACAACGAGGATTCGGGAAGCCTACTCCGAAAGATAAGAAGGTGCAATAGGTTAACTCGCAATGGCTGGCCGGGCCATGGCGCAGCGTGAACGGCGCGTCGCAGCTTCAAACAACGCGAGAATTCCGTTGGGCAGTTCGCTACAAACTCCTATCTTGTACAAAAGGTGCTGCCGAACCTGCACGGCGTACCAACAAAAAGGGCCGCTGAATAATCAGCGGCCCTTGGTCTGTTGAAACTTTGATCTCTTTGATCAGCCGATAACGATCTACCAGAATCTGTTCGCCCGTCAGGCGTTAGCCGTCAGGGTTTCAAGTTAACTGAGTCTAGCAAACCACAGCCCGTGAGAGCTGCAGGATGCGTGGAAACCATCCTCCGCACACCATAGCGGAGTAGATTTCACTTATTTAGAAAGGAGGTGATCCAGCCGCAGGTTCTCCTACGGCTACCTTGTTACGACTTCACCCCAATCATGAGTCATACCTTGGGCGCTTGCCTCCTTGCGGTTAGCGCAGCGACTTCTAGTACAACTCACTTTCGTGATGTGACGGGCGGTGTGTACAAGGCCCGGGAACGTATTCACGGCGTCGATCTGATACGCCATTACTAGCGATTCCGGCTTCATGCAGTCGAGTTGCAGACTGCAATCCGAACTGAGCAGAGTTTTTTCCGATTAGCTCCCCCTCGCGGGTTGGCAACGGTTTGTACCCTGCATTGTAACACGTGTGTAGCCCTGGACATAAAGGCCATGCGGACTTGACGTCATCCCCAC
>Ga0210392_10001668_pt1 | contig 11593 bp, 10 predicted proteins | sample IncBWC30OmetaG_FD_161057 | JGI IMG/M metagenome (GOLD analysis project Ga0210392, IMG submission 161057) | Forest soil microbial communities from Barre Woods Harvard Forest LTER site, Petersham, Massachusetts, United States - Inc-BW-C-30-O ...
GCCTTGGCTATGCGAACGGCTTTAGCGCCTACCGGCTCAAAGTCATCCAGGAGGTCATCACCCTCTCGGTGTTCGTCGTTTTTGCGTGGCTGGTCCTGCAGGAAAAGCTGACGTGGAATTATGCGGTGAGCTTCGGGCTCATCCTGCTCGCCGTGGTCTTCGCGTTTGCCTTCAAGACGCCGGCACCGCATTAAATTCCGCAGAATCGGCCCTGCGCGCTTGCTTCGTGTGTGGCGTCGGCCAGCATAATTTTAAGACAACATTTTTGCCTGCACGAATCTTTTCCTGCTAATCTACCAACACACTTTTCACCATGTCCAAAGTCGCCACCGCCAAAGTCCCCTCGCCTGTCGCCCACACCGCGCGCGAAAAAAATATCGACCTCGCGCTCTCCTCCATCACCAAACAGTTCGGCGAGGGGTCCATCATGCGCCTTGGCAGCAATGCCAAGATGAAAGTCGAGACGCTCTCCACCGGTTCGCTGGCGATCGATCTTGCCCTCGGCGTCGGCGGCCTGCCACTCGGTCGCATCGTCGAAATTTACGGCCCCGAATCGTCGGGCAAGACGACTTTCTGCCTGAGTGTCATTGCCGAATGCCAGCGCAAGGGCGGCCTGGCCGCGTTCATCGACGTCGAGCACGCCGTCGACCCGAAATACGCCCGCACCGTCGGCGTCAAGCTCGACGACCTGCTCATCTCACAGCCGGACAGCGGCGAGGACGCGCTCAACATCATGGAGACGCTGATCCGCTCCAACAGCATCGACGTCATCGTCCTCGACTCGGTTGCCGCGCTCATCACCAAGGCCGAGCTCGACGGCCAGATGGGCGACGCCACCGTCGGCTCGCAGGCGCGCCTCATGAGCCAGGCCATGCGCCGGCTCACCGCCGTCGTCAGCAAGACGAAATGCGTGTGCATCTTCACCAACCAGATTCGCGAAAAGATCGGCGTCATGTTCGGCAGCCCCGAAACCACGTCGGGCGGCCGCGCGCTGAAGTTCTTTTCGTCGATCCGCATCGACATTCGCCGCAAGGACCAGATCAAGACGCCCGAGGGCAAGGTCATCGGCAACCGCACGAAGATCAAAATCGTGAAGAACAAGGTGGCTCCGCCCTTTACCGAGGTCGAATTCGACATCATGTACGACGAGGGCATTTCGAAATTCGGCTCGCTGGTCGACCTGGGCGTCGAACACAAAATCCTTGAGAAAAAAGGCGCCTGGATCGCCTACGAAGGCGCGCTCGTCGGCCAGGGCCGCGACGCGGCCAAGGCCGCGCTGAAGGAAAAGCCGGAACTCGCGGAGAAAATTTCGAAGGCCATCCTGGAAAAAGTCACCGTGGTCGGCGGCGCCGTCATCAGCGGCGGCGAACCGGAGTAAAAAAGGCAGGGGCGTAAATTTGTGGTCGGGGTGCCCTCACCCCGCATTGGGTCGATCGCCGGGTGAGGGCACCCGGCCCACATTTTCAAACTGACCCACGAAGGGCATCTGCCACACGGGTTGCACCGGCTTTTCCTTGGCAAGGGCGCGCGCCCGGGGTTCCTTTGGGGTATGCCTGTTTTCAGCGACACCATTGCCGCGCTCGCCACGCCGGCCGGCACGGCCGCGCTCGCCGTCGTGCGCGTGAGCGGACCGAATTCAGCCGCGCTGGCCGTGGAAATTTTCAAGAAAACTCCCCGGCCCCGCCATGTAAGCCATGCGGATTATCTCGATCGCGCCGGCGCACTTGTGGATGAGGTGTTGTTCACGTTTTTCCAGGCACCGCAGAGCTACACCGGCGAAGACGCACTCGAAATTTCCGGCCACGGCAACCCGTTCATCGCGCAAAAAATCCTGGAGGATCTTTTTGCGCGCGGCTGCCGCCCCGCCGAGCCGGGCGAATTCACGGAACGTGCTTTTCTCAACGGCCGCATGGACCTCAGCCAGGCCGAGGCCGTGATGGATCTCATCCATGCCCGCAGCGAACGCGCCCTGGCCGTGGCGCACCAGCAGCTCCGCGGCGCGCTCGGCCGGCACATGCAGGAACTCATCGACGCGCTGCTTGGCCTCCTCGCGCGCATTGAGGCCCAGATCGATTTCCCCGAGGAGGATTTGCCGCCCGAGGACCGGGCTCTCGCCGGGCGGGAGCTCGAGAAACTATCCTCGGCCACTGACCTCCTCCTCGCCACGAGCCATTACGGCGAAATGCTCCGCACCGGCGTGAAAACTGTCATCCTCGGCCCGCCCAACGCGGGCAAGAGCAGCCTGCTTAACCGCCTGCTCGACCGCAACCGGGCGCTGGTCAGCGCCGAGCCGGGCACCACGCGCGATTTCCTCGAGGAGCCGGTCACCATCGGCCCCCACTGTATTCGTTTAATCGATACAGCCGGACTCAACCCGGCGCCGGCCGCGCTCGAGCGGCTGGGCATCGAAAAAACCCTCGAGCGCGCCGCGGAGGCCGACCTGTTCCTGCTGGTGTTCGATGCTGCGGCCCCCTGCCCTGTTCTGCCCGCCGCGCTGGCGGCGCGACTCACGCCGGCCAACGCGCTGGCCGTGGTCAACAAAATCGATCTCTCGCCCGCCGCCCTGCCCTCCTCTGCGGCTGGCCTCCAGGTTGTTCGCGTTTCTGCGCTGACCGGCGCCGGCTTCGATGAACTGCGCGCGGCGATCGCGGCGAAGGCCGATGCATTTTCCACCGAAATCGGCGCCGACCTCATCGCGATCAACGCGCGCCACGCGCATTCCTTAAATCAGGCCAGGGATTGTTTCGCGGCGGCGCAGAAGAAACTCGCCGCCAACGAGGCGACCGAGCTGCTGGCCAGCGACCTGCGCGGCGCATTGAATGCTTTTGGGGAAATTTCCGGCAAGGTGGATAACGAGCGGATGCTCGATCAATTGTTCGCGAAGTTTTGCATCGGAAAATAAGTCGCTGGGTGATTCACCACGGATTGCACGGATATCCCAGCGAGCATCAGACAGAAATCCCAGACGCCAAATCCCAAAGAAAATCCAAGGTTGAAAGTTTTAATATCCAGGGATTTTTGGCGTTTGCCGTGTCCTCCATAGCTCGAAGAGCGACGGAGGAGCCCTTGGTGTTTGGGATTTGCGCGCATGCGGACGAAGGCCCTTGCGCGATCACTTAAATCCCAGTAGGCTTTGAGCTTACTGTTATTTAAGTTGATGTTATACAACGATATACAATTCGATGTAATTGTCTGCGGTGCAGGCCATGCCGGTGTGGAAGCTGCGTTAGCGGCCTCACGAATGGGCGCCTCTACCCTGCTCCTGACCGGCAACATCGATACGATCGCCCAAATGAGCTGCAACCCGGCGATCGGTGGCCAGGCTAAGGGTCAGATGGTCCGCGAGATTGATGCGCTTGGCGGCGAAATGGCAATCAACACGGACGTAACAGCAATTCAGTTTCGACTGCTCAATGAATCAAAAGGTTTGGCCGTTCAGTCGCCGCGAGCTCAGTGCGACAAAAAGGCATACCAGTTTCGCTTGAAGCATACGTTGGAATTGCAGCCAAATTTACAGATTTTCCAGGCTATGGTGACCGGCCTCATTTTCAAGGCCGGCAAAGTTGTCGGATGCCGGACAAACATCGATGTAGAATTTCTTGGACATTCGGTTGTCATTACAACGGGTACATTTTTGCGCGGGCTGATGCATATCGGCCAAAACAAAAATGAAGGTGGCCGTTTGGGTGATTTTAGCGCGCGAACATTGTCAAGCAGCCTGCAAGAGGCCGGTATAGAATTATTGCGACTTAAGACGGGCACGCCGCCTCGGTTGCTGGGTCGCAGCATTGATTTCAGTAAGATGCAGGAGCAGAAAGGGGACTCAAAGCCGACGCTTTTTGCCTTTCATGACACGAGGGATTCAGCCGATTTGTTCCACGTGGAACAAATAGGGGAGCAGCGGATCGGCTGGCTGCCAGGCATGGCGCAAGTCTCTTGCTGGATGACATATACGACGGATCAGACAGCTGAGCTCGTTCGCAAGAACCTTCATTTATCGGCAATGTATAGCGGCGAAATCGCAGGGGTGGGGCCGCGCTATTGCCCGAGCATTGAGGACAAGTTTGTGCGCTTTGCCGACAAGCCGCGGCACTTGCTTTTTCTGGAGCCGGAAGGGCGGAACACCAACGAATATTACGTGAATGGCCTTTCGACCAGTCTGCCATTTGATATTCAGATTAAGATGATTCACAGCGTGCCAGGTTTGGAGCACGCTGTGCTCTTGCGGCCGGCCTACGCGGTGGAGTACGATTTTGCCCCACCGACGCAGCTGTATCCATCGCTCGAATCCCGCAAAGTTGAAAACCTCTTTTTTGCCGGACAGATCAACGGCACCTCAGGCTATGAAGAGGCTGGGGCCCAAGGCCTTGTTGCTGGTATAAATGCCGTGCAAAAGGCTAGGGGAGAACAACCTCTGATTATTCAGCGCCATGAAGGCTATATCGGCGTGTTGATCGATGATCTCGTAACTAAGGGCACCAAAGAACCTTATCGCATGTTTACCAGTCGTGCCGAATACCGGCTGCTATTCAATCATGGCAGCGCCGAATTGCGGCTGTTACACCACGCAGAACACTATAAACTATTAACCTATAATAGATTAATGAAAATTCACGAAAAGAAGAAGCGCATCGAGCATTGGGCGAATTTTTTCGAGACAACTCGGTGCAATGGAGCAAGTTTTGGAGATTTAATTCGGCGAAACGGGGCAGGGGAGCCGGAGCTTCCGCCCGGCTTTGCCGACGAGAGCCCGTTTGTTCGCGAGGAGGTTCTTTATCGCGTGGCTTACCGCGGCTATCTCTCGCGGGAGCTCCGCCAGATTGAAAAACTGCGCGAGATCGAAAAAATCCGCATTCCGGGCGGGATCGACTACCTCACAGTGCGTGGCTTGCGCCGCGAAAGTGCGCTCAAGCTGACCGAGGTCCGCCCTGGCACACTCGGTCAGGCCAGTCGCATCAGTGGCGTAAACCCCGCGGATATCAGCATTCTTATGGTTCTCATCGAGTCGGCTCGAAGATCCGCGGAAAATTAAATGCTGCACAACGACTGCATTTGCTTACCATGTAACAATTCTGCAACGGTCGCAAATTCGCTAGCGTCCACCACTGCCCCGCCTAGACTCACCGCAATGTCGGAACCCAAAGCCCAAAAAATCCTCGTGGTCGATGATGAATCGGATGTGACCGAGCTCGTGGCCTATCATCTCAAGGCGAAAGGGTACCAAGTTGAGACCATTAACAATCCCAACAGCAGCATTGGCCTCGCGCGCAGTTTCCTGCCCGACCTGGTCATCCTCGACGTGATGATGCCCGACCTCAACGGCATTCAGATCTGCCGCATGCTGCGTGCCGATCCCAAGCTCAAGCGCATCCCCATCATTTTTCTCACGGCCAAAGCCGAGCAGGCTGACCGCATTGCCGGCCTTGAAACCGGCGCGGACGATTACGTGGCCAAGCCTTTCAGCACAAAAGAACTCGTCCTGCGGGTGCAATCCATTCTCCGCCGCGTCGCCGAAGGTGCGCCTTCGGCCGAACGCCGCCTGCAGGTCGGCCAGATTGTGCTCGATGTCGACTGTCACGAAGTCTCCATCAACGGCGTGACGCTCGAACTCACGGCCACGGAATTCAAGCTGCTCCACCTGCTCATGGAGCGCCGCGGCCGGGTGCAGACGCGCGAACACCTTCTCATCAACGTCTGGAACTACGAGACAGAAATTGAAACGCGCACCGTGGACACGCATGTGCGCCGCCTCCGCGAAAAGCTCGGCGCCGAGGCCGACTGGATCGAGACCATTCGCGGCGTGGGCTACCGCATGGCCGAGCGCAAATCCGAGGCATGCTCTATCTAGTCACGCTGGCACTGGCCGCGGGACTCGCCCTCGCGCTGCTCCGCCTGCGCAGCCGTCAACGCCTCGCGCGCAGCCTTGAGCAGGCAATTATCCAAAAGCAGCTCAATCTGCACGATGAGCCGCAGGGGGATGATGATTACAGCCGTCTTGGGCGCGCGACCAACGAGCTGATTGCCGAGATCAACCGCCTCCAGCAGCTTCGCACCGGCCAGCTCGCCCAGCTCGAGGCCACGCTCGGCAGTTTGCAGGAAGCCGTGCTCATTGTTGATGCCAATAACTACATCCTGCTCGCGAACAAGGCGCTGCAGGCCATTTTTCCCAGCGCGCAAAATATCCTGCGGCAGCGCCTCGAGCTCGTCCTGCGCAGCGTGGCCTTTCTCAACTATGTCGATGCGGTGCGCGCCGGCCGCGCCCAGCCGCAGCACGAAATCGAATTTGTCGAAGGCAACTCCACCACGTGGGTCGAGGCCACCGGCACATTGATCCCGCCACTCGATGACCAGCGCGGCCCCTGGGCGCTCTTTGTGCTGCACGACATCACGAAACAGAAAAGGCTCGAAAGCGTGCGCAAGGATTTCGTCGCCAATGTTTCCCATGAGCTGCGCACGCCGCTCAGCGTCATCAAAGGCTACATCGAGACGCTGGTGGACGGTCGCGACATGCCGGTCGAAGACCGCGAGCGCTTCCTGCGCACCATCCAGCGCCACACCGAACGCCTGAACTCGCTGCTCGAAGACCTGCTCGCGCTTTCGCGCCTCGAATCGATCAATCCCGAGCTCCATCGCGAGCCGACTTCGCTTTCCACGTTGATCACCGGCCTGGTCGATGACTATCGCGCCCGGCCCTCCTCGGCCGGGCACAATCTTAGTTTCGCGCTCGATCCCGCGGTCGGCGAAATTCTCTTCGATCCGTTGAAAATCACGCAGGTTTTCGAAAACCTCCTCGAGAATGCCCTCAAGTATGCGCCGCGCGGCTCGCGCATCGACATTTCCACGCGGCTTCATGCCAGCGAAGTTGAAATCTGTGTCCGCGACAACGGCCCGGGCATCCCCGAGGCGGATCTTCCGCATATTTTCGAGCGATTCTACCGTGTGGACAAAGGCCGTTCGCGCGAAAAGGGCGGGACCGGCCTCGGCCTCAGCATCGTGAAGCACATCGTGCAGCTTCACGGCGGCCGCGTCTGGTGCGAAAGCAAACTCGGCCAGGGCACCGCGTTTTTCTTCAGCCTGCCCCTGCACGCGAGCAATTGATCGCTAGGAATATTTTTACACCAAGATCGCAAAGAACGCTAAGGCGGATTTTCGGGAAGGCTCTTTGTCATCATGCTTCGCGAGCTTTGCGGCCTTCGTGTAAAAATGGATTGGTATTCAGCTTCCTTGCATTAAAAAATTCTGCTGTGGAAGTTCTCACACCCAGTCCCGCCCATCTCGCGCTCATCGCACAACGCCGCGCCGACCTGCGCGTCGCACTGGGGCGTGTGTTGCCGCCCAAGGCGAATTTTTTGTGCGAAATTGGCAGCGGCCACGGACATTTTCTCACGGCCTATGCTGCGGCACATCCCGGCGAACTATGCATCGGCATCGATCTCATTGGCGAGCGCATCGCGCGCGCCACCCGCAAGCGCGACCGCGCCAAGCTGTCGAATCTCCATTTTTTCCATGCGGAGGCGCATGATTTTCTCGCCGCCCTGCCGGCCGACGCCGGCTTAGGAGCAATTATTGTCCTTTTCCCTGATCCCTGGCCCAAGCGGCGCCATCACAAAAACCGCCTGTTGCAACCAGCGTTCCTCGATGCGCTTGCGGCGCGAGCAGGGCAGGGGACGCGCCTCTATTTTCGCACCGACCACCGCGGTTATTTCGCGCATGCCGCCGCGGTCTTCGCTGCGCATCCCTTGTGGCGGATCGATCCCGTTGCACCCTGGATCTTCGAGACCGAAACGGTTTTTCAGGCCCGTGCCCCCAGCTATCATTCATTGGTCGCTGGGCGCACTGCAGCGTTATAAGTTGGCTATAATTTACAAGGGCAGCAGCTAATATCACGGCGGCTATTAGGCGGCATAATTTTCAAAGGTTGACGGGGCAGTGAGCGTTTGGCTAGTTCAACCCCTTTAAAGCCTCCGCAATCGCCCAGAATCAACCCATGCCGCGGTTCAACAAACTCCTCACGCTCCCGCTTCTGCTCGCCGCCACCGGCGTGCCTGCGTTCGCGGCTGAATCCGGAGTCGCACCGATGGCCGAGCCGCTCTTCCATGTCGGCCCGCTGCCGGTGACCAACAGCATGGTCACGAGCTGGACTGTCGCGCTGGTTTTTATCATCGCTGTCCGGCTCGCCATCAGAAAACCAAAACTCGTTCCCTCGCGCGGTCAGGCCATTGTGGAAAACCTTGTGGAAGGCGTGCGCACGCTGATCTCACCGATTGTCGGCGCAAAGGTTGCCCCCTACGCCTTCCCGCTGCTCATCTCGCTTTTCACCTTCATCCTTTTCCAAAACTGGAGCGGTCTGTTTCCCGGCGTCGGTACGGTTTATGTCCGAAGCCAGACCACGGGCGAATGGATGGAGTTTGTTCGTCCCGGAAATGCCGACATGAATGGAACCATCGCCCTCGCCCTCGTGGCGTTTATCTCGTGGTTTTATTTCATCATGCGCTATGCGGGGCCGGCGTTTGTCCTGAAAGACATTTTTGGCAACAAGGCCAACAAGAAGGAAACCCCCGCGATCATCTATTATCCGCTCTTCCTGATATTTTTTGCCGCGGGCTTGATTGAGATCATCTCGATCATGTTTCGTCCGATTTCGCTCTCCTTCCGTCTTTTCGGCAACATTTTCGGCGGTGAAAACCTGATGCACGCCATGAGCGGCATCGAAAAGTGGGGCCTGCCCGCGCCGTTCTACTTTCTCGAGCTGCTCATCGGCTTCGTCCAGGCGTTTGTCTTCATGCTGCTCGTCAGTGTTTATATCGGGCTCATCTGCAACCACGGCGACGGCCATCACGATGAGCCCGGCCATGACGGCCACGAAAAAGCCACCCGCTAACCTCCATTACTTTTCCGCCGGGACCGTGCCAAGCGTGCGGACGGCGGTCATCCAACCAACAAAAAACCAACCATCATGATCCACGTTATAGCTGATATCACAGGAAGCATTCAAGGCGGCCTCGGCTGCTTGGGCGCAGCAATCGGCGTAGGCCTTGTCGGCTTCAAAGCCGCCGAAGCCGTCGGCCGCAATCCCGGGGCTGCGACCCCGATTCTAGTCCAAGCCATCATCGGCATGGCACTGGCTGAAGCCGTCGCGTTCTACGCGCTGTTCCTCGGCAAGTAATTCCATCCTCACTTCCGCGCCGTCGCCAAGGCGGCGCGGACTTCTTTTCCCGCCATGATCTCTCTCCTCCTCGCCCAAGCCACGGTACCTGCGACCGAAGCCGCCGGTGGCATTACCAAGCTGGTCAACGATTTTGGCATCAACTTGCCTGGCATTCTCGCGCAGATGCTCAGCTTTTGCATCGTTGCGTTCGTGCTTTGGCGTTTTGCTTTCAAGCCCGTCATCGCCACGCTCGACGAACGCCAGAAGAAAATCGAATCCGGCCTCAAGTATGCCGACGAGATGAAGGCCAAGCTCGATGCCACCCGGCAGGAGAGCGCCGAGCTCATCAAAAAAGCCCAGCTCGAGGGCGCCAAGTTCATCGAGGAGGCGCGCAAGGCCGCCAAGGATTTTTCCGACCGCGAGCAGAAGGCCGCCACCGAGCGGGCCAATGATATCGTGGCCAAGGCGCAGCAGGCCATCGAACTTGAGCACAAGAAAATGCTCGCCGACACCCGCGGTGAAATCGCCCGCCTCGTCGTGGCCATCACCCAGCGCGTGCTGGCCAAGGAGCTCAGCGAGGCCGACCGCACCCGGTACAACGAATCCGCCGCCCGCGAGCTCACCGGCGTCTGATGTCTCTCAACTCTCAGCTCTAAACTCTCAACCTCTCGATGGCCAAACCCGCCAAACAAGCCCAGCAGTTCGCCCGCCAGCTTTTCAAGCTGAGCGTGGTGAATGGCGTGGTTTCGGCCGATCGCGTCGCGGGCGTCTTTGGATATATTGAGAAGCACAAACCGGCCAATCCGGTCATGGTGCTCAAGGCCTATTATCGGCTCATCGCCACCGAGCTCGCCAAGGGCGAGGCCATCGTCGAGCACGCCGGCACGATCAGCGACGCCACGCTGGCCGCCATCGCCGCGGCGATGACCAAGAAATATGGCCGCGCGGTCACCGCCACCGCGAAACCCAACCCCGCGCTGCTCGCCGGCCTGCGCGTGCACGTCAGCGACGATGTTTACGAGTCGTCCGTCTCCGGCCAGCTCGCCGCCCTTTCCGCTGCAGTTTAAAACCTCTGCTTTAATTCAGCCTTTCAGCTCTTCAGCCCTTTAGCCTTTCTTCCAATGTCCACCGTCCTCGACCAAATTGAACAAGAGATCGCCAAGCTTTCCAGCAAGGCGGTCAAGAAGAACACCGGCAACATCCGCACCATCGCCGACGGCGTCGCCAAAATCGACGGCCTTTCCGACGTGATGTATAACGAGATGGTGCAATTCCCGGGCGGCGCCATCGGCATCGCGCTCAACCTCGAGGAAGACGAGGTCGGTTGCGTCATCCTCGGCGACATTGCCCAACTCAAGGAAGGCGACGAAGTCCAGACCACCGGCAAGCTTCTCTCCGTGCCCGTCGGCAAGGCCCTCCTCGGCCGCGCCGTCGATGCGCTCGGCAACCCGGTCGATGGCAAGGGCCCGATCGACGCGAAGGAAACCTATCCCGTCGAAAAAATCGCGCCGGGCATCATCGTCCGCAAATCCGTCTCGCAGCCGCTCCTCACCGGCATCATGGCCATCGACTCGATGATCCCGATCGGCCGCGGCCAGCGCGAGCTCATCATCGGCGACCGCGGCACGGGCAAGACTACCATCACGATCGACACGATTATCAACCAGGCGAAGATCAACAAGGTCGGCCTCGCCAGCGGCGACCCGAAGTTCCGCCCGGTTTATTCCATCTACGTCGCGGTCGGCCAGAAAAATTCCAACATCGTCCGCACCATCGCCGCCCTTGAGGCCGCCGGCGCGCTCGAATACACGATCATCGTCGCCGCACCCGCGGCCGACAACCCGGCCAACCAATACCTCGCGCCTTACTCCGGCGCCTCGATGGGCGAGTGGTTCATGGAAAACGGCATGGATGCGCTCATCGTTTACGACGATCTTTCCAAGCACGCCGTCGCCTATCGCCAGATTTCGCTCATCCTTAAGCGTCCCTCCGGCCGCGAAGCTTATCCGGGCGACGTGTTCTATCTCCACAGCCGCCTGCTCGAACGCTCCGCCCGCCTCGATGGCAAGGGCTCGCTCACCGCGCTGCCCATCATCGAAACGCTCGCCGGCGACGTCTCGGCCTACATCCCGACGAACGTCATCTCGATCACCGACGGCCAGATCTTTCTCGAGACCGATCTCTTCAACCAGGGCATCCGCCCGGCCGTTTCGGTCGGCCTTTCCGTCTCGCGCGTCGGTTCCGCCGCGCAGATCAAGGCCACCAAGCAGGTCGGTGGCAAACTCAAGGGCGAGCTCGCGCAGTTCCGTGAACTCGCCGCCTTCGCGCAGTTTGGCTCCGACCTCGACGCGAAGACCAAGGCCCAGCTCGATCGCGGCGGCCGCATCGTCGAACTCTTCAAGCAGCCGGCCTTCAATCCTCTGCCGATCGAACTGCAAGTGGCGG
>Ga0210392_10001669_pt1 | contig 11588 bp, 11 predicted proteins | sample IncBWC30OmetaG_FD_161057 | JGI IMG/M metagenome (GOLD analysis project Ga0210392, IMG submission 161057) | Forest soil microbial communities from Barre Woods Harvard Forest LTER site, Petersham, Massachusetts, United States - Inc-BW-C-30-O ...
ATTTTCGTACGTGCTTCTTCCCGACGAATATTCCACGGGCAGCAGCCTCATGCCTCAGAAAAAGAACCCCGATTCCTGGGAGCTTTTGCGCGGCAAATCCGGGCGCATCACCAGCGCTCTCTTCAGCCTTCTGACCACATTGAAGGGATTGCCAACCAGCTACCAGCGCGATCTGCAGGAAGACAAGGAACCCCTGTTCGCGGCTCACGATCAGATTCTTTCCATGCTCGGCGTAGCCACTGGCGCGTTGGCCGCTACAAAGTTCCGTGAAGACCGTTTGTGCGCCGCCGCTTCCAACCCCGCCCTGTTTGCCACTGATGCCGCCGACTATCTCGTTCATCGTGGCGTGCCGTTTCGCCAGGCCCACGACCTGGTCGGAAAAATCCTGCGCGAAGCCGAAAAGCAGGGCAAACCTTGGACGGCGCTTTCGATCGAGAACGTTCAGAAAATTTCGCCGCTCTTTGAAAAAGACTTTCTGGCCAGTCCATCCGTCGAACACGCTATCGCCACGAAGCGCGTTCCGGGCGGGACTGCCGAAGAATGCGTTCGCGCGGCGATCGCGCAGCTCGAACAAGACTTGCAGCAAAGGGAGAACAAACCATGAGCCTTGGCTCCGTTATCTACTCCTGGGAACCGGCTTCGATTCATGCCAAGGATTGGAGGTCCCTTCGATGAGAGGCGCTCCGGCCCTGCGGAACCTCACCCCATGAAGCCAGTGCTCTCTGAAGCCGCCGTTCCTCGCGGATTCCGCTTTTCAGCCACCGCTTGTGGCCTGAAGAAGACGGGTGCGCTTGATCTTGCACTGCTGTCCAGCGACGTTCCCGCTTCGGCTGCTGCCGTCTTCACGCAAAATCTGGTTGTTGCCGCGCCTGTGGTGGTCTCGAAAAAGAATCTGAGAGCTTCGGGAGGGCGCATGCGTGCCGTGATCGTGAATGCGGGCAACGCGAATTGCGCTACCGGCGATGCCGGCTACGCCGCGGCTGTAAAAATGGTTGCGGAAACCGCGCGGCGTCTTGGCTGCGATCCCCGGGAAGTCTTCGTCTGCTCCACTGGTGTGATCGGCGTTGCCTTGCCGCTTGAAAAAGTTCTCCGCGCGCTTTCGGGAATCGCACGCAATCGCCGACCTTCCGTGCGCTCTTTTGCTGAACTCTCGCTGGCGATTTGCACCACCGATACGCGTCCAAAAACCGCCACCAGCTCTTTCCGCATGGCCCGGCGGCGCATTCACTTTATGGGCTGCGCAAAGGGTGCGGGAATGATTCATCCCAACATGGCTACTACGCTGGCTTTCGTTGTGACCGACGCCGCCATTTCTCCTTCGCTGCTGCAGAAGACTTTGCGCGGCGTGACCACACGCACTTTCAACGCGATCAGCATCGACGGCGACACTTCTACGAATGACACGCTGCTGGTGCTGGCCAACGGCGCTTCCGGTGCTCCTCGAATCAAAGCCGGCACTGCGGCTCATCGCTCCTTCGCCAAGTCTCTAGAGGATGTCTGCCGTTCGTTGGCGCTGCAAATCGTGGCCGATGGCGAAGGCGCGCAACGCGTGATTCAAATCGAAGTTCGCGGCGCAAAGACGGAGTCCGCCGCGCGGCAGATTGCGCGAACCATCGCCACTTCCCCGCTGGTGAAAACGGCTTTTGCCGGAGGCGATCCCAATTGGGGTCGCGTCTTCGCCGCTGCCGGGCGCGCAGGAGTGAAGTTCGATACTAACCTCGTGGATATCCACATGGCGGGCATTCCCGTACTGCGGCGCGGCCAACCGCTCGATTTCAGTGAGCGCGAAGCGAGCAATCGCCTGCTGGAGCGCCAAGTGATGCTGACGATGAACCTGCACGCAGGCCGCGCATCAGCGCGCTACTGGACTTGCGATTTCACCGCCGAATACGTGCGCATCAACGCTTCGTATCGGACCTAAGGGACGCTCAGACACAAGCGAAGCGTTACCAGTGCAGCGAAGTGAATGCTGCAGGAATGCTGTCGGGATGCCCCACGAATACGCTGCATGCTAGTGTAATCGTGAAGGGCACTGCGACCGGCAAATTGAAGAGTTTCGAAAGGGTATCGCGCAGGCGAACGGTGGTGAGTTCGCGACCCCCGCCGAGGTCGCTCGCTTAGGAAAGAATGGACGCGCCGTGCGCGTCCGATGGCTTCGCAACGCGCTCAACAACCTCCAAGCAGAAATCGCGTTCGTCGCCGAAGAAAACCCTTCCGCGGGAATTCAGCGGTGTCTATTGCTTGGGCAAATTCTCGCTGAAAAAACGTAGCGCGTTGTCACCCATCACCGCTCGGATTTCTGCGGCGCTGAACCCTTCCTGAAGAAGCGCTCCCGTCAATTCAGAGAGATGCGCCGTGTCGAACGGCACCGTAACGCTGCCGTCGAAGTCGGATCCCAGTCCTACGTGCTCGATCCCTACCACCTGCACCGCGTATCGGATGGCACGCGCGATGGCTCTGACGTCCCTTCCGCACACTGCCGTGGGCCAAAAACCAATGCCGATGATTCCGCCACTGCGCGCGATTCCGCGTGCTTCGTCGTCGCTCAGGTTCCTGCGATTGTTGCAGTTTCCCTGCAACCCGCCATGGGAAGAGATCACTGGGCCCTTCGACTCCACCAGCACATCGCGAATCGTTTGCGGGGAAGTGTGCGCCAAATCGATGATCATTCCGCGCGCGTTCATTTGCCGAACGAGTTCGTGGCCCAGCGGAGTCAGCCCGCCCTTGTTTACTCCCGCCGACGAACCCGCGAACTCGTCGTCGAAGAAATGCGTTAGCGACATATATCGATAGCCGGCCTGGAAGAGCCACTCCAGGTTTTCGATTTTTCCGTCCAGGGCTTGCGCGCCCTCAATTCCCAAAAGCCCTGCGGTGATCCCGCGATTCTCTTTCCGCTGCTTCAAATAGCTTGCGAGATCCTGGGCTGTGCGGATGGGAACGAGCTTGCCGTTGGAGGAAGCCGCGGTACGCTCAAACCGTTTCGCCAGATAGAGAGCGCGCCGCGTCATGCTGTTCCATGTCCCTGGCGGCCAGCGCTGCGCCAGCGCCAACCAAAAAATATTGTCGGAGTTGTCTTCATTCCTCTCGTAATTCAGCCCGCGCGGTGTCTTGGTCACCGCCGTAAAGACTTCCAGCGCCACGTTTCCCTCAATTAATCTGGGAACATCTGCGTGGCCTCGGCTGCCCTTTTCGAGCAAGTCTCTTCCCCATAGAAGCGAATCGGCATGCAAGTCCACGATTTCGAGAGCTTCGTGCAACTCCCGAGCCTGCGGCGGCACACCGCGCGAAGTTGACACCGCAACCCGGTTGAGCGTGAACTCCACCAACTGCGGCACAAACCCAAAAAACACCGGCACCAACACCAACAGCAACGCTGCCACCGGCACAAAGAATTTTTTCATTGTGGATGCGCGACCTTGTTCTACTCTGCGCCATCTTATTCCCATTTCCAATTCGCGAATTGCTCGCGCACGGCGATCTTCTTGAATTTTCCAACGCTCGTCCGGGGAATCGATTCCACATACACGAACGCGTCTGGCAATTGCCAACGCGCAAAATCCTTGCGCGCCAGATATTCTCGCAATTCCTCGTCGGTCACCTTCGCTCCATCCTTCAATACCACCGCGGCCAGCGGGCGCTCCTGCCATCTGGGATGCGGCACGCCCACCACACACGCTTCCTTCACCGCGGGATGACCCATCAATGTGTTTTCCAGATCCACGGAACTGATCCACTCACCGCCCGATTTCACCAGGTCCTTTGCTCGATCCACAACCTTCATGATTCCGTCCGGATCGATTGTGCCCACGTCCCCGGTGCGAAACCAGCCATCTTCACTCCACTTGTGCGCCTGGTCCGGCGATTTATAGTACTGGCTGGCCACCCACGGCCCTCGTATTTCAATCTCGCCTGGCGTTTCCCCATCCCAGGGCGCCTCGCCTTCCGGGCGCATGGCGCGAAGATCAATCAGCGGCACGGGCCATCCCTGCTTTGCGCGAATCGGATAGGTTTTCTCCAGCGGCCAGTCCAGCATGTGCGCTCGCAAATGCCCGGTTGTGGCCAGCGGCGACGTTTCCGTCATGCCCCACAGGTGGAGAATGCGAATGCCGAAGCTGTCCAGCTTGCGTATCAATTCCAGTGGTGGCGCGGTTCCACCGGACACTACCCGCACGGGTTTTGGGAACTGCCACCGACCCGGATATTTCTCCAGCGCCTCGAGAACGCTGATCCAGACAGTCGGAACAGCATTGGCTATGGTCACTTTTTCCGCCACCAGAAAATCAAGAATCGCTTCCGGTTCCACATTCGGCCCCATGAACACCATCTTCGTTCCAGTCATCACCGCGGTGAAGGGCACGCCCCAGGCATTTGCGTGGAACATGGGTGCGATCGGCATGACCGTGTCGTGATGGCTCAGAGCAAACGTGTCCACCATGGCCTCCGACATCGAGTGCAGCACCAGCGAACGGTGCGTGTAGATGACGCCCTTAGAGAAGCCCGTGGTTCCCGATGTAAAGCACAGCGCGGCGCCGTCGTTTTCATCGATTTTTGGATACTGAAAATTACCGCTGGCCCCGGCCAGGAATTCTTCGTAATTTACATAGCCCCTGGGGGTGTCGGCAAAGCCAAACGGCACCACGATCACCTTCTCGAACTTCACGGCGTGGCGAAGTTTCTCGTATACCGGCAACAACACGTCATCGATGATCAGGAAGCGGTCTTCCGCATGATTGGCGATGTTGGCAATTTCATGAGGATGTAATCTTAGATTCAGCGTGTGCAGGACTCCCCCGGCACACGGCACGCCGAAGAACGCTTCCAGGTGCCCGATGTGATTCCACATCATCGATGCCACCCGGTCTCCTGGCTGCATCCCCAGTTTCGTCAATGCTTCCGCCAGTTGCCTCGCCCGTTTGTAAAATGTGCCAAAGTTCGAGCGGATCACGGTCCGGTCAGGTTTGCGCGAAAGGATTTCTACATGCGGAAAGAGCTTCCCGGCGCGTTCCAGAAAAGCCGTCAGAACCAGGGGATACTCCATCATTGTGCCGTGCATTGCGACCTCGGGGTAAGCCTGAGTTGCGGCGGATACTATCACCAATACCAGCGCGAGAGGAGCTATTCCCGCCTCTCGGCGGGGGTGGGTACTTGAGATGGACTGGTACCGGGCATACCCTTTCTAGGGTATTTATTTGGTTGCAAATCTGGACATTTTTCGAGACCATCTCCGGGACCACCGAACAGCACTCCCCGCGCTGCGGCATGTCCTCCGGTCTGCCTCGTTGCTGGGAAAGGTCTCTCCGGTGCGCTCCGCAACTCGAGGTTAGGTTCCGGGCAGAAGGAGTCCGCAAGTGAAGAAGCTTTACGTCGGCAATCTTCCGTTCAACGCATCGGAAGAGCAGCTGCAGGAATGGTTCGGGCAAGTTGGTGTGAATCCCTCGGCAATCAGTCTAATTCGCGACCGTTTTACAGGACAATCCCGCGGTTTTGCCTTCATCGAGATTTCCAACGATGAAGAAGCGGACCGCGCGATTACTTCCCTGAACGGCCAGAACTTCGGGGGCCGGAACCTGGTAGTGAACGAAGCACGGCCGCAAACCGAACGTTCTGGTGGCGGTGGTGGCCGTGGCGCCGGTGGAGGTGGCGGTTACGGCGGTGGTCGTGGTGGCGACCGCGGAGGCCGTGGCGGTGGTGGCCGCGGTGGAGATCGCGGAGACCGCGGCGATCGCGGGAACCGCTGGTAGCCTTATCGTTTCCTCCGTTTTCGCTCCACTTCTATTAACCAAAATAGTATTACGCTTGGGGTTCGCTTTCCGCCCGGTGGCCTCCCTGCAAATGCTGTCGCGCGTGCTTCCGCCCAACCCTCTTTTGGCCTCTCCGACGCTCCATGGGTTTATTCACAGGTCAGTCTAATTTTCCCTAGCCTTTCCTTTTCCTTGGATGTACTATCCGGCGCGATTGAGTTTGCGGCCCTCTGTCTCGCGGTCCTACCGCTCGAGTCTCCGCGTTTTGTATCGCTCTTCGGTCCGGGTCGTGTGCGACCGAAACATTACGCAGGGTGACGTGTTTGATACACCAGGCCAAGTTTTTTCTTCACTCCCTACGGCTTGGAGTGTATTTAAGGGACTACTTGGGCTGTATTCGTAGCTCGCTAAGACCTGATGCGATCCGTGCAGTCAGAGAACTTTCCCGCGGATCAGCGCATCAAACGAATGGAACAACAAAGAGCGTTCGTGCGATGAACAATTGGCAAAAACGCGATTGGAAACAGTTTTACGAACTGGCACGGCGGCCGTGGCAGCGCCACCGCCCGCCGCGGCCCGTTTATCCGGCGGGCATGAATCGTGTTGCTCCTGCTGCGGGCTACAGTTTGTCCGAACTCGATGATGCCGGAGTCGATCTCGACCAAGCCGAGCAACTCGGTCTTCCCGTGGATGCAGGGCGCATCGGCGTGTACGGGCCAAACGTAACCACCCTGCGCGACTTTATTCGTTCTTCCCGTCAGCCGCTGTAAATTTGCCTGCACCTTCTATTTGCGCTTCACGTCACGATGTCAGGCTGCAATCGGGCCGCTGCTTCCAGGAGTGCCCACCCGTCACTCACTGTGCCCACGACCTCGTCCTCCATTGCCAGAAATGAATGACATCGAGGTTGCCAGGGAGCTTACGAAGCAGCACAGCAAGGCAAAGATCGTTTTCCTCACCGTTCACGAAGACTCTGACATCTTGGCAACTTGCCTTGCTGCGAGAGGATTGGGCTACGTCGTGAAGTTGCTGATGGACAGTGACGAGTCCGCAGTCAAGTCAGGCCAATCGAACTTATCAAAATTTAACGATACAAGTTCAGCCGCACCTGCGCCCACAGTTCCCACGATTAGAGACCATGCTGACCTCTTGAGCCCGAAAGCGAGCCGTGAAGGCGAGTGGCGCAGCAGGGATCGGCATATCGGGTGAACCACAAAACTGCCCGGGAACATGAAAACCACTAAAATGCTGGTGTCGCCCAGCACGCCCGGCCGCTTTACCACATCGGGTATGCAGGCCACGGCATAACCACATAGAAGCAAACTCCTCCGAGGATCGGAAGCCGCCAGAAGGAAGGGAAGCGAAGCGGATCGTCACCTGCCATGAACAACATTCCAGCGCAGGTGTATCCATGGCGCAGCCGCGTTCAGTCGCACCAAAGCTGCGGTTCGTCGCATGGTGCATTCATTCCACAGAGAAAACCTGACAGTTGGGAACCAATCTGGGTTAGCCTCCTTGAGAAGAAGTCGAGATTGTTTATTAAGAGGTGTTTCATGGGAGAAAGCGCAAGAATCGCATTCCCCTCGACTGAGGCCGTTGCTGAATTGTCGTCGGTCCGTGCGAGGACCGTACCCTGGTATGTGTGGTCGTCTGCTCTGGCCATAACATCGACCACCGTCGGACTCTACTGGGACATTTCCTGGCACATCAGCATCGGGCGTGACACATTCTGGACACCCGCCCACCTCGCCATTCAGTTCGGAGCAGTCCTCACTGGATTATGTTGCGCCTACTTGATTCTGCACACCACGTTGGCTCCTGCCGTTACCGGGAAAAACTCAGTGCAGATTTGGGGATTCCGCGGGCCACTGGGGGCTTTCATCGCGGCCTGGGGCGGCTTTTGCATGTTGACCTCTGCTCCCTTCGACAACTGGTGGCACAACTCGTTCGGACTAGACGTGATGATCCTCAGCCCGCCACACGTCGTGCTGATTCTGGGGATTTTCGTTATGGGCCTGGGCGGGCTCATCCTAACCACCAGCCAGATGAATCTGTCGACAGGACAAAACCGCGACAAGCTCAACTGGCTGCTGCTGTACAACGGGTCACTGCTGCTATGCCTGTTGCTCATGCTCGGCTTGGAGTACATCGGCGATCAAACCTTGATGCACAGCGCGATCTACTATCGTGTGCTCGGCATGATTGTGCCGGTAGTTCTGGTTGGGGTTGGCCGCGCCTCTGGAGGCCGTTGGGCGATCACCACGCTGGCTGCGATGTACACGGTCTTATGGCTTGCCGGAAATTGGATTTTCCCTTTGTTTCCGGCGCAGGCAAAGCTGGGTCCCGTATTTACACCCATCACGCACATGGTCCCGCTCGGCTTTCCTGTACTCGTGCTGCCCGGCGCGATTGTTCTTGATCTTATCCTAGGCCGATTTGCCAGCCGAAGTGACACAAGGAAAGCAATGATCGCTGGTGCCGGATTCGTGGCCGCGACTCTGGCCGTGAGTTGGCCGTTCGCGTATTTCATGATGTCTCCCGACGCGCGCAACTGGGTTTTCACCATGCACGAATTTAGCTATGACACTCCACCTTCGCAATATCACCTAGCGTGGACGCTGCGAGCTTACGAGCAAACGCGGGTGGAATTCTGGCTCGGTATGCTCATCGCGCTGGCGGCGACGATACTCTCCACGCGCATCGGCATGTTGTGGGGAGATTGGATGCGCAGTATTCGCCGTTAAAGATGGTGTCGCACCGGGTATTGCTTCTATTAGGGAGATTTGTATGCGAGCCTGCAGACTGGCCGTTTTGCTGTTGATGTCAGGTCCCTTCGCCCTTGCGCACGTTGGCAGCCCCAACGTTTATTTGGAGGGTGCCGCGGGCCCTTATCAACTATTGGTGACGGTAAATCCGCCGGCGATGGTGCCCGGAATCGCGCAGGTGGAGGTTCGCGTCACGTCCGGTACCGTCAGCAGTATCAGCGTTTCTCCCGTTTACATGAACGGCAAAGATCAAGGTCTTCCGCCGACAGCGGATTTTCTGCAACCTTCCGCTGCCGATCCGCAATGGTTCACCGGCAAGGTCTGGATGATGGAATCAGGTTCGTGGGAAGTGCGCGTCGAGGTCGCCGGGACTCAAGGGACAGGAAAGCTGGCGATCCCGGTTCCCGTGTTTGCGCGCCGTACCATGCCGATGGAAAAAACACTCGGCGCGCTGCTCTTCGGACTTCTGCTGTTTCTCTCGATCGGCATCGTATCGATCGCTGGAACAGCAGCGCGCGAAGGCGGACTGGCGGCCGAAGAGATTCCCTCACCACGCAATCGACGGATTGGACATATCGCCATGGCGGTGGCCACCGTGTTCGTCGTCACTATATTGGCATTTGGAAATTGGTGGTGGAACGCGCAGGCCGACGATTTGAAACATCGGGTGCTTTACAGTACACCGCCGCTGCGTGTCTCCTTCAATCGGGCGGACTCCAGCGCTCATGGGACGGACCAGCTCAGGCTGCTTATCGATGAAGATTTCTGGCACAAGACTCGCAAGGGTCAATGGTCGATGAGCTTGATTCCAGATCACGGACACCTGATGCATGTATTTCTACTGCGTGTTCCGGCGATGGACCGCTTCTATCATCTTCACCCCGAGCAGGCGAGCGATGAATCGTTCGCTGTAAGATTGCCGGCCATGCCAGCGGGCAAATACAAGATTTTTGCCGACATCGTTCGCGGTACAGGATTCCCCGAGACTCTGGTCAGTGACATCGACTTGCCGGATGTAAAGGGCGAACCATTCTCCGGTGACGACTCCGGTGTGACCGCTTCACCGTTTGAACCGTCCGGCGCGCCGGTGAGTGTCGCGCAGCTCCCAGATGGCGGTCGAATGGTTTGGGAACAAAACACAAGAGAGTTGAAAGCTAGGCAGGTTTCGTGGTTTCGCTTTCGCGTTGAAGATGCCGGGCGTCAGCCGGTGAATGATCTTGAACCTTACATGGGGATGGCGGGTCATGCAGAGTTCGTGCGTTCGGATCTGTCCGTGTTTGCGCATGTTCATCCAGCCGGATCGGTGCCGATGGCTTCACTGATGATCGTGCAACAAGACTTTGGAGTACCCATGGACCACAGCTCAATGCACTCAGTTCAAGCTGAAGTTTCCTTCCCTTATGGATTTCCTCAACCCGGCGAGTATCGGCTGTTCGTCCAGGTCAAGCGATGCGGCCAAGTTGAGACAGGCGTGTTCGACGCACACGTAGGAAACTAACCACAAATTCCATATATGAACCGCAGAGGCATCTACCGCAGGTGACCTTTCTTCGTCTTCATTGACCGAGCTTAATCGTGATTCCCGCACTCATTAGTCTTTCGTTGAAGGCTGAATTTCCTGAAGCTGTTCGCAACTCGCTGCGCGACAAAGGAGTTGGCTCCCCGAACTGTACGATATGCGAACTTCTGGATTTGCGTTTCCTGTCCGATTCCGAAAAACAAGGGCGCGTTCCTTGAGGTAACTTCGTCCCAGTGCCCACTTGGGCGACAAGCGTTAATCAGGCACGCGCGCTGGTTTTTGAAGCCAAGAGCCATTTTGGCCAAGTCATACGAGGCATCGGGAAAGAACAACAAGAATCCGGCTGCGAGACCTGCTAAGAATGCAACATACCTGCCCAGCCGCCCAGTGCCGAGAAATCGAAGCGAGAGAAAGAACTCCGCGACTCCGGCGAATATCGCAGTCCACCTTAGTTTGGACGCGAACGCGGTTAGACTGTGTTGGTTCTTCAGAGATTGCTGGACGGCCCGCACCGATATAACGACGTTTGCGATTGCTGCTCCTAGCAGTGTGCTGGACATTGGGACTTTTATTCCACTGCCAGACTGCCCGTGGATGCTGCAAGGACTAATCGGTTTAGCTGATTAACTAATGTTAATTCTCTACTGTAGAAGGTCGCGTATTGCCTCGTTCGTGATAGCGCTATTTGACAACGAGGCGGGTTCCGATCAGACTCCTTACATGAAATTAACTATAGTTTTCCTCTTGGCATCCGTGGTGTTCCCCGCAGTAACTCCTGCGCAGGCTCCGGTGTTCGAGTTTACGAGGGTAGAAAGCGCGATGAAGTTTGATGTGGAGGCATCGGTGGCTATAGTCGGCAAGTTCGAGAAGTGGGACGCCACGGTAACATTCACGTCGCCGAAACTTTCGACAGCCGTTTTGGACATCAGGATTCAGGCTGCCACGGTGGATACCGGAAGTGGAATGAAGAACGGCAAGCTGAAAAGCAAAGATTTCTTCGATGTCGACAACAATCCTTTGATCACGTTTCACTCGACGAAGGTTGAACAAACTGGTCCCGATACGGTCGTATTCGATGGCGACTTCACGATACGAGGAGTAACGAAGCAGGAGAAGCTTACGTTTGCGATTAGCGGCAAGGGGACAGGCACTGGCACGGTTAAGGGGACAATGGCCTTCGACCGTAAAGACTACGGAATGAACAAAGGAATTCCGCTGGTCAAAATTGCCGACCGTGTCGAGGTCTCCGTCGACCTCAAAGGGAAACGAGTCAGCGGGCCTCCGGTGGTCTTTACGCAATAGCCAGCTCGCGTAAGGAATCGCAACGAACGTGGGCCTATCATCAACATGTATAAATTGAAGCTGCGTCCATTATGTACTCCATTGTAGCCGTACGTCCCGATCAGAGTCGTAACCGGACATCTTGCTACTAGTCACTTTCGGAAAGTGCACTAACCCGAAGCTTGGTTGCACGCAGTGGCGACGGAGAGTCACCCCGCCGAAGAGGTGCCGACTCTCCAGGAGTTAGCCTGAGTTGCCAAAACGCTTGCTGTGTTCCCCAGA
>Ga0210392_10001670_pt1 | contig 11584 bp, 9 predicted proteins | sample IncBWC30OmetaG_FD_161057 | JGI IMG/M metagenome (GOLD analysis project Ga0210392, IMG submission 161057) | Forest soil microbial communities from Barre Woods Harvard Forest LTER site, Petersham, Massachusetts, United States - Inc-BW-C-30-O ...
CGCGGGCATGAATGATGCGTCCGCGATCGCGCTGGAAGGGTGAACGGTAGGGGTGCGGCGGCTCCGGAAAAACGCGCGCCGCAAGCGGACCGTTTTCAGGAACTCTGCAGCCGGCGGGGAGGCGCATTGACTGCTATTGCTTGCTGGTGCCGTTCGCGAGCGCGCCCGATGACTCCTTGGCCAAACGTACACGCGCGCTGTCGAGCTTCTTCTGTACTTTGCTAACGTCGCCCGGATCGGCATCCGCCGGAACGGTGCGCGCATACTGGTTCAGAGACTGCTCCCATTGCGTCGCTGCCAGCTTCAGGCGGTTTGTCTTCTCATACAGTTCACCGAGATGATCGTGGACCGTCGGATCGGTGCCGTTGCGTGCGACGGCCTTGGTCAGGTTCTCTTCCGCGATCGTGTACTGCCCGAGTTTGAAGTAGGCCCAGCCCAGCGAGTCGAGATACGCATAGTTCTGCGGATCAAGCTCGACCGCCTTCTTGATCATCGCAAGCGCTTCATTCAGGCGCACGCCGCGATCGGCCAGCATGTAGCCGAGGTAGTTGAGCGTGAGGGCGTTGTTCGGATCGATTGCCAGTAATTTACGGAACTGCGCCTCGGCTTCGTCGAAATGCTTCTGTCGCTCTTCGAGCGCGCCGCGCAGGAAGTAGATGTAAATCTTGTCTTCCTGCTTGTTCGAAAGCGCGTCGGCCTTGTCGATGGCTTCGCCAGCTTCCTTCCACTTCTTCAGCCGCGTGTACATTTCGGCGAGCCGCAGTTCAACCGTGCGATCGTCTGTAGGCGAGCCATTCAGCATGCTCTTGGCCATGTCGACGCCTTCGTCGACTTTGCCTGTGTCAGTCAGTTGACTGGCCAGCATCAACTTGGCATCGCGGTTCGCATCTTTGTCTTTTGCTGTTTTCGTGACAGCCTCGCGCGCTGCGGCAGTGGCCTTGTCATACTGGTGCGCATCACGATAGCAATCGACGATGTTCTGATAGGCGCGTAGCGTGTAGTCCCCGCCCATGTCGGCAATCTTCTGATAAGAGGCAACGGCCTGATCGGTCTTGCCCTGCTCGCGGTAGACGTTCGCGAGCCGCTCCAGGAAGATCGAGCGGTTGTTCTTCTCGCTGTCAGTGTACTGCCCGGTCACGTGCTCGGAGTCGGTGACCAGCTTCTCCAAAATCTGCGTGGCCTGGTCGTACTGTCCGAGCGCGTCGTAGGTGAGCGCTTCGTTGAAGTTGATCTCGAGAGAATCAGAAACCAGATCCTTGGCTTTCTTCAGTGTTGCCAGCGCATCTTCGTACTTGCCCTGGCGGCGCTCGATCTCGGCAATGCGCAGCAGGGACTGCGGATCGCTGGTATCGCCGGCAGCGACGTCCTTGAAGGATTTCAGCGCGGCATCGTCTTGCCCGTTGGTCAACTGCGCCTGGGCGAGCGCCCGCTCCACGTCAAGGTTGTCGGGCTCAAGGTCGAAGGCCTTCTGATAGGCGATGAGAGCGTTCTTGGTGTCCTTGATCTGATCGTAGGTCTGCCCGAGCGCATAGAGAGTTTTCGGTGTCTGGTCGTCATCAGGCAGGGCTGTCAGTACCTGAATCGCGCGCTTGTTGTCGCCCTGCTCGCTGTAGAGCCCGGCGATGTTCAGCACTACGTCTTCCGAATCAGGATCGATCTTCTGCGCCGCTTTGAACTGTTCCTCGGCGTGGACCGAGTCATGGTTCAGCGTGTACAGACGGCCCAGCAGCAGGCGGTTCTCCGTGCTGTTCGGTTCCAGCTGCACAATCTTTGCGTATTCGTCGATGGCCAGCTTGAGCATCTGGTCCGACGGCCCCCCGTTCTGCATGTTGCCGAGCGACCGCAGATAGATGCGGCCCAGCAGCTTGTGCGCTTCCAGATTTTCGGGGTTCTTCTTGATCTCGTCCTGCGCGGCGGAAATGGCGTCGCGCACGCGGCCGGTCTGGAAATAGAGTTCCGCAAGGTGTGCGTTCAGATACTGCGACTCGGGATCGGCATTCAGCGCGAGCTTGTACTCTTCAATCGCGCGGGTGGCGTAGTCGGGACGGCCGTAGGTGGTGGCCATCTCCTCGTAACTGTGCGCTAGTGCGTAGTGGTAATACGCCGAGGCGCGATCGCCTTGCTGGGCTGGTGTTTTGTCTGCAGCTGGTGGTGTCGGAGCAGGCGTTTTACTTTGTGCGTAAGTCTGCTGGCAGCCGAAAGCGGCGAGGGCCAGCGTAGCCACGGAAAGGAGTCGGGTATTGCGAACGAAAGGAGCCTTGCGAATTAGTTTCAAGGAGAACCCCTGCCAGTGGCTTCCAGCGCTCGTGCAACTTCAGCCTGAAATATGTAAATGCCGCCCCTTAGTTGTGGGGGGCGGCGTCACTCTTCTTAAGACGATTGTAAACCGGAATCGGCTTTAAAGGCAGGGTTACATGAGCTTTGAGTCCAGCCGATCAGTGCCGGAAATGCCGCATCCCCGTGAAAACCATGGCGATTCCGAGCTTATTGGCTGCGGCGATCACTTCGTCGTCGCGCACCGACCCTCCGGGCTGGATCACCGCCGTAGCCCCAGATGCAACAACGGTTTCGAGACCATCGGGAAACGGGAAGAAAGCGTCGGAAGCGGCTACGCAGCCACCGAGCGGAAGAACTGCTTTCATGGCGCCAAATTTTGCCGCATCCACTCGGCTCATCTGGCCTGCGCCAACGCCGATCGTCTGCCCGTTGCGCGCGTAGACGATTGCGTTTGATTTCACATGTTTGCAGACGCGCCAGGCAAAGAGCAGCGCAGCCAGTTCGTCCTCGGTAGGCTTGCGTTCGGTTACAGTCTTCAGTTTGGAGGCGGTAACGTGCCCGTGGTCGGCATCCTGCAACAGCATGCCGCCGGAGACTTGCTTCACCACGCGGGGCGTCTTCGCGGATTTCACTTCGACCACTCGCAGATTCTTCTTCGTCCCGAAGCGGGCAAGTGCGGCTGCTGTGAATGACGGCGCCGCAATCGCCTCGACAAAAAGCTTGGCAATTTCCTCAGCCGCGACCTCGTCCACTTCGCGATTGATGCCGATCACCCCGCCGAAAGCCGAAACCGGATCGGCAGCCAACGCCTTTTGATAGGCCTCAAGGATGGTTGCCCCCATCGCAGCACCGCAGGGGTTGGTGTGCTTGATAATCGCTACACCCGGACCGTCGAATTCCTGCGCGAGATCCCAGCAGGCGTCGAGATCGACGAGATTGTTGTAGCTCAACTCTTTTCCCTGAAGCTGTCTCGCGCCTGCAATGCCCGTGCCCGAGCCGTCGGCATAAAGCGCTGCCTTCTGATGCGGATTCTCGCCATAGCGCAGGCCCGCGGCCAGCGGATAGTTGATGCGCAGCGCTTCAGGAAATGGCGCGGCTGCGGGATCGACGAATTGGACTGGAGCCTCTGCTGGATCAGGCGACCAGATCTGTTCTAGCGTGTTGGCGATCGCAGTGTCATAGGCAGCGGTCACGGCGAAAGCCTTCTTCGCCAGTCGCCAGCGCGTGTCGCGCGTCAATGAGCCTTTGTGCGCTGCAAGTTCTTCGCCGAGCGCTGCGTAGTCGGCGGGCGAAGTCACAATCGCCACGTCTTCGAAATTTTTCGCGGCTGAACGCACCATCGAAGGGCCGCCGATGTCGATGTTCTCAATCACCTCGGCGAACTTTGCGCCCGGACGCGCGGCCGTCTTCTCAAATGCATAGAGATTCACGACGACCATATCGATCGGCTCGATGCCGTGATCCTTCACTGCCCCCACATGCTGGGCGTTCTCGCGGATGTGCAGGATGCCGCCATGCACCTTGGGATGAAGCGTCTTCACGCGGCCATCAAGCATCTCGGGAAAGCCTGTCAGCTCGGAGATATCACGCACCGCCAGCCCGGCTTCGCGCAGCGCCTTTGCTGTGCCGCCCGTGGACACCAGTTCCACGCCATGCTTCGTTAGCTCCTGGGCGAAATCCACCAGTCCGCTCTTATCGGTAACGCTCAAAAGGGCGCGCCGCACATGCTTATTGCTGCTCAAAACCGTGCTCCTTGGAAATGAAAGGGTGAAAGACGATTGTAAGAGGCGCGGCGGGGCTTGTCACATGGGCACACAGTCGTCGGAGCAACGCCCCGCCCTATTAGAAGCTTGACAGCGCGACCGGGTAGACCTCATGGTCATTCACGCGACGAAAATTTCTGGAAGGGATAAAAAGACAATGAAGACCGCCGAGAACAAGACCGTCGTCCGGAGGTTCGTCCAGGAAGTTATTAACCAGGGCAGGCTGGAGCAGGCCGACAGCCTCGTTGCCATTGACTTTGTCGAGCTCGACCCTCTTCCCGGCCAGAAGCAGGGACGCGAGGGCCTGAAAGAGATCATTGCTCTGATGCGCGCCGCATTTCCCGATATCCTCTGGACCCTGGATGAGATGGTGGCTGAAGAAGACACTGTGGTCAGCCGATTTACTTGGATCGGCACGCACCGGGGCCCGTTTCTCGGAATTCCCGCTACCGGCAAAGCCGTGACCGTCAAAGGCGTCGTCATCGACTATCTTGCGGAAGGAAAGATGGCGGAAAGCCGCATACTGATGGACAACCTCAGCCTGATGCAGCAGCTGGGTGTTGTGGCGGCCTGAGAGGCCGTTTCATACTCCCTTAAAGACTCGACGCAGCCCCCGTGGTAGGAAAATGACTTAATTTGGACAATAGAACAAACGTTTGTCTAGAATGGTCTCCGTTGCGCGGCGGCTGCGTGAAGCTGCTCAGTAGGAGACTCAATGAACTCGAAAATTGTAAGCTCTGTTTCACTTTTCCTTGGATTGTTGACGCCATTGTCCTTACAGGCGCAGAAGGATGTTTCTCTCTGGCTCACGAACCCTGACAAATCGGCGCTCTTTCAACTGCAGATGCCTCCGATTTCCTTCGCTAAGTCGACCGGAACAAGTCAGGTCATTGATGTAGACGAAGCCAAAACTTATCAGACAGTGGACGGCTTCGGTTTTGCCCTGACAGGCGGCAGCGCGCAGTTGATCGCGCACATGGATGCAGCAAGCCGAGCGGCGCTTTTGCAAAATCTCTTCGCCGACGATGGCAACAACATAGGCGTCAGCTATCTGCGCGTCAGCATCGGCTCTTCGGACATGAACGACCATGTCTATTCCTACGACGATCTGCCGGAGGGCCAGACCGATCCCGACATGGCGAAGTTCAACCTCGGGCCTGATCTGAACGATGTCGTTCCGGTGCTGAAGCAGATACTGGCGATCAATCCGAAGATCAAAATCCTCGCGTCGCCCTGGTCCGCTCCGCTATGGATGAAGACGAACGTCGGGGCCCAGGGCGGCGTGCTGAAGCCCGAATACTTCGGCGCCTACGCGAAATACTTCGTGAAATACATCCAGGCGATGAAGGCCGAGGGCATCACCATCGACGCACTGACCATTCAGAACGAGCCGCTGAATGAGAAGAACACTCCCAGCATGCTCATGCTCGAATCGGAGCAGGCCGACTTCATCGAAAACGATCTGGGACCAGCGTTTCAAAATGCGGGGATCAAAACCAAAATCGTTCTCTACGACCATAACCTCGATCACCCGGCCTACCCGCTCTCGATCCTGAGCGACCCAGCGGCGAATAAGTACGTCGATGGCACGGGCTTCCATCTCTACGGCGGCACGGTCGATGCTATGACGCAGGTCCACAACGCCTTTCCAAACAAGAATCTGTATTTCACTGAGCAGGCAGTCATTGCGCATCCCGGCAGCCAGACAATGGACGTCAGGAAGCCGGTGGCAAAGATCATCATTGCCGTGAGCCGCAACTGGAGCAAAAACATTCTGCTCTGGAATCTTGCTGCCGACCCGAATTTTGGCCCACACACCAATGACGGTGGATGCAGTGTCTGCCAGGGAGCGGTCACCATCGACGGCAATGAGGTTACGCGTAATCTCGCGTATTACACACTTGCTCATGCCTCGAAGTTTGTTCGGCCCGGGTCCGTTCGCATCGGCTCCAACGATCTGGCCACGCTGCCGAACGTCACTTTCAAAACGCCCGATGGCAAGAAAGTCCTGATCGTGTCCAACACCAGCGATTCAGCCCAAAGCTTCGACGTGCATTCCGGGACGAAAGTATTCACTGCATCCCTGAGCGCAGGGGCTGTCGGGACCTACGTTTGGTAAATAAATAAGGAGGCCCGAACTAAGTCCAGGCCTGCCTCCGTTGTTCTGCCTTATTTCAGGCACCGTTAAGGAGCCAGTGCGTTGAGCAATGTGGGTGTTGGGCTGCCCCATCCGGTTACCAGGTCATATCCGCTCACTGCGGAATAGCTGCCGGATTTCCCGCTGGTGATGTCGTGGAAATCCGCCCTATACGGGGAAGTGTAGATCGTTGGGTTAAGGAATGAAACGCGCGGCTCGCCTTCCGAAACCAGCTTCTGATTCACCAGTGCAATGAAGCCTGCCCACATGGGCGCGGCAAAGCTGGTGCCACCATACTCGTTCGCCAGGCAGGCAGTCTGGTCGGCACAGGTATAGAAGGTGAAATCGGCATTTGCTGAAACGTCCGGGCCATTGCGCAAGGTTGTCGAGCCCTTGTTGCTGGAGTTGATGACGCCTGAGAGCTTCTGCCAGGAGGGAATCGGGATTTTTTCCGGCGCGGGTGAGATGCCGCCGCCGCTATCCACCCATGCAGTCTCCGACTTCCAGGCACCGCCCGCGCTGGCGGTGACCAGGTCTGTGCCGCCAACGGAGACGACATTTGCATCGTCTGCTGGCCACGCTTCATTTCTTCGCGACCAGGTGGAACTATCGCCGGACGCCGCAAAGAAGTTCTGTCCCTGAGCCGACATTCTCTTGAAATATGGGTCAAGCGTGCTGGGATCCGCCGGTGTCCATCCCCACGAGCAGCCAATCGTCGTAGGCAATGGATTGTGCGTCGTCATGGCGGCGATGATGGCGGTGTCGGTGGAACCAACGTACATCACCAGGCTGGCCAGCCCTGGAGCCATCCCGAGTGCCTGCGTCATGTCGAGCGTCTGTTCCGTGTCGTCGCAGCGGCCGCCGGCCCGGCTGTCCAGGCAGGAAGTACTGGTCCCGTCCGTGGAGAGCAGAGTGATGGGCACGGTGTTGGTCTGCTTCACGTTCTTGTAATAGGTATTCAGGTCAGCCAGGTCAGTGCCCAGATACTCAAGCAAACCGAGGTTCTGACCCGCACCGGTAAGTGTCGTTCCAGTGGCATAGGCTGCGCGCATGTCACTGCCCAGGAAGGAAGCCGAAGGGCCGGAGCCGGTCATGGCATGTGACACCACAGCGTCTGCGCTTATGCCGTGGGCTTTCGCGTAGTCGCTCTTTTTCACCAGCATGGGATGTGGGATGGAATAGTTGTCCAGTCCGGAAACATGCCAGAGCGGAAACGAAAGGCTCGTCGTCGGTTCGCGATCCGGACCGTAGAAGATGCGATTTTCACTCGGATGCCGGTACATCATCATGCTCACGTGGAACGCGGATTCAATCGCCGAGACAGGACCTTTGATCAGGACGTTCATGCCATCGCGCGAGCCGCCCGTCACAGTCAAGCCGTTCGCTTTTACGAGATGAACCACTGCGTCATATTCTGCCTGCGTTGGGCCAAACCTTTCGGTGAACTCAGCCACGGTGAGGAAGTGCCGGTATGTCGGGCTGGCCGGGTTATTGAGATCCTCCAGGAAAAGATCGAGGCCAGCCTGATCGCGAAGCGGCAGGACAACATTCAGCGTCATGACCTGATTTGCGGGCAGGCGTCCCGTAGGCGTGGCCACGTTGTCACGAACGACATCCCGCACGTGATGGGTCGAAAGGTATTGTGCCTGGGTTTTCGTTGTCAGGCCAAACACAATTGCGGCTGCAAGCAGGATCGAACACGGCTTGCGGACAAGAGATGCTGTACTTCTAAGACATGCTCCATGCATAACGAATCTCCTTTATTTTTTGTGAAGACCGTACTCATGCTTCCGGTGCACATGGGTTGATTGGGATATGGCAACACTCCAGGAAAATACGCACTGGGGTTCTCGGTCACCGAAAGTGTGAGCTACATTAGCACTGAACACAGAAGGTTGCGGCGAATAATTTAGTTGGAAGAGTGAGCGTGGAAACCATTGTCACCAGCCATCATTACTTAGGGACGATGCACCTAAGATTGCGGCGACATCAGCAATCAGAAGACACCGGGCACCAGCCGCTTCGTCTCTCTGCTGTACGCAGCATATTCATCACCGAAAGCCTCGCGCAGCGCACGCTCCTCGACATGAATGCGATAGAACAGCCCTAAAGTCGTGGGCACTGTTGCCAGCACGAGACTGACCCAGTTGCGCGCGTGCAATCCGACGGCAAGAAATATGAGCACAAGGCCCGAGTACGAAGGGTGCCGCACAAATCGATAAAGACCTGTCCGGTGCACTTTCTGCGATTCTCGAATCGCCACATTTGCGCTGAACGATTTCCCCAGAGTGAGAATCGCTGTCCAGCGGATCGCGAGCCCCGCAACCAGAACAGCTATGGCAGCCACTCGCAGCCAGTATGCTCCGCCGAACATGGGCACAGGCACGGCGTACCGGACCCACTCGGACGCCGTGATTGAAGCAAAGATCACGATCCACAGAAGCAGCATCGATCCCCGGTCGCGGACATTCCCGCTGCCTCGCCGCGTGCGGGTGGCCACTGCGATCACAACTTCCGATCCAACCCAGCCCCAGTAAAGCAATGTCCACAACGTCGATATCATGCATCGTGCCTCAAGACTTCCATTTCCGGCTTCGTATACGCGGGCATACCACTTTCGGTGGATGCGCAGCACTGCGGATTCCGCGAAACTGGGGTAAGGTTACATTAGGCCGATCTATGAGCGAATCTGGGAGCGAATCGTGGCAGAACAGCAGAATGAATGGCGCGCCGTTTCACGCGGCGCACGCCGAACCGGAGATTCTGCCTCCAGACCACGGCTCCGAAATACCTGAAGAACAGCGACAGACGTATTACTACCAGCCTCCGCCACCGCAGCCCATGCCGCCACAGCCAAGTCGCTCGCGCTGGGCCTACGCACCGGCGACCTACATTCTTGTCGCCATCAACTGCCTCGTATTTCTGGGAATGGCTTTCAGCGGAGTGTCGATCGTCGCGCCAACTCCCGAGCAGCTTCTGCACTGGGGCGCCAACTACGGCCCGTATGTGCTCCTGCTCGGCGAGTGGTGGCGTCTGCTGACTGCAACCTTCGTGCATGTCGGGGTCATTCATCTCGCCACGAACATGTGGTGCCTCTGGAACCTCGGTCTCCTAGGCGAGCCGCTGCTCGGCCCATTCGGCATGCTGGCTGCTTACGTTCTGACCGGAATCGGTGGCAATCTGCTGAGTACCGCGATTCACCCGGGCGTAACAGGCGGGTCGGGTGGCATCGTGGGCGCGGGAGCTTCTGGCGCAGTATTCGGTCTCGCTGGAGTTTTGATCCTGCTGCTCAAGTCACCACTGCTGCCGCTTCCGAAAGTTGAGGTCCAGCGCCTGCGCAAGAGCGTGATCTGGTTTGCGGTGCTCAACTTCGTCATCGGCGCCGGCACATGGATCGCACGCACATCGCTGCAGGTCGACAACATGGCCCACCTCGGTGGCTTCCTCAGCGGACTGGCTTTTGCTGTTCCGCTGGTTCCCCGCATCGGCGCCAGGCGCGAAGTCTTCCTGCGCCGCCGTTGGATCGCCGTGCTCGGCATGAGCTTCCTGCTCCTGCTCGTGGCCTTCGGCATTCACTCGTTCTATTTAGGCAGCCGATAAAAGACCAAACCCCGCCACATGCTCCTGTGGCGGGGCCTCGTTAACCATGGGGACCGGGCGAAGGGAAGATCGCCCAGTTGGATCTAGCGCACAGCCGTAGTCGCAAACTTCTTCACCATTGCGAGCAGTAACTTGCGGTCGCTGTCGTTCAGGTTGGAAGAATAACGGCGTATCTGTGTCAGGAACCGAAGCTCGTCGTCTGAAAGCTTCTGGGTGTTCAGCTCGCGGCCGAGCGTATCCTCGGCGAAAAATTGTGAGAGCGGTAAATCCAACGCGCCAGCGATCTTGGAGAGAGTGTCAAGCGAGGGAACCGTATGACCGTTTTCCACTCTTGACAGGTAGCAGCGCAGCAGGCCGGTGCGCTTTTCTATATCACCCTGCGACAACCCTTTTTGCAACCGATAACCCCTAATAGTTATTCCAATTTTCATAGTTGTGGTCCTATGTCCACAGATCCCCTTTTCTAAACTGCAAAAGGTGGTTTGTTATGTTGTTGGCTGCATAGTTAACATGTTGATCTGCCCGAAGCAAGAACTTTTTTATTTATTTCGTGATAGTTACCCCAGCCGGAACCTTGCAGGGTTCTCATCCAAAAGGGATTTACTTCAGGCGTTCCGCGTTTTCGAAAAAACCTACATTCGTTCCTGGGTCATCTCCATCTCAATTCCACTACTCATGAATCACTGCTCCCTGCACATAGATCAAACCTGTCAGAATGTTCATCACAACAAGTGAGCTGCGCGCATGATCGCCACAGAAAAGCTGCGAGATGAGGTCGGCAGAACCTGCCGGAGGGCAGGCAGCATCACTGTCCTTGTCTACAACGAGCTCGGGCGCACGCGCGTCTTTACAGCGGCTGCCGGATTGGCTTTCTATTTCCTGCTGTCGCTGATACCGCTGATCATCGTATTCGCGTCGCTGCTCTGGTATATGCCTGCGACCAGCGTCGTGAGCCAGGTGCTGAGCATCATGGCTGCACTCATCCCACCGGACTCCATCCAACTCGTGCAATCCGTGGCTCTGAGTGTCCTTGAGCCCGGCCACATCAAGCTTCTTTCTTTCGGTATTCTCAGCTATCTGTGGGCGGCCACTGGCGGCTTCTCCGCCCTGATCGAAGCTCTCGATATCGCCTACGACGTTGAAGACAGCCGTCCGTGGTGGCGTGACCGGCTGCAGGCGCTACTGCTTACCTTCACCGTTGGCGGCATGGGACTGCTCTCGCTGCTGGCCATCATCGTCGGCCCGCATTTCGGCCATTTCATGCGAATGTTTTTCCCTTTGCCGGAGCCCTTCGCCCATATGTGGCCGGTGTTGCGATGGACGGTCACCATCATCATGTTCGTCGCCAGCCTGGAGCTGATGTACTACCTGGGTCCGCACGCGCGTCACAGCTTCTGGTCCACTCTGCCAGGAGCCGCTATTGCCGTCGGGATGTGGTTCCTCGGCTCTTACGGCCTCAGCTTCTACCTGGGTCATATCTCGAACTACAACAAGGCCTATGGCTCGCTTGGCGCCGTCATTGGTCTCATGCTGTGGCTCTACATCAGCTCTCTCGCCGTGTTGACGGGCGCTGAAATCAACGCTGAACTGGGCAAGCGCCGAAAACAGGGATAAGCCAAGAGACCGCAGTGCTCTCTGGCAATTGCCTCATCGGGCAGTGTCTGCACCCTGTACACAGCATCAATGCCATCCCGCGCGCAATCAAACCTCGCGCTGCGCCGCCCCAAAGATCTGTCCGTTCTGCCCCTTCTGCGCAAAGACAATCAACCGCATCTTGCTGCGCAGCACCCCATGAGGCAGCTTATCT
>Ga0210392_10001673_pt1 | contig 11579 bp, 7 predicted proteins | sample IncBWC30OmetaG_FD_161057 | JGI IMG/M metagenome (GOLD analysis project Ga0210392, IMG submission 161057) | Forest soil microbial communities from Barre Woods Harvard Forest LTER site, Petersham, Massachusetts, United States - Inc-BW-C-30-O ...
CTTGGTATTCCCTGAGTGCCTGGTTCACCTCTTCCAGGTTCTTGGCCAGGGTCTTGTTCTGCGAGCCGGTCTGCTCGAGCTGCTGGCTGAGCGACGAGACGTTGACGCCCATCTTCTCCAGCTGATCCTTGAGCTGGGCGACGAGCTGCTTTTGGTCGTCGAGATCTTTCTTGTCGGCAACGTGAGCGGCTCTCTCTTTGTCGTCCTGTTGCGACAACTGGTTGTACTTGGCCAGCTGCGCTTGCCACGCGCTTTCAGAGTAGCCGCAACCAACGACGCCCACGAGTGAGAGCGCCAAACACAAGACCGCAGACCAGGAACGCATCGCTCGAAAATCCTCCGCTGCCAGGTCCAACGCCCGACTGCGGCCCGACAGTCGGCGAAGGTCGAGGCGGTGTCAATCGCGCGTCTTTTCTCGATGCCACGCTGCCCGCGCGTGGCGTCAACTGCAGCTGGTCAGGCAAGACTTGGACGATGCGCGCGCCGCGCGCCGAGTAGTGCCAACGCCGCCGCGAGCGTGAGCGCGAGCCAGCGAGTGGTCGCCGGTGCCGGAGTCGGATTCTTGTCCGGGAATGTCGCGATGCTGGAAAACCCGTGAGCCGTGCCGACGGTCAGCGGGTAACCCGGAGCGTGAGTGAGGGCGCCGCCGTCTGCGGTCGACCAAGCGTCGAGCTGACCTAGAGCGTCACTCAGGAATAGGAGGCTGCCGTCCGGCGTCAGCGCGCCGCCGGTGGATACCAACGCGGGCGTGAGCGGCGAGTTGGGTCCGAGCGCGAGGCTGCCATCCGGATTGGTGCGCGCCCCCAGCAAGCGCGGTCCGGTATTCGAGTAAGCAAACAGGAAGCGACCGAAGGCATCCACACTCAGACCGCTCAGGTCCGAGACGTTGAGGAAGAAGGGAGCGCCCGGGATGATATCGACGGAGCTCGGCGTCACCGAGTAGGCCAAGATGCCGCCGTTCTTCGTGCCAACCCACAAGTGCTTGCTCTCCGAGTCGAGACGAAGATCGGTCGGCGTGCTGCCGACGCTCAGAAAGTCGGGAGCATCTGCGGTGAGTCCCGACTGATCACAGTGCAAGATGACGATACGCGTTGGCGTGGACAGAAAGAGCCGCGTGTTGTCGTTCGTAGCGGCGACTCCGCCGACACGTTGACCGAGTGACCATTCCGACCCGCTCGGCGACAATGCGCCGTTGGCTTCGATCGAGAAGCTGACGACGGTCGTGCCACTGGCATACAAGAATTGGCCGTCGCCGCTGCCAGCGAGGGAGATGCCGGAGAACGCAGACCAGCCATCGACCGTGAAGGGCGAGCCTGGGACCGCCGAGAGCGTGCCGTCGAACGGGTTGATCACGAATGCCGAGATCGAACCGGAGCCGTCGTTGGCGACGAACAACAGATTGCGCGATCGCACGGCTTCGATCCGGTGCACGAGCTCCGCGCCGATGGCCGGCGCGAGGCCGAGGCCGCCGGTCGTGTACGGCGAGCCGGGGACCGGCGTGCTTTGACCGTCCTTGCCCAGGTGCACCGCCGACACTGAATTCGTAGCGTGGTCCGGATTGGCGTCGACGTAGACGAACGCGGGCTGTGAGCCGTGCGCGCTCGACGGCGCAAACACGCACAGCGCGAGAATCGCCGACACACCAATGAGCATGAGATTTGCCGAGCCGGGTCGCGCGCGCATGACAGCCAACCGGCAAGAATCGAGCCCTTCCGGACGATGCGGGAATCGTGGGCTCGCGGGCGAGAGCGATCGCTGATTTTCGGAATGCGAGTGACCGAAAATCGGATGGAGCCTAGGTGGCGGACGGACGAGCGAACGTCGAAGGCACCCGCCAGCCAAGTTTTTGCAGCCGGGCCGCTTTTAGGTTCAGAAACGATCGGACCGAGTAGTACTAGAATCCCTGCTTGGACTGAGCTCGCCGTGTGGCGACAATCGGGAGCCTTCGCCTTGGCAATCGTGCCGCTCGAAACGCGACAGGGTGCGCGGTTCGCCCTGAAGTACGCATTGATCGCTGCGGCGCTCTTCGCTGTGTACGCGTTTCCGTTCGAGCTTTTCGGCGCCAAACAAGATTGGCTCGCAGGTTATTTGGCGCTGTACGCGCGTCTCGCTGGCGGCACGCTCGGCGTGCTCGAGTCGGGCATCACCGTGACCGGCGCCCACATCGATGGCCGCTTCCCGATGGAGATCGTGCGCAACTGCGACGCGATCGAGGTCAACATCTTGTTCGTCAGTGCCGTGTTGGCTTTCCCGGCGAGCTGGCGACGCCGCGGCCTTGCTCTAGCGCTGGGCTTGCCCGGTCTGATCATTTTGAACGTGCTGCGCATTTGCGCTTTGTACGAAGTCGGCGTGCACGCGCCGAGGCGCTTTGCCGTCGTCCACGAGCAGGTGTTTCCGTTGTTGCTAGTAGTGGCGGCGGCGCTGACGTTTCTATGTTGCGCGAGCTTCCTGCGCGGTGATCGAGTGTGAGGCCGCTCGCTCCCAAGACTCGACTCGTTGCGCAGTTTTTATTCGCGTTCGGCTGTGTTTTTGGGGGGCTTGCGCTGCCCTCGCCGGGCATTGGTCCGGCCTATGCGCGGGCGCACGCGGCGCTCGGCAATGCGCTGCTGGACGACGAGGTGTTCGAAGGCGGCGTGGCGTTGCGCTTCCTCACTCCAAGCGTCGACCTTGCCGAGCACCCATGGCAGCTCACGCTCGAGGTACGTGATCCCGGGAAACCCGGAGCAGTGCTCGTGCCCATCGATCTGCGCACGCTTCTATTTCTACCCATCGCGGCGTTCATCGGGCTCGCCGTTGCTGCGCCCCTCGACTCGGCGCGCAGCAACGCACGAGTGCTCGGGCTGGGTTTGCTCATCCTGACGCCGGCGCTGCTGCTGCTCACTGCTCTGCCACTTTTCTGTTTCTTGGGCGGCGACGGGCCCGTGCGGGCGTTTCGCCTCCCGCTCGCGGCGCGCGTCGTCTTTCAAATTATCTATCGAGCTATGGTGGCGCCTCCCGGCATGATGTACGCGCTCCCGCTACTCTTGTGGTGGGTGCTGGTCGCTCGTCTGAAACGCGCGAAGGTCACGGTCGACTCGACTACAACGGCGGGCTAGCTCTTTGGTTTCCGGTTTTCGGAAAATAATTTCGAATTCTGGATGGTGTGGCGCCCCGTCGTAGCTAACGAGGCGCGCTTTCGAGGGCACGTTTTCTGCACGCCTTTCGGGATCTGATGAACAAACCCCTGTGCGGGCGCGGTTTGAAGAGTGCCTGTCGCGTCGTGCTTTCGGCTGCAGCGTTCGCCTTGGCGCTCGCGTACGGAGCGAGCGCCAAGGCCGAACGAGCGCCGCTACGCGCGGACGTTTCGCCGAGCGCGCGCGCCGCTGCGCTGAAAATTGGCGGCGCTGCTCTGCGCTTCGAGCCGAACGTGGGACAGTTCGCGCCCGCCGCGCGCTATGTGGCGCGCGGCCGCGCGTATGCACTGTTTCTGACAGCGGACGGCGCAACGTTAGCTCTGCATCGTCCCACCGATGACGGCTCAGCTGCTCGCCTCGAGTCCGCGTCTGACTCGCAGTCGGTCGTGACCATGAAGCTCAGGGGAGCAGCTCCGGTCGAGCCGCGGGGCATCTCGCCGTTGCCAGGTCGAAGCAACTACTTCGTCGGCAACGACCGAGCGACCTGGCGCTCCGGCGTCGAGAGTTTCGAACGCGTTCGCTACGAAGGCGTGTTGCCGGGAGTGGACGTCGAGTATTACGGTACGGACGGCCATGAGCTCGAGTACGATTTCGTGCTGGCGCCGGGGACTTTGCCGAGCAGTATCGAGATTGAGTTCGAGGGAGTTTCGCGTCTAGAAATCGCGGCGGACGGTCGCGCGTTGCTGCACCTCGAAGATGGCTCACGTCTCGAAAAGGAGCCGCCGGTGGCCTACCAGATGCGCGGCGCGAAGCGCATCGGCGTGCGCGCCAAGTACGAAATGAGGTCGGGCAGGCTCGGGTTTTTGTTGGGCGACTACGACGCTTCACTGCCGCTGGTCATCGATCCGATCTTGACTTACTCGACGTATTTCGGCGGCAGCAGCTTCGATGAAGCCTACGGCATTGCCGCAGACGCCGGCGGCAACACCTACATCGTCGGCTACACTGCATCGACTCTCTTCCCGACGTCTTCGCCCGAGCAGCCGGTGCACGGAGGCGGCACCTACGATGCGTTCGTGGTGAAGCTCGATCCGAGCGGCTCGAAGCTGATCTATTCGACGTATCTCGGTGGGAACGGCGCCGACATCGCGTACGCGGTTGCGACCGACGCGCTCGGTAACGCGTACGTTGCTGGCCTCACCAGCTCCACGAATTTCCCGACTGCTTCGGCGCTACAGAGCGCCAAAGGCGGCCTGCAGGATGCGTTTATCAGCAAGCTGGATGGAACCGGTGCATCGCTGGTTTATTCGACCTACCTGGGTGGCATGGGCGACGACTACGCCAGGGGCATTGCGGTCTCCAATACGGGCGCGGCGTATCTCGTCGGTACGACATTTTCGGCGAATTTCCCGAAGGCTGCGCCGTTGCAAGCCGCGCTCAGCGGTGACCAAGACGCGTTCGCCAGCGAGATCTCGCCGTCTGGGTCATCGCTCGCCTATTCGACGTACCTGGGCGGCAACGCGGCCGAGTACGGTAACGCCATTGCGCTCGATTCGGCCGGCGAAGCTTACCTCGTCGGCTCCACGACGTCGTCGAATTTTCCTATCGCCAATGCGCGTCAGCCGGCACACGCTGGCGGCAACACAGACGCCTTTCTCAGCAAGCTCAACCCCGCCGGCTCTGCTTTGATCTATTCGACTTACTTGGGTGGCAGCTCGGCGGACGAGGCGCTCGGAGTGAGCGTCGCTGGCGACAACGCGATCGTCGTCGGTGACACCTTTTCGACGAACTTCCCGTTGACCGTGGCGGCGCAACCCGTGCCCGGCGGAAGCAGCCACAGCGATGCCTTCATCACGCGCTTCGACGCTTCCGGAGCTGGCCTGGTCTTTTCGACCTATTTCGGTGGCAGCGGCAATGACGTCGCCGCGGCCGTCGCGAACGACTCCGCGGGCAATGCGTACGTGGTTGGGCTGACCGATTCGCCCGATCTCATGCTCACTACGCCGTTGGACGGTCAAAGCACGTATCGAGGCGGAGGCGACGCCTTCGTTCTCGCGCTACCCCCGTCGGGCGCGCGCTTCGCGTACTCGAGCTACCTGGGCGGTGCAGCCGAGGATCACGGAGCGGGCGTCACCGTCGCGGTCGGAACGACATTCATCGTCGGCAGCACACATTCCAGTGATTTTCCGCGAGTCTCACCGATCATCAACGGCCTGGTCGGCGCGCAAGACGGGTTTGTCGCCAAGCTTCCGAGCATACAGGCGGCGGCCGTAGCGGTGGCTGCGCCCGCGCTCGGCAGCTGGGTTGCGTTCGCCTTGCTGTCGTTTTTGCTGCTGGCGACCTCGCTGGTGCTGGTTGCACGCCGCGAGCGTTCATCGTCTCCGCTGCAGTAGCGGCTTGCTGCGCTCATTCTTTGCGAATTAGGACATTGTCGAAGCGCACGCTGAAGCTCTCGGCTCGGCTGGGCTTAATCACGCCCAGGCGCACGCGCACCGAGTGCATGCCATCGATCACCGCGGTGCTTCCGCGCAGGGTGAGCACGGTGCCGGTTTCGAACTCTTCGGGGGTCTCGTACACCACCATTGGGCTGCCACCAGGACAGCCGTCGGCGCCGAAGAACCAGAGGTTGATGGCAGCCCTGCCCGCGACTTGACCGGGATCGATGACCGCGTTCGCGAAGATGCCCAGAATCGTGCCCGCAGTCACGGATATGCACTGATCGACGGCCACGAGGCTGTCGCCGCTCGCGTCCATCGGCTCTGAAGAGGTGACGAGGGCGGATCCGGACTCGGAGATCCCGAGCAGATCGCGCGGGTCCCAGGCGAGCGTCGCGCCGCTCTCTGCCGTCCAGCTCGCGGCGTCGTGTGCGAAGGCGGGATTTTGAACCAGCGTTTGCGTGCAGTCGGACACATTATCCCGATCGAGATCCGTGCAGCCGTCCGGAAATGTTCGTGGTTCACCGCTCGCGTCGCCGCCGTCGCCTGCTTCCCCAGCAGCGCCGCCGTCCGAGCGGCTTCCGCTCGAAGCCCCAACGGACGCGCCGCCCATGCTGGCCGTGGAGTTGCTGCCGGCGCGATTCTGCTCGCCCGAGCTACCCAGACTCACGACGAGCGTGCGATCGTCGACCGGGCACGCTGAGAGCGTCAGCGCCGCGCCCAATAGGAAAAGCGCGCTGGCGTGCGTGGTCGTTTTTATGGCGCCCGGAGGCGAAAGCGAACGGAAGCGCATTTCGAGGCCCGATTGGGTCGTCTGTGGCGTCGGCAGAGTGCCCACTTGCTGTGACGAGCGCGTGTCGCTTGGCGAGCGCGTGTCAGCATCAATCAACCAACCGGCCGTCCTGATGGCCGCTCAAATGACCGCCGGAGCTGGCCTGTCGTCAAGACTTCACTGATTTCGCGAGTCCATCATCTGAATCTCCAAAGCGTCACTGGAGCAGCGTGTCCGTCACAGAGCTGCTTCGGAATGTAGAGTTGTGTGAGGGTCGCGTTCGCCTTTCAGAATCCTCCGAATCGTAACAGCCTCGGTTTTCGGTCTGGGGTTATAAACCTGGCCAATGTCGACAGGCACCTTGGCAGTCAGTGACGGGCGCGCCCTCGGTTTCAGCGAAGACGAACCGGCCACCGGACGTCGAGCGGACGTCGGCATTCTCGAGAGTGGCTTCTGGGGAAACCGCTCCGCTCGCGGCTCTGAGGAGCCCAGCCTGCTCGGAGTGCCCGAGGAGCTCGCGCCCGAGGACCTCGCAGGATGCGAGGCACCGCTCAGGAAGGTGCCTCGTAAGGTCGCCGCCGCCTCCGGTGTCATGCGCCGCGTCTTGGAGTTGCTGGAGCCGCTGGCACGCGCGGAGATCACGGTGACCTTGATCGGCGAAACAGGCACTGGCAAAGACGTTTTGGCGCGCACCATTCATCAGAACAGCGCTCGGCGTAACGGCCCGTTCGTGGTGTTCGACTGTGGAGCGGTAGCCGCGAACCTCGCGGAGAGCGAGCTACTCGGCCATGAGCGCGGGGCGTTCACCGGCGCTGTGGCGGCGCACTCTGGAGCCTTCGAGCGCGCACACAACGGAACGCTGTTTCTGGACGAGATCGGTGAGCTTCCGCTGGACCTGCAGACGCGGCTACTACGTTTGCTCGGTAATTGTTCGGTGCGCCGCGTGGGCGGCACCCACGACCGGCCGTTCGACGTACGCATCGTAGCGGCGACAAATCGTGATCTGCAGGCGGAGGTCGCTGCCGGCCGTTTTCGGCGTGATCTCTACTTTCGTCTCGCAGCGGCCGTCGTGCACGTACCGCCGCTTCGCGAGCGCCCCGAAGACATCCCGCTTCTGGCCGCGCGCCTGCTCGAGGATCTGGGGCACCCGGAGGTCCGTATCACGCCCGACGCGCTGCGCATGCTGGCCAGCAGGCATTGGCGCGGCAACGTTCGCGAGCTGAAGAACACTTTGGCCTGTGCCGTCGCGTTCCTCGATGGCTCAGTGCTCGAGCCGCGTCACTTGGCCGTTCCCTCTTCGTGCGATCAGCCGCCTCCAGATCAGGTCGCCCACCTGCCTCTGGGCGGAATTCGGTTGGAATGCATCGAGCGCGCGGCGATCGAGCAAACGCTCCGGCAAACTGGCGGCAACAAAGCGCGCGCGTCCGAGCTGCTCGGCATCGCACCCTCGACTCTGTACGAGAAGCTCAAGAAGTATCAAAAGGCGCCCGGCAACTGAGGCTCGTGCTTGCGCGTGCAGTGCGCTGAATTCGTCATGTCTTTTTCATCTAGATCATGCGCTTCTGGCCCGGATTCCGCGTCATGTGTCGAGTTGGCGAACACTTAGTCTGATAGGCACATACGCGCGGCGGTTGGTGTAGGGTGCGCCGCAAGAAGCTTCGCTATGAACGATTCGCTCCGCATTCGGCAGCGCACGTGTGCGCGCTGGACCGCTCTGGGTCTGTGCTTATTTTTGCTCGCCGGGTCGCGCCAGACGCGCGCGCAAGGCGCGGCTGATCCCGGAGTCGGGAGCGGCGCAGCACCCGACGCAGCGCCGCATCCTTCGGAGCCACCCGCAGCGAGCAAACCCGCGCCGGTCGAGAGCGAGCCCGAGGCTGCCGACGACGCTGCGAACGCAGATCGCGAAGCCGCTGCGGAGATGGAAGCGGAAGAGAAGGCGAGCGCCGCCAAATCGCAGAAGCCGGCGCCGAAGGGTAAGGGAGTGCTGTGGGGCACGGTCACCGACACCAAGTTCGACGAGGCGATCGTCGAAGCTCAAGTGCAAGTGGTCGGGCGAAAAACCAAAGCATTTGCGGATATCGACGGCAGATACCGCCTCGAATTGCCGCCCGGGAGCTACCGGTTGCGCGTCACTTACGAGCTTCATCGACCCAGCGTGGTCGATGTCGTCGTCAAGGCCGGCGAGCTCACGCGCATCGACTTCAAGCTCGTGCCCGACGAAGGCGCAGTCGAAGAGGTCGTGGTCGAGGAGCAAGCCGATCAATCATCCAATGAAGGCCAGGCGCTGGAGCGCAAGCGCTCTTCTGCCGTCGGAGACGGCGTGGGCCGGGCCGAAATCGCGCGCACGCCGGACAAGAACGCGGCTGAGGCGGCGCAGCGCATCGTGGGCGCCACCATCGTGGACAACAAATTCGTGTACGTGCGCGGCTTGGGCGAGCGCTACACCAACGCGCTGCTCAACGGCTCACCTCTGCCTAGCACGGAGCCGGATCGCAACACGGTGCCGCTCGATCTGTTTCCGTCGCTCGTGCTCGACAGCTTGACCATCACCAAGCAATTCCTACCCGACATGCCCGCGGACTTTGCTGGCGGCTCGGTGCGCATCAAGACGCGCGACTTTCCCAAGCAGCCGTTGTTCCAATTGTCGATTGCGGGCGCGTACAACAGCGAGAGCACGGGCCAAAAGCGCCCGGGCTACCAAGGCAGCAACACCGATTGGCTCGGCTTCGATGGTGGCCGCCGCACTCTTCCGTCCGGCATCCCGGATCGAAAGCTCGACTCGTCTTCGACGAGCACTCAGGAGAAAATTAACTACGGCCACCAACTCAATACGCCGCTGGTGACTTTCAAGAAGGGCACCCCTCCGAACTTCGGCGTGACGATGGTCGCCGGCAACTCGTACAAGCTGGGTTCGGACACGAAGCTCGGCGTGATTGCGTCGCTGAACTACGGACAGTCCTACACCTTGCAACAGCGAACGCAGCGGCAGTTCAAGGACGGACCGCTGCCCGACGGCACTCATACCGTGCTCGTCGCGGAGGAATTTACCGGGCAGCGTTCGATAGACAGCGTGCGTTGGGGTGCCTTCGGCAGCGCCTCTCTCGAATTGTCGAAGCGGCACACCATCAGTCTGATCGCGTTCCACAGCCAGAATGCCGACGACAACACCTGGGACCTCGAAAGCCCCGGTCAGGGCGGCATCCATGCTGTCCACCTCGAATACGTGAGCCGCGCGCTCAACTTCCTACAGCTCCGCGGTGAACACCACTATCCGCAGTTATCGGACTTGGAAATCGACTGGAACACGTCGCTGGCAGTGGCCAGTCGTGATCAACCCGACACTCGCGACGTGCGCTACACCCGTGACGTGCAGAACGGAATCCCTGGCTGGTTGTTTTCCTCCGATCAGAGCGGAGAACACCAGTACTTGGGTCAGACGGATACTACCGTCACCGGCGGGTTCGATCTGCTTCAGCCCATCATCAAGGCCCTCGAGCACGAGACGAGCTTCAAGGCCGGAGCGCTGATCACGACGCGCAGGCGGGACTTCAGCGCTCGTCGATTTCAGTTCGTGCCGACGCACGATCCTCTGCCGGGGTTCTTGTTCAATCAGCTCTCGTTCTGTCCGGGAGCGAATTGGAGCGGAGGCTGTCCGAATTACCTGTTTCGACCCGAGTTGATTCGCCCGGACGGCCTGCTGCTCAACGAATGGACTCAAGGCTACGACAAGTACAAGACCGGCCTAGACGTGTATGCCGTGTACGGGATGCTCGATGCCAAGCTCTTGCCGAAGTTGCGCGTGATTGGCGGCGTCCGCGCTGAGATTACTTATCAGGCGTTCGACGGCTTCGATCCGTTCGATCCCTCGGGAATGCACGCGCGCTCGGTGATCTTCAGGACCGATTGGCTACCCGCGGCTTCCGTGGTTTATGAGCTCACGCCGAAGAGCAATGCCCGCTTCGGCGCGAGCCAAACCTTGGCGCGGCCGCAGCTCCGAGAGTTGTCCCCTGCGGTGTCTACCACCGCTGCCGGTGATCAAAATGTGCAAGGCAACACCGGCTTGAAGGTCACGAAAATCACCAACCTCGATCTGCGCTACGAGTACTTTCCGACGCTGCGTGAGGTTCTTGCAGTCAGCGTCTTCTACAAGCATTTCCGCGATCCAATCGAGGAGACCGTCAGTGGCACGGGGTTGCTCGGCTACACCAACGCACCGCAAGCGGACCTGTATGGCGCGGAGCTCGAAGGCCGCAAGTCTTTGGAAGTGCTCGCCGCTCCGCTGCGTGATTTTTCGCTCATCGCAAACTTGACCCTGGTGCAGTCTCAGGTGCACCTGGGCAGCCGCAAGGCCTCTGGCACCACCGACAACCGGCCGCTCGCCTATCAATCTCCGTACGTGGTGAACATGTCGCTCGACTACGCGAATGTCCTGCAAGGCTTCGAGGCGCGGCTCTTGTACAACGTCTACGGCCCTCGCATCACTGCCGTCGGCTCGAACAACCTACCCGACGAGTACGAGCTGCCTCGCAACTCTCTCGATCTGAGCGCGGCGAAGAAGTTTGCGCAACACATGGAGCTGAAGCTGCAAGCTCAGAATATCTTGGCAGCGCCGGTCGTGTTCGCCTACCGCAACGAGCAGGGCTTTAATCAGACCGACGCCACGCATTTCGTGTCCTTGGGCCAACAGCCGGAGACGAAGCGCTGGAACCCGGGCACGACCGTCACTGCGACGGCGACGTACACCTACTGAGCACGGCGCGCGGATTGCCGATACGTCCGGTGACTAGTTCGAAGACCAGTCGACCCACAGACCGCGCATCCAGTTGCTGTCCGCGGAGGCGTCTTTGAACGCACCGATGTAGTTCGCCGTTTCGTCAGGAAAGCCCACTGGCTTCGTGCCCTGGCCGGTGGTTGCCGCCACTGGTACGGGCAGGGCCGCCCAGCAGTCACAAAACCGGTCCGGCTCCGCGATGCTATTGCCCGGCTGCGCAAGAAACCAATCTTGCTTCAAGCCCACGGCATTTCTTCCGGGTTGGCGGTCCACGTCGGCCGCTACGCCCGAAGCGTTGTCGAACATGTCCATGAAGGTCAGCTTGGCTGCGTTGGAATCCGGGTCGGACACGAACATGCCGTGGCCGGCAAAGCCGGTGACCATGCCGTTCATGAGCGAGACGCCGGAGGCATAGCTTCGAACTACGGCTCCGTCCCGCGAATCATTGTGGTCCATCGGTCCGCCGCCGCAGAGCGTGAAGTTGCTGG
>Ga0210392_10001676_pt1 | contig 11567 bp, 14 predicted proteins | sample IncBWC30OmetaG_FD_161057 | JGI IMG/M metagenome (GOLD analysis project Ga0210392, IMG submission 161057) | Forest soil microbial communities from Barre Woods Harvard Forest LTER site, Petersham, Massachusetts, United States - Inc-BW-C-30-O ...
ATTCGGGTGCGTGATTCTCGCCGCTCTTTGTTGCCGCAACGAGCGCGAAGTCTGATTTATCGCGACATCCGCTACTCAATGATCTATCCGCCATGCCGTCTTCCCTCTCAAACCTCAGAAGTCCATCTCACGCCGTATTTCCGACTCTTGTCGCCCTCCGGCATTTCCACGCGTCCGCCGCAATTTTGTGCGTTCCGCCATAACGATTGACGGCCTCGCCACTCCACCTGCGACCTGCCTTGAGGTCGCGAATACAGATGGCCGCTTCATCGCCGTTCAGAGCCATGACTCCCCGCATCGCGCGAACAAGTCGCGGATAGTGCATCAAGATCGTAGGGAGGTCATAGCTGCGCACAAACGCCCGCCGCGCATTTGCTGTCGTCATATACCACCTCCGCTGGACTTGCTCCTCCGCTTTTGCTTGACGTTGCGGGATATGCTCACGAAAGCATGCGCGTTGCCATTTCCGTTTGTTGGGTGGGAGCAAAACGCTTGATTTTCCGCGAGCTTTTCCAACAGAAATAGTACGTCCGCGATCTTGCCGCGTGATGTGAACGACGACTTTCCCGCTGAACTCTCCCAGCGCAGGGTGGAAGCGACTGCACGCAAGACAACCGCCCGTCTGGACCTGGCTGCAAAACCGTATAGACGCGTATCGGCGTCAGTCCCCGCCTCACGACGACCGCGGCGCAGACTTGGGTCCGCGGTGACCCTGGAACTGCTGCCGTTCCAACGAGACGGAGACGCTCGCTGGTTCAACTCGTGTCAGGTGTCGAAAACATCCGTATGTCTGTTCGACAACCGTCCCAGCACGGCTCGGCTTTGAAGCACATCCCATGGGCTTCGTGGAAAGAAATGACTCGGTTTAGTGGCGGTCGCAAAAGATGCGTCTGTCTTGGCCCTAGGCTTGCGATGGAACGTAGCGCAATGAATTTCAGAAGGACATGACGGGCTCGGCGACAGCTGCTTGCTCCACAACATGACTCGCAATCGGCTGAGCAGTCTGAAAAGTCTACCGTCCGGTCCGGAGAAGGAACTATGAAGGTCGTTATTCTTATCGCCGTGCTCGTGCTCTTACTCCTTGCTGGATATGGGCAGGGCCGGTCGCAAAGTCAAAACAACTACAGCGGCTACGATCTGGTCGACAAGGCAGGAAATATCCGCAAGCCCAGCGACTTCCGCGAACGCTATCAGGCAATCGGCACATACATGGTGCTCAATCCGAACGGAAACCAGATGCATGTCACGTACGCATCTCCGGGCACCGCTGAGATCTACCGGAAGACCGGGAAGTTTCCCGACGGAACCGTTCTCGTCAAGGAAGTCTTTGGAACGGACCATGCCCAAATGACTACAGGCGACGCGCATTGGGCCTCCGGAACGAAGGTCTGGTTCGTGATGATCAAAGACGAGAAAGGGCGCTACTCCGACAACCCCCTTTGGGGCGACGGATGGGGATGGGCTCTCTTTAAGTCCGACTCCCCCGACAAGCAGGTTGGAACGGACTACAAAAAAGACTGCTTAGGCTGCCATATCCCTGCAAGGGGGACGGACTGGGTTTATGTGCAAGGGTATCCGGCTCTCGCCTCGAAGTGAGAAACACCCCGTAACGAGAGCCAGTTTCGAAAAACACTTTAAAGGAGATCGTGAAATGCGAAAAGTTCTGTTAGTAGTCAGTTTGGGGTTAGGCGTCGTTGCCGCGACTGTATTGATGCGTAACCCGAGCCGGGTCGCGGCCGCCACTCCGCAGTCAACTGCGGTGTTTGACGCGGACGGCAAGTTGAAGCTGCCAACCGGATATCGCGCGTGGGTTTTTGTCGGTGCACCGTTGACGCCCAACGGGCTCAACAACGGCAAAGCGAATTTCCCCGAATATCATCACGTTTACATAGAGAAGCAAAACGTGGACGCGTATCTGAAGTCAGGATCGTTCCCCGAAGGAACGGTCATCGTAAAAGAACTGACTCGAGTCCTAGATCCCACTTTTCCGGACGGCTCTCGTACGGAACCTTCAGGACGCGGATATTTTAACGGTGAGTACAACGGAATCGACGTGACCGTGAAAGACAGCAAACGGTTCGCTCAGACCAACGGCTGGGGCTTCTTCACCTTCGGACATCATCCGTTACCATACGCACAGACCGCCGCAGAATCTTCGATCGCACAATGTGCAGGATGCCATATCGCCAATGTCGCCCAAACCGACATGACATGGGTTCAGTTCTATCCGTTGCTTCGTGACAAAAAGGGGTATTAGGACCTGCGATTTCTTTCAGTGTGGCCGATCAGGGAAAAGATTGAGTTCAAATTCACAAATAAAGGAGAAGTACGTATGGCGAAAGAAATAGGTATGTCGAAAGAGATGGGGATGTCAAGAGAGATGAATATGAACGGTCGTGGCGGCCAGCTCTACCTGCAAACCAATGCGGTCAAGAACGCGATCATTCACTACCATCGCTCTGCCAACGGCACGCTCACAGAGGTGGAACGTGTCGCCACCGGCGGTGCAGGTTCGGGGACTTTCAAGCCGATCAGCGGCCAGGAGAGCGCACCCAACTCCTTTGAAGGCGCGGCTAGCGTCATCCTCTCACCAGATCGCAGGTTTCTGTTTGCCACAAACGGGGGGGACAATTCGGTTTCCAGCTTCGCTGTGGGCGACCAGGGCAGGCTCACACTAATCGACACCAAGCCGACCGGGAACGCCGTGGAAGGAAAGAGCGGCACTGCCAAATCGCTGGCATATTCTCCCTCGAAGGACATGCTTTACGTGGTCCACTCCTTCGGACCCGATCATATCCGGCTTATGTCGGTCTCCAGTGATGGCAAGCTTACGCCGCGCATGGAGCGATACACAGCGAATACACCGGAGAAACCACACCGTGTTCCAACCATGGGTGTGCTCTCACCAGATGAGAAATTTCTCCTTGTCGGCACCACGTTCGATCTGCCTATTGCGATCTCCGGCACCTATCCCGACGGTTCGCCAATTCTCTGGGTGCCTGGTCCAGACGGCAAACCACGGTCCGTCGCTTCGAATGCGCCAGATCCCGACGGGATCGTTGTATTCCGCGTGAATGCAAACGGCACGCTTAGCGACCCTTCGTTCCAGGACGGAGGGGGCGGTTCTCCTTTCTACATCGCGTTCCTACACAACCGGCCGGATTCTTTCATCGTCGCATACGCCGTCGGTGACGGAGTCAGCTTAGGCCACATTGACGAAGACGGCAGAATTGGCGTCGACAAGGTCGTACCGATCGACACAAGGCGAGGCAAGATCGCTGAACTTTGCTGGCTGTCCGTCTCCCCCGATGACCGCCTCTTGTACGCTACGGTTTTCGGGTACAGCAATGTCAGCAGCTTTCATATCGACGGCCCCGAGATCAGAGTCGCGAAGGATCCTGCGTGCCCTAACGTCGAGGGCGATGGCACCTTCAGGGGGCTTTGTGGGGACGTCAGCAGCGGTCCGAGCGACAGCTGGGTTTCGCCGGATGGCGCCTTTTTCTACCAGATCTACGGGAACGCTTCGAAGCTGGTGGGTTACGCTACTAAGCCGGACGGATCGCTGGAAGAAGTAACCAGTGTCGCGATTCCCTACAACAGCCCGGAGGGGTTGGCGGGCTTTTGATTTGCCCTAGGCGGATGCAAGGAACGGCCGCTCAGGGAAACACGTGGCTCCGGTGTACCAAGCCCATCCCGAAAGCGGCCGCACCGCTTTACCGTTCACCATATTCACAAAAAACGGCGGCCTAGGCCAAGCACGATCACGAACAACTGTGCGTGGACGATCGGGGACAACTAATGCGCGACACCGCGTCGCTCTCTTACTTCACTGACGATACGAGCGCTTTCGATGCGCGACGGTCGCACAATTCATCGGATAGAGAGCTGCAAAGAGCAAAAGGCTCTTGCCAAATCGTACTCGGGAGCTCCGAAAGAGGCACTCGTATCATGGACGTTTACCAAACATCTCCGATTCGCGTTCTCTTCCCAAGAACGTCGGGCACTCGAGTCCCGGAGGCCGTTCTTGTAAATACCTCCGGAGGAATTGCGGGAGGAGACTGCCTTGAATCCAGCGTGACAGCGATGGACAACGCTTCCATCACCGTCACAACCCAGGCGGCGGAAAAGGTCTACCGCGCAATCAACGAATCCGCGCACATTACGACGACGCTAAGAGCGTGTGATTCGGCGAAACTTGCGTGGCTTCCACAGGAAACGATCGTCTTCAATCGCGCGCGTGTCTGCCGTCGCACGCACATCGAAGTCTCAACGGGGTCGCAACTCCTCGCCCTCGAGTGGTTGGTGCTCGGCCGCGCAGCGCACGGAGAGAAGATCTCCGCCGGAGACATCATGGACAGTTGGCGCGTCAGGAAAGACGGCCGGCTCATCTGGGCCGACACCTTTCGTGCCACCGATGACGTTCTGCCTTATCTCTCTCGGAAAGCATTGCTGTCGGATTGCACCGCCCTCGCAACACTGCTCTATTTCGGGCCTGACCTCGAGGAGCGCTTGCAGGTTATACGCGGCCTGGCTTCTTCGCTCGAGTGTCAATGCGCAGCGACGTTGGTTGGTGGGCTGATAGTCGTTCGCTTTGCCGCAAGGTCTTCCTTCGAGTTGAGGGCTGCTCTGCGCAGTTTGCTCCAAGCGCTTGGCGAAAAGCTCGCACTCGGGCCCTTCCGAGTGCCGAAGATGTGGTCGTGTTGAGTACAGATTTTGGTGGGAGAGAGTCATGAACCTTACGCCGCGGGAAAGAGACAAGTTGATGATAGCAGTCGCAGCACAGGTGGCGCGTGCACGGCTGGCAAGGGGCCTCAAGCTCAATTATCCGGAGAGCGTGGCGCTCATTACGGATTTCGTACTCGAAGGAGCACGCGACGGCAAGTCTGTTGCGGAACTTATGTCAGAGAGCAGCAAAATTTTGGCCCGGGATCAAGTTATGGAAGGCATCCCGGAAATGGTTTATGAAATGCAGGTGGAGGCTACGTTTCCGGACAATACAAAGCTCATTAGCATTCACGATCCAATTCGGTAGGGAGAATAAAATGGTGCCGGGAGAACTTTTTCCAGCGGCTGGAGAGATTGTCCTGAATCGCGACAGTCAGGCCATATCTTTGAAGGTTGCAAACAGGGGGGATCGACCCATACAGGTCGGGAGCCACTATCACTTTGCAGAAACGAATAGCGCGTTGTCTTTTGATCGAACGTCGGCCCTTGGCTATCGGCTGGACATACCGGCGGGGACAGCAGTGCGTTTTGAGCCGGGACAATCACGTGAGGTATCGCTCGTGCCCTATGCTGGCGCGAGGCTGGTCTACGGGTTCCACCAGGCGGTGATGGGCCAACTACCGCCGGTGCAGTTGAAATAAATATCTGCCGGAATAGAGGTAGCTGAGAATGCCCCACAAAATGAGTCGAAGCGCCTACGCCCAGATGTTCGGGCCAACCGTAGGCGACAGAATGCGCCTCGCCGATACCTATCTTGTAATTGAGGTCGAGAAAGACTTCACGACATATGGAGAAGAAGTGAAATTTGGAGGCGGAAAGGTCATCCGCGATGGAATGGGGCAATCGCAGCGGACACGCAGCGAAGGTGCCGTCGACACCGTGATAACCAACGCAGTCATTCTCGACCATTGGGGAATTGTGAAGGCGGATATCGCTATTAAGGACGGGCGAATTGCTGCTATAGGAAAGGCCGGAAATCCGGACGTGCAGCCGGGAGTCGACATCATCATTGGGCCGGGAACTGAGGTGATTGCAGGCGAAGGGAACATCGTGACCGCCGGAGGCATCGATACCCATGTCCACTTCATTTGTCCGCAACAGGTGGAAGAAGCGTTGTTCTCCGGCGTAACCACGATGATGGGAGGCGGAACGGGGCCGGCTGCGGGTACGACCGCCACAACATGCACGCCCGGGCCGTGGCACATCCGGAGGATGCTGCAGGCTGCGGACTCCTTCCCCGTAAATCTCGGTTTTTTCGGTAAAGGCAACGCCAGTACAGCTGCCGGTCTTGTCGAACAGATTGAAGCAGGGGCCTGCGGTCTCAAGCTTCACGAAGACTGGGGTACAACGCCGGCGGCGATCGACTGCTGTCTCTCCGTTGCGGATGACATGGACATTCAGGTTCTGATCCACACAGACACACTGAACGAAAGCGGGTTCGTTGAAGACACCATTGCGGCATTCAAAGGCAGGACGATCCACACGTTTCATACGGAAGGTGCGGGCGGAGGACATGCACCCGACATTATCAAGGTGTGCGGCTCGCCGAATGTCATTCCGTCTTCGACCGGTCCAACCCGCCCGTACACTGTGAATACCCTTGAAGAAGCACTCGACATGGTGATGGTTACACATCATCTGGATCGCCGAATCCCTGAAGATCTCGCGTTCGCCGAAAGCCGCATCCGGAAGGAAACGATTGCGGCAGAGGACATCCTTCACGACCTCGGTGCGCTTTCGATCATGTCCTCTGACAGTCAGGCCATGGGGCGCGCGGGGGAAGTGATTATTCGAACATGGCAGACTGCCGACAAAATGAAAAAGCAATTCGGCCGCCTACCTGAGGAGAAAGGCGACAACGACAACTTCCGCGCCCGCCGCTATGTTGCGAAGTACACGATCAACCCTGCAATCGCTCAAGGAATTTCGACCTATGTGGGCTCGATTGAAGTAGGAAAACTTGCCGATCTCAGCATCTGGAATCCTGCTTTCTTCGGAGTGAAGCCGGCACTGGTGCTGAAGAGCGGAATGATCGCAGCGGCTATCATGGGCGATCCCAACGCTTCTATTCCCAATCCACAGCCGGAGTATTACCGGCCCATGTTCGGCGCCTTCGGCCCGGCGATGGCGGAGAGTTCGGTAACCTTCGTGAGCCAAGCTCTGCATCAACAAGGCGGGTCACTCGGGTTGGCAAAAAAGCTGCTCCCTGTCATCAACACACGCAAGATTGGTAAGCGCTCCATGATACTCAACGGCGCCACGCCCCATATGGAAGTGAATCCAGAAACGTATGAAGTACGAGCCGATGGGCGCCTGCTCACTTGCGAACCGGCAAAGGTATTGGCTTTGTCGCAACGCTATTTTCTGTACTGAGGACAACGAATGCAAAACGCTTCGATTCATCGCCGCGCTGGTCATTGGCCGAAGGAAAACGCTGTAGGCACTCTCACTCTCGATTTCGATGCGCGCCACCGCCGCCGCATTCGCCTGATTGCTGACAAAGGCGAAGATATCCTCCTGGACCTTCCGAAAGCTGTTGCGATGGCCGACGGAGATGGTTTGCAACTTGAAGATGGGAGATGGCTGATGGTTCAGGCAGCTGCCGAGCATATCGTTGAAATTAGGCATCGAGATCTAAACCAGCTCGCGCGCTTGGCCTGGCATCTCGGAAACCGGCATCTGCCGACTGAAATTCGGGACCAGGTTCTCCGCATTCGCCCCGACCATGTCATCGAGCAGATGCTCTGCGGCTTCGGCGCCGAGCTCACGAAAGTACACGTCCCTTTCCAACCGGAGGGTGGCGCCTATGGCGACCACAGCCACCATCACAACCATAGCGACGGGGGGCACCATCATGAGTAAGGAGCGGCACCGCTACCCGCAGCTAGCATTGCTGAGGCTGCAAAGCTGGCTCTCGCCGGCATTCCCTACCGGTTCTTACAGCTATTCCCACAGTCTCGAATGGGCTGTCGAAGCGGGACATATAAAGGATCGCGAAAGTCTCGTCGATTGGCTGGAGGCTGATCTTTGCTACGGCTCCATTCGAAACGAAGCGATTTTCTTCTGCGAAGCCTGGTGCAGCGCCCGGGACAACGATTACGCGAAGCTACTTGAAATTGCGGAACTGGCGGCCGCATTCCGCGGTACATCGGAATTCGCACTTGAGTCATCGCAGCAGGCATCCGCGTGCCGCGCGACGCTGCGCCAAGTGTGGCCCGACCGCCTTCTGGATTCACTTTCACAACTGCTCTCGCAACGCGAGGTTCCACCCGTTCTTGCCGTCATCCTTGGAGTCCGCTCGGCAAGGGAGGGCGTTCCGATTAGCCTCGCCTTGCCCGCCTTTCTCCAAAGTTATGTCGCCAATTTGGTGACCGCCGGAGTGCGACTTATTCCTCTCGGCCAAACGGACGGGCAACTCGCGATCGCCGCGCTGGAGGAAGCCGTGCTCACGGCCAGTGCGCTAGCCCGAAACGCCACGACGGACGATCTTGGGTCCGCCGCTTTCATGGTAGATCTCGCCTCCATGGCGCACGAAACTCAATACACGAGGTTATTCCGGTCATGACATTTATTGCCAGCACAGAATCCCCAAACCACCCTTTACGCGTCGGGATCGGCGGTCCGGTTGGCTCGGGCAAAACCGCACTCGTGGAGGCGCTCTGCAAACGGCTCCGGGACAACTACGACATCTACGTGATTACCAATGACATCTACACGAAGGAAGATCAACTCATTCTCACACGCGCCGAAGCGCTGCCAGTGGAGCGTATCATGGGCGTCGAGACCGGTGGCTGTCCTCACACCGCGATTCGTGAGGATGCCTCCATGAATCTTGCCGCCATTGACGACATGAACAGGAAATTCCCGCATGCGGAATTGTGCTTCATCGAGTCCGGGGGCGATAACCTTGCCGCAACCTTCAGCCCCGAGCTGGCCGACTTGACCATCTATGTGATCGATGTCGCCCAAGGTGAAAAAATACCACGCAAGGGTGGGCCTGGTATTACGCGCTCCGATCTTCTGATTATCAACAAAATTGATTTAGCTCCTCTCGTTGGCGCAAATCTTGCAGTAATGGAAGCGGATACGCTGAGAATGCGCGCAAATCGGCCTTTTGTTTTCACGAATTTGAAGAGTGGTCAAGGTGTCGAGCAAATCGCAAGCTTCATTATCCAGAATGGCGGATTGACCAAGGTGGCCGCGTAACCGGCAAATCAGGGCTAAACCTAGACTGAGCGTTTGATGCAAATGATTCGCTGAGTAAGGAGGAACGCACATGGGTATCATCTCTCGAGGTTTTTCTGGTCGGCGCACCCCGACGGACGCCAAGCTGCCGCCGGGACAGTACCTCACCACCGATTTTCCGGTCCTGTCGGCAGGCCCGACTCCGCATGTCCCACTTGAAAAATGGGAGTTTGTGATCGATGACGGCAAGAATGTCTTGCAGCGATGGGATTGGAAATCGTTTCGCAACCTGCCTAGCGAGGCTATTACAGTTGATTTGCACTGTGTCACGCGGTGGTCGAAGGTGGGGACATCTTGGCAAGGCGTTTCCCTGGATACCCTGCTCGCAGACATAAAGACCGACGCTTCCTATACTCTCGTTCGTTCGTATGGCGACTACACCACGAATGTGCCGCTGAAAGATCTCTTGAACAAACAGGCGTGGATTGCGTTCCGATATGATGGCCAAGATCTTGCGCCCGAACATGGCGGCCCGGCGCGGCTGCTTGTACCGCATCTCTATTTGTGGAAAAGCGCCAAATGGGTGCGAGGCATGACGTTGATGCACGAGGATAAACCTGGATTCTGGGAAGGCCTCGGCTACCACATTTACGGAGACCCGTGGCGGGAGCAGCGATACTCGGGCGACAGGTGATGTGGCGCGTTGGAACCGTCGTCGCGCTGCACGACGAAACCGCGACGGCGCGGACAATCACGCTGGAAGTTCACGATTGGCCCGGTCACGTCGCAGGTCAGCATGTCGACGTGCGGCTGACAGCCCCGGATGAATACTCTGCAGTCCGATCTTACTCCATCGCCTCGGCGCCGAACTCCAAGGGACTAGTTCAAATAACCGTCGAACGCATGCTGAACGGTGAAGTGTCACTGTATCTCACGCAAGAAGTCATGGTCGGCGATCGTCTGGAGTTGCGTGGTCCGATCGGCGGCTGGTTCGTGTGGCGCAGTCAACAGACTGAGCCGGTTCAGCTGGTAGCAGGAGGTTCAGGAATCGTTCCGTTGATGGCCATGATTCGGTCACGGGTTTCGGTCGGTAGCAAGGTGCCGTTTCGACTGTTGTATTCGGTGCGCGAACCAGGAGGGGTCTTTTATCGTGATGAACTACGGGCGTTATCAGCGGAACAGCGGTCTCTCATCGTGACCTACGCGTACACACGAACTGTTCCGAAGGATTGGCCACGACCTCCTGGCCGCCTCGATGCCGCCTTGCTCGCGGGTACAACCTGGCCCGCAGATGTTCGCCCAACTTGTTATATCTGCGGTCCTACACCATTCGTGGAAACTGTAGCGAACCTCCTTACTGCCTCTGGCAACGATCGCGACAGGATCAGGGCGGAGCGTTTCGGTCCCACAGGAGAACGGAAATGAGTTCTAGCACCTATGACTATCTTGACGGTAATGCTGCCGCGGGCGAATTGAGCACCCTGTTCGCAATGGATATTACAGCGGCAGAGGGACAGTGTGCACACTGCGGCGCCAAACGCCGCTTTGCCGAGTCGCATTTATACATGCGGGGCCCGGGCGTCGTGGCGCGCTGTGCTGTCTGCGAAAAGGTGCTGTTTCGTCTTGTAAATGTTCGCGAGCAAGTCTTCCTCGACGTACGTGGCATGACGTACCTGAGCATCGACACGTCACACGTTCGGGCTAATTCTGAACAACCGAGAGAGCCGCTTGTGCAAAGTTGAGAATTTCTTGGGAGTCGCCTCGGATTGATAGGAGTGGATCCAATGAGAGGTACAGATTTAGGCCACGACCACGCTGAATATGCGATGCATAAGTCGCACGGGACGCCTCCACAAACTGCGGCACATACGGGTCACGACCGTCACGTCGGGCACTCGACCGCCATGTTCCGGGACAAATTCTGGCTGACTCTGATCCTCACGCTCCCCGTCGTGGTGTGGTCGGCGGACGTTCAGCGCTGGCTTGGCTACACTGCTCCCACTTTCCGTGGCTCCCAATATATTCCAGCCTTTCTTGGCACGGTCATTTTTCTATACGGCGGAAGCGTGTTTATTCGCGGCGCTTGGGGAGAACTCGCTGGGCGCCAACCCGGCATGATGACGCTGATCAGCCTCGGCATCGTGGTTGCGTTTGCGACCTCGCTTGCCGCGACATTCGGATTTTTCCAGATTGATGTTTGGTGGGAGGTTGCGACGCTCATCACCATCATGCTCCTTGGCCACTGGCTCGAGATGAAGGCGATTGCCCAAGCAAGAGGCGCTCTCGACGCGCTGGCCGCGTTGCTGCCCGACACTGCAGAGCGCATAACGGAGTCAGGCGATGAAAAAGTTCCTCTGGCGCAATTGCAAGTAGGCGATGTCGTCCTGGTGCGGCCCGGAGGTCGAGTGCCTGCGGACGGGAAAGTCATTGAGGGCGCCGCCGATGTGGATGAGTCGATGATTACGGGCGAGTCGCGGGGAATTTCGAAGGGGCCGGGTAAGACCGTTGTCGCGGGCACGGTTGCTACTGGAGGAAGTCTGCGGGTCCGAGTAACTGCCGTTGGGGAACAGACGTCCCTCTCAGGAATCATGCGACTAGTTGCTGATGCTCAGGCTTCCGGCTCGCGGGCGCAGGATCTTGCCGACCGTGCCGCCGCG
>Ga0210392_10001678_pt1 | contig 11558 bp, 7 predicted proteins | sample IncBWC30OmetaG_FD_161057 | JGI IMG/M metagenome (GOLD analysis project Ga0210392, IMG submission 161057) | Forest soil microbial communities from Barre Woods Harvard Forest LTER site, Petersham, Massachusetts, United States - Inc-BW-C-30-O ...
GGCGTGTACTTTGCCCGATCGGCCGCCTGCAGCATCTTCACCGCTTCAAAGGTCTCTGAGCCGGTGCCATGTAGAACGGTGTTCACGCTGTCCGCATACATCGCCTCAAAGCTGGTAGCAATCGGAGCAGCCGCGGGATTCTGACCGCCGACGCTGAAATCGCGAACACTGTTGATGGCAACGGCGGGAATTCTTCCTTCAAGCGTCCTCGGAACCTGTGTGCCCAGCGCGACAGCGCGAAACACCGAACTCTTCCGCCCGGCATGTGCGGCGTCTTCCGCCTGCAAAGCCCGGTTCAGCCAGCCATCATTGGTCGCCTTCAAGCCCGGAGTACCGCTCTCCATGTAATCCTGCGCATCAAAATGCGACCGCGTCGGATCAGGCGACCCGCAGGCATGAACAATCGCCAGATGCCGCTGGTCCCAGAGCGGCTTGAGCGGCTGCATCGCCGGATGCAGCCCGAAAAATCCATCCAGATCGATCACCTGATTCTGCTGGATCGCAATTGTCGGGCGCATCTCGTAATAGGCTTTCTCGCGGTGCGGAACGACAATATTCAGCCCATCCGCTGCACCGCGCTGAAAGATCACCACCAGCTTCTTGCCCTGAGCTTGCGCGGTCGTTGCCTGCGCCAGCACCGTCCGCGTCAGAAAACTTGGAATCGCAGAGGTCCCGACGACGGCCATCGCTCCGCCCTTCATAAATGCTCGCCGAGTAATTGCCATCGGGAAATGCGCTCCTGCGAAAACTGCTTACTTCTGCAGACGGCAACTATAACCGAAAGTTGCGGCCGCACCTGCACGTATCTTCCCGATCTCCTGCTATTTGCGGCGCCAATACAACGAAAACTTTCCATTTCACCTCAGACCTAACGAAAGACTCTACTTCTCCGAGGTATTTTGCGTGAAAATTGCTGGCATTGTTTTGATCGTCTTGGGGATTATTGCTCTCATCTACGGCGGTATCACTTACACAACCCATAAGAAAGTCCTCGATGTCGGGCCAATTCAGGCCGAAAAGAAAGAGACCCACAACATCCCGCTGCCGCCAGTTCTGGGCGTGCTTGCTATCGTCGGCGGCGGAGCGCTGCTCTTAGTCGGCGGAAAGGGTCGATAAAACCCTGTCAAGCCCCTCTAGGCTCACAATTTCTCTAAATTACTGATTACGAATGATAGTCGTTGCAACAATCAATTGCGGAAATTATGCCCAGATTCGCTAAACTGTATATAGCGAATAAAACCTCAGTTATTCCAACTCCCGATGATCAGCGCCTGCATCTGCTTTGACGAGAAAATAGACGCCCGCATGCAAGTGGTTGTATTATGAGGAGTTTGCGAGAAATATGGGGGGACTCAATCACCCCGCCCCTTCAGTACTTAGCGAGCTTCGCAATCGCCTGGTAGATATGCTCCGGCTGCGGCAGGATCACGTCTTCAAGTTGGGGCTGATACGCAACGAAGGTGTCCATCGCCGCCACGCGCTTCACGGGAGCATCCAGGTCCTCGAACAGCTCGTCGGCAATACGAGCGGCAATCTCCGCTCCGTAGCCCCAGCTGAGCATGTCTTCATGAGCAATGATGACACGACTGGTCTTCTTCACCGAGGTCGCAATCGCCTCCCAGTCGTAGGGGCTGAGCGTTCGCAGGTCGAGAATCTCCGTCTCGATGCCGTGTTCGCGCTTCGCCTTCTGCGCCGCCTGCAAGGCGCGCGGAACCACGGCCCCGTAAGTCACTATCGTCAGGTCCTTGCCCTCGCGCACGGTCTTGGCCTTGCCGAAAGGAACCATGTAGTCCGGTCCCGGATAAACAGCACGACCGAAGGTCTCGCGGTAAAGCCGCTTGTGCTCAAGAAAGAGCACCGGATCATCGCAGCGAATCGCCGTCCGCAGAAGTCCGTTGGCGTCGAGCGCATTGGACGGAAAGACCACCCGTACACCCGGCGTATGCGTAAAGATGCTCTCGCCCGACTGCGAGTGATAGATCGAGCCGCCAGTAAGATAGCCGCCGATGGCAACGCGAACCACAGCAGGCGAGGAATATGTCCCGTTCGAGCGCCAGCGCATCAGGCTCAGCTCATTGCGAAACTGGTGAATCGACGGCCAGATGTAGTCGAAGAACTGAATTTCCACGACGGGCTTAAGACCGCGCACAGCTTGGCCAACCGCGCGGCCGACAATGTTTGCCTCGGCCAGTGGCGAATTGAAGACTCGATCGCTGCCAAACTCGGCCTGCAAGCCAGCCGTCAGCTTGAAGACGCCACCCTTGCCCTTCACGAGCCCTTCGCGGAGATACTCTTCGCGGCTGCTGTCGGCCACATCTTCGCCAAAGACGACGATGCGCGGATCGCGCCGCATCTCGTCCTTCAGGCAAGCGTTGATGAGGTCGGCCATCGTCCGCTCTTGTGAGTCGGAGGTCTGCGCGGGTTTCGTCTGCAACTCGGCGCGGGTCGGATCGTAGTCCTCGGAGTAAACGTGCAGCGGAATACTCACCGGCTCAGGAAATGGCGCCCGCAACGCCCGCTCCGCAGCCTGCCGGACTTCCTCATCCACCTGCTTCTCGAGGCGGTTGATCGCCTCGGCGTCGAGAATTCCTTCGCGCAGCAAAAACATCTGCATCTTCTGCAGCGGATCGCGCAGCGAATCAGCCTCCAGTTCACTCTTGGGCCGATAAGCGCGGTCGTCGTCGGAAAGAGAATGCGAATATGGCCGGATGACATGACCGTGCACGAACGCCGGTCCCTTGCCAGCGCGGCAGTAAGCGACGGCTTCCGTGAAAACGCGGTAACTTTCGACCGGATCGGTGCCGTCGACTTCGGCAAAGTAGAAATTCGGAAAGTTGGCAACCAGCTTCGAAATGTTGCCGCCGGGGGTATTTACCTCGACCGGGGTGGAGATGGCGTATTCGTTATCCTCAACCACGAACAGAACAGGAAGCTTCTGGTTCGAAGCCGTATTCAGCGCCTCCCAGAACTCGCCCTGGCTGGTTGAGCCCTCGCCCAGCGAGGTGTAAACGACTTCGTCACCGTGGAAAGTTACATCCTTAAAAGCGCGGTAATCGCCCTCATGCTTCTCCGCCGCTTCAGGATGACGCGAAAAGTAGCGCCCAGCCTCGGCGCAACCGACGGCATGTAAAACCTGCGTGGCAGTAGCCGACGACTGGGACACAATGTTCAGCTTCGTGTTGCCCCAGTGGGAAGGCATCTGGCGCCCGCCGCTCGAAGGATCAGCCGCAGCGCCGACGGCCTGCAGCAGCAGTTCTTCGACGGTGCTGCCAAGCGTCAGGCAAAGAGCGCGATCACGATAGTAAGGAAAGAACCAGTCATAGCCAGTCTTGAGTGCCATGCCAGCGGCTACCAGCAAAGCTTCGTGTCCGGCGCCGGAAATCTGGAAGAAAATCTTCTGCTGCCGTTTAAGCAGGATCTCGCGGTCGTCGGTGCGGCGCGAGAGATACATGAGGCGGTAGATCTCAATCAGTCGCTCGGAATCGAGGCCGGATGCCTCACTTGTCTTGCTCTGCTCCGCATCGCGGACGGCTGTTTTAGCCATTCAGAAAACCTCGATCGAATTTCCCTTTCATCGTCATGTAACCCAGGCGACAGGTGATTGTACAGCTTCATGAGACATCTGTCTGTCGCCTCGGACAATCCAACCGATTTAAGATGCACGGTGCAGGAGCCGCGACCCAACTGCTGTGTATTCCTATTGTAAAAAAGGAGAATGGCCGAAGCCACCGAAAACCTCGGCTCCGACTCCCTGCCGCCGATACCGTTTGAGCAACAATTGACCATCGTTTTCGCAACGTGCTTTAATTCAACGTTTTCGTAACTAAGCTGCACAACGTCTGGGCTGTATCGGTATTCCACATTATGCTTAGGTCTGATACGTTTCATATTCCGGAGTCTGCAGGTACCGGAAGCGCAAGATTGGGTGATTGCTATTCTCTGGAGGATATTGAATGTCGTTTTTCTCCTCGCTGGCTGCATTTTTCTGGCAGGCCAATGACTCTTTAAACACAAGTTCTGACAGCCTTTATCTCTGGATCGCACTCGCCGTTGGCATCATCGGCCTGATTGCGGCGCTTATCTTTGCACGCTCCGTTCTCGGCTCCGATACCGGAACCGCCGAAATGCAACGCATCTCCGACGCTATCCGCCAGGGCGCGGAAGCCTTTATGCGCAGGCAGTACGGCACGATTGCGATGATTGCCGTAGGACTCGCCATCATTCTTTATCTTGGCTATCGTCTCTCCCCGTTTACTGCTCCGTATGCGAATAAAGTCGTCATCAGCTTTCTGATCGGCGCAACCTGCTCGGCCCTCGCAGGCCAGACGGGCATGTGGGTCTCGATCCGATCCAACATCCGCACCGCATCGGCTGCCCGCACGAGCCTCGGTAAGGCATTGCAGATCGCGCTGCGCGGCGGCGCTGTCACGGGGCTCATCGTGGTCGCACTTTCGCTGCTCGGAGTAGGTATACTCTTCCTCTCCTTTGGAGGACTGAGTCACCCGCAACAGACCCCGTTCAAGCTGGTCGGCTTCGGTTTCGGCGCCTCGCTGGTGGCGCTCTTCGCCCAGCTTGGCGGCGGCATCTACACCAAGGCTGCTGACGTAGGCGCTGATCTGGTGGGCAAAGTGGAAGCCGGAATTCCGGAAGACGATCCGCGCAACCCGGCCGTGATTGCCGATCTGGTAGGCGACAATGTGGGCGACTGCGCCGGCCGTGGCGCGGACATCTTCGAATCCACCGCTGCGGAAAACGTCGGCGCCATGATTCTCGGCGCGGCGCTCTATCCTGTCTTCGGCATCAAAGGCATTCTCTTCCCGCTCATCGTGCAGGCTATCAACCTCATCGCCAGCATCATTGGCGTCAGCGTTGTGCACAGCAAGGAAGACGAAGACCCGATGCACGCGCTGAATAAGGGCTACTACGTCACGTCGATTCTGGCCCTGGTCGGCTTTGCAGTAGCGGTCTACTACATGCTGCAGGGACGTTGGTGGCTGCTCGGCTGTGGCATCTGCGGCATCATTACTTCATTCCTCTTCGTCCGCATCACCGAGTACTACACGGAAACGCGCTTCCGCCCGGTGCAGAGTATCGCCAAGGCCTCCCTTACCGGTCCGGCAACGAATATCATCAGCGGCCTCGCCGTCGGTATGGAAACGCCAGCCGTGCCCGTGATAGTCATTGGCTGCGCGCTGCTGCTGAGCTATTACTTTGGAGTGCTCGGACTCGCCGATGTAGCGACGATCTCAGACTACTCGAAGGGCATCTACGGAACGGCCATCGCGACCATGGGAATGCTTTCCTCAGCGGCTTACATCCTGGCAATGGACACCTTTGGCCCTATCACCGACAACGCTGGCGGCATCATTGAAATGAGCAACCAGCCGCACGACATTCGGGAAAAGACGGACAAGCTCGATGCCGCCGGAAACACGACGAAGGCGCTCACCAAGGGATACGCCATCGGTTCGGCCTCTCTCGCCGCCTTCCTGCTCTTCTCGGCTTACCTCGAGGCAATTCACGACATCGTAAGCCAGCGGCTCGCCGCAGCGGGCGAAGTTTTGCCGGCTTCGTGGAGCTTCTCGAATGTCAACCTCGCATCGGTACCTGTATTTGTCGGCGCATTGCTGGGCGCGATGCTGACCTACCTGTTCTCATCGATGGCGATCAAAGCTGTGGGCCGCGCCGCGCAGACCGTCATTCAGGATGTCCACCAGCAGTTCAAGGAGAATCCCGGCATCATGGAAGGCACGTCGATGCCGGATTATGGCCGCTGCGTGCACATCGTCACTGGAGCCGCGCTCAAAGAAATGGTCCTGCCGGGCGTGCTCGCTGTCGCGATGCCGCTCGCGGTGGGTGTCATCTTCCGACACTTCAGTTCGACATTCAATCTCAAGGAACTGGCAGATTCTCCGACCATCCACGGCGTCCCCATCAACCTGAGCGGAGCCGAAGCGGTAGCCGCGCTGCTGATGGTCGGCACTATCTCCGGTATCCTGCTCGCGATGCTGATGAACAACGGCGGCGGTGCGTGGGACAACGCCAAGAAGTTCATCGAAACCGGAGCCTACGGCGGCAAGCGCTCAGAGGCACACAAGGCGGCTGTCGTCGGCGACACGGTCGGCGATCCCTTCAAGGACACCGCCGGGCCATCGCTGCACGTGCTCATCAAGCTGCTGGCCACAGTAACACTGGTGCTGGCTCCGCTCTTCGTCTAAACAGCAAATCTGCTCAAAGAGAAGGCCGCCTTATGGGCGGCCTTTTTGCATCGAATCACAGATTCCAGAAGCTCTCTGTTATCGTGCGTGTTTATGGTTTCCTTCTTCCGCAAATCCGAAAACAAATACGAAGTGACACAAGTCCAGTACTACAAATCTGTTCCCTTCCGTAGGCTGTGGCCTCTATATGCGGCTGTCTTCTGCTTATTTGCCGTGACGGGCTTTTTCGGAGACCTGATGAACGTGGGCCGGATGCCCCATCTCGTAGTGATCCTGAATGCGATTTGTGCCGGGTTCGTTGCGCTTATGTACGTCCACGTTGGGATGCGCCTGACACCCCGTTACTACATTGTTGCCACTCTCGTTCAAATCCCGATCTGGCTCGGATTTGGCATGACAGTTTCTTTTCTCACTTCCCACTTCCATCTGCACCCCAGAGACATCGCATCCGGCGTTCGATTCGCCGGCGTGGTCATGCTCCTGCTGGTGATTGTTTCCTATTCCCTCTTCATCCGCTTCGTTCGCGGAGAAGGCCAGGAAGCGTTTCGCATCAAGAACGAGCTTGAGCTTGCGCACGGCATTCAGAAGACCCTGGTACCGCCCATTGCGATGCGTACAGCTGGCTTTGAGGTATACGGACGCTCCGATCCAAGCGAAAAGGTGGGCGGCGATCTCGTCGATGCTGTGCAGCTTGAAGATGGCAGCACAATCGCGTACCTGGCCGATATTGCCGGCCACGGCCTGCAAGCCGGCATCCTGATGGGAATGCTGAAGACGGCGGCGCGCACGGCTCTGCTCGATGCAGGTTCAACAGAAGCGCACATGGTTTTACCGTCACTCATGGACAGGCTGAACCGCGTACTCCCCGACGTAAAAGAGCCTCAGATGTACGCTACCTTCGCTGGCTTCCTTTTGAATCCTGACGGCAGCATCTTCTATGCGCTGGCGGCGCAGCCGCCAATTCTGCATTACCGAGCCGACACAAGCGTACAGCTCGTTTCAACAGAGCAGTTTCCGCTGGGACTTTTGCCGGTGAGCGGCTATTCCTCGGACGCCACAACCACAGCATCCGGCGATCTACTCGTCGCCGTGACGGATGGAATTCTCGAAGCCGCGAACGAAGCCGACGAAGAGTTCGGGCTGGACCGATTGCAGGCGGTGATCGCCCGTCACGCTGCGGGAAGCCTTCCGGCTCTCGCACACGGCATACTCGAAGCTGCACGAGCCTTCGGCAAGCAGATTGACGACCAGACTCTCCTGCTAATCCGCCGGTTATAGCCTTCTAGGCGGCAGCATTCAGAAAGCGCCGCACAGCCAGCAGCGCCATCAACCTTGTAATTCCGCTGATGAGGAGATTGACTCCGACAATCGTAGCAATCGCCCATGCCGCGCTTGATGGCCAGTGACGAAGGATGAGAAACGCCAGAAACACTGTAATCACACCGTCGAACAGCACCCATCCACCACCGCTTGTTTTCCGTACCGCGAAGAAGCTGATGATAGCCAGAAATCCTTCAATCGCGAACATAATGCCCAGGACAAAGGTGAATGAAATCAGCCCCATCACCGGGTGTATGAAGAGCCAGATGCCGCCAATGATGTATACGATACCGACCAGCGTCCGCCACAGATAACCGCCGAAGCCGCCCGAGACCGGAGCGGTTGTGAGGTGGACGACACCGGCGATGAGGATCAGGACGGCCAGCACGATGGCTGTGCTGATCCCGGCAATCAAGGGCAAGGAGAGTGAAAAGATTCCGCAAAGTATCAGGATTACGGCCCAGGCGATAGCTAAACCTGTTCCGCGCTTGAGAATTTTGCTGAGTGGATCTTCTGTCATGCGACACCCCGTTCTGGAAAAAGATCACAAATACAGACTTCAGCGCTTTACGAAACTGATGATTCTTGCCTGATCCAAGGTCAAACCATGGCTTACATCGGTTTTTCGCTACATCATACCCGCAGAAACAATGGATTACGAAGAAAAACGCTGGCGCGTTAGCTTCCCTTCATCTTCTCTTTCACAGACTTGGCCAGCTTCTCGATTTCTTCGGCCTTCTTGATGTTGGCGGCGGACGTCTGATCTTTGCTGCCCTTTTCCATTTCGGCTTTGAGCTGTTGCGTAAGCGTCACCAATTTGTCTGCGGCGTTGACAATCTCCTGCTGGCGTTGCGAATTGCGTCTCTGGGCCTGCTGCACCATCGCGCGGTGCGCCATGGTGTCTCCGTCATTGTCGTCGTTTGGGTTCGGGGCCTGACCAGGAGAAGCGGGAGGATTCGGCCGCGTGGGAAGCGTGGGTAATTGCTGCTCCGACCCTGCTGTGACAACACAGCCGACAAGTAGAACCGCCGCCGCAATAAGTTTTACCCGGGACGAATTGGCATCTAACCATCGCATCAGGTCATTATAAGAATGTTTCCTATGTTCATGACATATACTCACGCCCTCGCCTCGGCCTTTGCATCGGATAGATCTCTGTCGGACTTCCACGTCAAACTCCTCAACGGGTTGCAGAACTTTGCATATGAAAAGCTGCCGAAGATCGCTGTCATAGCGGTCCTGGCATGGGTGCTCACACGGGTTCTCAAGGCAATCACAAATCGCATCGTTCGTGTAACCGAGCGCCATGCTGCAAGTACGGCTCGCCTGGCACAGGTGCGCACTCTCACCTCGGTAATCCGCGCGACCGGCATGGGCTTTATTCTTTTCATCGCGACTTTATCGATATTGGAGGAATTTAACCTCAAACTGGAGCCGCTGCTCGCCAGCGCGGGAATCGCCGGAGTGGCTATCGGGCTGGCCGCACAAACGATTGTGAAGGATTGTCTGAACGGGATCCTGATTCTTGTCGAAGACCAATTCAACGTCGGCGACAAAGTGCGCCTGGCGGGACTTACCGGCATCGTCGAATCTCTCTCCTTGCGCAAAACCACGGTACGCGATGGAGACGGCTCGCTCTATATCATCCCCAACTCGCAGATCACCACCGTCGCCAACCTAACCCGCGACTATTCAGTCGCCACGATCAACGTTTCGGTTGATTTCTCGGCCGATCCGGACAAGGTACTGGCCCTGCTGAAAGATGTTGCGATGGGCGTGCGCAACGATCCCGCGTATAGCGATGTTTTTATCAGCGACCCCGTCCTTCTCGGCGTCGACACGATCAAGGGATCGCAGATTATCTATCCCGTGCAGCTCAAGACAAAGGCCGACAAACAGTGGGCGGCCATGCGCGAGACCCAGCGACGCATTCGCATCGCGCTCGCGGAGAACGGGATGTTGCCGGGAGATCCGTTGCGCGTCTACGGATCGAACACTCAGTTGGTGGGCTCGCGCAGTAGCGACGCCGGCGCGACCGCTGATCCAACCATGGCAAAGCCAAATGAAGTGAATCCCTTCACCGGCGAAGGCATGTAGGAACCTTAGACTCCGCTCAGTTCCTTCAACAATTCTTCGCCATCGCTGGTCGGCGGTTGACAGGTGTTGCCCTTGCATACGACAGCAAAGCTGGTTTGTGCCCGAAGCGGCGGAAGTGCCGGTAAAGTCTCTGCCAGCACCAGAGGAAGATTTTCCCGCGTCACCTGCTCGTGCCGAAACGTAATGACAGCTTTATTCACCGCGTAGCGCGCAGTTGACATCGCGGCGAGCTGTTGTGCCTGTTCATCGTCTCCAATAACGACGACTTGTACGCCAGGCAGCAGAAGCCGCTCCAGCGAAAGCCCATACGTGCCGGCATATAGACCAAAATGCTCAACGACGCCTCCAAAGTGCTCCAGCGTATCCTCAGCTTTTTCGCGGAAATCCGCACGGCCGCTCAGAGCTTCCAGACGCAGCAGAGCAGCCGCAGCCGCAGGATTGCCCGCCGGCGTCGGTGTATCCTGCAATGGCTTGCGACGCGCCGACAGCGCACCCAGAACTTCGCCCTTCGGAGTTTCTGTATCGAAAAAACCGCTACCTGTCGAATCATAAAAGCGCTCGACCATCACTTCGCCAATTTCCATCGCGGCGTTGTAGTAGCGAATATCGCCTGTTGCCTGCCACGCATCCACACAAACGTGCGTCAGAAAGGCGTAGTCGTCCAGCACTCCGGCTACGCGCTGCCGGGCCTCATTCTGATCTGAATATGCGATGACGTGCGCTAGTCCTGCATCTTTGCTCCAGCCCTCCTGCAGAATTCGATCCAGCGTCTTGAGCGCGAAAGCACGCGGAGCATCCAGCTGCAGCACGCTCGACGCCTCCAGGTATGCCGACACAGCGAGCGCATTCCAACTGGTGTAAACGGTCTTGTCGACAAATGGAGTGGGCCGCTCCAGCCGCGCTGTGTAAAGCTTTTTCTGCGCTGCATCCAGATCGTTCCGCACCTCATCGACACTGCGCGACAGTTTTTGCGCCACCTCTTCGATGGTGTACTTCACGTGCAACACATTCTTCTTCGGGTTGTGGTGCATGTCGCCCATCTCGCCGATATCGAAATACAAGCCAGCAACTGCCAGTTCATTCTCTGACAGCACCGCAGCCGCTTCCTCCCGCGTCCAGGTGAAATAGTCTCCGTCGTCATCAAGAGAAACATCGGCGTCCTGTGAGGCATAGAACCCTCCGCGCTCGCGGTCGGTGAGCCATTCATCCATCCACCGCATCATGTCCTTGGCAACGCGCGCGAACTCTGGATCGACGAAAGTCTGGAAGGCATGCACATAGTTCTTCAGCAACTCTGCGTTGTCGTAGAGCATCTTTTCGAAATGCGGCACCACCCAACGCTCGTCCACTGAATAGCGATGAAACCCGCCGCCAAGATGATCGTAGATGCCACCGGCAGCCATCTTCTTGAGCGTCACCGTCGCAGCCTGCTTCGCTGCTTCGTTGCCGGTGCGTGCAGCTACGTCGATCAGCATATCGAGCGCCGCTGGATGCGGGAATTTTGGCTGCGTGCCGAATCCGCCATGACGATGGTCGAACTGTTGCAGCGCGCTCGCCACCAGTTTGTCAGCCAGTTCCAGGCTCAGCGAGCTGCTGCGCCCGGAAAAACTTTCACCATGCTCAATCGCAGCCAAAACGCTGCCAGCCGTTTCCAGAGCATCGCCGCGCTTCGTCCTCCAAACATCGGCCAGCGTTCGCAACACGCGCTCAAAGCCCGGACGGCCATAACGGTCATCGCGCGGGAAATATGTTCCCCCAAAGAACGGCTTCCCATCCGGAGTCAGAATCGCAGTCAGCGGCCATCCCCCTTGTCCGCTCATCGCCTGCACCGCAGCCTGGTAGCGGCTGTCCACATCGGGCCGCTCATCGCGATCGACCTTCACCGCTACAAAATGTTCGTTGATGACCTGCGCGAGCGACGCA
>Ga0210392_10001679_pt1 | contig 11556 bp, 13 predicted proteins | sample IncBWC30OmetaG_FD_161057 | JGI IMG/M metagenome (GOLD analysis project Ga0210392, IMG submission 161057) | Forest soil microbial communities from Barre Woods Harvard Forest LTER site, Petersham, Massachusetts, United States - Inc-BW-C-30-O ...
CGAAAAGGCGGCGGCAAAATGTTGCCAAAGGTCGTTGGGCCGGCCGTTTTCATCATAAAATTTTTTGTTCACGAAGTCGATGGCGGCAAGTTCGTCGAACGAGCGGAGCGAACGCTGGGGCGCCGCATAGGGGATGGCCGCACGGTCATAATCAGGCGTGCCGGCATCGGTGCTGGCCACGTGATCCGCGCGCATCCAGGTGAGCAACGCGTCGGCCAGCTGCTCCGCATCGGACTGCGTGACACCCCATGATTGAAAAAGATTGGTCAGCTGGGTGACATCGGTATGCGGCAGCGAGAGCTTGCCGCTTTCATCCTTGAAGGTGACCTCGACTGGGCGGCCGGAGGCTGGCTCATAACCGGCGAAAGCAAGCGGATCGCCCCAACCTTCGGCCGGGCTGTGCAAGGCGCCATCGGTTTGGATAAATTCGCTGAGCACGGCCAGCGTGACCTCGAGCGAGGAATAGGCATCGGCGCGGAGATGGTTCGCCGTGGCCGCGCGTTCCTCGACGAGAAGGTCGGTGCTGGCCCGTTCGATGAAAGCAGTCAGCATAAACGCAGCGAAGGTGATCGTGATCAGCACGACCAGCAGAACGGAGGCTCTTTTTTCGCGCAACATGGCAGGTGTCCTCAGTAATCCGGCAATCCCTGGCCGGGGGTGATCAGGGTGATCAGCGTCTCGCGCGTGAGCTTGTCGTAGGCGAAATGCAGGCGGAGCCGCTGCGGCGTCTCGGCCTGGTTGGAGCTGTCCGTGCGCAAGATGGTCTCGGTCTGCCAGCTCTTGCTCTCGGCGTTGTAGTAATCGTAGGACATCGAGGTGACGAAAGGCGTGATGAGGACCTCGCGCGGCGGATCATCGGAAAAATGGGTCTCGAGCTTGGAATGCCAGAGCAAAAAGAGACCCTCGCCGGGGCGAACCTGCAGCGAGCAGATGACATCGGGCAGCGGCGGGCCGGGCCAGTTGAAAAGCCGGCTGCCGGCGGGCAGCTCGAAGGTGAGCAGGTTGTCGCTGGAGCCGTTGAGCGGCCGGATTTGCTGCGGGGCCACCGGCGGGATTCCCGCCTGCACCTCCGGCGGAAGCGACGCGATGCGCAATTGCTGGTCGAGAAACCGCGTGACCGCACGCACGTGCAGATCCAAGATCCGCGACTCGCTGCGGTGGCCCCACAACTCGCCCATGGAAAAAATGAACGTGGTGAGCGCGATAAAGATCATTGAGACCAGCGCGAGCGAGAGCAGGATTTCCAAAAGCGTGAACGCAGCCACACCGGCGGGACGCTTCCGGCAAAGGATCATGGACTGGACGGGCTTTATCATGGTGGCGCGGTTCCCTGGATTTTCGCGATCTTGGCTTGGGCGGCCGCGAGCAGCGTTGTGCGCTCCGTGGGGACGGACCAGGTGGGGCGCAAGACCATGAAGTTTTCCGTGACGGTCTCGGGCGCATGCGCCTTGGGATCGTTGATTTCACAGGTGAAAGTGACGGAGAAAAGATCGGCCGTCGTCGTCGAGTCCATCTGCGCCTTCCAGCTGACATGGCGGCCGTCGGCGGAGTCGTATTCTCCGCCCTGCGCGGCCTTGTCCGGATCCGGCTCGGCCAGCAGTTGCGCGCGCGCGAACTCGACATCCTCGTTGCGCACGTTGGCGCGCGCGGCGAGATCGTAACCATTGAGGACATTGATGTAGCCCGAGCCGAGCACGACGGCGGCGATGACGAGGATCAAGAGCGCGAACAACACCTCGAGCAGGGTGAAGCCGCCCGGAACACGTCGGGAAGGTGTGCGCCCGGTCATTTTTTTTCCTCCAGCACTTCCACACAGGTCCACGGGTCAATTGCGATCACACTCGCCGGGCCGCCATTGCGAAACTGCACACGAAAGGGCGTGCAGGTGCCGTCGCTGTAAAGGGTCACAAAAGGGATCGAATCCGTCTCAAACAGCTCGCCGCCAATGAGCACGCTGCTGTTGGTTTTATCGACGGGCAGGAAATCGACCGTGAGTTTGTCTCCCGCCTTCGCCACCGGGAATGGCTCCCCACCGGCATTGGCCTGCGTGCCAGTGCCGGGGTCGGTTTGTGCAGCGGCGTCAGTGTCGGTCTTTGCGCCGACATTGGCCCCGATGAGAAAAGCCTTTGTCTTGCTGTCAAAAGCCAGGCGGATGTCCTGCTGCGTGGTGAGAGCTTCTTTCCGGGCCTGGGTCAGGGCCTGCCAGAAAACCTCCTCGGGGCTCGCCGGCGGGCCAACAAGATTGGCCGAGACGCTGATCGTCGCCGCGGCCAGCAACGCCATCAGCCCCAGCGCGAGCAGGATTTCCAGCAACGTGAACGCGGCGGCCGGCGGCCGCACACAGCTTCCGCCATCCGCCTCCGCCGACGCGGCCAACCAACCCGCCGGGCGGCGACGGCTTTCCTGCCAAACGCTGCTCATTTTGGGTTTTGAAACGAGTTCTAAGTCACCAATTGCCGATGTCGTCCGCCGTGCCGCTCTGCTTGTCGGGACCCTTCGACCAGATGTCGTAGCTGCTTTTGTTGTGCACGCCGGGATAGGCGTATTGGTAAGGCTCGCCCCATGGATCGAGCGGCATCTTGCCATCGGCGAGATAGGGGCCGCGCCAGTTGTCGGCGTTGCTGCCCGGCGCTGCCACGAGCGCGTTCAAGCCGTCGCTGGTCGATGGGTAGGAACCCATCGACATGCGGTAGGCATTGAGCGGGATTTTAATGCCGTCCTGCACAAACAGTCTCGCAATCGACTCCTGGCTGTTGCCGAAAATTTTATCGAGGTTGGTGACGGCGAGGCCGACCAGCAAACCAAGGATGGCGAGCGCGATGAGAATCTCGAGCAGGGTGAACGCCCGTGCCCTGCGGCTGGGCTTGGATTGGGTGGGGAGAAACATGGGGATGGTGAAATTAGGACGGATTGATTGCTTTGTCGAGACACTGTCTTCACTGGAAAAGTTGCAAGAAAAGCCCAAACCAACTGAAATTCAAACCTGAGGCTCTTAAGATGCTGAGGGTGGCAGGGTATATTGTCCGCCTATGGCCAAGCCCTTCCTTCGCTCTGCAAGCTTAGTATTGCGATGAGTGGTGCCCCCGCCCGGACTTGAACCGGGATAAGCGGTTTAGGAAACCGCTGCTCTATCCAGTTGAGCTACGGGGACGACGACGCGAAGCGTGCGAATGAAACTGAGTTTTGCACGAAAAAATGCGGGTTGACAACCTGCGCGCGAACCGCACCGTGACCCTTCCTGTTTTCATGAGCACCACCACCGAACAAAGGCCGCAAAGCCTCACGCCCGAGAATTATCCTTTCACCGCGCCGCAGATGATGAGCCGCTATGTCACCGACACCGGCAAGATCCTGCCGCGCAAGTACACGCATCTCTCCGCCCGGCAGCAGCGCACCATCACCCGCACGCTGAAACAAGCGCGCAATCTCCTGCTCGCGCCCTGATCCGCCGCCGCCCCAACCTTACAGGCCGGAGTTTTTGCTCCGGCCTTTTTTGCGCCATGAACCCACGACCCGCCGCCCGCCTCTACCGCGGCACGCCGCGCAACCTGGCGTTCCTCGCGCGCCGGCTGCGCGCCGGTGAACTTGTCGCCGTGCCAACAGAGACGGTTTACGGGCTGGCCGCCAGCGCCCTCGATGCGAGGGCCTGCGAAAAAATTTTCAAGGCCAAGGGCCGGCCCACGCAAGATCCGCTCATCGTGCACATCCACGCCCTCGCGCAACTCGAAGCGCTGGCCGGGATCAACGATGCGGCGCGCCGCCTCGCCAAAAAATTCTGGCCCGGCCCCCTCACCCTCGTGCTGCCGAAAAAACCCGTTGTGCCCGCGATCGTGACCGCCGGCCTGCCCAGCGTGGCCATCCGCATGCCGCGGCACCCGCTGATGCGGCGCCTGCTGCGCCTGTGCGGGCAGCCGCTGGCCGCGCCGAGCGCGAACCCGTTCGGCTATGTGAGCCCGACCACCGCCGAACACGTCCGTGCCGGCCTGGGCCGAAAAATCCGTTTTATCCTCGACGGCGGCCCGGCGGCCGTCGGGCTGGAATCAACCATCGTGGACGTGCGCGACCCGCAGCGGCCGCGGCTGCTACGGCCGGGCTCAATTTCCCGCGAACAGATCGAATCTGCGCTCGGGCAAAAACTGCACCCGGGCGGCAAACGTGCGCAAGCAGGCGCGCCCCTGCCCGCGCCGGGTTTGCTCGCCCGCCATTACAGCCCGCGCACGCCGCTGGTTTTGCATAAAAAAATTTCCCCTGCTGCCGCCGCAAAAGGCAGCGCGGCGGAGGCTTGGCTTTTCTTCGCCCAGCCGCGCGGTCTGTCCGGCCCGAATATTTCCTGGCTCGATGCACGCGGCGACGCCCGCGGGGCCGCGCGCAAACTGTTCGGGCTGTTGCGCACGCTGGATGGTCGTGGATTCAAAAAGATCCACGCCGAGCTGGCCCCCGGCCACGGGCTCGCCGAGGCGATCAACGACCGGCTCCGCCGCGCCGCAGGAAAGCGCGGTTAAAAACTCCTCAGCGGTTCAGCACGGATTTGAGCTCGGCCAGCACGCGCTCATTTTGCACGTGCTGGCCCACGGTCACGCGCAGCCACTCGGGCAGACCGTAAGGCTTGAGCGGGCGCACGATGACGCCGCGCCGCTGCAACGCGTCGAACACGTGCGCGCCGTCGCCGACTTTCACCAGGATAAAGTTTGCCACGCTCGGCACGAACTCCAACCCCAGCGCGCGGAATCCGGCCTCGAGTTGACGCAATCCCGCGCGGTTTTCCGCCGCGCATTTCGTCGTGAACTCATGGTCATCCAGCGCCGCGAGCGCCGCCGCCTGCCCGATGGCGTTCGCATTGAACGGCTGCCGCACGCGGTTGAGCAACGAGACCAGGCCAGGGCTGGCGTAGCCGTAGCCCACGCGCAGTGAGGCCAGCCCGTGGATCTTCGAAAACGTCCGTAGGCAGATCACTTTGCGCCCCTCGCGGATGAGCGGACGCAAGTCGGGCGGGGTTTCCAAAAATTCCGCATAGGCCTCGTCAAACACGAATACCACGTGCTCCGGCAGCCCGCGCACAAACGCCGCGATCTCCGCCTCCGTGTTCGCCGTGCCCGTGGGATTGTTCGGGCTCGGCAGAAAGACGAGCTTCGTCTTTGGTGTCACCACGCGCGCCATCGCCGCGAGATCGTGCCGGAAATTCACCAGCGGCACCTCGACCGGCCGCGCGCCGAACAGCAATACCACGAGTTTATAGACCACGAACGCCGGCACGCCCATCACGACCTCGTCGTCCGGCCCCAGCAGCACGTGCCCGAGCAGCTCGATGATTTCGTTCGAGCCGTTGCCCACCACGAACTGGCCGGCATCGAGCCCGTAAACCGCCGCAAGCTTCTGCCGCAGGGCGAAGCATCCGCCATCCGGATACAAACTTCCCTGCTGCAGCGCGCGCCGGGCCGCCTCGACCGCGCGGGGCGACGGCCCGAATGGATTCTCATTCGAGGCCAGCTTGATGATCCCCGCCGGGGCCAGCCCCAGCTCGCGCGCGACATCCTCAATGGGCTTGCCCGGTTCATAAACCGGCTGCGCCAGCACCGAGGGCCTGACCAACGACTCGATTTTCATCCGGCTACCACAACACAAATCGACACGCGCGCAAAAGCCTTTTATGTCCCCACCATGTTTCGGCGGCTTTGTTTCCCGGTTTTCCTCCTGCTTGGTTTCCAGGCCATCCTCGCCGCCGTCACGCTCGACACCGGCGAAATCGACGGCGCCAGGTTCACCATCGCCCGCCCCGCGCATTGGAATCATTGCCTGCTTCTCCTCGCCCACGGCTACCGGCCCGAGTCCGCCCCGCTGGTGGCGGATCTCGATCCCGGCCAGGACGTTTGCCGCACGCTTCTCGATGCCGGGTGGATGGTGGCCACCACCAGTTACCGCCGCAACGGCCTCATCCTGACCGACGCCATCGCCGACCTCGACGCCCTCCACGCTTACATCGCCAAAACCTACGAGCCGCCTGCCCGCGTTCTCCTCGAAGGCGAAGACATGGGCGGCACCATCGTCACCCTGATGGCCGAACACGACGACAGCCCCTATTCCGGCGCCATCGCCATCGGCACAACTTTCGATGTCCGTGAATCCAACGAACGCATCGGCCTTACGCTGCAACCGAAAATTCCCCTCATTTTTTTGGCCACCCAGACCGAACTCAGCGGCCCGCGCCGATACCTCAACACCCGGGTCCCGCACGACAAGGCCGACCCGCGCCCCGTTATCTTCTTCGTCGCACGCGACGGCCGCGCCAACGTCAACCAGCGCGAGCGCCTGGCTGGACTCCGTGCACTCGTCATCTGGCTCGAGCGTGGCCCCGGCACGCTCCCGCACCCGGCCGCCGGCGAGGAGTTTTTCGACGCCACCAGTCTGCCCGTGCCGCAGCCCTCGCAAGTCACTTTCGCGCCCGACGGCCACAGCTTCGATGCGCGCGTGACCGAAATCTCCGCCTTCACCGGCAATCTCACCATCAACGCACAGCCTGAAGACTTCGCGCGCCTCGGCCTCGGTAAGAGCTCACGCTTCCAACTTGCCACCCACAAACAAACCTTTCGGGTACACCGTGGCCGTGATTTTGACAGTGTGAAGCGCGGCGAATGGGTGGCCCTGCCCAATGCCGATGGTTTCTTCTGGCTCGCGCGCAACCACGCCAGCGCCGCCGACACTGCACAAGTGACCGTCGGCGACACCGTCACCATCCGCAGCTTCGACGAACCGCCCGCGCCTGAAAATTGATCTTAAGCAGCGGACGCGGTGTAGGCCGGCCGCAAAAAACTCCTGTAGGCCAGCGCCGCCACCTGCCCGCCCGCCAGCGGCGCGAGCACATAAACTGTCAGCCACCCCCAGCCGTTGGCCGTAAACGGCACGGAACCCCAGCCTGCCAGCGCGCTCCAAACCCGCGGGCCCAGGTCGCGCGCCGGGTTGAAGGCCGCCTGCGTCAGAGGCGCAAGCAGCGAGATAAGCGCCGTCACGGTCAACCCGATCATGGCCGGCGCAAAACCACGGGGCCGGCCGGAATTTTGTTCATCCGTGGTACCCAGCACCGCCAGCACCAGCACTGCCGTGCCCAATGCCTCGCAGAAAAACGCCCCGCCCGTCCCGATCAATGCGCGATGTGCCGCGGTAAGCGGCTGTCCGCCAGGATTCGGAAAAAACTCCCCGAAAATCATCGCCGTGGCCTCGCTGCCCGCCGCGCCACGCACAATGCCGTGGGCCGCTTCATAGGCCTGCAGCGCGCCCGCATACACCGCATGCAGCGCCGCCGCGGCCAGGAATGCGCCGCAAAATTGCGCGGCCACATAGCCGCCGATCCGCCGCGCCGGAAAACGCCCGCACGCTGCGAGCGCACACGTCACGGCCGGGTTGAGATGCGCGCCGCTCAACGCACCCGTGAGATGGATCGCCAGCGCAATGCCCAAGCCCCACACGATTGCCACCTGAAACACGCCCACCTGCGCACCCAGCAGCGTCGCCGCCGCCACCGAACCACAGCCGAAGAACACGAGCAGAAACGTGCCCAGCAATTCGCCAACGAACCACGCGGGCATTTTCATCGCTTCAAACCAGCCTCACCGGCCAGCTTGAACTCATCGCCCACGCTTCGCACCGCCACTGCATCGAGAAGTTTCTCGTCGGGAAACGCGCAAAAGAGATCCGCCCGCCGTGCAATCTGCGACGCCACCTGCACAAAAAACAGGTGTTTCTCCTCTTCCGTGCCCTCGACCGCCGCCGGGTCGGGCGAGCCCCAGTGCGCGATCATCGGCTGACCCGGCCAGACCGGGCACACCTCGCGCGCGTGGTCGCACACCGTGATCACGAAATCGAATTTCACGCCGCGAAACTCATCCCACGATTTCGAGCGGGCGTCAGTGGCATCGAGGCCATACTTTTCGCGCAACACGCGGATCGCCAGCGGATTCACCTGGCCGGTCGGCTTGGCCCCGGCGCTGAACACCTCGAAACGGCCCCGGCCTTTTGCCCGCAGCAGGTATTCGCCGAGGATCGAGCGGGCCGAGTTGCCCGTGCATAAAATCAAAACTTTAAAAGGAGGCTTGGGATTCATCAGGAAAGGGATCGCTGCTTTTTTGCCGGCGCACAGCCGCACGGGCTGGTCTCGGCGAATTTCTTGGCGCGCTGCGCCAGCCGCGAGAGATCGCGCTGGAAAGCCGGCTGCTCCCGCGCGCAATCCTGCAGGCACGCAAGGTTGGCCCACAGCTCGCGGGAGGGTTTTCCCGGCAGGGCATAAACCATCCAGTTTCGCTCCCGCCGCGCCGTCACCAGCCCATGCCGGCGCAGGTAATTCAGGTGCTTGGAGATTTTCACCTGCGGCTCGCCCAGCACGAGCTGGAAATGGCACACGCACAGGGGCCCGCGCAGCAGGAGGTTGAGGATGCGCAGCCGCGTGCGATCGCAGAGGCACTCGTAGATTCTGACCAGCTCCATGCCCAAGAACATTCCTATTAAGGAATATACGTCAAGCGGTAAACATTTTGCTCCGGACCACCCTGGATCATTTTAAATAAAACCGCAACCCGGCTTCCTGAACCACGGCGAGCACGTCGCTTCCCTCCGCGCGGACGCTTGGCAGGCGGTCAGCCAGGTTTTTTGCCACGAAAGACCACAAAGAAAAGGCCTTTGAATCTTCTGTGCAAAATAATGCACCGCCACTACCGCCGCGCGCCGCGATGGAGGCGGCTGGCGGGCTTGACGGCCGCCGACGCGGCCTCGGCCTGCACCTTCTCGTCAAACAGCGCCGAGTAAATGTAAGGGAAACCGTCGAGCTTCTTCCGCTCGATGGCCGCGCCGATGAAGCGCTCGATGCTGCGGGCGTCACGCACATTGTCCTCGGTCACGAGGGTAAAGGCATCCCCGCTGTTTTGCGCGCGGCCGGTGCGGCCGATGCGGTGCACGTAATCCTCCGGGTTCTCGGGCACGTCGTAGTTGATGACGTGCGAGACGCCCGCAATGTCGAGGCCGCGAGCGGCGATGTCGGTGGCGACGAGCACCTCGAATTTGCCCGACTTGAACCCGGCCAGGGCCTCGGTGCGCTCGCGCTGGTTGCGGTCGGAATGCAGCACACCGACCGAATGGCCGGAGGTCTTCAGCCGGTCGGCGATGCGGTCCGCCCCCATCTTCGTGCGGGAAAATATGATCACGCTCTTGAACTCGGTCTGCTCAAGCAGGGCCTGCAGCAGCGCGGACTTCTGCGAGGCCACGACCGGATAAAATGCATGCGCCACCGTCTCCGCCGCCGCGCGCTGGCGGCCGATCTCCACCGTGGCAGGATCGTGCAGCGCCCAGCTGGCGAGCTGCGCGATCTCCGGCGGGAGCGTCGCGGTGAAAAACAACGTCTGGCGGGCGCGCGGGCATTTTTGCACGATGCGCTTCACATCGGGCAGGAAGCCCATGTCGAGCATGCGGTCCACCTCGTCGAGCACGAGGATTTCAACCTGGTCGAGCGAGCAGTTGCCCTGTTCCAGGTGGTCGAGCAGCCGTCCCGGCGTCGCCGCCAGCACATCGACACCCCGGTGCAAATCCTCCAGCTGTTTTCCGTATCCAACGCCGCCATACACGACGGTCGCGCGCAGGCCGGTGAACTTGCTGAAAGTCTTGAACGCCTCCTCCACCTGCAGGGCGAGTTCGCGCGTGGGCTCGAGCACCAGGCAGCGCAGCGCGCCGTGCGGCCCGAGCCGCTGCAAGATCGGCAACGCGAAGGCCGCGGTCTTGCCGGTGCCGGTCTGGGCCGAGCCGATGACGTCGCGACCGGCCAGGATCAGCGGGATGGCCTGCTGCTGGATGGGGGTCGGCTCGGTGTAGCCCATCTGCTGCACGGCAAAAGCCAGCGCGGGATCAAGGCCGAGCTGCGAGAAAGCCGTGTCCATCTTCGGCACCTCGGCCCGCGGTGCCGGTTCGCGGCGCTGAGGCGGCGCTTCGCGGCGGGGCGCCGGGGCGCTGTGCGACGCGGGTTTTTGCCTCGGCGCATCGTGGCGCGGGCGGGGATCCCGGCGCGGGCCGCCACCGGACTTTGGCTGCGGCTTCGCACTGTGCTCGTGGGCGTGCGGCTTGGCATGGCCTTGAACCGGCTCGGACTTGGGTGCGGATGAACCGCGCAACCTGGCAAAAAGCTTTCGTAGCATGAATGGAAGCAACCAGCTTTCTCCCTTTGCCCGGATTGGCAATCCTCGATGTTGTCGCCGCCAGGATAACCAAATCTTTCTCGTTCCCTGAGATACCTCGAAAACCGATAAGGAGAACGTTAACGAGCAAGCGAACGATGCACCATGGCCGGGGCAGAGAGTTTTTGCTACCGCCGGACCCAGCCCGTGCGCTTCGCCCACAAAATTAAAATCATGCCCGCCGAAAATCCACCCGCGTGCGCCCACCAGGCCACCCCGCCCGCCGCGGCTGCGCCGCTCAGCATCGAGCCCACGCCATTGAGCGCCTGGAAAACGAACCACACGATAAGGAACAAAAACGCCGGCACGGGGATGATCGGCACGATCCACGGCACGAGCGTATAAATCCACGCTGTCGGGAACATGACCAGGTAGGCCCCAAGCACCCCTGAGATGGCTCCGCTTGCGCCCAGCATCGGCAACGGCGAATCAGGCTCGACGGCGATTTGCAGTCCCGCCGCGCCGAGCCCGCACAGCAAATAGAACAGGATAAATTTCACCGCGCCCAACCGATCCTCGACGTTCCGGCCGAAGATCCAAAGAAACCAGCAATTGCCCGCCACATGGGCCAGCCCGCCGTGGATAAACATTACAGTGAACAGCGTCTGCCACTCATCCGGCTGATTCCAGCCCGCGACCAACCGTGCCGGCACGAGCGCGTGATTTCTGATAAATGCCTCCAATGCACGCGGGGCCTGCATCGCGAGCATCACCTGATACACGAACACGCCCAGGTTCGCGGCGATGATCAGCACCGTCGCCACCGGCGGCGCGCGACGCGCCGGGTTCTCATCCCACAAGGGCAGCATGGGTGCGGTTCTCTGCGAGACTGCGCCATGCGGCGATAAAATTCTCGCGGCCCGGCGTTCACCGCGCCAACGTCGGACGCCATTTCGAAATTGAAATGGCTTTTGCCTGCGCTCTCCGATGTCCGCTGCCGCCCGCACCAAGCCTGCCCTATTCCCGCGCCTCAGTCCCGCCCCGCGCCACCTGCTTCGGGCTCGCCTGCGCGCAAACATCCGCGACGCCGGCGTCGGCGACCTCGCGCTCGAGAACACCGGCGACATCCGGCCATTCTGGGAACTTGAGCCCACGCCGCTCGTGCTGCCCGCCGTCGAGTGGACACAACTCGAGGCCGGCCTGCGCCAGCGCGCGCGTTTCATCAACGCGCTGCTCTTCGACGTTTACGGCGGCCAGATCGTATTGCGGGAAGGCCTGATCCCGCCCGAGACCGTGCTCAACGATTCCTACTACCGCCGGCCGTGCCTCGACCTCGAGCCCGGCCGCGCGCACCCCGCCACGCTCCTGCGCTTCGACCTCGTGAAAACTTCCGCGGGCTGGCACGTCG
>Ga0210392_10001680_pt1 | contig 11548 bp, 6 predicted proteins | sample IncBWC30OmetaG_FD_161057 | JGI IMG/M metagenome (GOLD analysis project Ga0210392, IMG submission 161057) | Forest soil microbial communities from Barre Woods Harvard Forest LTER site, Petersham, Massachusetts, United States - Inc-BW-C-30-O ...
CGCTGGGAACACAGACTAGGTCCTTGGCGCAGTCACCGTTGACGCGACAGGTTTCGCCGCGTGCGCCGAGCTCGAGACCACCAGTAGTAGTGCTGGGCGCGCCGCCCTCACCGGGGGTCGTCATCGTTGGCGGAGTGGTGCAGCGCTGATTGAAGCAGCCGAGGCCTTCCTGGCAATCCAGACGCGACGTACAGCTCTCGCCTTCACCACCGAGCTGGGGCGGGACGGGCGTGACGGTGTTGTCGCCGCCTTCGCCGCCGCTGGGTTTCGGCTTCGTGTTCTTCGCGTAGCACGTGTTGCCGATGCAGGTGAGACCGTCCGCGCAGTCCGAAGTGCGGGCGCACGACTCGCCAATGGCGCTCGACGTGGGCTTGGCGTCGTTATCGCTGCAGCCAGCGATGAGCGCGGCACTCAGGCTCGCGGCGCCGATCAAGGATAGTAGTAAAGAAGACCTTGCCATCTGTTCCTCCGATTGTTTTGTAGGGCCCGCCCTCGTGTCACCACTCGGGCGGGCTCACCCTCACCACGGGCTGAGCCTACACAGGCTCAACCGCTCACTTCGTAACTAGCTTGAACTCGATGCGGCGATTCTGCTGACGGCCCTTGTCCGTCTTGTTGTCCGCGATCGGATTGTCTGGTCCGGCGCCCTGCGTCTCGATGCGGCCGGCGTCGATACCTTTGGCGACCAAGTACTCCTTGACCGAGGCGGCGCGCGCCGCGGACAAGTCGAGATTCGCTTGGCGCTCGCCCACGTCATCCGTATAGCCAGTGATCGCTACGTGTAGATCCTTGTACTCGGTGAGCACCTTGACCGCTTCGTTGAGCAGAGCGCTCGAGGACTTGCGGATCGTGGCCTTGCCGAAGTCGAACTCGATGCCCTTGATGACACCGGCAAACTTGGCCACGGCCTTGGGCAGCTCGTCGGGGCAGCCGTCTGCGTCCTCGAAACCGTTCTTGGTCTCGGGTTGGTCCGGGCACTTGTCTTGATCGTCCGGGATGCCGTCGCCGTCTTTGTCGCGGACTGGGCAACCGTCGGGCGCGATGCCCTTCTCGGTCGGGCACTTGTCTTCCGGAACCGGAATGCCGTCGCCGTCCACGTCCTTGTTCGGGCAGCCGTCGGTCGGGTTCGGCGGCAAGCCGTCTTCGGCTTCTTGCGGGCACGGATCGCTCGCGTCCGGGATGCCGTCCTTGTCGCTGTCGACGACCACAGGGGCCACCGCGGGACAGCCGTTGGGCGCAACGCCGGGTTGCATCGGACAAATGTCCTGAGGATCATAGAAGCCGTCGCCGTCCGAATCGACCGGTGCGGCTACGGGCTGCCACGGCGTGCGACCCAGCGTGAAGCTCACGCCGAGCAAGAACTCGGTGTTGCCCACCGTGTCACCGTTCGACACGCCGGCCACCAGCCGATTTTTCTGCATGAGGTTGTCACGGAAGTCGAAGCGCGCACTCACGTACTCGTTGAACGCCCACTTCAGGCCGAGCCCAAAGTGCCACTCCGGATCGCTGTCGTTGCCGAGCGTGTCCGCATGACTGTGTAGCGTCATACCGCCCACGCCGATCGCAGCGAACGGCACCAGCCGGAGGCCCGGGTACTGCAGGATCAAGTGCGCGCGATAGGTGTACACATTGGCACTGTTGCCGTCCGTAGCAGTTTTGGTCGGGATCACGCCGAGCTCGCCTTCGACACCGGCGAACGACAGCGGATAGAACGCGGCACGCAAGCCGAGGTCGAGCCCCGTCTTCAGCCGCTGATGGCCGTATTGCGTGTCTGGAACGATGTCCAGATCCTGCAAGTTGTGTTGGCTCGCAAAGTGAGCCGCACCGCCGTACACGCCGAGCTCGAGGGCCATCGGCAGCGGTCGGTAGCGCTCCCAGAAGCCATCGCCGCCTTCGCTGGCACTCGTATCAGCCGACGCGCCAGCGCTGTCGAACGAGAGCGAAGCAGAAGCCGCCGCTGGAGCTGGGGCCGGGGGCGCCGCAGGAGCAGGGGTTGCCGGCGCTTGTGCAAGCGCCGTGGACGCAAGGGACAGGATCGAAGGCACGCACGCTGCGCTGATGTATTTGGAAAAACGCATGTTCACCACCCAAGAAAAAAGGAACCGATAGACCACCAGACCCGTACTGGGCAATCTTCAAGTGTCCAATTCGACCTTTTGGGCCCAGCGAACCCGGAAAAGTGTAGCGGTTTTGCCATTTTGCGGGCCTGAGTTGCGATGGCGCGCAGAACTGCCGGACACTCAGCCGCGATGCCAAGTCGCTCTGCTCTGCGTGTGGTCGTCGCTCCCAACGCGCTCAAGGGCAGCCTGTCACCATTCGAGGCCGCCACCGCCATCGCCCGCGGCGTGCGCGCGGCCGATGCCAGCGCGCAGATCGTCTCGCTGCCCATCGCTGACGGCGGAGACGGCACGAGCGCGGTGCTCAGCGCAGCCCAGAGCGGTATCTCGCGCGAGACGATAGTCGCAGATCCGCTGGGGCGCCCCGTGCGCGCCAGCTTCGTCTTGCTGGACGCTGGCCGAACCGCAGTGCTCGACGTCGCGACCGCTTCTGGTCTGGCATTGCTCGACCCGCAAGAGCGCGACCCGCTCGTGGCCAGCAGCCGAGGCACCGGCAAGTTGATCAGCGCGGCGCTGGACGCCGGCGCCCAGACGGTGATCTTGGGCGTCGGGGGCAGCGCCACGGTCGACGGTGGTGCCGGCTTACTGGCCGCGCTCGGCGTCGGTCTGCTGGATGAAACCGGCGCGCCCATCCCGAGCGGCGGCGCTGGCCTGGCACGCCTGGCACGCATCGATCTCGCGCGCATGCACCCGGCGCTGTCGCGCGTGAGGTTGCGCGTCGCGTGCGACGTCGACAGCACGTTGCTCGGTCCACATGGCGCGGCCACCCTGTTCGGCCCGCAAAAGGGCGCGACTCCGGACGGAGTACGCGAGCTCGAGCACAACCTCGCGCACTTCGCAGACGTGATCCAAAGGTCGACCGGCCGCGATGTACGCGACGTGGTCTCGGGCGGGGCTGCAGGCGGCATCGCGGCGGGGCTGTTCGGAATCCTCGGCGCCAGCCTGGAACCGGGCATCGACCTGGTGCTCGAGACCGTGGGTTTCGATCAGGCCTTGGCGGGCGCCAGCCTGGTGATCACGTCGGAAGGCCTGCTCGACGAGCAGAGCTTGCGCAACAAGGGACCGTGTGGCGTGGCGCGCTGGGCGAAGCGGCGCAACGTGCCGGTCATCGCGCTCGCAGGCGGCATCGCCGACCACGTGCGGCCTGGCGATTTCCCAGACTTTGCCGGTATGTTCTCGATTTGCCGGCGGCCCATGGCACTGCCCGAAGCCATGGCGCGAGCAGCCGAGCTGCTCGAGAGCACGGCCGAGTCGGTGCTGCGCGTGTTCCTCACCGGCTTGCCCTGACTAGAGTGGAACGAACCCGATACGACTCGACCAAGCAACTGACCGAGCAGCACGAAGCGTTTTTTGCGGTTCCGCGCAACACTTGGGAAACACTAGAGTTTGCGGGGTTCTCGAGTCGCACTGGACAGTGTCGAGGGGCTTCCTTCCCTCGCCCGCTCGTGCGAAACCCCATGGCGTGAGCACCTCGAACCACCCGGAAATTCGTCCCGAAGATCGACCCCTGCAAGAGGACGTGCGTTGGCTTGCCTTGGCGCTCGGTCAAGTGATCAAGCGGCTGGAGGGTGACGCGGTATTTCAGGCCGTCGAGGATCTGCGTTCCGCGTGCCGCGGACGGCGCCGCGGCGAGGCCACCGCGCCCGATTTGGACACGCTGCTGGTGCGAGTCTCCGATTTGCCGCTGAAAGTCGCCGCGCCGGTCGCGCGAGCTTTCACGCTGTTCTTCTTCTTGATCAACACGGCGGAGCAAGTCCACCGCGTGCGCCGACGCCACGCCTATGAAGAAGGCGCCGAGCGCGCGGCGCAACCGGCCAGCATTCGCTGGGCGTTCGAGAAGCTGTGCGCCAACAAGCGCACTGCCGCCGAAGTGCGCGACTACTTGCGCGAGCTCGAGGTCAGGCCCGTGCTCACTGCGCACCCCACGGAAGCCACGCGCCGCACGTTGCTTCAGCTGCAAGCTCGGCTCGCCGACGCCTTGCTCAAGCGCGAGCACTCTCAGCCGGAGGAGCGCGCGCGCACCGAGCATGCCATGGAGGCCGAGATCGAGCTTTTGTGGCTGACCGACGAGGTGCGCCGCGATCGCCCGAGCGTGCTCGACGAAGTCAGCTCGGTGATTTGGTACCTGGAAGATCGCCTGCTGGACGCCTCGGTGGCGGTGAGCGAGTCGGCAGAGCGGGCTTTTCAGCTGGCGTTTGGCGAGCCGCTCGGGTTCTCGCTGCGCCTACCCATGGGCAGCTGGGTGGCCGGCGATCGCGACGGCAACCCGTTCGTCACTCCCGAGATCACCATGGCCGCGGCCCGTCGCACTGCGCACGCGCTGCTCGGTCTGTACCACCGCAAGCTGTGGCAGTTGGTGCAGCGCTTGTCCGTGTCGGATCGTCTGGGCGGCGTACCGGACGTACTTCGGCAATCGCTGGAGCGCGACAAGCTGCTCTTGCCCAAGCTTTGGGAAACCAATCGCCGGCGCGATGCGCACGAGCCGCTGCGGCTGAAGCTCACCTTCATATCGGGCCGCCTGGAAGCGACGCGTCGCGAGATCGCCGCGCGCGACTCCGGACAGGTCGAGCACGTCTCCGGCGCATACGCCTCGGCCGAAGAGTTTTGGCAGGATCTCGACGTCGTCCGCCAGGCGCTGGTGCACGCACACGCAGACCACGCTCGGCGCAGCTTGCTCGACCCGCTGATCGGCCAGGTCGAAGTGCTCGGCTTCTCGGGTTACTACTTGGATCTGCGCGAAGACTCGGAGATGCACACGCGTACGCTGTCGGCGATCGCCAAAGCGGTCGGAGTGCCGGAGCTCGACGACGCGGCGATTCACCGTGAATTGATGGGTCGGCGGCCACTGGTCTCGGCCTACGCCCCGCTCGACGAAGAAGCCGCACGCACTAGCAAGCTGTTTCACACGATGCGCGAGGTACAAGACGAGTTCGGCGAGCGCGCCGCGCAAACTTACATCGTGTCGATGACCAAGACCTCGACCGATTTGCTGCGCGTGTTGATGCTCGCGCGTGAAGCGGGCTTGGTCGACTTGGCCCGCGAGGAGCCGTTCTCGCGGCTCGACGTCGTGCCGTTGTTCGAGACGCAGGCCGATTTGTTCAACGGGCCTTCGATCATGAAGAACCTGTTTGCCGACCCGGTGTACCTGCGCCAGCTCAAGGCCCGCTCTATGCACCAAGAGGTCATGCTCGGCTACTCGGACTCGGCGAAGGACGTCGGCGTCGTGGCCGCCGCCTGGGAGCTGTACCGCGCTCAGGAGGCCCTTGCCGAAGTCTCGCGCGACGCCAAGGTCACGCTCACGCTGTTCCACGGCCGTGGCGGCACGGTCGGGCGTGGTGGCGGCTCGCCCGTGTACCGCGCGCTGACGGCACTGCCTCCGGACACCGTCTCGGGCCGCATCAAGATCACCGAGCAAGGCGAGATCATCTCGCAAAAGTTCGGCATCCTGTCGATCGCCGAGCGCAGCCTGGAGGTCATGCTCACAGGCACCTTGATGGCGCGCTTCTCGGACTTCCGCACTCAGCTCGCGCCCGGCGCGGAAGGCCGCTTCCGCGAAGTGATGGCACGCTTGAGCGAGGTTTCTCAAGCAGCCTTCCGCAAGGTCGTGCACGAAGACACAGCGCTGTTTCAGATGTTCCTCAAGGCGACGCCGGTGCGCGAGCTCACCCACGTGCATTTCGGCTCGCGCCCCGCATACCGTGAGCGCGGTGCGGGTACCATCCAAGGCCTGCGCGCCATCCCCTGGAACTTCGGCTGGACGCAGATGCGACTCATGGCCTCCGCCTGGCTCGGAGCCGGCACGGCGCTCGAGCAGGTGATGTCGGAGCCGGGCGGCCTCGATCTACTGCGACAGATGGCCAAGAGTTGGCCCTTCTTCGGCGATCTTTTGGATAAGATCGAAATGGTCTGCGCGAAGGCCGACATCGATGTCGCGCGGCTGTATGCGCGCGAGCTGGGCGCGGACCCGGTGGTGATGGGCGGCTTGGAAGCGGAGTTCAAGCGCACCGTGCAGTCTCTGCACGTGATCCGCGAACGCGACATGCTGCTCGACCATCGTTTCTTGCAGGGAGCGCTGACGCTGCGCAATCCGTATGTCGACGCGCTCAACCTGCTACAGGTCAGCCTGCTCAAGAAGAAGCGAAAGCTGGCCGAAGACGACGCAGAGCTCAAACTGCTGGACGCCGCGCTGGGCACGACCCTGAACGGCATCGCGCAGGGCATGCGCAACACGGGTTAGACCCGGCGCACTACGGAGTCGCGGCGGGCACGCACACGCGATCGGCTCGGCAGACCTGCTCCGCGGAGCACGCAGGGGTGCACTGAGCCGCGCACACCCCGGCGCTACACGCGTAGCCCGGTGAGCACGGCGGAGAACACTCGGCGGGCGGGCTCGGCGCGGCTGCCACGGCTGGCGTGGGCGGGCTGTCCACGTAGTAGCCCAAGCCCTCGAGCACGTAGTCGACGTGATAACAATCGCGACCGCTGTACGGCTTAGTCACGTGAGTCAGCTTCACGAAGCCGAGACCACGCCGCGCTGCGGCCTCCTTCAGCGCCGCCGTCGCATTGGCGAGCGAACCGCGCGTGCCGCCGATGCCGCAACCCTCGCCGTCGCTGGCGCGGATTGGCCCGGCGAGCCGCGCCCCGGCAGGTGGCTCGAAGGTCTCGACACGCACCCGCTCTGCCTGAGGGCTGACCGGTCGCAACGCGGGCTCGGCGTCGCAGCCTACAACGCAAACCAACAGCAAACGGGCTGCAACCTTAGTAGTCTCGAACGCCTTCATCAACGCGGCGACGCTACTACAGGTTGATGGTCAAGCTTCACGGCGGAGGGCGGCGCAGCCTTCGGCGCGACGTGCTGGAAGAGGGCCAGGGCTGCTAGCAGGGGCGGGCCGCGGACCGACGGCGTCCGATCCCGACCAGCCCCGATTCAACCGCTAGCTCAGGGGTCGGAGCTCTGCCATTCAAACGCCCCCAGATCGCACAGACCACCGTTCGTGCAGTCTCGTCCGTAGCCGCGTTCGTCCGTGTCACTGCCGGTCGTGTTCTCGGTGGAACTGACTACGTCCTTGGCAATGCTGTTGCTGGGAATGGCATGGGTCTTGACTGGGTAATATATAAAGGTGTTGTTGACGGCGAGCGGAGCCAGATGCGGGTCTCCCGTCATGTTCAGGCTGCCGTTGTAGTTGTTGTTCGTATTGGTAGGGGTGACACCGAATAGGCTCTTGGCCGCGACATCGGTTTGCGGGGCGCCGTTGTAGTCCGACGCTGTGTTGCCCGCCCCGTAGTTGTTTTTGGCGACGATCGAGTGGGCGGTGCTCGTCCGTACTGCGTTCCCCCCCGTCCCGATTGCGCCGGCGAGGTCGACCCCTCCACCAATTGCCTGCGAGTGATTGAAGGCGACAGTCGTGTAGAACAGCTCGAGATAGTTGTTGTCGCCCGTCACGACCTTGATCCCCCCGCCCCCGCTGCTGGTCGCGGTATTGCCGCTGAAGGTGCTGTTCTCTATGTGCGCCCGGCCTCCGCTCAGCAGGCCTCCGCCCCTGACGGCCCTGTTGCCCGAGATCGTGGAACCCTCGAGGGTGAGGCCCAGGACGCCGTACGATGCGATACCGCCGCCGACGCCGACGGCGGTGTTGTCGCTGACCGTGGACCAAACGATAACGGCGTCCGTTCCGGACTGATTGTTGTTGTAGACGCCCCCTCCGTCATTGGAGGCGGTGTTGCCCCGAAAGCCCGACGGATCCGTGTAGTAAAAATCACCACCAATCGTCGAATACGAAATATTCAAGTCGGTCGCTCCCGCAGCGTTGTAGATCCCTCCGCCCTGCGTGGCAGAATTGTGGTAGACGATGCCATGATCGCTGGAGAACGATCCGTTGTTGTAGATGCCGCCGCCGCAGCCGCCGTCGTGTGTTGAATCACAGAGTCCTGTGACGTTGCCGTCCGCCACTCCGGTATACTCGATAAGACAGGTGCCACTATTCTTAATCCCGCGGCCGGCGCTGGCAGTGCTGTGCAGAATCGTCAAGGCGTACGTTTGGAACCATCCACCGGACGCGACGCGAAATGCGTCGCCGGCGCCCGTCTTGCTGATGAACGCGTCCCCCGCAGAATCGTTGCTGCCCAAGATCTCGAGCCCGACTCCGGCGGGAATAACCTGGGTGTTGGCGATGACATAGGTGGGGTTGTTTGTGGAGTCGAGAAAAACGATCTCGTCGATGGCCGTACCGCCGCAGCCATGATAGCCGCGGGAGGCGGTGCAGGTTGCGCCACTCCCGGTGCCCGTCGCCCCCCCGATCACGCAATCGATCGCGTCGGATATATTGCATGTGCCGTTGTTGGTGATGCCGGTCTCGTTCCTCGTTGCCGCCTGCACGTAATAGGCGGCAGACGCATTGGATCCCCACGTCAGTGCCGTCAGTGCTGCCGTGCATCCTAGAGCGAGATTCCAGCCGCCTTTTGTGACGAATTTCATTTGATTCTTCCCCTGGTGAACCTGAATTGTCGTGCGTCCGAACTATTTCCTAGCCAGCGGGATCTAAACGTTCGACCCCATCGTCCGCTGCATTTCCGTCCCTCGAGCGGCACCATAGGAAACTTGCCTGCGCTTGGCAAGCTGCCGGCGCTCCACACCTTGGCGGAGGCGTATACGGTGTGCGACCGCTGGTTCTCGTCGGTGCCCGGACCCACTTGGCCCAATCGGCTGTTTGCGTTGAGCGGGACTTCGCTCGGGCGCGTGAAAATGCCGGAGGGGTTCCTGAATTGGAACTTGCATTGGTACAATTAAACGACGCTCTTTGACGATATCCTCAGCGGTCAAACGCTGCTGGCTCGTCGGAGTTGCGAGCCTGAGCCCGGCGGGGGGCGCCCCCGGACGGCAAAGCGGAGCGGCGCCTTTTCACGCGTGCTTCGGATGCAAAATTTTTACATAGAACGCGCTCTTGGAGCGTATTGGATACCCCCCCCGCGACCGTCGATCTATGTCGGAAGACCGACATAGATCGGCCCCCACGCGAAGGCACGATGCGCGATAAGTAATCCGGTAGCGCGATATTTACCTAGAATTACGACGGATGGCGGTGCGCCTCGGTCGGTACTAGGTAATGAGCGACGAAGATGAGCGACCCTGCCCCGGTTTGGACGCTGCGTGGGGGTCGCTACGCGATCGTCGGCGTGCTCGGCGCGGGCTCGCAGGCTGAGACGCTCGACGCGGTCGATAAGCAGGGCGGCTGCGCGGTGGCCATCAAGCGCTTCCAAGTGCGCGGCGCCAAGAGCTGGAAGGACGTCGAGCTCGCCGAGCGCGAGGCGCGTGTGCTCTCCACGCTGTCCCATCCCAATCTTCCGGTGTACGTCGAGCACTTCGAGGAGGACGGCGCGCTCTACCTAGTGATGGGGAAGATCGAGGGCGAGACTCTGGCGTCCCTGCGCAAGCGCCAAGCAATGCTTTCGAACGCCGACGTGGCCCGCTTCCTGGCCGACGCCGACGGCGTGCTCGCTTACCTGCACTCGCGCGTGCCGCCGATCATCCATCGCGACATCAAGCCGGGTAACGTGATCCGTCGCGCCGACGGCAGCTATGCGTTCGTCGACTTCGGCTCCGTGCGCGATCAACTCAAGCCCGAGGGCGGTAGTACGGTCGTCGGCACTTTCGGCTACATGGCTCCCGAGCAATTCCAAGGCCGCGCGCTGCCCGGCAGCGATGTTTACGCGGTTGCCGCCACCGCGCTGTCGCTGGTGACCGGTCGCGAGCCGGAAGATCTACCGCACCGCGGACTCGCCATCGACGTACCTGCCGCGCTCGGCAGAGCGGCCGAACCTTGGCTCGTGCGCGCGCTCAGCGCGATGCTCGAGCCCGATCCCGACAAACGGCCCACGCACGTCACGGCGCGGCCCCCGACGCAGCGCGCGCGAGACCGCGCCGAGCGCGAGACCGCACGCGAACGCGACGAACGCCGAAGGCGCCGCGCCGAAAGCGAGAGTGAGTCCGCGAGCGCCGGCGAATGGCAGCGCCCCGAGCCCTGGGATCTGTACGCACTACGCGAGCAAGGCCGCGAGACCAGGCAGCACCTGAAGGCCGAGGCCCGACGCTTCCGACGCGAGCTCAAAGAGCAAATACGCGACGAGACGCGGCGCGCTCGGCGCCAGGCGATGAACGCCATGGACGCCAGACGCCATGGCCGGGAACGCTGGCAGCGCCACGAGCACGGCTTCGGCCCCGCAGCGCCGCTCTTGATCTCGCTCGTGGTGTTGGCGCTGAGCGTCGCGCGCGTCGCCACCTGGGCGCTATTTCGGCTGTTTTTGCCGATTTTTCTGACGATCTTATCGGTGCCGCTGTTTTCGCAGCGCTTGCGCCGCGCTGCTTGGCGCTGTCGCGAGGTCGGGCTCGCAGGCGACCGTGGGCTCGTGCACGCGATCGAAGCCGTGCGCGGCCGCACGCTCGGCCGTGACATCGAGGCCGAAGGCGAAGCCGTGCCAGACGACGAGGTCGAAGGTGACGCAGAGCCCGCCTCCGAGCGGCCTCGGCAGACGCGAGCCTCAGCGGCGCCACGCGTGCGCGTCGAACCCCTCGAGCCCGACGCAGACTCCGAGCTATTGGACGAGGACGAGGACGAGGACGCTCGTCGCCGTCAGCAGCGCTGAGCGCTACTCGGCTTTGCCGTTCGGGTCGCGCTTCTTTTTCTCGAGCTCTGGAACGACGCGCGCCACCCGCTTCTGCACGACTTCTTTGACCATGCGCAGCAGATCGGTCTCGTTCGTGCTCTCGGCCAACAAACCGAGGGGAATGCGGAAGCCGCCCATGTCGGCGCGCCCGCCACCGTAGGGCCGGCCCTGGTTGTCGTCGCCGAAGGCGTTTTGCATGAACAGCGCCGGATCCACGCTGGCGCGACTGGTACGCAGCGAGCCGTCGATGCGATCCTCGACCACACCGAACACGAGCACGGTGTCGATGTCCTCGCGACGCAAGATGAAGTCTGCGGCCATCGGGATGGCGTCGCGGTTGTTGGCGTTGACGCGACCCACGCTGGCGATCGCGAAATCACGCACGACCTCGAGATCGAGCAGGGAGCGCCCGACGGCTTCCATGGACTCGGCGGTCAGCGTGCGGCGGCCGACTCGGCTCAGCGTCTCGGAGTCGCAAAAGGGCTTCAGGTAGGCGGCCGCGCGGAAATCCGCCGGCGTGCCGAACGCGAAATCGTCGGTGTCGGTCTGGATGCCGAAGAACATGGCCGTGGCGACGGCTCCGTCGTCGTTGCCCTCGGCACCGAATGGAGCCAGCCCGCGCTCGGCGTATTCGGCGTAAATCGTACAGGTCGCGCCCACGTCGTGGCGGATATCGACGAAGGCCGCCTTGGGTACGCTGGGCGGCCGATGATGGTCGACCACGGTCAGCAGCTTGAGGCTCTCCGGGAGCTTGATGCTCGACTCGCTGG
>Ga0210392_10001682_pt1 | contig 11543 bp, 9 predicted proteins | sample IncBWC30OmetaG_FD_161057 | JGI IMG/M metagenome (GOLD analysis project Ga0210392, IMG submission 161057) | Forest soil microbial communities from Barre Woods Harvard Forest LTER site, Petersham, Massachusetts, United States - Inc-BW-C-30-O ...
ACCTTATGCGCTGCTTCTCGCCGTGTTGCTGGCGGGCACGGCGATTGCGCTCTGGCGTTGGCCGGTGGTTGGATTTGCCGGGGTGTGGCTTTTTTTGATTCTCGCCCCGACATCCAGCGTGGTTCCCGTAATCCTATCGCCCATGGCCGAACACCGCATGTATTTGCCACTGGCCTCTGTGGTCGCATTCGTCGTATTGGGCTTATATCGTTTGATGGGACGACGCAGCCTGATCTTGTTTGCCGCAATTGCGGTGGGACTGGGCTGGCTTAGTGTTCGACGCAACGAGGACTACCGCAGCGAAGTAGCCATGTTGAGCGATACCGCGGCAAAATGCCCGGACAATGAGCGGGTGCGCTACAATTATGGACTCGCTCTTTCGCACATCGCCGGTCGCGAACGTGATGCCATTGCCGAGTATCAAGCGGCGCTGCGCATCGATCCTGATTACGTCGATGCTCACAATAACCTGGGCAATGCCCTGTCACAAATTCCCGGACGCTTACCTGACGCGATGGCCGAGTATCAAGCGGCGCTTCGCATCAACCCGAATAGCGCCGAGGCCCACAATAACCTGGGCAATGCCCTGTCACAAATTCCCGGACGCTTACCTGACGCGATGGCCGAATATCAAGCGGCGCTGCGCATCAATCCTGATTACGCCGATGCGCATTACGACTTTGGCAAGGCTCTGTCACAGATTCCTGGACGTTTACCTGATGCGATGGCCGAGTATCAAGCGGCGCTTCGCATCAATCCTGATTACGCCGCGGCTCACAATAACCTGGGCAATGCCCTGCTGCAGATTCCCGGACGTTTACCTGAGGCGATGGCCGAGTATCAAGCGGCGCTGCGAATCGATCCTGATTACGCCGATGCGCACTACAACTTGGGCGTTTCTCTGTCACAAATTCCCGGACGTTCACCTGATGCGATGGCCGAGTATCAAGCGGTGCTGCGCATCAATCCTGATGACGCCGATGCGCATTACAATCTAGGTCGTCTCTTGATCGATATTCCCGGGCGACGTCAGGATGCGATCTTCCATTTCGAAGCAGCCTTGCGGATAAGACCAGATTTTGTGCAGGCACGGGAAACACTGAATCAATTGCAAAAATCCGAACAATAAATGGCGATCCGAAGAGCCGATCGTACGGGGTCAGGCTTTGTGGTTTGCGGTTGAGGCATGACCAAATCGACTGTCCGTCAAATCCCAGCAACTTTAACCACAAAGGCACCAAGAACACAAAGTTCGATCCGGAGTTTAAAACGTTGGATCGAGCTTCGTGTTATTTGAGTCTTCGTGGTTAAAACAACTCGGCGCGCTCGGGCTGCCGAACGTTATTGCGGTCATTTCACTGGTGGATTGGGATTTCTTGATGTCGAAAAAAAGCCGAGCCAAAGCGGCGACGTGGGCAAAAGCCCCGACGGCAAGCCGCCCCTTGTCGCCGCGCGAGCCAAGTGCGTTCCTGGCTCGCTGGGTCACCTTCTTGGCCGGCGGCATCGTCGTGCTCGCGGCGTTGGCGGCGTATCACAACAGTTTTTCCGGACCGTTCTTCTTCGACGATATCTCGGCCATCACAGACAATTCCACCATCAGGCATTTTGAAAACGCCTTTTCACCGTCGCCGAAAAACGCGACCTTTGGCCGGCCATTACTCAACTTAAGTTTTGCTCTCAATTACGCGTTGGGTGGCATGAAAGTCTGGGGCTATCACGCGTTCAATTTGCTCATTCACATGCTGGCCGGCCTCACGCTGTTTGGCCTAGTGCGGCGGACCCTCGCGTCGCGTCTAGCGACGGGAGGATTTCAGATTTCAAATTTAAAATCTAAGATAGTGGAGGGCCCGGCGACAGCCCAATCTGAAATTTCAAATCTGAGATTTGAAATGTCTCAGGCCACACTGCTGGCGCTGGCCGTGGCGGTTATCTGGTTGGTGCATCCGCTTCAAACCGAAGCCGTGACCTACATTTCGCAACGCGCCGAATCATTGATGGGGTTGTTCTATTTGCTGACGCTGTACTGTTTCGTCCGCTTCACGGACGAAACAGGCGAGAGGCAACAGGCAAGAGGCGAGAGATCGGAGCACGGATCGCCTCCGAATTCAGCCGTTCAGTCTTTCAGTTCTTCAGTCCTTTCGTGGCGCCTCGCTTCTATTTTCTTCTGCTTCTTAGGTGCCACGACCAAGGAGATCATCGTTACGGCGCCGGTCATGGTTTTGCTTTATGATCGAACTTTTATCGCGGGCTCATTTCGCGAGGCTTGGCGGCAGCGCTGGCGGTATTATCTTGGATTGGCGGGAACCTGGTTGTTGTTGGCCCGTTTGATGACCGGCCTAAATCAACGGGGCGTTGGGTTCGGCGACACGGTAAACTGGTGGAACTACGCGTTGACCTCGTGCCGATCCGTTGGGTTGTACCTCAAATTGGCGATTTGGCCGCATCCCCTCGTCTTCGACTATGGCACGAATACCATCGTTGTTCAGCATGCGGCCGAAATCGCACCTTATGCGCTGCTTCTCGCCGTGTTGCTGGCGGGCACGGCGATTGCGCTCTGGCGTTGGCCGGTGGTTGGATTTGCCGGGGTGTGGCTTTTTTTGATTCTCGCCCCGACATCCAGCGTGGTTCCCATAGCACTATCGCCCATGGCCGAACACCGCATGTATTTGCCACTGGCTTCTGTGGTCGCAGTAGTCGTGCTTGGACTTCACCGATGGATGGGACGACGCAGCCTGATTCTATTTGCGGCCGTGGCGATGGGACTGGGCTGCCTTACCGTCCAGCGCAATAAAGACTATTCCACCATAGTATCGATCTGGAGCGATACTATAACGAAGCGTCCCGGTAACGAGAGAGCACACCTTAATCTTGGGATCGCTTTTTCAAGGACCCCCGGTCGGATGCCTGACGCCATTGCCGAGTATCAAGCGGCACTTGTAATAAAACCTGACTTTGCCGAGGCCCACTGTAACCTGGGCGATGCCCTGTCGCAAATCCCGGGACGTTTGCTCGATGCCGTTCCCGAGTACGAAGCGGCACTACGGATCAAACCTGATTACCTGGAAGCACATCTCCACCTCGGAGTTGCGCTAGCAAAAATTCCGGGCCGCTTGCGGGATGCCATCACCCAATATGAGGAGGCGCTTCGAATAAATCCAAAATTCGCAGAAGCTCATTTTAATCTTGGAATGATTCTGATGGATATTCCTGGTCGCCAGCAGGAAGCCATCGACCACCTTAAAGCAGCCTTGCATGACCTGAAGCACGCGAACTGAGCCATCGCCAATTAGAGAGACTACGCACTCGTCGCCGGACGGTCACGCCCTACCCTAACAGTCAATCGATCCCGAGCTCTTTTTTGACCTGCGACCAAGGAATTCCCGATTTGCCCTTGTTGCGGACAATCGCGCTATTCAAGTCGCGCAGGTCTTCGATGTCCTCAATGCGGGCGCGCAGTCGAGACATCTCGCGATTCAGGCCGCTCAGCGTGAGCTTGCGGGCGGATTTCCTTTTAGTAGCGGTAGGCATCTTTTCGATCTTTCACACCATGGACGAAGATAAGGTCTTTTTCGAGCGTGAAAAGCACCCAATCGTTTCCGACTCGCAGGCAATATTTGCCCTGCTGTCCCGCCAGCTTCTTCACGTCGCCTTGCAAGTTGGTTTGGTCGGCATTCAATGCTGGCGCAAGAGCGCAACGGTCTCATCCTGGCTTTTTTCAATCGCAAGCTGCAGGGGTGTTTTTCCGTCGTTGTCCTTCGCATTGGGGTCGGCTTTGCCGGCCAGCAAAGCCTTGACCACCGGCGTGAATCCTTCCTCGGCGGCCAGATGCAATGGCGTTTTCCCATCCTGATCCTTGGGATTCTGATCGCCATTGGCGGCCAACAGCACCCCGACCACAGCCGTGTGTCCGTCCGCCGATGCGGCGATGAGTCGATCCAGCTCCTGCCTGCCCACGTCTGGAAGCGGGAGTTGATACGTCGCCCAATGCAAGGGGGTCCGGCCTTGCCTGTCCGCCGCGTTTACCACGGCACCCCGTTCCAGTAATAATTTGGCTGTTACCGGGCGTCCGCCCCACGCGGCCCAGTGCAGCGGCGTCTTGCCTTCGTTGTCGAGGGCATTCACCGCGGCCTTGTGATCCAGTAATAATCGCGTTACGTCCGCGTCTCCTCCTTGCGCGGCCAAATCCAGGGGCGTGACGCCATCCTCGTTCGCCTCATTCACGTTCGCCCCGTGGTCCAGCAGCAACGCGGCCACGTCCTTGCGTTCATTGAGCGCGGCCTCGTACAAGGGCGTGCGGCCATCTTTGTCCGCCGCGTTCACGTCCGCCTTGTGGTCGAGCAGCAGCGCCACGATTTCCGGTGACCCGCGAAAGGCGGCCGCGTGCAAGGGAGTCATGCCATTGCCAGCCTTCACATTGACGTCGGCCCCGTGATTGAGGAGCTGCGTCACCATCTCCACGGAATCCGACATGGCCGCGAAATGCAGCGTGGTCGCCCCCTGGTGGTTCCTGGCGTGGACATCCGCATGCGCCGCCAGAAGTATTTCAAAAACATCCACGTTCTTTCCCAAGGCTGCGTCGATCAAGGGAGTGTCGCCGTTCAGGTCATTCCTGGAATCAACGTCCACCTTGTTGGCCAGGAGCAACTCGACGACCTCCTTGTGGCCACCCAACGCCGCCTGGTCCAAGGCACCCGGCACTTTGGCGTTCGCATGATCATCCAGCAACAGCTTCACCATATCCGCGTGGCCGTTTGACGCCGCCAGGAACAACGCCGTCCACCCGCTGCCATCCGCCGCATCGACGTTGACCTTGTAACTCAAAAGCAACTTCACGATCGCCATATTGCCCGCGCCCGCCGCCCGCTCCAATGGCAGCTGCCCATATTCGTTGGGGGTATTCGCGGCATCGGGGTTTGCCTTGAGCAGAAGGTTGACCTTCTCCAAATCGCCGGCATCGACCGCGTCACTTAGATCCGCCGCGCGGACAGCGACACCCAGCAGCAGCACGAACAGCAAGGAAAAATAGTGCGCTTTCATTGTCATTGGTAGTTGGTATTTGGTGGCCGGACTTCGGCGTCTTGTCCGCCGTAGCCTTAGCAGAGGCGGATCAGAGTTCAGCGTTCGACGTTCCTGGTTAGGCCTTGGGCGTTGAATGTTGGGCGTTCGGAAGGAGGCCTAAACCGCTTCGAGCACAGCACGGGGATACTTCATCGCCACACGCAAAAGGATCTTGGCCGCCTGGTCGGGCTCACGTTGCCCTTGCTCCCAATTCTGGAGCGTCCGCGGCGAGATGCCGAGCAGCACCGCCATTTCGTGCTGGGTCAGGCCCAGCTTCTCCCGGGCGGCAGACACCCCCGCCGCATAATTGGCCGCCTGCCCTTTGCGAAAAGCCTCGGGATTGACCGCACGGCGGGTGTAGCCGCCCTTTCCATCACCCACGAGCTGCGTGACCCGACCAGGCCTCGCGGTTCCGGAGATGAGAGCCTCCTTGCGGTGAATAATTTCCTTGAGCGTGGCTTTCATGGTTTAACCTTGGCCTTGAGAATCTTGAGTTCGCTGGCGGACAGGTTTTCCTTTTTGTTTTTGGCGTAGATTTCGAGAAGCAGAATTTGTCCGGCGTGTGAACGATAAAAGTAGATCACCCTCGCCCCACCGCGAGAGCCCCTGCCCTTCGCGGCGAAACGCAACTTGTGGCAGCCACCTGATCCGGGAATCACGTCTCCCGCCTCCGGCGACTTCGCGAGCTTTTGCATGAGGTCGAAAAGTTCGTCCGCGGCCAGCAGGCGATCCGCTGCGACAGTGAACTTCTCATCCTCAATAAAAGTTAACATACCTCGCATGTACGTCAATGACGTAGTTTATGAATGCTCTTGGCCATCCCCAGGATAGCAGGGAATTTTGACCGCCCACTTCCTGGATTCATGGGTTCCTCCTTAAAAAAGCATGAGAAGCATCAGGACAGGTCAAAAAAGTCCTCGGCCCAAACGATGACCAAGCGCTTCGCTGTCACGACAGAGCCCGCTCCTCCAGCCAGTCGACGTAGAGCAGGCGCTCCGCAAACAGCCAAGTGCCGGCCTTTTTCACGAACGTGTCGCCGTAGCGGAGGGCAGCGATCATCAGTCGCCGCTTTCCATCCTCGATCGTGAGGTGATGCGCCATAGTGTAGGCCTCCCCCGTGGCTCGGTCAGCCGTAAGCGTGAGGATCGTGCTCTGCCCGACGAAGTGCTGGGTGACGGCGTACTTGTTCAGGTCGTCAAAAACGGGCGCGAGCGCTGCTCTTGAGTGCAGCTCCTGCGACGGCTTCGGATCCCTGGCGTTCATGTAGACGACGAAGTGGGTGTCCTCCGTGAAGAGCGCCATCTGACCTTTTGCGTCACGGCGGTCAGCGCAGTGCGCATAAGCCTCGACCAGCTCGCGGATAGCCAGGCGATCCGCAGCTTCGGCGGGAGAGATCGTGATGTGCTGGCTCATAAGCGTGTGTGGTTAGGATTCGAGGATGTAGCGAGCCAAAGGGGTCAAACCACTACCTTTGCAGTGACGCATCAGGTTCTACAAGAGCAGTGGTTTGACCTTCTATTACTCGCCCTACCCAGTTTTGTCAGTCAGCTTCTCACCCAACCAGTCGAGCAGCACCTGATGGAAGACCTCGGGTGCTTGAATTTGCGGCGAGTGTCCCAGATCGGGGAATTCGACCAGGCGCACGTGCGGGATCCGGCTCGCAGCTTCCTTTCCGAGCTTTGGATAATTGCCCAGGGTCGCGCGAACCGCGGGAGGCGCCACATCTTTACCGAAGGCAGTCGTATCCTTGTCGCCGATCACCAGCAGGACCGGCATTCGCAGGTCACCAAATTCGTAAAGCACCGGTTGAGTGCAGATCATATCCGAGAGCAGGGCCGCGTTCCACGCGACCAGCTCCCGTCCCGGACCACGGTATAATCCAGCCAGCATCTGCACCCACCGCTCGTATTCCGGCTGCCACGTGCCCGCATAATAGGTGGTGCGCTCATATTCGCGGATGCGATCAGCGGTCGTCTGCAGTTCCTGTTGGTACAATGCATCGACGCTTTGCCAGGGCACGCCCTTGGCCTTCCAGTCCTCCAGCCCGATCGGATCGACGAGCGCGAGCCGCTCGACCTGGTCAGGATACATCAGCGCATAGCGCACCCCGAGCATGCCGCCGGTCGAGTGGCCGACAACGGTGACGCGATTGATGCCGAGCGAAGCGAGAAGTGCGTGGGTGTTCCCGGCAAGCTGCTGGAACGTGTATTGATAGTGCGCAGGTTTGGTCGATTTGCCAAAGCCGATCTGGTCGGGAGCGATCACGCGATAACCCGCATCGCTCAGCACCGCGATCGTGCCCTGCCAGGTCGCGGCCACGTAGTTCTTTCCGTGCAACAGGATGACGACGCGTCCGTTTGGCGTCGTGGGTTTGACGTCCATATACGCCATGTGCAGCGGAATACCCTGGCCGACGAACTCGAAATTCAACACCGGCCAGGGGTACGAAAAACCCTCCAGTTCGGGGCCATAGGCCGGAGCTTCGTCAGATGGCGTGGCGGATTGGGCGGTCATGGACATGACAAGCAATTCGAATGAGTCAGGTCGTCAATATTCGAAGAGCAAAATTTAGCCGGTAAAATCAACCTGCTTCCAGGCTGTTCCGCTGATTGGCGATCCGAGGGTGGTCGGGCCTCTACTTGTTTAACTTTCCTTTTTGATCCAAACCGACTGTCCGGCAAAGCGCAGGTGCTCAGCACCAAGTTCCAGATTCCAAGGACCAAGATCAGGAGTCAGAATGCAGGATTCGGGAGTAACACAAAAACATTTTTGCTTTTCCAGCTCCCCTCCCCTAACCAACGCATGGCCAATGAACTTCAAATTGCGAACCTTAGCCGCGTTATCCGAGCGAAAATCCACGATTTCGGATAAATCCACGATCATTGGGTTTGATGGCTTCCTGGACAGGATCGTTACGCCGGTAGCCCTGCGGAACGGCCAGGGGGATGATTTCATCCCGATTCAGTCCATCGCAGAATTCGGGCATCGAATCCTGGGTGCAGCGGGCAAAAGCACCAATATCGAGCTTTATCCAAAATTGGAAAAAATCGGGGGGAACGGACCGCTGATGGGAAGCGCTTTGCTCGCGGCCGGCGCAAAGTTAAAATATATCGGTGCGCTGGGTGCTCCTCATCCCAGCTTCGTTGATTTTGCGAAACGCAGCGATGCCGTGACGTTGTGTGAGCCCGGGATTACAACCGCCCTGGAGTTTCGCGACGGGAAGTTAATGCTGGGAACCATGACGAGCCTGGACGAAATAAATTATGAACGGATTGTGGAAAAAACAGGAGGGGAGCCCATTCTCATCGACCTATTTTCGAAGGCCGACCTTGTGGCATTGGTCAATTGGACGATGATTCCCAATATGACCGCCATTTTCGAGCGATTAACCAACGTCATCCCGCATCATCGAACCTCGAAAAAACAGCGGTACTTCTTCGATCTGGCTGATCCGGAGAAGCGCAGTTCCTCGGATTTACGAGAGGCGTTGCGGGCCATCGCTCGTTTTGAGGATATTGGATCCGTGACCCTCGGGTTGAATCTGAAAGAGGCCCAGCACCTTCACACGCTGCTCGGTTTTAATATTGAAACCGAAGACGCGAACGGACTAAAAAAAATGGCAGGTGATATTCGAGAGGAATTACGAATCGATACGACGGTGATTCATCCAAGAGAGTCAGCCGCCTGCGCAACACCGAAGGGAAGTTTTTATGTTCCAGGACCTTTTTGCGAAAAGCCCTTCACCACAACTGGAGGCGGAGACCATTTTAATGCAGGTTTCTGCGTCGGGCAGCTGTTGGATTTGGACCCGGAATGCTGTTTGACTTTGGCGGTTGCCACGTCCGGACATTATGTTCGCACCGGCCAGAGCCCTTCTTTGCTGGACCTCCAGGAAATGCTCACTTCGTGGGTGTAAAAATAAAAACCCCTCATAACCAGAAGGTCGTGAGGGGTTGAATTTGAGGCGGGGGTTGGATTTTGACCAACGACCTTCAGGTTACAATGGCGTGAGGGCGATCCACTCGGGCGCCATCGTATAGCCGGTCGCAGCGCTATTCTTACCCGACACGGTAAACGTGAAGGTACGGGTGGTTCCGGCTGACCCGGCGGTAAATGTGCCCAAGTCAGCGGTCTGGTCCCAGTTGGAAGTGGCCTGATACTCATCCAAGGTCGCCAGTTGCGGTTGCGCATTGCCATTGATGCTCAGCGTGCATTGACCACGCGAGGGATCTGACCTGTATCCAATCGTGATATCGTAGCTGGTGCCCTGAACAATACCGGTCACGGTGAACTGCAAAAATTGCCCCACGGCTGTGGAAGTCAGCTTGCAGGCGATTTCGCCGTTGGGGCCACCGGTAATCTGAGTGTAAGTAACCCCGGCCGTGTTGCTCTCCGCCAGAGTCGAACATTGCTCGGTCATGGTCGAACTCGTGAAACTCATGTAGTTGAAGTTCCATGCGCCGCCGCCGGTGTCCTGGTTCAGGGTCAGGACTTGCTGGCCCGCAGGCAGGGTGACGCTGGCCGTCACCGTGGCCCAAGTTTGATAGCCACCGGTAGCCGGAACGTTGACGTTCCCGCTCAGGTTCGTACCTGAAGAATTCGACAGATGGAAGGCATCCGTCACCGCGTTCGGAGCGGCGACGCGGAAGCTCACGGTGTAAGTCCCGGCCATGGCCACATTGACCGTATAGCGGAACCACTGGCCAGGGCTTTCCCATCCCATGTCAACGCCGCCGCCGGTGTCTGAAGTCACTTCCAAATCAACGCCGTCGGAACGATAACCATTATCCGTGCCATTGACCGAAGTGACATTATAAGCCACGCCCTGGCCGCCGGTGTCATAATTTTCGGCTTGGACCGTGCCAGGAATGGCGGCAGCCGTTCCGCCGAAAGGTCCTTCGCTGCTGCTGATCGTATAGGTGGCCGAAGCAATTGCGCTGTCGTTGGAGCCGCTCTTGTAAGCGATGGCCTTGAGCGTGGCAGTGCTGCTGATGTTCACCGGACCGGAGTAAAGCGTACCCGCTGTTTCAGAGGGCGTGCTGCCATCCAAGGTATAGCGGATGGACGCACCGCTGGTCGCACAGGTGATGCTGATATTTTGCGCGCCGGTATAGCTGCCGCCGCCAGGACTGAAAGTCGGCGTGGCGACTGTGCTGATGGAAGACACGAAGCTCGCGTAGTTGAAGTTCCAGCCGCCGTTGTCCTGGTTCAGGGTCAGGATTTGCTGGCCCGCCGGCAGGGTGACGCTGGCCGTCACCGTGGCCCAGGTTTGATAGCCACCGGTGGCGGGAATGCTGACATTACCGCTCAGGTTTGTGCCCGATGAATTCGAAAGATGGAAAGCATCCGTCACCGTGGTCGGAGTGGCCACGCGGAAACTGACCGTGTAAGTGCCGGCCGAGGCCACATTGACCGTATAATTGAACCACTGCCCGCTGCCGGTCCACCCAAGGTCAACGCCACCGCCGGTGTCCGAAGTCACTTCCAAATCAACACCGTCAGAACGATAGCCGTTATCGGTTCCATTGGTCGAAGTGACATTATAGGCGATTCCCTGGCCGCCGGTGTCATAGTTTTCGGCTTGGACCGTGCCGGGAATGGCGGCAGCGGTGCCGCCGTACGGCGCCTCGGCGCCTGGACCACCTTGCCAGCTATTTCCACTTAACGTCGCAGTGAAACCACTCGAATCATTGGCGTAGGCCGTTTCCCCGGATGCGATGCCGGTTACGGTGTTAAACGTGATCGAAGCCGATCCCGTGGGCGCGGGAAAGAAGGCCGGGGAGATTACGATTCCGTCGAGTCCCGGTGAGTTGACGACGTTGTGATTGAAATTGATGTTAGTGCACGTTGAAAAACCGACTCCGTTGTAGATTGAATCATTCACGGTATTCCCTGAGACCGTGACGTTTTCTACCAGTCCAGTATTTTGCCCATCGCCGCCATTGCCGATTTGGAGAGCGGGCTGCTCTTGGTTATAACCGTTACCCCCGCAGCCAAACAGAACGTTTCCTGTCACCGTGCCGGAGGTCAGATCAGATCCGTCGACGCCAAATCTTCCCACGCCCAGGCCGATATACCTCGCCGAGTCGGAAATCAGGTTATTCGTCACAGAGACAGTGCTCCCACCGTAAATTCCCATGCCTTTGCCGCCCCACATGGCCATCACCGTATTATTCGAGTAGGTGATGTTGCTCATGATCGGGATAACGACGCCCCCGTTGAGATGGACCGAGTTGATGGCCATGGCGTCGTCTCCGCAACCCCGCACAAAATTGTTGGTGTAGGTGAGGAACTGCCCGATATTGCGGGAGTCTTGCACGTTGTTGAAGTTGCCGCCATCGGACCAGTTGCTGTCTGTGCGGCAGTTCTCCGCTTCCCCGTGGTCGCCCGAGCACCAGAACGAGGATGTCACATGTTCGATCCACACATTGTTCACCAACCAATTCGATCCGCTGAAATCGACGGCGCCGTCGTTGTTATTGGTC
>Ga0210392_10001684_pt1 | contig 11540 bp, 8 predicted proteins | sample IncBWC30OmetaG_FD_161057 | JGI IMG/M metagenome (GOLD analysis project Ga0210392, IMG submission 161057) | Forest soil microbial communities from Barre Woods Harvard Forest LTER site, Petersham, Massachusetts, United States - Inc-BW-C-30-O ...
CATGCCCCGCGCATCACGACGGTCAAGGTCAAGCCGGACCAGATCCGCATCATCATCGGCCCCGGTGGTAAGACGATCAAAGGCATCGTCGAGCAAACGGGCTGCGCCGTCGACGTCAAGGACGACGGCACGGTGTCGATCGCGAGCTCAGACGCCGATGCAGTGAAGCGCGCTTTGGCGATCATCGAGGGTCTCACCGCGGAGCCCGAAGTCGGTCGCATCTACCAAGGCGTGGTGAAGCGCTTGGTCGACTTCGGCGCCTTCGTCGAGATCTTGCCGAACAACGAGGCTTTGCTGCACGTGTCGGAAATCGCACATGAGCGCATCGAGTCGCCCGGCGACGTGCTCAAAGAAGGCGAAGAGATCGAAGTCAAAGTCATCAGCGTCGAACGCGACGGCAAGGTCCGCCTGACCCGCCGCGAGCTCTTGCCCTTCCCGGAAGGGGACGAGGGCGAGGCCGCCAAGGAGCGCATCGCGCGTTCGCGCGAAGCCGGTCCCCCGCAACGCGGGCCGCGCCGCGACGGCCCCCCTGGCCGCGGTGGCGACCGCGATCGCGGTCCGCGCCGTCGCTGAGCTCTCGCTGGTGCACTGATTTGTCGAACGGTCGGGACGTGAAGTCTCGGCCGTTCGGCATTTGGGCTACGATGCGGCGATGCCTCGCTATGCCGCGTTTCTCCGGGGAGTGAGCCCGATGAATCTGAAGATGCCAGCGCTCAAGGAGGCCCTGGAAGTCGCGGGCTTCAGCGAGGTGAGGACCTTGCTCTCCAGCGGTAACGTGGTCTTCAGCGGACGGCGGGCGACGGAGACCGCTGTCGAGCGCAAGGTAGAGGCTGCGATCGAGAAACACGTCGGCAAGAAGTTCGGCGCCATCGTGCGCTCGATTGTGGATTTGCAAGGCTTGCTTGAGGCCGATCCATTCAAGGCATTTCGTTTGCTGCCGGGCTCGAAGCGCGTGGTCACGTTCCTGCGCGTGGCACCCAAAGTGAAGCTCGCATTACCCCTCGAACGTGACGGCGCACGGATTCTGAAGCTGCGTGGTCGCGAGTTACTGAGCGCCTACGTGGTGAGCGACAAGGGCCCCGTGTTCATGAACATCATCGAAAAAGCCTGCGGCAAAGACATCACGACGCGCACCTGGGACACGGTCCAAAAGGTGACACGCGCGGGCGCGAGCTGAGTCATTCGTACGCGGAGTCGTGATCTGGGTGGAGGGAAATGAAGCGCATGAAATCGCCCTCACGAAAAACGAGCGCACGAATCTTCTGACTGAGCCGCACGCTGTACACTTGCGACTTTCCGTCGGGCGTCTTCAAGTGCTCGATGGCTTCCCAATGAAGCCCTTTCGAAGCATAGACGTTCGACCAGTCTAGCTTCGCGATTTGCTGGAGGCTGCCGGCGACCTGAGCGAGCTCCGCTTGCTCGAGGTGCAAGAAGACTTCGAGAAATTCCGGAGAATTGAGGTCGAGGCGAACGCGCTGCGCCTTCTTCGTCGCCATTGTCGCTTCAGCGCTTCTTCTTGCGACTGGCTTTGGCGACGATTGTAGCGAGGTCCGTTTCCTTGGCTGGAGTTGCCGCGGCCCAAGCGAGGCCGCGTTCGATGCGCGGCTTGTGGGAGTCATGCAATGTCCAGAGCTGGCTCTCTGGAATATCGACGACGGGGGTGAGCAGGAATCTGCCGTCCTCGAGTTGCTCGAGGCGTAGAAGCTTTCCAGCTAGCTCTCGGCCGATGCTGATCTGCCCGCTCTGCCCGACGCGCTTGATCTCCGCATGCATGAATGCATGATAGCATGATCACGCTTCAGGGCCAGCTCGGCCGCAGAAAGCGGTGAACGTGTGCCGCTAAACGATGCGCAAAGCACGCCCCACCAACACCTCATTATGGGAACCCGTGCGGTACCCACCGAGGTCGAGCGTGACGTATTGAAAACCGTGCTTCTTGCCGGCAGCGACCACAGACTCGCGCACTCCGGGAGTCAGCATCAGCTCGAGCTCGGTCAGCGCGACTTCGATGCGCGCGATTTTTTCATGCCAGCGCACGCGCATTTGGCGAAAGCCGAGCGCTTTGAGGTCGGCTTCGAAGCCCGCGATTTGCGCGAGGCGTTCGGTGGTGACGCTGGTGCCGTAGGGGATGCGGCTGGAGAGGCAAGCCGCCGCAGGCTTGTCCCAGATGTCCATGCCGATGGCGAGGGCGGCGGCGCGCACGTCGCTTTTGGTCATGCCAATTTCGATTAGGGGGCTGCGCACGCAGGCGTTTTTGGCGGCTTCCAGTCCAGGACGGTAGTCGCCCAGATCGTCTTTGTTGGTGCCGTTGACGACGGCGGCGAGCTGCCATTCTCGGCGTTTGGCTTCGGCGATGTCGTACAGCTCGGACTTGCAGTGGAAGCAGCGGTCGGGGCCGTTTTGAACGTAGCCCGGGCGTTCGAGCTCGTGGGAGTCGACGAAGCGGTGCGCGGCGCCGAGCTTCCGTGCGATGCGTGCGGCGTCTTCCTTTTCGCCCTCGGACAGGCTCGGGCTCACGGCGGTCATACCGATGGCTCGCGCACCGAGCTCGGCATGCGCGACGGCCAACACGAACGCGCTGTCGATCCCGCCGGAGTAGCAAACCAGCACCGAGCCGAGCTCGCGCAGCACACCGCGCAAGGCGTCGAGCTGCACTGAAGTCGTAGTCACCTGGCAGTCATATCATTTTGGAGAGAACTGGCCGCGGTTGCTGGTCGATGTAGCGGCTGAAGCCAGAAAAGCCTGGCTTCATGCTCTCGCTCAAGCCCTCGAATTGCTTGGCGGTCGGGGCCCTGAGTCGGACATTTTATGTCCCGGATCAGGCTGACGATCCCTGGCAGTCGGCGTCTGAGCTGTTATTGTGTTCAGTGTTCTGATGGCTCCTTCCGCACATCCCCTGAAACGCTTGGAACGCCTGCCGGCCGCCTCTTTGGGGCAACACGGCGTCAGTATCGGCTCGGTTTTGCGCGGCGCTGAGCCTGAAAATGCCGGGCTTTCGCTAGGCGTAGAGGCGCTCAACCGAGTTTTGCCGGATCACGGCTTGCCGCGCGGCGCGGTCATCGAGCTGAGCATCCACGGCGGTTCGGCGTTGGGCACGAGCCTGGGGCTAGCGACCTGTCGGTCCGCGCAACAGGCGGCGGTAGAGCGCGGCGGGAGCATGCCCTGGTGCGCCTTCCTCGACCCGTCCGGGACGCTGTACGGGCCAGGTGTGGCGGCAGCTGGAGTGGCTCTGGAGCGGCTGCTGGTCGTGCGCCCTTCGGTGGAGGCGCTCAGCCGGGTGGCGTTGCGTATCGTCGAGTCTGCAGCCTGCGCCGTCACCGTCATCGATCTCCTCGGTGTGCCCGGGCAGTCCTTGGCCGTCAACCTCACCGGCTGGCTGCGCGTCGTGCGGCGCTTGGCCATGGGCGTGGACGGCACCGCACGCAGCGTGATCTTACTGACTGACGCCAGCGAGCAGCGGCCTTTGCCGTTGCCCGTCGCGCAACGCATCGAGCTCGAGCGGCCGAGTGAAGGCAAGCTCGTGGTGCGCGTCGCGAAGGACAAGCAGGGCCGTGTTTCAGCGCCGCGTTCCGTCGCTTGGGTGCGCACCGGTCCAGCCTGGAAGGGGGATTCGTCCGAGCAACGCGCATCCTCCGAGCAGCGCGCAAGCCATCCAGTGCGGGAGCTGGCTGATGTCCGCCGTCTCGCCTGATTCGAGCGCAGCGTCTGGCCGGCGCGTGCTGGCTCTCGTGCTGCCCGAGCTTTTGTGCGAGCTGGCTGAGAAGCGCCTTTTGTGGGGGTTTCAGCGGGGTAAAGCGAAGCCGCCCCTGGGCGTCGTGCTCGTTCCTAACGCAGCTTCGAAGCAGGCCGCAGCCAATGCGGGCAAAGCAATCGACGCCACAGCCAAGCTCAGCGCCGTGAACGAAAGCGCGCGTCGCTACGGTGTGCGTGAGGGGCAAAGCATCGCCGAGGCCTGCGCGTTGGTCGCAAGCTTGGTCATCCGTGAAGTGACCCAAGTAGAGGTGCTCGAGACCTTGGGTGGCATCGCGGAGGTAGGGCTCAGCTTGGGTGCTACGGTCAGCGTCGAAGCACCAGACACCGTGTGCGTCGACATCACGGGCTCAGTGCACTTGCAGGGTGGGGAGCTCGCGCTTTCTTGCGAGTTTGCCAATCGCGTGCGCGGCGTGGGTCATTCGGTGCGCGTCGCCATCTCGGAGGGGCCGCGCTTGGCGCGCGCTTTTGCGCATTGGTTTACGCCCGAAGCTGCAGATCCTGAGGATCGCGGAGTGTGCGTGGTGCCCTCGGGTCGTACAGTCGAAGCATTTTCGGCTTTGCCGATCACTGCTTTGCCGATTGCTCAGGAAACCGCGGCCTGGTTCGTGCGGCTGGGCGTGTTCACGATTGGAGAGCTGTGTGCGTTGCCGCAGGCTGCTTTGGGCAGCCGTTTGGGTGAAGCCGCGGGCAGCGTCAGCGAGCTGTGTGCGGGTCGTGATCGCGCTCCGCTGGTCGCGTACACGCCCGAGCGCACCGTTAGCGAGAGCAGCGCTTGGGATGAGCCGGTCACGGGCATTGAGCCGCTCTTGTTCGTGCTTGCGGGGCTCGTTTCACGTATCAGCGCGCGGCTCAATGGGCGTAGTGAGGCCGCGCATTCGCTCGTGCTCACGCTCCTGTATGCCCCGGCAAATGCTCGTTTTCGGGGCGAAAAGGCCGAACAAGTATTGCGCTTCAAGCTCGCCGCGCCGCTGCATCGCGCAGACGAAATGCGCCGAGTGTTGAGCGCACGCTTGGCTCGGACCAAGCTCGCTGCGCCGTCGCTCGGCATGCGCCTTTCGATCCCCAAGCTGCTACCCGCAGTGGCCCGTCAGCTCGAGCTGTCGCAAGTGCTGGCTGGTGTCACCGTGAGCGCCTCAGTGGACGACGAGATCCCCGTGCTGATCGCCGAGCTCTCGGCCGAGCTCGGTGAAGAAAAAGTGGGCACGCTCGAGCTCGTCGAATCGCACCGCCCCGAGGCAAAAAGCAAACTCAGCTCCGCCAGTTTCGAGCCCACCGCGCGCTCGAGCGCCAAGCCAGCGCGTTTGCGCAGAACCGAGCCTTCGTTCGCCGAGCTGCCCGGCGCTCCCACGCGGCTGCTCAGCGAGCCCTGCGAGCTACACGGCCCGCTGCGCGTCGGTGTCAGCCTGGCCATCGACCGCAGCCTGTACACCATCGAGCATTTGCGCTTCGAACAACGGTTGGACGCGGTGGAGTGGGGCCACGCGCCCGTGACGCGAGATTACGTGCGGCTTTGGTTGCAGGGCGCTTCAGGCGGTTTCGAAGCGGTCGCGTTCGTCGACCGCCTGACCGGGCGGCGCTACCTGCACGCGCTGGCTGATTGACTCACTGCCCGCCTTTGTAGCCGCGCCACGCCCAGAGGATCGCCGTGGGTAGCGTTGCTTTGACCATGGCTGAGTCCACGTGTCCCGCGTCCGTGCCGACATCGACGTGCGTGTGATAACCCTTGCCGGTCAGCTTCGTCCACGTGCGAGTGACCGCGAACAAGAAGTCGTAGTGCGGGTACTCGGTGTTGGGATCTGAGGCGGTGCCGGCTCCATCATCGTCGCTGCCGCACTCGAGCCAGGCGCGGACCGGCTTGATCGGATCCGTCTTGGCGATGATACCACCCGGGTCGTTGTCCTGGTCTTCGTGGTAGTTCCAGCCGCCGAGCGGGTGATCTGGGTTGATCGGGGATTCCTGTGCAACGAACGACGGCGAGTAGCCGACGACGCGCCGGAATAGATCCGGGTGGTACCAGGCCATGCTGAACGACGCGATGCCGCCCGAGCTGCCACCCAAGCTGCCGCGCCCTTCCGGGTCCTTCGTGAAGGTCACGGCTTGAGCTGGCAGGCTCGTTACTGACTGTTGCTCGACGCGCGGGAGCAACTCTTGGTCGACCCATTCCGCGTACACGCCAGAGAGGGTGTCGTACTCTTTGCCGCGCTCGCTGCCTTGCGCATCCCCACCGCCATTGTTGGCATACACCGCGATGATGGGCGGCAGCTTGTTCGCGGCAATGAGGTTGTCGAGCGTGTTGCTGAGCATATCGACGAAGCCGAAGAAGTTGTTCCCGTCTTGGACGACGATGACCGGCGCGGGGGTACCTTTGACGTACTGCGTGGGTACGTAGACGTTGATCTCCCGCGCGATCGCGCCCGGGTAGATCTTGCTCGAGCCGGCAGCGAGCGTGAACTTGAACTTCGCTCCGTGTGGGACGCCGGCTTGTTGTGCGATCTCCGGGGCCGGGCCGCCGTAGGGCTTGGCCAGGGTGCGCATGCCGTCGCCGTCGGTGCCGGGATCGGTCGTGTCTCCGCTGCTGCCGCCAGAGCCGGCGGTCGAGTTGCCTCCGTTGCCGGCCGCGCCTCCGCTGCCGGCCGCGCCTCCGCTGCCGGCCGCGCCTCCGTTGCCCGCACTAGCGCTGCTGCCCGCGTTGCCATCGGTGCCCGCCGTGCTCGGTGCACCGGCCACACTCACTGCGCCTGCAGAGCTCAGCGGCGCACCACCGGTCGCCGCGCCCGCAACGCTGCTCAGCCCGCCGCTTCCACCAGCTGGAGGCGAAGTCGAGCCGGTCGTCGTGTCAGTCACGCAAGCGGCCAACGACGACAGTCCGGCGAACGCAAATGCAAACGCGCAAGCATGAGTGACACGAGGGGAGAGCGAGTGGGTCTTGATGATCAAAGGCAAGCTCCGCGGGGCGAGAGATCCGCATGGCGCACTGAAATATCGCGCTATTCAAGTATAACTCCGAGCTTCAGCTCGCTCAATCACTAGGAACTTTGCAGTATCAACCGCGTCAACAATTGCTGCACTCGTCGATGACTATTTTTGCGCGGCAGCGTGAGCCGTGATCGCGTTGAAATGTATCGAGGCGGTGAGTCGCTCTGAGCACAAAGATAATTGGTGATGACCAAGCGTGCTGCGTCGCACGAGCGCAGTACGCAAGGGCGAAGGCACGTGAGTCGCGTCGCTGCAGCTTGTCGTCGAATTGTCCGCGTCAACAGCGAACGCCGAGCTCGTCGAGCCCCGGTCAAAAGGCTAACGATCTCGTAGGTCTAAATTCGGCTCTGGATCTCACGCACGACTGAACACAAGAGCAGCTCGTGTTTGCGGAGCTGCTGGCCTCTTCGTCGTTCTCGTGCCTGCGCGGCGCCTCGCAATCCCGAGGCGCTCGTGAAGCGGACGAAGAAGTTGGGGGTTTCAGCGATTGCAGTTTGTGATCGGGGGAGGGCTGTACGGATCGGTGAAGGCGTTCAATCAGGCGCCGGACATTGTGGAGTGGGATCTCCGTATTCGGCCGCATGTGGTCGACGACCGCGTCGCTCAGCCCAAACGCGCCGGCTTCCACGCTACCTCTCGCGACTTTCATGGATCTGATTTTTTCGAGCGAGCTACGCAACTCGGTCGCCAGTAGACCGACCGAAAGCCATGGGCAGAAGCTTTCGTCTCGACCGTCGCCAGCTCATCGCCATGTTCGGGTTTGGGCTCGCCGCGTGCAGCCTTGGCTCGGACGCAGCTGTACCGAACGCGACGTCGACCGCGCCAGTGAATAGCGGAGCCACCTTGAGCGGCGCCGGCGCATTCGGCGCAGACCGCGACGCGACCACCGGACCCGGGGACGACTCGGTGATCGCGGATCTTGGCGGCGACAGCGGCGAGGTTTCTGCGTGGGGTGAGCCCGGGGGGGCCGACAGTGAGGGCGCTTTGGGGAGCGCCGGGGGGATCGGCGGCGCCACTTCGAGCCGAGGTGGCGTCGCCGGTGCTGGCGGTAACGCGGGCAGCGCAGGAGTGGGCGTTAGCTCGGGTGGCGCCGACGGGGCGAGCGATCCACCGCCTACGCTGTTTTTCAGCGAATACGTCGAGGGCTCTTCATCCAATAAAGCGCTCGAAATCAGTGTGTTTCGTCGTTCGTTGCTCGACGGTTGCAAAGTCGGCGCTTACTTCAACGGCAAGAGAGAAGCCACGGTGATCGCAACGCTCAGCGGCTCACTGGAAGCCGGCCAAGTGCGCACGTTGTGTACCAGCACCCTAAAGAGTCAGCTCGGCGCGGTCTGCGACCAAGTTGGCAACCTCACCTTCAACGGTAATGACGCCGTAGCGATCAGTTGTGACGGCAAGATCTTGGACGTGCTCGGTCAGATCGGCGTCGACCCCGGTGTGGCTTGGGGCAGTGGAACCATCACCACCGCCGACCACACCTTACGTCGCAAATGCAGCGTCACCGCCGGCGATGCCGACGGCCTCAACGCGTTCGACCCGAACGGGGAATGGCAAGCTCTCCCCGCCGACACCTTCAGCGGTTTGGGCGCGCGCGGCTGTTAGGTATCAATCCGCCGCTATGAAGTTGACTCAAGCCACTTCGACGGCTTGAGCAGGCTCAGACGGCGCGTTCGCGTCGCGCATTTGGTGCGATTGAGCGGTTGTCGACAGAGTCTCGCTGCGGGCGACGGCGTTGTCGTTGACCTTGACGCTCACGATGCGTGATACGCCGGGCTCGCCCATGGTCACGCCATACAAGACGTCCACGCTTTGCATGGTCTTCTTGATGTGAGTGATCAAGATGAACTGCGAGCTGCCAGTCATCGAGCGGATGCTCTCGTTGTAACGAGCCACGTTGGCCTCGTCGAGCGGCGCGTCGACCTCGTCCAAGATGCAGAACGGCGAGGGACGATGCTGGAAAATAGCGAAGATCAAGGAGACGGCAGTGAGCGCCTTCTCGCCACCGCTCATCAACTCGATGTTGCCGAGCTTCTTGCCTGGAGGCTGAGCCACGATTTCGACGCCGCTGCCCAGCAGGTCATCTGGGTTCGTGAGCAGTAGCTCGGCGCGGCCGCCGCGAAAGTGACGCGCAAAGGTCTTCTTGAACAAGGCGTTGACCTCGTCGAAGGTTTCCTTGAAGCGACGGCGCGACTCCTTGTTCATGTGCCGAATCGCGTGATCGAGCTCTTCGAGCGCCTTCTCGATGTCGATCTTCTGTGAGTTCAGATCCACGAAGCGGCGTTCGGCGTCGTCGTGCTCGGCCTTAGCGTCCAGGTTTACTGGGCCCATGCGATCGATCAGCTGCGCTAGCTCATCGATGCGGCGGCGGTGCTCGGCGTCGGGCGCGCTGCGAGCGTGGTAGTCGCCGACGACGCGCCTTAGATCGAGCCCGCGGAACTTTTCGCGCACGCTAGCGAGCAAATGCTCGCGCTCGATGGCCATGCGTTGCACGGCCATCTCGTGCTTTTTGACGGCTTCGTCGACCAGCTCGAGCTCGTCGCGCAGGCCCTTGAGCTCGGCTTCTTTCGCGCCGAGGGTTTGGCGGACCTGCTCCAGCTGGCCGCGCGTTTCCTCGAGCTCGGCGTGGGCGACTTTGGCGCGCTCGGCGGCGGAGATGCGCGACTCACGCGCGAGCATGATTCGGGCAGCGGTCTCGCCGTAGCCGACCGACGCTTCCATGCTCTCTTCGCGCAACTTGAGGGCGCGCGCTTCGAGCTCGCTGAGCGTCGCTGTGATGCGCTCGCCGGCGACGCGCGCGGCTTCGGCCTGCTCGCGGACCTGGGCCAGACGCACTTTGCGTTCGGTGACGAGCGCGGCTTGCGCGCCCACTTGCTCACGCCAAGACGCCGCGGTGGCTTCCGAGCGCGCCAGCGAATGCTGCAGGTGCTCGAGCTCGGCGCGGACGGTGTCGAGCTCGGTGCGGGAGCCGGTCTCGGCGCCCGTTGCCGCTTCGAGTGAGCGTTCGATCTCGGCTAGCTCTAGATCTAGCGAATCTTGCCGATTTTCGGCGCGTTCGATCTCGGCAGCGGTGCGCGACAGATCCTTCTCCGCGGTGACGTGGGCGAGCTCGCCTTGATGCGCTTCTTGGCGCGCGCGATCGAGCGAAGTGCTGACCTCCGCGATGCGAGCGCGGAGCGCGTTGTGATCGGCGCTGAGCTTTTCGTAGTCTTTTTCGAGACGCTCGACCTCGCCGGTCAGCACGTTCATCTCGCGCTTTTGGTCGAGCATGGCGGATGCCATTTCATCGCCCGTGCCGCCGCTGACGATTCCTTCTGGATGCGCCACGGTGCCGTCGAGGGCGACCGCAATCACCCCCGGATAGCGGCCGGCAACCGCGACCGCGTCGCTGGCGCTGTTCACGAGCACCGCTTCGCCCACGAGCGCGCGAACCAACGCTTCGTCGGCCTCGGTGTAGCTCAGGCTGTCAGCGAGACGACCGAGCACTTGCGTGTCGCCCTCCCAAAAGCCGCGGCCTCCACCCGCCACGTACGGCGGGCGCGCGGCGATCACGTCGGCGCGACCGCGCTCTCCTTCACGCAGCTCGGCGAGTAGATCCACCTGCGCTGCGGCGTCAGAAACGACGATGCACGACAGCCGCGGACCGAGCAGGCCCGCCAGCGCCTGTGTCAGACGCTCGGGCGCTTGAATGCGATCGGCGACCATGCCGAGCACGCGCGGATCGCCCTTTTTCGAGAGCAAAGCGCGGGCGCCGCCGCCGACACCTTCGAGGCGGCGATGCAGATCTTCCAAGGCGCGCAGACGATTGCGCTTCGAGCCGAGCTCGTTCTTCACCGAGTCGACGCCGCGTTCGCTCTCCAGCGTGCGACCGCGGAGCGCAGCGAGCTCCTGCTCGAGCTCGCTGCGCTCGCCCTGCGTCAGGCGCTTGCCTTCGGCGAGCTGAGCCACGCTGTGATCGAGCGCCTGTTTGCGCGCCAAGCAATCCGAAAGCTCGCCGGTCAGCTTGTCGCGCTCGGCAGCCAAACGATCATTACGCACGCGCGCTTCGACCAAGCGCTGCGCGATGCCGTCCAAGCGCGCTTCGGCGGCCGCAGAGCGCGCCGTGAGATCGCCCGCTTGGCGCCGCAGAGTGTGCACCTCTTCGCTGGCCTGGGCCTCTTCGGCTTGTAGCCCACTGAGCGCTTCGATTTCGCTGAGCGCATCCGCTTCGCGGGCGCGCTCGTCACCCGACAGCTCGGCCACGCGCGAGGAGAGCGCTTCTTGTTCGCCACGCAAGCCATTGCTGCGCACTTCGTTGATCTCGAGCTCGGTTTGGACGGCGTCGAGACGCTCTGTGAGGTGCTGTAGACGGTCCCGCGAGCGCTCCAAATCAGCGAGCAACGAGCTGACCTCGTTGTCGGCCTCGAACGCGCTGCGTGAGGTTTCGTCCGCTCGGATTTCGATCGACAGCGCTTCTTCGCGGGCGGCGTCCAGCAGCACGTCGGAGTCGCGGAGCGACGAGCGCGCGTCCTGAGCACGCTCGTTTGCTACAGAAAAGCCGTCGCTTTCGACGCGCTCGGTGACTATCAGCTCGAGCAAACGATGCGAAGCGTCGTGCAAGACGAGGTCGTCGAGCTCCTTGCGGTACTCGATGAAGCGCTCAGCCTTGGCCACCTGGCGCTTGAGCGAAGCGCGCGAGCGATCGATCTCGGAGACGATGTCGTTGATGCGCAGCAAGTTCTGGCGCGTCAGCTCCATCTTGCGTTCGGCTTGCTTGCGGCGCTGCTTGTACTTGGTGACGCCCGCGGCTTCTTCCAAGAACATGCGCCGGTCTT
>Ga0210392_10001685_pt1 | contig 11535 bp, 4 predicted proteins | sample IncBWC30OmetaG_FD_161057 | JGI IMG/M metagenome (GOLD analysis project Ga0210392, IMG submission 161057) | Forest soil microbial communities from Barre Woods Harvard Forest LTER site, Petersham, Massachusetts, United States - Inc-BW-C-30-O ...
GCCAACGCTGCCGATTGCCCGAACGGCGTCGCCGACGACGGCCGCTGGGATTTCCCGGTGGGCACCGTAATGATCAAGACCTTCGCTTTCGACGGCAAACTCGTCGAGACCAGGCTCTTCATGCACCTCGATGCTAGTGATTGGGTCGGCTACAGCTACCAGTGGGACGAAGCACAGACCGGGGCAACGCTCGTCTCGGCGGACGGCGCAGAGGTCATGTTCCACACCAGCCAGACGCGCACTGTCGATTGGCACTACCCGAGCCAAAAGGATTGCCTCAATTGCCACAACGCCTCCGGCGGCTCGACGCTCGGACCCGAAACCGCGCAGCTCAATCGAAGCGTGGGAGGGATGAATCAGATCGATCGGATCGCGGCGCTGGGGCTGTTCGAAACCGCTCCCGCCAAGCCTGGCGGAGCTTATAAGGCGGCACTGGTCGCGCCCTATCCGGGTCAAGCCGACGATCCGCCCAGCACCGCGACCACCGAGCAAAAAGCGCGCTCCTACCTGCACGCCAACTGCGGTTTCTGTCACCGCCCCGGCGGCAACTTCGCGAATTTCGACCTGCGCTACGACACCGCGATCAAAGACATGTCGATCTGCAACGCGGATTCCACAAAGGGCGCCATCGAAAACGCGCCCGGGAAAACCAAGATCCTCGTCGCCGGTAGTAAGACCGACTCGCTGATGTGGCTGCGCATGAATGAATCAGACCCACTGAAAGGGCGCATGCCTCAGGTAGCATCCTTCCTAGTCGATCAGAATGCCGTGACCGTGGTGGGCGACTGGATCAACGCGCTCACCACGACGACTTGTCCGCAATCTCCCTGATTCAGCCGGTTCAGCGCAGGATCTGTGAGTTGATGAGCTGAGCTGGGGCCTTCGCGATCACGTAGAAACCCGGAAGATCGGGGGTCTCGAAGGTGCCGCGGGGGTTATTTTGGGTGAGCGAGTCTTTGATCGTGATTGAGCCGGTCATGTTGTTGCTGACGAAGAAGATCGCGCTGCCGCCTTCGTTCGCCATGTTGTTCTCGATCAGGCTGCTCGTGACGTTGAGGACGATTTCGTTGCCGTCGTTGTAGATCGCCCCGCCGTTGCCGCCCTGGCCGCTGTTTGCGCCGTGGCCGACCGCGGTGTTGTTGGAGAGCACCGTATTGATGATGTTCCACGACACACCAATACTGCTGAGCGCGCCACCGTTTGCGCAGGAGTTGCCGAGACCAGCCTCGCCGCCAAACGTGCTGCCCACGATCCAGACCGGACGGCTCGGCCCGGCACCGGACGCGACCAAGTAGTCGAGCTTACGGATCGCGCCGCCGCCGAGGTCCGAGCCGAGATCGTCGCACACGTTGTTGAAGAAGCGCGAGTTGACGACCTTGAGACTTCCGCCCTGGGCGTGGATCGCACCGCCGCCAGCACCGTTGTTCGTGCCCTCGGCAATGCCCTTCGCGCTGCCGTCGATGAACGTGATGTTTTGGACGACGAGCTGAACTCCGGGGTTGGTGTTGCAGTCGCCCGGTCCCGGCGGGTACACCTGCGCTTTGTCGCACGTAGACATGTACAAGATGCGAGTCTTGCCACCGCCGCTCAGGGTCACCTTGTTGCCGCCGTCGATGACGAGCTTCGTGCTCTTGTCGTTGAACACCTTCGCCGTCGAGGTGACGGCGATCGTCACCGGATCGGGTCCACAGTTGAAGGTGATCACGCCGCCCTGCGCGACCGCCGCCACGAACGCATCACCCGTACAGCTCGCTGGCGTGCCCGTTCCGATCACGGTGGTCGGGTTCGACACGTCTTCGGCAGCAGCCGCGGCGGGAATGGGCGCGTGGCCATCGGAGTAGCCCGCGGGCGGGCCATCTTGCGGATTCGTCGCTGGCGACGATCCGGCGCTTCCGGGCGAGCCCGCGCCACCCGGCGAGCCCGCGCCACCCGGCGAGCCCGCGCTGCCGGGCGAGCCCGCGTTCGCGGGCGACGAGCTAGCGCCGCCATCGGAGCCGCACGCCACGCAATTGGCGAGCGTGATGAACGCAGCGGCGAGCACGACGCAAGACCTCGGCAGCATCGCTCAACGCTATCTTGCTCGCAGATCGCGCAGCAACGGCGAACGACACCTACACCATTGCAAGCCTTTGATCTTGCAGGACAGCTGCCATGATCGCGCTTGGACGACGCGCTTGCGTCAAGGGCAGCTCAGTTTGCAGACGGACGACACCTCATTGATGCAAATGGAGTCCCAGGCCGAGGCGCAGCAGTACGAGTCCACGGCGCAAATCGAGCTGACACACGAGGTGCAGCCACTGGTGAGCTTGGCGCCGCTCGCGCATTGGCTATGTGCGCACGTACTGGGCGGGCTGGGAGGCGTAGTGGTGCAGACATTGTTGGTGCAGGTTTGGCCGAGCGCGCAGCTGCCGCACGACAGCATGCCACCGCAGCCGTCACTGACCGAGCCACAGCTCTTGCCCAGCGCCGAACAGCTGGTGGGCGTGCAGGTCGGCGCCGCGCAGACCGTGCACAGGGACTTCCCCTCGTTCGCGCAAAGCGAGTCCCAGGAGTTGTTGCAGCAGTAGGGATCGCTCGTGCACACCTTCTGGGTACAAGCGCTGCATGTGGAGGTGAGCTTGGCTCCAGACAAGCACTCGCTGTGAGCGCACGAGCTGACCGGTGGCGGAGTGATGCAAACGTTGTTGGTACAAGCTTGGCCAGCACCGCAGCTGCCGCAACTGAGCGTCCCACCGCACCCGTCGGGGATGGTGCCGCAGGTCTTTTGCTGCGCCGCGCAGGAGGTGAGCGTATTGCAGGCACACGCGCCGGCGTTGCAGAACTGGCCCGCGGCGCACGAGCCGCACAGCGCGATGTTGCCGCAGCCGTCGTCGATTGGGCCGCACGCTGCGCCCTTCTGCGCGCAGCTGAGCTGCGTGCAGACCGGCGACGCAGAGTCGTAAAGCTCGGACGCCGAGGTGTAGCCGGAGATCCCGGGAATGACCTCCGTAACGAGCAGACTGCCAGTATTGAGCAAAGTCGCAGTGAGGGGCGGGTTGGACAGCGGCTCGAGCAGCGACCAGGTCCCTGCCGCGGCGCTGTAGCGCTCGACTCGAATCTTGGCACCGATTAGCAGCACGTCCCCACCTGGCACCGTCATCAGCTGATCGAACTCATCCGAGGGGCGCGACAAAGAGCCGGTGGCCGACCAAACTCCAGCAACTGGATCGAACAGCTCGACGAGCGCTGTGTCGGCATTGGTGACCCCGACGCCACTGGGGTTCGGCACGCTGATTTGCCCACCCAGCATCAACAGCCGCCCGTCGTCCATCCGGATCACTTTTTGTCCGCGGCGCGGCAGCAGCGGACCCGCGATGTTCGTCCAAGAGAACGTGGTTTCGTCGAGAACCCAGGCTTGGTCGTCGAACAGCGCCAAGATGGTGTGGTCGCTCATGCGCGTGAGGCTGACCTCGCCATGCCACGGACCGAGCCAATTGAAAATCTGGCCGCCGCCGATGATCTCCGCGCGCTGTGCGTCGATCGAGCCAGTCGCGCCGCCCGCCACCATCACCGAGCCGTTGCTGAGGAGCACCGCGCTTTCGTTCATGCGCGGCACCGAGAGATTCCCGAATGCGCTAAATGCGCCCGTGGCCGGATCGTAGACCTCGTTCGAGGTGAGCAGGTTGACCGTCAGATCCTCGCCGCCTGAAATCAGTACTCGGCCATCGCTCAGGCGAATCGCCGTGGACTCCGCGCGCGCTACGTTGAGGTTGCCGGTGGCAGTCCACTGATTGGTAGCCGGATCGAACAACGCCGCGGCCTTGCTAGGCGCGTCGTTGTTGCCGTTCTTAGTGAGGCCTCCCGCGACGAGCACTCGGCCGTCGCTCAGCAGTACGGCATTCGCCGGGTGCGAGGCGCCTGGAACCGTGCCCGCGGGTACCGCTAAATCTTGCCTCACGACGGTAGGCGCCGGAGCGCGGTCCTGCGCGCTACTACAGCCGGCAGCCGCCGCTCCCACCGCCGCTAGTGCACACGAAACGAGTACAGCCCGAGACCAAAACGATTTGACGACCACCACAAAACCCTCCCGTATGGCCGCAGCGATAACCCACGACCTCTGGCAGCTCTACAAGAATGCCAATTGCCAGTCAAGCAGCGTGATTGGGGGGCAGACGGGAGTGTGAGCACGCCTCCGCCGTGCACGGCGTCGACATGCGCGCGGGCATGCCGCCCAAACCAGAGCTCTGTATGTCCTACGACGCTTGAAACACAGCTGGCCGCGCGGCGGGTCGGGGTCGCGTCCCACAGCTCAGTTGAAGCTGAGCCAGTTCAGATTCACACCGCCCGAATCGAAGACGACGCGGACGAGGTGATTGCCGGCAGTCACGTCGGCGGTGAGCGCCTTGCTCACGGTTTGGAAGGATTGCCAGGCACCGGTGGCCGGCAAAGCGATCGGACCACTGACGTTCACACCGTCGACTTCGACGTGCAGGGTTTGCGCGGTCAAGGTCGCCACGCGCAGGTTGACGGTATACGCGCGCGGCGTGGCAGAGCTCGTGCTGTACATCAGCCACTCGCCAGCGGCGATGTAACCGACGTTGAAGCCGCCACCTGTGTCGGTCGTGGCTTGAACGTCCACGCCTTCGGTCGTGCGGTAGGCGCCGCCCTGATTGGCTGCCTCTTGATCGTGATAGCCAATCCCTTCACCGCCCAAGTCGTAGTCTTCGGCTTGGATGGTGCTGGTGAGGCTGCGAATGGTGCCGCCGTAGGGGCCCGGGGTCGCGGTGAAAGTGAACCAGTTGAGGTTGATGCCGCCCGACGTGGCGCTGATCGTGTCGAACACCACACGCAGCACGTGGTTGCCTGCGGTGAGGTACGACTCGAGCCCAAGGTTGATGGTCTGGAAGGTCTGCCAACCAGTGGTGTTGGGGACGGCGATCGGGCCCGTGACGTTGGCGCCGTCCATCTCTAGGTGCATTGTTTGACCGGCCGTCATGCTCGCGATGCGCAAGCTCACGCTGTAGCTACCGGCGGTGGCCGCGGTGACGCTGTAGTCGAGCCATTCGCCGGCGAGAGTCCAGCCCACGTTGTAGCCAGCGCCGGCGTCGCTGCAAGCCTGCACGTCCACGCCGTCCATGCGGTAGGCCGCGCCTTGGTTTGTGGCGTCGGCGTCGTGGTAGCCCGCGCCTTCACCGCCGGTGTCGTAGTCTTCCGCCTGAATCGTGGTGGTGATGCTGCGCGGTGTGCCGCCGTAGGCGGACGACGTGCAGGTCGTGCCAGCGCACATGCCCGCGCTGCACACGTCACTACAAGTGCTGGCGTTGCCGTCATTGCAGGCAGTGCCGTTGCTGACAATGCCGTCGACTGGGCAAGCATTCGACAAGCCGGAGCAGGTCTCGATCACGTCGCACTGGTTGGCGGCGGCACGGCACACCGTACCGCTGGCTTTTAGCGCGTCCGCCGGACAAGCCGCAGCGTTGCCAGTGCAACTCTCGGCTTGGTCGCACACCCCGGCAGCGGCACGACACACCGTGGCACTGCTCACGAACGAGTCCGCCGGGCACGCCATCGCGCTGCCGGTGCAGGTCTCCGCCACGTCGCAAACGCCCGCGGCCGCGCGGCAAACGGTGCCCGCGTTGCCTGCCACGCTGCTGCAAATGCTGCCATTGCAAATGTCGACAGTGCATGGATTGTTGTCGTCGCAGTCGCTTGCGAGCATGCAGTTGCGCGTCGTGGAGACGAACGCCAGCGACGCGACATTGAAGCCGCCTGTGTCCTCCACCAGAGTGAGGATCTGCTGACCCGCGCTCAGCAGCACATTCGAGAGCGTCACGTTCGTGAACGTGGTCCAAGCGCCGGTATTCGGAACGCTGAACGTCCCCAAATTCAGGGTCCCCGCCAGCAGGTGGAAGGAATTGCCCGCCGTAGTCGACGCGACCGAGGCCGTGATGTCGTAGGTGCCGGCCACAGCGTTGACGCCGTAGTTCAGCCACTCCCCCGCAGCCGTCCAGCCGACGTTCGTGGGAGCGCCCTCGACATCGACGCCTTCGGTCGTGCGACCTGCACCACCTTGGTTCACCGCATCGCTATCGTGATAAGCAACGCCTTCGCCGCCGTTGTCGTAGTTGTACGCGAACACGGTGCCTGGCAACGCCACGGGGCTGCCGCTGAACGGCGTGGAGCTCGGCGCGAGCGCGAAGACCAGCGATCGGATGTTGAAGCCAGCCGTGTCTTCGAACAGCTGAATGACTTGCTGGCCCGCGTTCAGCGATACATTCGAGAGCTTCACGTTTTGATACGTCGTCCACGCGCCCGTGTTGGGCACGCTGAACGTGCCGAGCGCGCCGCTGCTGTTCGCGAGGTGGAACGTGCTGCCCGCAGCGGGCGCCGCCACGGACGCGGTGATGTTGTACAAACCGGCGGTCTGCACGTTGACGGTGTAGCTCAGCCACTCGCCCGCGTTGGTATAACCAACGTCGTAGCTCGGGCTCGTGCCCTCGATGTCGACGCCTTCAGTGGTGCGGTACGCGCCACCCAGGTTCGCCGCTTCGTTGTCATGATAGGCGATGCCCTCACCACCGGTGTCGAAGTTGTACACGAACAGCGTGCCGGGGATCGCCGCCGGAGTGCCGCCAAAAGGCGCGGAGTTGCCCGACGGCGCGCCGGCAAGAACCCAGCCTCTCACCGCGGCCGCCGCAGCCGCGTTCGGCACGGCGAGATCGGCAGGCATGATGCCGGTCGTGCCGAACCAGGCCAGCGGCGAGCTCGCCGGATCACCGAAGCGCGAGGTCGTTGGGCTGGTCGTGTCGACGAAGCCGAGGCGCACCAAATTGCCGTAAAATGTGGCTTTATCTAGGCCGAGATAGATGCCGCCCAGGTAGTTCACCGGATCACCGTGGCACTCGCCGCAATGTCCAGGGGTGTCTGACGTGGTCGTGCCGGCGAAATAGGTCGTGTAGACGTAGTTCCAATCGGTGGGTTGGCCGCCGCCGCTGCCCGAAGCGCCGCCGCCCGAAGCGCCGCCGCCCGGAGCGCCACCGCCGCCCGAAGCACCGCCGCTGCCCGAGCCGCCACCGCCAGTGGTCGGAGCGTTCAGACCGTAGACATAGAGCGCGTTGGCGAAGGTCGCGAGGTACACCTTGCCGTTGGCGACGGTGGGTGGACTGAACTTCGCGTATTGGGGGATGGCATCGCGCAGCGCGACGCCATTGCTGTTCCAAAGCACGTGAGTGATGTCTTCAGCATCGAGCGCGTACAGCGTGCCGGGCGAGGTGTTGTGATTGGCGTCCGCGTTCGGTCGCGTCGCCCAAAGGATGCCGCTGCCGTGGGTTGCACCGTTGGCTGAGATGGACAGCGCGCCACCCGGAAAGCCGCCAGCACTCGGAATCGTGCCCGTAGTGCCAGTCTGTTCGAAGGTCGACCCGCTGAGCCCGAAGGAGCGCAGCGGCGCGTCGACCGGCCACACGTAAATGCGGCCGCCCGTGGGACCCGCCCAATACACCGGACTGCTGGCGATGCGGCTGCTTCCGCTGGCGGACCAGCGCTCGGGGATTTGCGTGTCGTGAGGCGCGGCGGTGCTGGCTTGGAAGCCGCCCATCGCGTCGCGGTTGAGCAGGTACAGCACGCCTTCTTTGCCGCCGCCGACCAAGAGACGCGTGCCCGGAATGAGCACAGCTCCGCCGCTGCCCAAGTCCAGATCGCCAGAGTTGAGCGAGCTTTGGTTCCAGGGGATGAACCAGCTCGAGGTGGCGAGCTGCCCGGTTGTCGCGTTCGGCTTCAGCTTCACCGCGGCCATGCCCAAATTGGTGCCCGCGCTCGTGTCGGAAGTGCCGTTGCCGCTGAGGAAGTAGAGGCTGCCGTCTGGATCGGCCCCCAGCCCTTCGCCCGCCATCCAGATCCCACCGAGCGTGCCGTTGGGTGTGGTCACGTACTGAGAGACGGGAGCCAGCGTGCTGGCGTTGTAGGACAGAACCCAGCCGTGGTACGCGCCAGCGTCGCAGTGGCTGGCGAAGGCGATGTGCACGACGCCGTTCACCAGCGTCAAGCCGGCGCGATTGTGTTGTCGAAACGGATCGAAGGCGATGTGGCCGGAAACGCTGCCGCCGCCCGTGCCATTGACGGTGGCTGTCAGCGTAACCGGGCTGCCGGGTCGCTCGACGCCGGTCGTTGTGTCCAGCGCGTGAAGCGTTTGCGCGTAGGCACCGCTCACCTTAGTCTTGGCCACGACGTAGAGGGTCTTGCTGGCGGGGTCGATGACGGGCGTGCCGCTGATGCCGACTTCGGGCGTCAAGTCGACGCAGCCGGTCATGTCAGTGCTCGGCACGGGCGTGCCCAAATTCACTTGCCAGAGCGGCGCCGAAGCTGCCATGTCGTCGGCGTCGAACGCGTAAACGCTGTTGTGCTCGGTCGCGACGTACACCACGTTGTGCGTGCCGATGCCGCCGCCCACGTACAACGGTTGCGCGTAGATTTGCCCGTCGACAGCGCGCGAGAAGAGCTTGCCGAACGTGCCGCTCGCGACGCTGGTCGTGGTGAGCTCGGTCTCCTGCAAGTTGGCGCCGGTGCGGTTGAGATCGTTGTGCTGGGTCAGCACACTGACCGACGACACCACTGCCTGTTGCTGGAGGTCGCTGCCCTCATTCGGCGCGCCCGAACAGCCCACCCCGCACGCAAACACCGCCGCCGCTCCAGCCCATAACGCTTTGCCGCCCGAGATCATCCGCAACCTGCCTACGCCCAGTGGGCCCGCCAATAAGTTTGGCGGACTCTACTTCGAGCAGTTTGATTGGATATGGCACTTTATACTTTTTCGCTGTTCGAGATCGACGCTTGAACGTGCAGTGCAGGTCAGTGAGAGCGGTTGGCTCGCAGCTCGAGCAGCAAGCTGCCGACGCATCGACCGCAATTCCGGTGACAGCATCCAAGCGCGGTACAGTTAGCGGATTGACTGAGAGCCAATCTGAATTTCACGCTTCGAGCTTGCCCGGTGAGCTTGCGGTCGAGCCCCTGAGACCACCGAGAGGCTCGAGCGACTCGCGCACGAGCCACCGAGCTGACCGAAAAGCGACAGACGCGCTACAAGAAAGCTGAAGTAGGCAGAGGTGTGCAAGAGCGTAATTGTGCGTAATCCTGAAGCAATTGCGCCGAGGGCCCACGCGCGTTTGGCTCGGGCCAAAGAAACTTCGGCGGGCGAGCTGTGGTAAGGTAAATGGTTTGGATCTTACGCGTTGCCAGCCTGCGGTTGCCGAGCCTCACCGGAGCGCAAGTGCGCGATACGGCGTCGGAGACGTAATCGCGTCCAAGTATCGCCTCGAGGGTTTGCTCGGCGAAGGCGGAATGGGGAGTGTTTGGCGAGCGGTCAACCTGCAGCTCGAGGCGCCGGTTGCGATCAAGGTAATCCGCGGCGAAGTCGAACGGGAGCTGCTCACCATGCGCTTGGTCCAGGAAGCGCGCGCAGCGGCCAAGCTGGGCCACCCCGCCATCGTGCGCATCTTCGACGTGGGCGAGTCCGAGCTCGGCGACCCGTTCATCGTCATGGAGCTGCTCAGCGGGCGGAGCCTGGGCGGTCTGATTGCGAGCGAGGGCTGCTTGCCGGCCACGCAAGCCGTTCAATTGTTGCTGCCCGTCGCCGACGCGCTCTCGGTGGCCCACGCCAAAGGTATCGTGCATCGCGACTTGAAGCCCGACAATGTCTTCATTGCGGTCGACAACGAGCGAATTCAACCAAAGCTGGTCGACTTCGGCATCGTCAAGATGTCCGACATCAGCCAGAAACCTTCGGTCCCAATCCTTAGCTCGAACGTCGCCGGTCGAAACGGCACGATGATGCGCCTCACGCAGCACGGAACCGTCGTGGGCAGCCCGCAATACATGTCGCCGGAACAGGCACGCGGTCGAGAGGATCTAGATCACCGCACCGATATCTGGTCGTTCTGTGTCGTGCTCTACGAGGCAATCTCGGGACAGCTGCCATTCAGGGATCAGAACTACAATGCGCTGCTCGGCAGCATCCAGGAAGACGACCCCCTTCCGCCCGATTCGCTGCGCGCTGAGGACACCGGCCTGTGGGCGATTGTTCAACGCGGCTTGGCGAAGGAGCCGGCCGCGCGCTTCCAGTCCATGACCGAGCTCGGGCAGGCACTGTCGAGTTGGCTGGTGTCGCAGGGCGTTTTCGAGGACGCTTGCGGTGTCTCACTCAACGCCCATTCGAGCGAACGTATCTCGCGACGCGGCGGTCGCACGTCGTTCGATTCTCCCGGCGCGCTGACGCCGAAATCGGGCATGCGCGCACTGAACCTGGACATCGTAGCTGCCCCTACCCCAAGCAGTGAGCAGGTCGCTGTTGCTGGCGATGCCGGCACTCGAAATCCGAGGTCGGGCTGGTTCAGGCTGCCGCGGCTCTTGCTGCTGGCTGGTGTGCTGTTCGTCGCCCTGGTGCTGGGCACGGCGGCACGGCAGGCACACGTAACCCACCTGGCGAGCGAAGCTGCCCGAGCGCAAGCCGTCGCGCCGCCGCCCTTGGCCGCCACGCCGACGGCCAGTGTCGTGCCCCCGGCAGGCGTTGTGTCCATCGAGAGCATTCCGCTCGAAACCACGCCCAATGCCCCTTCGCCGAGCACGGCGGAGGAAGCGACCAGCAGCCCACCAAATAAGACTATTTCCGGGCCGAGGCGGGCCGTTAGCAAACATATGGCGGCCCCCGTCCCAGCTCCAAGGCCAGCCCAGCAACCGATGCCCACCCCACCCAACCGCGCCGCGCGCGACTTGATGTCACCTTACTGATGCTCGTCTCCTTTCGAAGCTCGGGCCCACCCTTGCTTGCACTGCTACTGGCGACCCAGGTCGCCACCTACTGCAAGCTCGGCTGTGCCGAAGAAGCTCATGCTACCGGCGCAGTAACTGGCACGGAAGCAGCGCAGGAAGAGCGCAAAGCGAGCGCCCGGGCGCGCTACCAAGAAGGCGCCGACGCCTACTCAGCCGGTCGCTACAAGGACGCGGTCGACTTGTTCCTCGAAGCCGACCAATTGTCCCCCAGCGCACCGCTGTCCTTCAACGTGGCGCGCGCCTACGAGCACATCGGCGACGACGCCGGTGCCCTGCGCTGGTACCGCGACTACCTGCGCCGCGCGCCCACAGCCGAAAATGCCGCCGATGTTCGGGCGATCACCACGGCTCTAGCGCTGACTCTGGCCAAAAAGGGCGTGCAACAGCTGACGGTTCTGTCCAGCCCGGCAGGAGCCACGGTTACCGTCGACGGAACCCCGCTCGGCGTCACGCCTTGGACCGGCGAGCTCAGCCCCGGCAAACACAAGCTGCTTCTCACCTACCGTGGCTACACGGACGAGCGGCGCGCGATCACACTGTCCGCAACCGAGCCTCGGGACATCGATCTGCAACTGGAGCAAAGCACTGTCTCTACGAGTGCGCCGCGGCCGGCGGCAGAGGCCGAGAGGCCCGGGCCTCGGTTTGGACCGTTGCCCTGGCTCAGCCTTGGCGTCGGGGCAGCAGCGCTTGGAGCCGCGCTGGCATTCGAAGTCGCGCGGCGCTCAGCCGAGT
>Ga0210392_10001687_pt1 | contig 11533 bp, 2 predicted proteins | sample IncBWC30OmetaG_FD_161057 | JGI IMG/M metagenome (GOLD analysis project Ga0210392, IMG submission 161057) | Forest soil microbial communities from Barre Woods Harvard Forest LTER site, Petersham, Massachusetts, United States - Inc-BW-C-30-O ...
TTACCAACAGCTTTCTTCCGGTTAATTTGGGCGAATGGCATACCATCGTGGTTCGCACGGATTATGTGCCGAGTGGCAACGACAATGTGACAGTCTATTTCGATCCTGATTTCACCCAGCCTGAAGTGAATCAGAATTCGCAGAACATAACTCATCTGACAACTGATGTGACTTTTGACAATGTCCGTCTGCGTTGCGGCAACGGCACGGCGAGCGCCGAATGGACCAATATTATGGTCGGAACGGCGTCAACCGACGTCGGTTTTCCGCCGGCAACCGCTGCGCTATTCCAAGCCTACAATCCCCCTGTAAGCGCACCCTCTGCCTATGTTGATACCCCTATCAGTGTGCAGGTTGTTCAGGGTAGTGTTGGCATCAACACGAATAACATTAGCATGATCCTTGATGGAAATCCCGTGACACCTACTTTCTCAGTTTCTGGCGGCACCATCACCACCATCACCATCAACTACCAGCCATCCGGCCTTTTCGTTACGAATTCAAGCCACACTGTCAGCGTCAATCTGACCGATACGAATGGGACGCCTTACTCCACGAGCTGGTCATTTACCGTGGACTCCTATCCCACTCTGCCGGTAACTATTGCCGGGCCGATAGATGTTACTGGCGGCGGGTTGGGCGATACAATCTTTGGCGCCACTAACGAATGGATTAGCGCCAATTATCAATCGTCATCTACCAATACGCTTTATACCCGGTTCAGCATGTCGTTTTTTGATGCGAATGGGACGCCAGGCACCTTTGGCGGGCTGCATTTCTACGAGGGCTCAACCGAGCATCTTATTACTGGTGAAAATTTTGGTTCTGCAAATTGGAGTCTGGATGGTGCGGCTGGCGGCGGAGGAGAACTCGATTTGTTGCCTGTCACTCCAATCGTGTTGAATCAATTTAACACGATGGTTGTTAAGAGCGTGTATTCTCCCAATGCGCCTACTGCGGAGACGATTTGGCTTAATCCTGATTTCACCAAGACGGAAGGCAACCAACCCCAAGCGCCGCTGACTTTGTCCGAGAACAACACATTCGATACGATTCGCCTCCGTGCTGGCAATGGCCCGACCTTTGCTGAATATACAAACATCGTGATAGCGGCAACGGCTACCGGAGTGGGATTCGCAGTCCAACCGCCCGTCGCCGTGATGAGCGTTGTAAATTCTGGCGGCGTCCCGAATCTCTCATGGACCAGTATTGGCACGCTTCAGCAGGCTCCTGCGGTTACGGGACCTTGGGCCGATTCAACTAATCAAGCCAATCCGCAAGTTTTGGCTACGACCAATTCGGCGACATTCTTCCGTCTCCGACAATAAGTTTTCAGTCGGCTTTTGCCTCTGAAGAGAACTAACAGTTAACAAGCAAGGTGGCTGGGTCCGGAGCCCAGCCACCTTTTTGAAAATTGAAAACAAGAAATTTAGCGCGGACAAATCCGGGCCAATAAAATATGAATTGTTCGTTACAAAAATCAGACTTCGAGTATCCGCATGACGCGTCCGCTCTCAAATCGTTACCTTCCAGGGCGCGCAACAGCGCGGGCTTCACATTAATTGAACTGTTGGTGGTTATTGCCATCATTGCCATCCTGGCGGCCATGTTGCTGCCCGCGCTGGCTGCGGCCAAAAAACGGGCAACGCAGGCAACCTGTTTGAGCAACCAGAAGCAACTGGCTTTGGCGTGGTTGATGTATGCCTCGGAAAATTCTGATAGAGTGGTAAATTTTAACAACCGGAGCGCGGCCGATAACCCTCCTGATTGGCGCATAGAAGCAAATCAGGTCGCAGCGCCGGCTCCGTCAGGTCTTGGTCTCACGGCCCCGGCAGGTCTCACGGGCAACGACCTGACGAAGTGGTATTTTCAAGCAGGCTATAAGAAGGGGGCACTCTATCAATATGCGCCCAATCCCGACGTCATACATTGCCCGGGTGATATCCGGACCTCAATATCCGGGCATTTTTGTTGGGACAGTTATTCGGGGGTGGGCGGCTTTAGTGGCGGCGATGCAAACTTGGAGGGTGTTACCGCGGGATCAATTACAAAACAGTCACAGGTAATGCATCCGAGTGATCGGTTTCTATGGGTGGAAGAATGTGCTTCGCAGCAGCAAACAGCGTTCGGTCAGACTTTTGGTATAAACGACGGCACTTGGGAGATGCTTCCAGGAGGTCCCAATATCGGACCGAGCCCTTTCTTCACTGCCAGATGGGTTGACTCACCCGCGGCATTTCACGGCGCTAGCAGCACATTCAATTTTGTAGATGGTCATGCGGAACCTCATAAATGGGTAAGCGGTTTGACTATCGCTTTTGCAAACGATATGTTGCCCGGAAAATATCCTAATCTGGGTTCCGGCACAGGTGCGAATGCTAACGCGGCTGCACCTTACGCTGATTTGTATTACGTAGCCAGCCATTTTCCGACTGCGATTAATCCCTGACACACTCCGGGTACAAACGCAACTCCCGCTAAGCATTTCCTGACTTGTGTATGATTAATTCAATTCGTTTTCGATTTGGTGGCAAGCTGACATGCAAAAAACAGCATCCTTTCAACAAAAGTATCAAAGCTCTTACTATTGGTTTAGCAGTCGTTGGTTGTATTGGAATCATAAGCCCAAAACTTTTGGCCATTGATGCGGTTGTCGTTGGCTCGGTTCGTGTGCAACTGCTTTCTGATTCGCTGGTGCGACTGGAGTTAAAAGGCGCAGAGGGATTTGAAGATCGCAATACATTTCACGTGGTCAATCGTAATTGGCCGGGAACCGCTTTTGCGAGCAACGTTATCTCCGGCGAGGTTGTCTTAACCACGAAGAATTATTCTGTCCATATGCCACAAGGAGCGACGTCCTTGTCAGGAGCCTATTTGACTTTGCCATCCGGACAAATTTTATACCAGTATGACGGTGCATTAACAAACAGCATCTGGTTGCCGGGCCCTTCTGAAAATCCGCAAATGATTTCTTTTGCCGACACCCCCCGATTGATTCCTCCCAGCTGGGGCACCATCACACCAGCTCCACTTGATTCGCCTTTGGCTTCGACCAGCGGATGGGACACGAATAGCGATGCCCCGGATATTTATGTCTTTATCCCGAACGGTAGCTACAGCCAAATGCGCAGTGATTTTCTCAAATTGACCGGCCCCACGGAAATGATACCGCTTTATGCCTTGGGTGCCTTTGATAGTCATTGGTATGACTACAGCGAATCAACCGCGCTCGCTCAAATTGAAAATTATCGCCGACATTCAATTCCACTGGATAATTTAGTGTGTGACACGGGCTGGCGCAAAAATGCCTCAACTGGTTATCAGCCCAATGCCAAGTTGTTTCCAAATTTACCTCGGCTCCTTTCCGAGGCCCATGCGGCTAATGTCCATGTGATGTTCAACGACCATCCCGAGCCGGTGGCATCCAACGCGTTGGATGCTGCCGAGATTACGTATCGATTTAGCAGCCTGAAGCAAATCCTTGGCGAAGGACTGAATGTCTGGTGGTATGACCGGAACTGGCCGGTCAGTCTGTTGTCTCCATTGCGAAACCTGCGTCATGAAGTCTGGGGTATGAAAGTCTATCATGACGCGACTCGCGGAGCGAATACCCCGCTTCGTCCTATGATCATGGTAAATGTGGATGGCATTGATAATGGTGTTCGCCACCGACCGATGGATGTAAACGCTCATACTTATCCCATTCAATGGACTGGTGATATCCAGCCAACAATGACATACCTTACCTACGCGGTGCAAAATGCGATTCATTCTGGAGTACAATCGCTTTTGCCGTATGAGAGTGACGATATCGGTGGATTTATGAATGATCCTTCTCCCAGCGATTACATCCGATGGATTGAATACGGCACCCTGTCGCCGGTTTATCGCCCGCATGCTAACTTTGATTTAAACCGTATGCCGTGGACATTTGGTCCGGAAGCAGAATGGGCAACCCGACGTTTTGTGAATCTTCGTTATAGGTTGTTACCGGAATTTTACGCCGCCGCGCGTAAAAACTTTGATACGGGTGAGCCAATCATCAGACGATTAGACTTGGATTATCCGCAGTATCGGGAGGCAAGCTTGGAAAATGAGTATTTGATCGGACATTCAATTTTGGTAGCTCCGGTTACGCAAGAAAGCTTGGTTCCGGTTCCCTCGGCGTGGCTAACAACGGCCAATGGGCAGCACGGTTTAGACGCAGAGTATTTTGCAAACACCAGCTTGGCCGGTCCGCCCGCGATTGTAAAAGTTGATCCAAACATTGATTTTAATTGGCATAGCGGCAGCCCAGGCGGATCGGTACCGGCGAATAGTTGGAGCGCGCAATGGACCGGTAACATAACTGTTCCAGCCGCGGTTGGCGATGTGACTTTGGCCGCCCGGTCAGATGATGGCGTGAAAGTTTGGGTGGACGGCCAACTTTGCATCGGCAATTGGGGGGCGAATAATTCCGTGACAACGGAATCGGCAACAATTTTAAAAGCCGGCCAGGCACACCAATTAAAAGTCCAATACCTTCAGCTCGGAGCCAACGATCTCATTAGTCTTGAGTGGCGCGGAGCCAGCGCATCTCAATCCCAGTGGATTCCACCCGGAAATTGGATTAATGCCTGGACCGGCGATGTGTTGTCCGGTCCTGCCACGGTTATTGGAAACACTCCGTTAGATGAAATACCTCTTTATATCCGGTCTGGTTCAATTTTTACGTTGTCGCCGCAAATGCAATATACAGGGCAACTTCCTTGGGATACTGTTACGCTGGATGCCTATCCGAGTGCCACGGAGAGTGACCACACTTCTCTGTATGAAGATGACACGTTGACGACCGCCTACCAACAAGGACAATATCGGGTGACGCCGATCTCGACATGGGCAGACGATACAGACAAGACGGTTTCCGTATTGATTGGTGGGGCAACCGGTGGTTTTTCCGGCGCGTCAACACAGCGTTCGTGGATAGTGCGCTTGCGCCGACCAATCAACTGGTCACTGGCTTTGACGCCAACACAAATTACACGGAATGGGCAACCAATCAGTCCGATCATCAGGCGGGTAAAAAACACCACAGCCATGCCGTTGGGAGCTGACAATGGATCTCCCGATGCAGACGTCTTTGAGGTGACGTTGCCGGAAAGTTCCATAACATCGAGCAATTTAATTGTCGCCACATTTGCTTCCAGTATCAGCCCATGGATTTGCGGCGATGTTGGAGATGCCGGCGCGAAGGGAAACGTATTTGGAGGCGCTTCAACTTTTTCGAATTCAATTTGTACCCTGCGCGGTGATGGCTCTGGCATTGGGGGAGCAAATGACGGATTTCATTATCTTTATCAGCCATGTCAAAGCAATGTGGAGCTGACCGCGCATTTTCAGGGGCAGCAATCCAAGAACAGCGGAGCGGAGTCGGGCGTAATGATCAGCGAAACGCTGGATCCATCATCACGTAATGCAGTGATTGCATTTGAACCCGGTGTGGGACTGGTCTTCCAAAACCGGTCAGCCGTTGATGCCCCTGGTCAGACTCAAATCATTGCGGGTTATTCGTCTCCCTGCTGGCTGCGATTGCTGCGTGTGGGAAGCAGTTTTACCGGGTACGTTTCCAATAACGGCGGGGCGGAGTGGACTCAAATTGGGTCAGTGAGTATTCCGGGATTCAACTCGCAAGCATACATTGGGCTTGTCACCACAGCCGATACAGGGACGAACAGGGACCTCGTTGATATAACGAATAGCATGGGCACCACGATCACGGGTGTCAGCCCCGAGATGCTCAACGGCATATATGGCGCGGATGATACCAACTACAATGTGGCGACTTTTGATGATCTGGCAGTTGCGGCGCAACCAGCCCAACCCAAGTCTTCGGAGCGTTGGACGCCCGAAAAGGCGCAGGCTTGGTATAACTCGCAACCCTGGCTTGTGGGTGCAAACTTTGTTCCCAGCACGGCGATCAACCAGCTTGAAATGTGGCAGGCTGACACGTTCGATCTGGCAACCATTGACCGCGAGCTGGGCTACGCGCAAAGCACCGGCATGAACACGATGCGAGTATTCCTCCATGACCTAGCATGGCGCGAAGACCCGGAGGGTTTTTATTCCCGCGTGGACAAGTATTTGGAAATTGCAAATCGGCATGGCATCAAGACATTGTTTGTCATCTTCGACAGCGTATGGAATCCCTATCCAAAGCCCGGCAAGCAACCCGCCCCGGTGCCCGGTCTGCACAATTCAGGCTGGGTGCAATCTCCCGGTCGAGTTTATCTCGAAGATCCGGCGAAACAGGACGAATTAAAACCGTATGTTGTTGGCCTGTTGACCCGCTACAAAAATGATCCGCGTGTGCTGGCGTGGGATTTGTTTAATGAGCCGGACAACCCGAATCGTCAGGCCTACGGACAAGATGGCAATAAGACCGAGCTTTCAGAACCTGACAAGGTAAAATTCGCCACGCAACTGCTCCGCAAGACCTTCCGTTGGGCGCGCGAAGTCAATCCGTCGCAGCCGCTGACCGTTGGCGTCTGGCTCGGTGATTATCTGAACCATCCGACGGAGATTCAGAAACTGTCCCTTGACCTATCGGAGGTCATTTCATTTCATTGTTACGATGGGCCGTCTGAAATGCAGAAGCGTTTGGAAGGCCTGAAAAAATTGGGACGTCCCGTGCTTTGCACGGAATATATGGCGCGCGGCAATAACTCCACCTTTCAAGGTATCCTGCCGCTGCTGAAAAAATACGACGTGGCCGCCTACAATTGGGGTTTGGTCAATGGTAAAACACAGACCATTTATCCGTGGGATTCGTGGGTGAAACATTATACCCATGAACCGACCGTTTGGTTTCATGACATTTTTCGCGCTGACGAGACGCCGTTGTCCACGGATGAGGTGCAATTGATACGCGATTTGACCGGACGGCACTAACTCATGAACTGGTTCATCCAATCCTTCGTCGCCGTCGTATCTGTTTTAACCTTGTCGGTAACAAGCGCGCACGCGGTTGTTTTGACGAACATTCCAGGTCCTTACACGGCTGCCGGGGGCGCTAATATAATCATCGTAACCAATACTGATCCCTGGGTTGGGACGAATTACTTGAACAGTGCGCCGAGCAAGACGTTGTATTACCGGTTTAGCATGGAATGGAACACAATCAGGACCTATGGGGCATTAGAATTATACACCAACGCCAATGAGGTGTTTGGGATTGGGGACAATAGTGGCAGTGCTAACTGGAGCTGTTTTTATTATGCCAGCGGTAACGAAAACGATTTTGATTTGAATCCTGCGACGACAATTGTCGCCAACCAGTGGCATACGTTTGTGGTGAAAATATCATTTAATCAAGGCGCTGTGGACAATGAGACGATCTGGATGGATCCGAATTTCGCCAATTCAGAAAACAACCAGTCCAGCGCCATCATCACCACCCAAACTTTTGACGCTTCATTTAACCGGGTGTATCTGCGCGCGGGTGACAGCGCGACTTACAGCAACATCGTTTTCGCAACGACGGCCGGGTCGGTGGGTTTTACGGTGTCGGCGACGCCGGTGATTGACACGCTGGTTCCGCCAGCCGGAGCGACGCAAGTCATACCGAGCACTTCCATCGGTGCGCATGTGACGCCCGGCGCGGGAAATGTTAATATCAATGGAGTTACTTTGGCGATCGATGGCGTCCCGGCGAGTCCATCCTTTTCGGTGGACGGCAATGGAGTGATCACCTTGAGCTATCAGCCGCCCGCTCCGTTTGCGGCGAACACGACGCACACGAACACGGTGATTGCGACGGATGTCAATGGCGTCTCGGCGACGAACACGTGGAGCTTCACAGTCGGGCAGGCCACATTGCCGGCGACATTTAACGGGCCGTTTTCAGTGAGCAACGGAGTGGACATTGTTTTATTGACCGCAAACAATTCGCCGTGGATTGGGACAAACTACATGGACAACGCGCCGGCCACGACGTTGTATTACCGGTTCAACATGGAGATGAACGCGCTGGCCGGATTGACGACGACCTTTGCCGGCCTGGAACTCTACAACGGCAACACGGAAGTATTGTTGCTGGGCAAGGGCGATCCGCAGATCAACTGGAGCGGCGACGCGATTTTAGGGCCGCGCTATTTTAATTTTCAACCGGTGACGCCAATTGTGACTGGTCAATGGCACACGGTTGTGGCGAAGGTGACGTTTAATCCGGGTGCTGCGGACACCTTGACGGTGTGGCTGGATCCAAATTTTAGTCAGCCGGAAACCAATCAAGTGAGCTGGACAAATGTTACAACGGATTGCTCGTTCAACAATGTGCATTTGCGCTGCGGCAACAGTCCGGCCAGTGCGACGTTCAGCAACATCATTTTTGCGGCGACGGCTGGTGGAGTCGGATTTGGCGGGCAACCGCCGTCGTATGCGGACACGGTGCAGATGCTGACGTATCACAATGACAACCTGCGATCCGGCGTCAACACCAACGAGACAATTTTGACCTTGGCCAGCGTCGTGACGAACAAATTTGGCAAATTGTTCAGCCAGACGGTTGATGGCTATGTTTATGCTCAACCGCTGGTGGTGACGAACGTGAACATTCCCGGGCGCGGTCCAAACAATCACAACGTGGTGTATGTGGTCACGGAGCATGACAGCGTCTATGCGTTTGACGCGGACAACAACTCGGGTGCCAACGCGACGCCGCTGTGGCAGACGAGTTTTCTGGTCAATGGCGAGACGACGGTTCCAAATGGCGACGTTGGTTCGACCGATATTTCACCGGAAATCGGCACGACCAGCACACCGGTGATTGATCCGGTGACAGGAACGATTTATGTTTGCGCGAAAACGAAGACAGGCAGCGGGACTTACATACACCGGCTGCACGCGCTGGACATCACGACGGGGTTGGAGCGGACCAACTTCAACAGCCCAGTGGTGATTGCGGCGACGAATTATCCGGGCGTGGGCGCGGGTGGCTCGGACACGGATGGAAGCGGACACGTTTTGTGGAATCCGTTGCGGCAGTTGAACCGTCCGGCTGTAGCGCTACAGAACGGGGTCATTTATCTGGCCTTTGGTTCGCATGGGGACCAAACGCCTTATCACGGCTGGCTCTTTGCTTACAATGCGACGAACGTGGCGCAGCAATTGAGTGTTTACAATAGCACGCCCAACGGGGCGCAAGGCGCCTTCTGGCAGAGCGGCGGTGGGCCGGTGTTTGATGCCACCGGAAATCTTTACCTGATGACCGGCAACGGTGACTTCAATGCGACAGGAGCGACGTTTAACGCGCTGACGAATAATTTTGCGATGAGCATGATGAAATTCAGCACAACGAACGGAATCATCAAGCTGTTGGATTATTTCACGCCAAATGATCAATCAACCTTGAGTGGTGAAGACAGTGATTTGGCTTCCGGTGCGCCGCTGGCACTGCCCGATTCAGCTGGCAGCGTGGCGCATCCGCGTCTTATGGTCGGAGCGGGCAAGAAGGGAGACATTTATCTGGTGAACCGGGACAACATGGGACACTTCCAATCCGGCAGCGACAGCCAGATCGTGCAATCTTTCACCGGAGGGATTTCAGGCGGCGGCCAGTCAGGAAGTTTTGACACGCCCGCTTATTTCAACAACTACCTTTATTATTGGGCGTCGAATGACAGGCTTAAGGCGTTCGCATTGAGCAACGGGGTGATAAACACCACTCCAACCCAAGGCTCGACCCAATCCGGCCAATATGGTTCAACTCCGTGTATCACGGCCAATGGCACCAGCAACGCGATTGTCTGGGCGTTTCAAACGGACGCCTATGGCAGCAGCGGGCCGGGGATTCTGCGGGCGTATAACGCGACGAACATCACGCAGGAACTTTATGACAGCAGCCAATTATCACAAGACAGTGGCCCGCCGGCGGTCAAGTTTGCCACCCCAACCATTGTCAACGGCAAGATTTATGTCGGCGGACAATATGCCATGGCGGTTTATGGCCTCGGCAGTTTTCTGCCGGTCCCGACCATCGCGCCCAACGGCGGGATTTTCACCAATTCCGTGGCGGTCACCTTGGCTGACAGCGCATCTGGCGCGGCAATCTACTATACATTGGACGGCACGGCACCCACAACCAACTCGATTCTCTACACCGTGCCGTTCGTCGTGAAAAACAGCCTGACCGTCAATGCCATCGCGACCGGGTCGGGATACGTCAACAGCACCGAGGTCAGCGCCACTTTCATCAACAGTTCGGCGATTGGCAACGGAACAGGTTTGCTGGGTGCTTATTACGGCAACCACAATTCGGTCAATCCTTACACGGGCGCGCCGACGATGGTGCGAACCGACGCAGTGATAAATTTTAATTGGACATCCGGTCCGGGCGGTGGCATTGCGCAAACCAATTTTACCGCCCGCTGGACGGGTTGCGTTCAACCACAGTTCAACGAAACTTACACATTTTATGCGACGGCAGATGATGGCGTGCGGTTGTGGGTCAATGGTCAGGAACTAGTCAACGGCTGGGTGGATGAGGCGTCAACAACGTATCAAGGTTCCATTGCACTCAAGGCGCAACAGCTTTACAACATTGAAATGGACTATTACCAAGTCAGCGGTGGTGCCATAGCTGAACTTCAATGGGGCAGTCCTTCCACCACTGAAGCACTTGTTCCTCAAACTCAACTTTATCCCTACACCAATCCGCCGCCAACAGTTGTTTTGACCAGCCCGGCGGGCGGTGCCACTTACACCGCCTCGGCCAGCGTGACCATCGGTGCCATGGCTGCTGCGCCTTACAATCCGATCAGCTCGGTGAGTTTCTATACCAACAACACTTTGCTGGGCGTCGTCAGTAACAGTCCCACTGCCCCGCTTTATACTCTAACGACGACCGGGCTTGGCGCGGGAAGTTATGTCTTGACTGCCGTGGCCGTGGACGGCAGCGGTTTGAGCAGTACGTCCGCGCCGGTCAACATCACGGTCAATGCCAGCAGTGGCCAGGCTTATGGGTTGACCAACTGCAGCACGGCTTCGGCGTTCTTTAATATGCCGCCGGCCATGCCCCACAATCTTCCCGGCGCGTTACCGCTGCTGCTCTCACAGACTGGCGTGTTCAGCAACACCCCGAGCATGACGCCGACTAATGGATTGATTCCATATTCGCCGAATGTGCCGCTGTGGTCGGACGCGGCGGTCAAAACCCGCTGGCTGTCCGTGCCGAACAATGGCGGCACGATTACTCCCGATGAACAAATCACGTTTGGGCCGACGGGCACATGGACATTCCCCTCCGGAACAGTGTTCGTGAAACATTTCTCCTTGGTGACCAATCAGATTACCGGCGGCCAGCGGCGTTTGGAAACGCGCCTGCTGGTGCGCGACATCAACGGTGCGGTTTATGGCGTGACCTACAAATGGCGCGGAGATAGCAGCGAAGCGGATTTGCTCACCAACAGCTTGGATGAAGCCATCACTATCACCAACAGCGGCACCAACTGGACGCAAACCTGGCATTATCCAAGTCCGGCAGAATGTTTGCAATGTC